>Ga0105047_10002846_pt1 | contig 30730 bp, 27 predicted proteins | sample MAT04_FD_78384 | JGI IMG/M metagenome (GOLD analysis project Ga0105047, IMG submission 78384) | Freshwater microbial communities from Lake Fryxell liftoff mats and glacier meltwater in Antarctica - MAT-04 (megahit assembly) | ecosystem: Environmental > Aquatic > Freshwater > Ice > Liftoff... | reverse complement strand
TCGTCGTCTTCGTCGTCTTCGTCGTCGAGGATCGCCTCATCAGGGAAGGCGGCCGCAGCTCGCACCGCCGACTCGCACTCGGGCGCACCCGGGCACCACGACGCCTGGTTCAGGCCATAGATGCCGCCGCACTCGACGCAGCGCTCGTTGCTCCGGCCCTCGAGCAGCTCGTCGAGCTCAGAGTTGCTTGTCCTCTTCAATGCTCGGGCTTCTTCGAAGCGCCGATGCCGCCCTTTTTTCACGGGGCAACACTCCCGTCAGGAACCGGTGGTCACGGCGGCATTGTAGCCATCTCCTCCGCGACCATGACAACCGACAGCACCATCACCCCTTTCCTATGGTTCCACGCCAGGCCGAAGGCGGGCCGCCGCCCCCGGTGGCATCCGATCCCAGCACCGCACGCCACCCCATAGGATCGCCGCCATGACGATCCCGTGGTGGCAGTCCGCCGTTGTGTACCAGATCTACCCGCGCAGCTTCGCCGACAGCGACGGCGACGGGATCGGTGACCTCGACGGGGTCCGGTCGCACCTGGACCACCTCAGCGACCTCGGGGTCGACGCCCTGTGGCTGTCGCCCGTGTACCCGTCGCCCATGGCCGACTTCGGGTACGACGTGAGCGACTACTGCGAGGTCGACCCGGTGTTCGGGTCGCTCGCCTCGCTCGACGCGCTGGTCACCGACGCCCACGCCCGCGACCTGCGCGTCATCCTCGACTGGGTGCCCAACCACACCTCCGATCAGCATCCCTGGTTCGTCGACTCGCGACGAGGGCGCGAGTCCGAAAAACGAGACTGGTACGTGTGGCGCGATCCGGCAGCCGACGGCGGTCCGCCCAACAACTGGGTGCGCTCGTGGAGCGATCAGCCGGCGTGGACGTTCGACGAGGCGAGCGGGCAGTACTACCTGCACTGCTTCCTGGCCGAGCAGCCCGACCTCAACTGGGCCAACCCGGCCGTGCGCGTCGCCATGCACGACGTGCTGCGGTTCTGGCTCGACCGAGGGATCGACGGCTTCCGGATGGATGTCGTCCACCTCATCGGCAAGGCGCCCGACCTCGACGACGATCCCGACGACCTTCGCCTCCTGTCGCACGTGCCACTCAACGACCGACCGGAGACCCACGCCTACCTCCGCGAGATCCGAGCAGTCCTCGACGAGTACGGGGGTGACCGGATGGCCGTGGGCGAGGTCTACCTGCTCGACACCCGGGCCGTGGTTTCGTACTGCGGCGACGGCGACGAGCTCCAGCTCGCCTTCAACTTCCCTCCCCTGTATGCGCCTTGGAGCGCCGAGGCGTGGCGCACCCAGGTGCGCATCGCCGAAGCCGCCTTCGGTGACCAGGGCGCGTGGCCCACCTGGGTGCTGTCGAACCACGACAACCCCCGCCATCGCTCCCGCTACGGCGGCGGCGAGGCGCGCGCTCGCGCCGCCGCCGTGCTGACGGCCACCCTTCGTGGAACACCGTTCCTCTACGCCGGCGAGGAGCTCGGCCTCACCGATGCCGTCATCCCGCCCGAGCGCGTGGTCGATCCCGGCGGGCGAGACGGGTGCCGGGCGCCGATCCCGTGGACGTCCGAGCCTGGGCACGGTTGGGGCGACGCCGATCCGTGGTTGCCGTGGCCGCCCCAGGCAGCGACGACCTCCGCCGCCCAGCAGGCCGACGACCCGGCCTCGATGCTGAACCTCTACCGCCGGGTGCTGGCCGAGAGACGATCGAGCCCAGCCTTGCGTGAGGGCAACCTGGTCCTGCTGGACGCGCCCGACGGCGTCCTGGCCTGGGAGCGCCGCACCCATGACGACGTGCGCGTCGTCCTGATCAACATGGGCGGGCAGGCCACCCGGATCGACCACCTCGATGCCACCATCTGCGTGGCCAGCGACGGCCGAGGCGAAGGCGAACCCTTCGACGGCGCGCTGGCCTCGGACACGGCCGTCGTGCTCCGACCTGTGAGCGGCTGACCCACCTCGTGCTCCCTGCCGTCTGGGTCCTCGTCGTCGTATCCTTCCTGGCCGCGGGCGCAGGCACGTTGGGCGGTTTGGGTGGCGCCCTCTTCCTCGTCCCCGTCCTCATCCTCCTCGGCGTCGATCCGATCCTGGCCGCCCCCCTCGGGGCGATGACGGTGGCGGCCGGCTCGTTGGCGGCGGCGCCCGGACAGCTCGAGTCGGGGCTGGTCCACCATCGGCTGGCCGTCACGCTCGAGGTCGTGGCCTCCCTCACCGCCATCGGTGGTGCCCTGTTGAGCGAAGCGGTCGACGCCACCCTGCTCAGCCGACTGCTGGCCGTGGCCGCCCTGTGCGCCGCCGCACTGGCGGCACGACCCACGGCCCCCTACAACCCACCGGATCCCCTGTTCGACCACGAAATCCCGGGAGAGTGGCCCGGCACGCTGGCCGGCGCCTACCGGCTCGGCGACGCCATGGTGCCGTACGCGGCGAAGCGCCTCCCGGCCGGTCTGGCCGGCATGGCCGTGGCCGGGTTGGTGTCGGGCATCGCCGGCGTGGGTGGTGGCTTCATCAAGGTCCCCGTGATGCGGGAGATCATGCGGGTGCCCCTGAAGGTGGCGACAGCCACGAGCACGTTCACGGTCGGCATCACGGCATCGGTCACCCTCTTGGTGTTCGCGGGCCAAGGTCGGTTGGAGCCGACCGATGGTGCCGCCTGCGTGCTCGGCGCCCTCGGGGGCGGCGTCGTCGGAGCCAAGGTCCAGGGTCTCCTCAGCCCGCTGCTGGCTCGCCGGGTGATCGCTGTCCTGCTGGCCGTGGTGGCCGTGCTGCTGTGGGTGCGAGCATGAGCCACGACCGAGCTGATGATGCGACGCCGACCGACCCGCGTCGCCACCGTCAGGTACGCCTCGTCCGGTTCCTGCGCGTCGCCGTCGTGATGCTGGCCATGGTGAGCGCCGCAGATCTGGCTGCGCCCGACGAGCTGCAGGGAGTGCTCGGCGAGGCGCTCGTCGCCATCCTCATCGCGGCCCCGCTCGTCCGGGTGGCCTGGCTCGTGCAGCGCTGGGTGCGTCGCGGCGACCTGCGCTTCGCCACCGTCGGGGCTGCCTTGCTTTGCGTCGCCGCCCTCGGGGCGGCGCTCGGCTGAGCGCCTGCGATGCCGTCAGGGTCAGGCCAGCGGCTGGCGGCTGCGCTCCTCGAGCACGAGGTTGCCGCCACGCTCGAAGGCCAGGGCGGCCTCGCCCGACACGAGCCGCCGGATGGGTCCGCCGACGAGCTCTTCGCGCCACCCTTCGGTGAGGCGGGCATCGGGCACCCTGCGGAGCAAGTCCTCGATGTCACCGCGGGTGGCGAGGAGCGTCGTGTCGATCTCCGAGTCGCGCGCCAGCTGGCTGATCCAGGCCGAGACCAAGGCAACCGCCGGCCGCAACTCACGCGGGAGCTCCTGCACGGCGTCGGTCTCCTTCGGGGCACGCCGGTCCCGACCCTCGGCCACCGCCGCCAGCAGCTCGTCGGCCGTGCGACCGCGGGCATGACGGTCGTCGACGCCGCGGATGGCGCGCAGCTCGTCAGCCGTGGTCGGCGCTCGCTGGGCGATGGCCACGACGGCGAGGTCGGCGAGCACGAACCGGGGTGGCTGATCGAGCTCCACCGCGCGTTGCTCGCGCCAGGCGGCGATGGCCTGGCCGACCGAACGGGCCTGCCCCTTCAGCTGTCGGGCCTCCTTGATCCGGCGCCACGCCTCATCGGGGTTGCGCGCCCCACGGGTTCGGGTGCGCAAGAGCTCGCATTCGGCTTCGCTCCAGGTCAGGCGACCGAGCGCCGCGAGCACCGCCTCCTGTCGCCCGCGCAGCTCGAGCAGGTGCAACACGTCGGAGGCCGCGTAGGAGAGCTGCCGTTCACCGAGGGGCCGGGCCAGCCAATCGGTGAGCCGCTCGGCCTTGGGGAGGTGGATGCCCAGCTCCCGCTCGCACAACGACGCCAGCGACGGCGTGGACAACCCGAGGAACCCGGCCGCGATCTGCGTGTCGTAGAGGGTGGTCGGCACGGTCCCGCAGGCCAGATCCAGGACCTCGAGGTCCTGATCGGCGGCATGCAGCACGGCGACGCCCGGCCCCTCGAGGACCGGCGTGAAGGCCGCCAGGTCGACAGCCAGCGGGTCGACCAGCGCCAGCCCTCCGTCCCAGGCGATCTGCACGAGGGCGACCTTCGGGAAGTAGGTGCGCTCACGATGGAACTCGGTGTCCAGCGCGTACGCAGGTTGCTCGACCAGCAGCGCCACCAGCTCGGCGAACTCATCGTCGTGCTCGATCAGACGGGGGGCACCTGCATCGGGTGCGCTCACCCGGGCGCCGAACCCGTGGCCACCGGCTGACCGGCCTCGATCCACGCGAGGGTGCCACCAGCCACGTTCGTCGCATCGATCCCGGCGCCGACCAGGAACTCGGCAGCGCGGAGGCTGCGTGCCCCGCTGCGGCAGATGACCAACACCGGCTCGCCCGCTGGCACCTCGGCCACGCGATCGGGAACCTCGGCCAAGGGCACGAGCACCGCACCGGGCACGTGGCCCTCGTCGTACTCGTCGGGTTGGCGGACATCGAGCAGGAAGACCCCCGCCTCTCGCCGCTCGACCAGTTCCGTGACATCGATCTCGGGAACGTCCACCGGCAACCCTTCCTGTCCGCAGCCCGTCCAGGCCGCGTCTCGCGACGGCGGCGGAGCTCGCCGCCTCAGCCGGGAGCGTACCGGTTGAGATCCTCCGGACTGTCCGCATCGGCCAGGAGGCGGGCGGCGACACCATGGACGTCACGAACCCGGAGGTCGCCCAGCGCTGAGCGAGGGGCTCGGACGCCATCGTCGAAGGCCACCCGGAGCGCAGCGACGGCCTGGCGGCGCCAGGCTGCGGCCAGCAGCTGGCGCACGCCGTCCACCACCGGGACGGCCACGTCGACCGACACGTCGGTCGTGTCGCGGCCGAGCGCCCGCACGAGCCGACGCACGGTGGCGGCATCCACGAACAGCAGGTCGCAGGCCAGGACCACGACCGTCGGCGATGTCGCCGCCCCCAGTCCGGTGATGATGCCCCCGAGCGGACCATCGCCCGGGTGCTCGTCGGGCACCGGGCGCAAGCCCAGACCGATCAGCTTCTCTGCATCGCCGCCGACGGCCAGCACCTCGGTGGCTCCGGCCTGCACGAGCGCGTCGCGCGCCACCGCCGCCAGCGGACGGCCGTGAACCTCGACGAAGGCCTTGTCCCGACCCATGCGGCGTGATGACCCGCCGGTCAGGACGACGCCGCAGAGTCCGGCGTCGCCGACGTGGTCGACGGGGAGCTCCGACCGTCTCAGCGGACGATGCCTCCGTAGCCGGTCGCCTTCCCCAGGCTCTCCCCGTGCTCGGCCACGGCGTCGGCTAGGTCCCCGCAGAACTCGTCGACGAGGCGGAGGTGGAACGGGAACAGCATGGCGTGGAGCCCACCTTGCTGGCGATCGAGGTTCCAGCCCTTCTCGTCGAGGACATCGCCGACTGCAGCGATGTCGACGACCGATGAGCCGAACTCGAAGACGGAAAGGTCCGGCTCTCCGTGGATCTCGAGCTCGGGGATGGCGGTGATCCCCGCCTGGAAGCCCCGGGTGGCATCGCGCACCTGGGCCGCCTTGTGGAGGTAGCCGTCCATGCCGAGGTGGCGGATCGCCGACCAGGCGCCGGCCATGGGTGCCGCTGGACGGGTGCCGGCGGTGGTGATCGACCCGTAGAGGCCACCCGGCCAGTCGTCGTAGAGGAACCACTGGTGCTGCACGAGTGCTGGATCTCGGTAGAGGATCGTCGACACCCCCTTGAACGCGTAGCCGTACTTGTGGATGTCGGCGGACAGGGACGTCACGCCCGTCACGCGGAAGTCCCACGGGGCCACGGGCTCGCCCAACCGCTCCCAGAACGGAAGCAGCCAGCCGCCGAGGCAGGCGTCGACGTGGCAGAGCACCTGGCGCGACGACGCCATGGCTGCCAGTTCAGGGATGGGGTCGATCACCCCGAACGGGTAGCAGGGGGCGGATCCGACGACCAGCGCCGTGTCGGCATCCATCAGCGCAGCCATGGCATCGACGTCGGCTCGGAGGTCCGGTCCCACGAGCGCCTTGCGGAGCTCCACCCCGAGGTAGTGGCACGCTTTGGCGAAGGCGGGATGGGCGGTGTCCGCGGTGACGATGTTGGCCGTCGTGACTCCCCGGAGCTGGCGGGCATGCTCGCGTGCGGTGTGCACGGCGAGGAAGATGCTCTCCGTGCCGCCCGACGACAGCGATCCCCCGCCGTCGGGAGCGTGGAACAGCGAGGTGGCCCACCCGACGATGTCCTGCTCGATCTGCACGAGGCTCGGGTACTTGAACGGGTTGAGCCCGTTCTCGTGCAGGTAGAGCACACCGGCGGCGTCGAGCAGTTCCTCCAAGCCCTCGTCGTCCGGGTTGTACACGAGGCTGAAGGAGCGGCCACCGCGCCAGTCGATGTCGCCGGTGTGCAGGTCCCGTAGGTCCTCCAACACGGCGTCGGCGGGCAGGCCAGTCTCGGGAAAGGTGCCGGTCATCGCCGCATCGTAGGCGGGCCACCCCACCGACGCTGGTGGGCTCTCGTAGGATCGGGGCCGTGACCGAACCACCGCCTCCCGCCCCGAGCTCGCTCGACGGGACGGTCCACGAGGTCGACCCCAGGATGCGCACGGTGTGGGCCATCGGGTACGCCCTCCCCGGCCTCACGCTCGCCCTGGCCGGCGTCGTGGTCGGCGTCGTCCAGGGTCCGGCGTGGGGCGGGGCGCTCGCCGTGCTCGGCGTGGCGTGGCTGGTCGCCGGCATCCTGTGGGCCGTGGCGTCCTGGCGTCGCTGGCACTTCCGGGCGTGGCCCGACGCGCTCGAGTTGCAGCACGGCGTGCTCACCCATCGCACGAGCCTCGTGCCCTATGCCCGGATCCAGCAGATCGACGTTCAACGCGGCCCGTTGGAGCGGATGCTCGGGCTCAGCAGCCTGGTGCTGCGCACGGCGGCGGCGACCACCGACGCCACCGTGCCCGGCGTGGCCGCCGAGCACGCCGAGCAGCTGCGCCTCGAGCTGTGCCGGCGCGCCGGCATCGATGATGTGGTCTGAGTCCCCGCCGCCGCCGCCGGCTGCGACAGGTAGGCGGACCGATCCGCGATCACTGGGTATCGCCGGGCTTCGGGGCGCTCTGGCCCTTATGGCGCTCGCCGTGCAGGCGACGCTGTCCTCGGCGGCCAACTCGGTGGGCGTCGACACCACCGGGTTGGGCGATCCCAACGATGTCGAGCCCAATTCCGAACCGTGGTTCTTCGCCGCTGTGGCCTTGTTCCTGCTGGTCAGCGCCGTCGCCCAGGTCGTCCGGTGGTGGTCGTTCACGTTCCACATCGGCGCCACCCACCTCGTCGTCGACGAGGGCGTGCTGACGCGACACCACCGTGTGGTGCCCTACGACAAGGTGCAACAGGTCGACCTGCAACGTCCGTTCGTCGCCCAGCTCCTGGGGTTGTCCGCCGTGCGCATCGACACCGCCGGCGCCGGCGGCGCGGCGAGCATCACCCTGCGCTACCTCGACCGACGCCACGCCGACGCCGTCCGCCACGAGGTCCTCCTACGGCGCGACGTGGCCTCGGCGCCCTCCCCGGCACCCACGCTTCGGCCCCCGTCGGGGTTGGCGTCGAGCACCGGCGCGGCTCCTCCAGCCCCGATTGCCGAGCCACAGGTCCTCCAGCGCATCGGGGGAACACGCCTGCTGCTGGCCACCGTGACCAGCGACGGCTTCGTCCTCACGCTCGTCGTGGTGGTGTTCGCCACCGCCTGGCTGCTCGTCCTCGGCGCCACGTCGGACGACGCAACCGCCGCGCTGTCCGTGGTCGGGACGAGTTGGTTCGCCATCGGCTGGATCACGGCGTTCACCATCACCGGGCAGTTCCTCGCCCGGTGGAACCTCATCGTGACCCTGCAGGGCGACGATCTGCACGCCACCTCCGGCCTGACCGACATCAAACAGGTCACCATCCCACGACGTCGCGTGCAGTACGTCCGCATCCTGGACAATCCCCTCCGCCGACTGCTCGGCTACGTCTCGGTCTCGGTCCACAGCGCGGCCGCCAACGACGCCACCGGCAACGACGCCGCCGTACCCAATCGCTTCGACCTGCCCCTCGTGGCTCGACGGGACCTCGACCACGTGCTCCGGGCCGTGCTCGGACCGGTGACGTGGTCGCACCCCACCACCCCACGGGACGGCCGGGCCCGCCGCCGGGCCGTGGTGCGCCGCACCCTGCTGCTCACCCTGCCAGCCGTCATCCCGGCGGTGGCGCTGTTCCCCGCCGGGCTGCTGCTGCTGGCCTTCGGAGGACTGGGTGTGCCATGGGGCCTCGATGCCCATCGCCTCGCCGGCTGGGCGCGGACGTCCGAGGTGGCGTCGTTCGCCAGCGGGTCGCTGCGCCACGAGGTGGTGCTCGTCCCCTTGCCACGGGTCCAGGGCGTCCGACGGGAAGCGTCGGTGTTCCAACGGCGCGCCGGGCTGACGACCCTGCGGCTGGACGTCGCCGGCGACCAGAGGTCCGTGAACGCCAACGGGCCGGGGCTCTACGACCTCGACGAGGCGGTGTCCGCAGCCATGGTGGCACCCCTCAGTGGCACGCCGTGGCGCGCGCTGTTCGATCAGCCCGCGAGGTCGGCGGGGGGCCAAGCCGGATCGAGCTGACGGCAGAAGAGCTCGCACCGCTCGGCCTCGTCGACCTCACCGATGACGGCCGCCACCCGGGCCAAACCGGCCAGGCAACGCAGGAAGCCGCGGTTCTCGGGATGCTGCCACCGCACGTAGCCGCTCCCCCGCCAGCCGCTGGCCCGCAGGCGGTCGAGGCCACGGTGGTAGCCGACCCGGTAGCAGGCGTAGCTCTCCATCGGGTCGCGTCCGAGCGACCCGAGCGCAGCCCAGCACGCAAGCGACGACGGGGCGGCTGCGGCCACGGCGGCCACCGCCGCCCGCTGCTCGGCGGAAGAGGCAGCCAGTGCCTCGTCCAGGGCGGCGAGCACCTCGTTCGGCTCGGGCGAGATCACCGTCTCCGGCGGTCCGGAGGGGGTCAGGTGGACAGGGTGCTGGTCAGCCATGCCATGAGCCTACGAGGCGAAGCAGCGCGGCCACCGCGTCGGGGTGCGACACCGGGGCATCGTGCCCCGCGCCAGGCACGACCACCAGCGTCGATCCGGCAACGAGCTCGTGGAGGCGAGCCGAGGCACGCCGATGCCGGGCGCGTGCGTCCGACCCCACGCCGACCACCAGCGGGGTCGATATCGCCGTCGCGTCGTAGGGCGGACCATCGCCGAGCATGGCCACGTCCGCGAGCAGCGCACGGCCCTCCGCTCTGCGGGCCTCCCGGGTCGCCGGGGTCAGGTGCTCCCACCGATCGTCGCCGATCATGGCCCGCAAGAACCCCTCGGCCGCATCACCCGGATCCTCGCGCCACCAGGTCCGTGACGTCGCTCCCTGGCGACCGTCGGACCAGAACCTCTCCCAGGGCATCGGCGCCTCGTAGACGGCGATACCTGCCACCCGCGCCGGATGGCGCTCGGCACAGGCCAGGGCCACGACTCCGCCCATGCTGTGGCCGAGCAACAGGGAGGGCTCGGGGCCGAGCAGGGCGACGAGGTCCTCGACCTGCTGGTCGATGGTCCCGTCCGACTCGAGGTCGACCGACCGGCCGTAGCCGCGACGGTCGTAGCGCACCACGTCGAGGTCGGGCAGTCGCTTGGCCACACGGGCCAGCCCCGCCGCCCGGTCCATCGTGCCGTGGACGAGCACGACACGGCACGCACCGGTCGTGCCGTCGACGGGCGGGCGATGCTGGACGTGCAGGCCAGCCGGCACCGCCAGGGCGCTCAAGGGATGCGAACCATGCGCAAGGTGTCGGTGGCCTGCCCCGGATACGAATCGGAGCCGTGGAGCACGGCCACGAGGTCGCCGCTGCGAACCTCTCCGAGCCGCACGGCCTCGGAGATGGCGGTCGGGAGTCGAGCTTCGCGGGTGGTGGCTGGATCGAGCAGGTATGGCGTCGCCCCCCACGAGAGCGACAGCTGGAACACCGTGCGCGGGTCGACGGAGAAGCCGAGGATCTTGGCCTGGGGACGGAAGCGGGCCATGGCCCGGACGGTGAAGCCGGTGTTGCTGATACAAAGGATGGCGGTCGCATCGGTCTCGGTGGCAGCCCGCCAGGCGGCCATGCTCATGGCCTTGGTGACCGCATCGTCGATCGCTTCGTTGTTGTCGTCGCTGGCCGGCAGCGCGGCGAGGCTGCCGGCCCATCCTTCGTAATCGAACTCCTGGTCGGCACGACGGGCGATGCGCGCCATCGTGCCCACGCTGTTGATCGGGTCTACGCCGATGGCGGACTCTCCCGACAGCATGAGGGCACTCGTGCCGTCGAACACGGCGTTGGCCACGTCAGATGCCTCGGCCCGGGTAGGCGACGGCGCGTGCACCATCGACTCGAGCATCTGGGTGGCGGTGATCACCGGGCGACCGAGGGCGATGCAGCGGTGGATGATCTGCTTCTGCAGGTGCGGGAGCTCCTCGATGGGGAACTCCGCACCGAGGTCGCCGCGGGCGACCATGACGGCGCCGGCCTCGACGATGATGGCGTCGAGGTTCTCGACCGCAGCCCGCGTCTCGATCTTGGCCACCACCAGCGGGCCCCGAGGGTGGGGCTCGGTGCCGATGCGGCGAACGTCGTGGGCCGAGCGCACGAACGACAGCGCCACCATGTCGACGCCCACCTCGATGAAGGCGTCCAGCAGCCGGAGATCTTCGGGCGTTGGCGCCGAGATGCGCAGCCGGTCTGCGGGGATGTGGACGCCGGGGCGGCCCTTGAGCGGCCCGCCGTTGAGGATGCGGACGGTGATGGCGTCGCCTCGCTTGTCGGTGGCCTGGACCACGACCGCACCGTCACCGAACGCCAGCGTGTCGCCGACCTGGATGTCGTTGAGCAGCTCGTCGTAGTCGACCGTGATGGTCGTGGTCGATGACGGGTCGGTACCCGGGGCGAGATCGATGGTCTCGCCCTCCACGAGCACGAGCCCATCTTCGGGCATCTTCCCCGACCGCACCTTCGGACCAGGGAGATCGGCCAGGATGCCGACGTACTGCCCCATGTCCGCAGCCACCGACCGGATGCGGTGGAAGCGCTCGAGGGCGAAGTCGAGCGACTCGTGGGCCAACCCCAACCGAGCCACGTTCATGCCGGCACCGATCATGCCCCGCAGGACTCGCTCGCTGTCCGAGGCCGGTCCGATAGTGGCAACGATCTTCGTTCGACGCATGGGGGCCACGCTACCGGTCGGGCGAGACGGCCCCGGCCGAGATCCGGTCATCGCTCCCAGATGACGATGCGCACCGATCGCCGCCGTCTCGAGGATCCCCACCCGGACCCCGATGACCCTGCCGTCAACGGGTCGGCGATCAGGTCAGCCGCGGACTCGTCGGTCGACAAGGCCTGCGTGAGCCTGGCCATGTCGAACCCGGGGAGTTGCGACAGCCACGTCACGACCCCCGACGACCCCAGCGCATCGAGCGGTAGGAGGCAGCCTCGCTCGGCACCACCGCCCAACAGGAGGACACCACCGCTCGCCTTGTGCGGACCGTGGGCGGCCAGGACCACCTCGACGATCTGCACCTCGTCCCACGACACGCCCTCGTGGCGACCGTCGACGAGGTCGCGCTCCACCCCGGTCGACGTCACCTCGAGGCGAGCGGTGCTGGCCAGCTCGGCCCGCCGCTCGGACTCCTTGCGCACGACGGCGATCACCAGGAAGAAGGCGAGGAGAAGGCCGATGGCCCAGGGACTCACGATCCACCCCGGAGGAGACCCGAACCTGAGGGCGTTGCTGTTGGTTCGGGCATCCCGGCATGCAACTCCTTTCCCGCCTGCAACGCAAGTGCCGCAGCCCCTAGGGTGCTCCCGTGCGGGATCGCTACCCCTTCTTGGCCCACGACGAACCCCTCGCCTTCGCGCACCGTGGTGGTGCCGGCGCCTGGCCCGAGAACACGCTGCCGGCGTTCCAGGCCTCGATCGATCTCGGTTTCACCCACCTCGAGACCGATGTGCACCTCACGGCCGACGGTGTCCTGGTCGCCTTCCACGACGATCAGCTGGATCGGGTCACCGACCGCACGGGACGCATCGATGCGCTGCCCTGGTCCGAAGTTCGACGAGCCAACGTTGGCGGGCGTGAGCCCATACCTCTCCTGGAGGACCTCTTGGGCGCCTTCCCCGACGCGTTCGTGAACATCGATCCGAAGCACGATCGCGCCGTCCCCGAGCTGGTGGCTGCCATCCAACGCACCGGCGCCATCGATCGTGTGTGCATCGGGGCCTTCTCCGATCGCCGCCTCGGTCGGTTGCGGGCGATGCTCGGCCCTCGTCTGTGCACCTCGCTCGGCCCCATCGGAACAGCCAGGTTGCGGGCCGCCTCCAAAGGCGTCCCGGTCGGTCGCCTGCTGGTGCCGTGCGCGCAGGTGCCGGTGGCGGTTGGCGGCGTGACCCTCGTCGACGAGGCCTTCGTGACCGAGGCTCACCGTCGCGGCATCGACGTCCACGTGTGGACGGTCGACGACCCGGACGAGATGAGGCGCCTGCTCGACCTCGGTGTCGATGGGATCATGACCGACGTCCCCAGCGTCCTGCGCACCGTGCTCGACATGCACCCGCCGTCGGCCAGCTGACCGCCACTCCGCCGCCCGCCAGCCGGTTCGGGCCGCCGGGGGCGCTGGTAGTGTGCGGGGTCGTGAGCACCCCCGAGACCACGAACGTCAGCCCCCTGCCGGTCCTGTCGAAGTCCGAGCTCTTCCGCCTCTTCCTCAAGGAGAAGACGGATCCCGAGCCGTTCTACACGGCGCTCGCCCAACGGTCGATCTCGGAGTTCCCCTTCCCTGTGGAGGGGCGACGCATCCTCGATCTCGGTTCGGGACCGGGTTGGTACGCCCGCGCCTTGCACGAACGCGGCGCGGACGTGGTGCCCGTCGACATGGGCGACGACGACGTCGATCTGGCTCGCCGAGGTGGCCTGCCCGTGGTCCAAGGCGATGCGCTCCGCACCCCGTTCCCCGCCGGCGTGTTCGATGGCGTCTTCTGCTCGAACATGCTCGAGCACGTACCCGAGACCCGTTCGGTGTTCGACGAGATCGAGCGTGTGCTCCGCCCCGGCGGCTGGGCCTGGGTGTCGTGGACCAACTGGTACTCGCCGTGGGGCGGTCACGAGATCGTGCCCTTCCACTATCTCGGCCCTGACCGCGGCCGACAGGCCTACGTCCGCTTCTTCGGCGAGCCGCGCAAGAACGATATCTACGATGCCCTCTGGCCCACCTCGATCGCTGCGGTGCTCGACGAGGTGCGACATCTGCCCGGTCTTCGATTGCTCGATGCCGTTCCCCGCTACTACCCCTCGCAGCGTTGGATCCTCAAGGTCCCCGGCGTGCGCGAGGTCTTCACGTGGAACTGCCTGCTCACGTTCCAGCGCAACGACATCCCCGCTCGCGCCGCCACCTGAGCGGGCCGCTGGCCCGAACCGGGCGCAGGGCAGCGAACGGCCGTTCCCGGTCACGTTCGCGTCATCGCCGCTGACGCGATCGTGGCCGGGGCTTTGCCCCGGCCACGATCAGTTCTCGACGCTTGGAGCGTCAGACTGCGGTGCCACGCTTGGTCTGGCGGCGAGCGCCGGCAACGGCCGCCGCACCCAGGAGCACGAGCGCCGAACCAGCGGCGAGGTAGCGCCCGGGGTCGGAACCGGTGGTCGGAAGGTTGCCGGTGGTCGTGCCACCGCCGGAGCCGGGGGCCACGACGTTGATGGCGGCGTAGGAGACCCGGGTCGCCCCGCCAGCGCTTCGACCGACGACAGCGATCGTGTGAGCGCCGAGCGCCGTCCCGAGCGGCACGGTGACGGCCGCCGCCACGTTCCCGGCCGCATCCGCCGTGACGGTGCCGAGGAGCACGGGTGTCGAGCACAGGTACACCGAGCTGGCCGAATCAGGCTCGAATCCCCAGCCGTAGACGGTGGTGGACGATCCGACGACGACCTCGTACGGGTCGGCGTAGGCGTCAACCCGTTCTTCGGCAGTCGGGCAGTCAGCGGCCGGGTTCGGCTTGACGGCAGTGCCCGCGGTCAGACAGTACGTGTAGCCGGTGAGGTTCACCTCTTCGCCGCCCGTCAAGAGGATGGCGCTGCACGCGTCGGTCTGTGCTCCTGCGGTGCTGGGCGCAGACACGAGCGCCACGCCAGCAACGGCAAGCACCGCCAGAGCCCGTCCCGCCGTCTTCGTCCATCGAATGTTCGCCACTCTGATCTCCCACTGTTGGCACGAAGGTTGTGCCGCACCTGCCTGATGGACACAATCACTCGCTCAGATCGCTTGCCCGCAGTGTAGCGCGCTCGTCACGTGACACAAGGACCCTACGGCTCGACGGCCCGGGCACGGCCGAATCGACCGACCACGACGAGACCGGCCAGTGTCACCAGGTAGCCCGACATCACCAGCGACGCAGGCCAGTACCAGACCAGCGGACCCCCCGGAGGAAGATCGGCCAACCCACGCTCGGTGGTCGCCACGGTCGACGTCCCGCGAAGCCAACCCCATCCGCCAGGGCGCGCCCACGTCCCGGATCGGCGAGGTTCGATGCGAGCCAGCGGCGGCACCAGCAGGTCCACCGATCCCGGGCTCCCGTCGGAGGCGACCACGGGCCCAACCCAATCCTTGACCCGAAAGATCGACACCTGCGAGCCCAGGATCACCCGCTCGAGTCCGGGATCGGTGGCCACGGACCGGTAGCGCTCGGAGGTGGGCTCGTGCTCGAGGGCCACCCATCGGACGCCGAGGCCGGCGAGCGCCGGACCCACCGGGCGGCCCTCCAGGACGTCGAGGACGATCTTCTCGGCAGGGCCCTCTCGTGGATCTGCCGCCTCGCGGACGCCCGCACCGATCCCCAGGTCCGAAGGTCCGAGCACGTCACCTGGGAGGAGCCGCGACGCCGGGTTGAACGTGCGGTTCCCGTCGGCCATCGACAGATTGAGGTACCGGGCCCAAGGCAGCGCCAGCGTCGTACCCGGCTCGGCGCTGAGCAACTCGTGCGCGGCCACCCAGTCCGTGGGCACGGGGTTCGACGTCAAGCGCCCGTCCACACCCCACAGACCCGGCCAGATGACCAACACGGCGAACGCTGCGGGCAACGCCTCGAGGGCGCCCACGGCCGCACCCGACGACAGACGCCGGCCCACAGCCTGCACCCCCGCGGCCGCGGCCGGGACGACGAAGACCAGCACGAGCGGCAGCAAGCGCTGGGCCTCCCGTACGACACCGCCGAGCGGCGCGGACACGAAGGTCTCGAACGAGCCGGCGAGCGACGGGGTGCCCGACCACACCACGACGAGCATCGTGACGACGGCCAGGGCCCCAGCACGTCGCCCCCAGGTCGCGTCCAACGACCGCCAGCCCACGGCGGCGAGGCCCACGACGGCGAGGCCGACCACGGGCAGGATGATCGAGTCCCCGCCCACCCGCGCCGCCGGCTGGAAGAACCCATCGCCGACGGCGAGAGCGAACACACCGCCGATGCCGTCGATCCGAGTCGGGAACCACGACGACGGGGTCACGCCGGGGCTCTGGGCCATCACGAGGATGCCCGGGACCAACCACGGGAGCTGCGACACGATCCCGGCGAACCCGACCGTCACCAGTCGCCGTCCTCGAGCGGCCACCATGCCCGTCACCAGGAGCGCGATCACGAACACGCCTCCGGCCACGCCCGACAACCCGAGCAGCAGCGACCACCGATACGTGCGCGCGAGGTCGTCGTGGGGCCGCAGCAGCACCGGCACGGCCCACGGCAGGATCGCCGCCGCGCACACCAGGCTGATCTGACCCGCGCCGACGCGGGTGAGAAGGAACGGCGAGAACGCGTACAGCAGCCCGGCACCCACCCGCACGATCGCCGGCGCCCGGCCGACCAACCGCGCCGTCCCGATGGCGGCCACGATGAACGCCACCACGAAGAGGAGCCGGACGACGTTTGCCGCACCGAACACCTCGCCGGCCAACGCCACCATGGCGGTGAGCGGCAGGGCGCGCCCGTACTCCGGTCCCAGACCCCACACCCCGGGTGGAAGGTCCATCCGATCGGCGACGACGAGATCGAGGGCGAAGAGCGCACCGGGCTGAAGGGCGGGACCGAGCACGAGCAGTCCGCCGACCAACGCGCCGGCCGCCACCGGCAGGTCCCGGTGGTGACACGTACGGCGTGCGAGATGTCGGGCGGTCACCGAAGCGGTCGGACTGCCGTTGGCCATCACGGCGTCATCGTACGGTGGCGGGCCCGCCCCGCCGGCGCGCCGATGGCGACCGGTCGCGAGGACCGCTCGCGGCGATCGGGCGCGTGCACGCCTCTGCTACCGTCCACCCCTCGTGGCATGCGCTCCACGCGGGCCGGCCGTTCGTCGATCATCCCGGCGAGGGACGTGCTGCACGCCGGGCCGACGAGCGAACCGAGACGAGACCATGTGCGTCGAGACCTTCACCCGAGCAGGCTCCGCCACCGTCGTGGACCCGGCGCATCGCAACGGGGTGCCCACCCGCCGTGCGGAGCGCGACGTCGGATGCTGAAGCTGCTCCTGGCCGAGCCGGCGGCGAGAACGTCGAACGAAGCCGATCTGTGGACGGCCATCCCCGACGCAGAGGTGACCATCGTCGCCCACCGCGACGGCTGGGGTGCCCACCGACACCTGGTGCTCCCGCAACGTTCCGTGCCGTTCGTCGGCGGGAGCGAGGGTTGGACCGCGGCCCCCGCCTGGTTGCGGGGGCTGAGCCGACTGGACCCCGGCCCCATCGACGCCGTGATCTCCTTGGAGCTCTTCAGCTTCTCGAGCGCCCAGTGCCGACATCTGGCCAGACGGCTCGGTGTCCCCCACATCGTGGCGGTGGCCGAGACGATGGCTGACAACCCGATCTACAAGATCCCGCCGTACCGCCAGATCACCCGGCGCGTGAACGAGCATGCCGCGTTGGTCGTGTGCGACACCGCCCTCGCCCAGGACCACGCCATCACCTTGGGCGTGCCCGCCGAGCGCACCGCGGTCGTGCACCTCGCCGTCGACAGCAACGTGTTCACCCCTGCTCGTGACGGCCTCACCCGGGAGCCGGTGGTCCTCTACGTCGGCATGCTGCGTGCCGACCGGGGCGCCGACAAGGGGGTGGTCGACATCGTCCACGCCTGCGAGCGAGCCAAGGCCGATCATCCCGATCTGCGACTACTCATGGTTGGCGAAGGACACCTGAAGCCGGAACTGGACACGATGGCCGCGACCCGGCCCTGGATGACCGTCGTTGGCCGGATCCCACGCGACGAGATGGCCGCCACCATGCGGTCGGCACGTGCGTTGATCCTGGCGTCGAAGCGCACGTGGAAGTGGGAGGAGCAGTTCGGCTTCGTCCTCGTCGAAGCCATGTCGTGCGGGCTGCCGGTCGTCGGCACCCGCAGCGGCGCCATCCCCGAGGTGGTCGCGCCCGGAAACGGCCTCGCCGACGAGGGCGACGTGGCCGGGCTGGCGGCCGCGCTGTCGGGGGCGCTCGGCCCCGACGGCGAAGCGCAGGGCCGCCGCAACCGCGAGCACGTGCTGGAGTCATACGACCGAGCCATCCAGGGTCAGCGCCTCCGGGCCGCCGTCGAGCCGGTCATCCACGAGTTCAGATCCGCGAGGGCGAGTTGACCGCCGACCGACGACGCGACGAGGACGATGCTCGCCACTCGCTTCGTGACCTCTATGAGCAGGGCGACATCACCTGGGAGACCCGACCGGAGGCCATCGAGGCTCGCGCCAGCGTGCTGCGCGAACGGATCGGTGGTGTCCGTCGGCCCGTGATCGTCGACCTCGGGTGCGGCCCCGGTGATCACACCGTCGGTCTGCGCCCCCACCTGCCCGATGCCTTCCTGGTGGGCATCGACTGGGCGCAACGGGCGATGCTCGCCGCCGCGGACGTCGGGCTGCCTGGCGTGCGGGCCGACCTCGATCCCGCCAGCCTGCCCTTCGCCGACGAGTCGCTCGACGCGGTGCTGCTGTGCGAGGTGATCGAGCACCTCGTCGATCCCGACACGGTGACCGCCGAGGCGTTTCGAGTGCTGAAGCCCGGCGGCGTGTTCCTCGTGACCACCCCCAACCTCGCCGCGTGGTTCAATCGTCTGCTCCTCCTCGGCGGTGTGCAGCCCGCATTCTCGGAGGTCTCGGCCAAGGCCGTCTACGGCAGGCCGGGAACCGAGGTGGTCGGGCACCTGCGGCTCTTCACGCCACGGGCTCTCCGAGAGTTCCTGCGCGGCGCGGGCTTCGTGGATGTGAGCCTGCGGGGCCTGCCCTACCACGACGTGCCGGCCCCGGCTCGTCCGCTCGATCGATTCCTCGCGCGGCGAGCCCCCGCGCTTTCGGCCGATCTCGTCGCCGCCGCCACCAAGCCGCTCGCCACGGTCCGTCCCACCCAGATCCCAGCAGGTGCCCATGGTTGATCCCGAGGCTTCCCCCGAGCCCGCCGCTCGCGTCCTGTACCTGGGCGGAACGGGGCGCTGCGGCAGCACGCTCATCGATCGGATGCTCGGTCAGTACCCGGGGATCTTCGCCGCGGGCGAGGTGATCCTGCTGTGGGAGTTCGCGCTGCGACGCGAAGGTCGGTGCGGTTGCGGTCAGACGGTGCACGAGTGCGAGGTGTGGCACGAGATCTTTCGCGAAGCCTATGGGAGCCTGGCCGACGTCCCGCTGCGGGACATGGTGCAGGGCTACCACGACATCCGAACCCGCTTCGTCCCGCTGGCCGCCACGCCCTACACCCGCAAGCGGTGGTTGGCGAACGTCCGTGCCTACCTCGACGGCCTCGAAGCGCTGTACGCGGCCATCCCCAAGGTCACGGGGGCCCGGTGGATCGTCGACTCATCCAAGGACTCCGTCTACTGCCTGTTCCTCGACACCCTTCCGTCCATCGAGATCTCGATGGCTCACCTGGTGCGCGACCCGCGGGCCGCAGCCTTCTCCTGGCGTCGCACGAAGGCCGACGACGGCTACGACGACAAGCGCGCCATGCCCACCCACGGTCCGTTCAACACCGCTCCCCTGTGGGCGCTGCTGAACGAAGGCTGCGCGCTGTTCGGCCGCCGCCACCCCGACCGGTACCAGATGATCCGCTACGAGGACTTCGCCGCCGAACCTCGCCACGCCATGGATCAGATCGCGGCCTTGATCGACGAACCGCTCGACGATCGGATCTGGACGGGCGACCACGAGGTCCACCTCGAGGTCACGCACAGCTGCTGGGGAAACGCAAACCGCTTCGAGGGTCGCGATGTCCTCATCCGACTCGACGACGAGTGGGAGTCGAAGATCCTGCCCCGGGACCGTCGCCTGGTCACGGCGATGACGTGGGCGCAGCTCCCTCGGTTCGGCTACCCACGTCGACTGGCCTGACACGCCGGACCAGACCGCTGACGAGCACCAGGCACACGCCCAAGGCGAGCACGAGGCCCACCATCGCCAGCGCGAAGATCTGCTGCGGCCCGTAGCGGAGCACGATCTCCGAGGTGCCCGGAGGCACCTCCCACGCCGCTTGGCCATCGAGGCTGCGGCCGCCGCCGAGAGGCTCGCCATCGGCCCAGGCCTTCCAGCCCTTCGCGGCGGACATCCCGCTCACCAGCGTGCCGCCCGCGCCGGCATCAACGGAGATGGTCACGTCGGTCGGGGTGCGACTGACCACGGTGACCGGGCGGTTCGTCGGCGCCGTGCCCGTCGTGAACCCCTCCGTGCGCAGGGACATCCGCGTCACCACCGGCCCGATCGTCGGCCCGATCAGGTGCGATCCGTCGGCGAGCGTGATCGGCTCGCAGCCCACGAAGGGCAGCACCTCCCCAGCAAGGAGGTCGGCCACCGTCCCGGTGGCGCGGGTGGGGACACCGACCCCGTCGAGGACCAGGAGGTCCGTGCGGCAGGCGTCGTCCAGCTCCTCGCCGAGGTTGCGGGCCAGGGACGCCTCCGAAGACTCGACCTCGAGGATCTCGACGGGCGCGGGCACGCCATCGTTGCGCACCTCGGTCACCTCCCCCAGCGTCACCACGATCGTCGATCCGCTCAGACCGGCAAGGTCGACCGTGGCCGAGGTCGTGCACATGCCAGTGTTCGCCTTGCAGTCGCCGGAGACGGGTACAGCCGTCCGCGTCTCGCCGCCGTAGGTGATGGTCAGGTCGTCGGCCGTCGACCGCGACGCAGCGTCGGCGAGCACGATCGACAGCGTGCCGAGGTCGGCGCCGCCGGTGTCGATGCGGAGCTCCTGGCCGGTGACCGGCGGCGCGAGCCACCCTGCGGACGAGTCGCCGTCGACGGCGCGGATGCTCGCGCCCCCGACCACGTTCTCGGCCACCGACGAAGCCTGCACGCCCCGTGTGGCGCCGGCCAGGGCCTCCGTGGCCCAACCCGGCGTCGAGGCGTCCAGCTGGATCTCGCCTTCCAGCACTGCGGTGCGCTCACCGACGACGTCGAAGCGACGCCGCAACCACGCTTCCTGACGATCGCCGTAGGGGCCGAGCTGGCGAGCGAACAGCCAGGCGGTGGGCGCCTCAGCGAGCGCAGGGTCGAGCGCAGGGAGCTCGGCGGCGGCGCTCGTCACGTCGTCAGGCACGGCGAGCGCCGGGGTGAGGTCGAGGTCGCCGACCTTCACCTCGGACAGGCCGACGCGACCGGTCTCGGCCCCCTCGGTCTCGAGGATCCGAATGCTCAGCTCGGAGATCGGGCGTGCCGCAAACGGCACCGTCGAACCGAGTGCCTCTGGTCGCAGGGTGGCGATCACCTGACCGTCGGCCTCGATGGCCATTTTCGAGATCCGGCGATCCGTGGTGGTCGCCGCTGCGGGAAGCAGCCACAGGCCATCGAGGATCACCGGTTCCGCGAACTGGACCGTCCACCGTGCCGCGCCATCGGGCGCCACGGCATCAGCCATCCACCAGGTCCATGGATCGCCGTCGAGAGCGTGTGATGGCTGAAACTGCGCCGTCGTGCCGGCGGTCGATGTCGCCGTGACGCGCTCGGCCACGCCGGTGGTGAGCACCGTCTGCGAGCCCGGCGCCCGAAACAGGTCGGCCGAACGACGGCCGAGGTCCTCGTCCGCGGACAGCACCCACGACTGCTTCTCCTCGGTCGCGCTCGAGAGCCGCTGGACGCGAGGGTTCGTGTCAGTGACGACCAGCGACGATCCGGCCTCGAGGTCGGCGAGGAGCTCTTCGGGCGCGAGCTGGGCGGTGAAGGCGATGGGCGGCGCTTCGCCCAGCAGCCCGGCATCGGCCACCGAGAACCACGACGTTCCGTCGCCGGAGACGAGAAGCGGCGGCTGGTCCTCGAGCCAGCGGACCTGGTCGTCCGATGTCGCGATCCGGTACACCTCGATCGGCGGAAGCGACGCCTCGCGCTCCCCCGCGTCCGAGCGATCCTCGCCTCCCGTCGTCTGCTCGCCCGGCTCCCCGAAGGTGGCGACCAACTCGAGACCAGCGGCTTCGCGCAGTCCGTCGAGGTCAGCCGGACGCGGCCGGTTCACGTCCGTCCACTGGAGGTCGTTTCTCGCCACGACGTATTCGATGCCCAAGCGCGCGGCGACGTCCACGAACGCCTGTGCCGAATCGGCGTCCCGCGTGATCGACCAGTCGAGGGCGCGGATCACGTCTGCCGCGGCCGGGGTGCTGCGCGGGAACGGCGAGTACCGGACATGCGGCCGCTGGATCAGCGCATCGGCGATGTCGTCACCGGGCATCCCCCACCGATACGTCGTGCTCTGGGTCCCCGGTACGATGATGGCTCGGGAATCTCCCGGCTGATCGTTCAGCCAGTTGGCGGCCTCGAGCCAGTACTGCGGGATGTCGTCGATGCGGGCACGAGACGAGTACAGGTTCCCCGTCCACGCCGGGAAGCTGGCGACGAAGACGAGGGCGACGAGCGCCAGCCCGACCGCCACCACCGGCCGACGGGATCCCGCCGGCACCCACGAGCGCCGGCGAGCCCAGGCGATCAGCTCCGCCGCCCCGACCGCCACCAAGCACGCCATGGCCAGCGACACGCCGGCGCCTGCCTTGTAGGAGTTTCGAAGGGTCGACAGCAACGGGACCGAGTCGTACCCCTCGAGCAAGAGCCGCCCGTACAGCGACGGGTTGTTCGCCGGGAACGAACCGACCATGAGCAGAACGCTCAAGAACGCCAGCCCGCCGAAGAGCAGGCGAGGTCGCCACGAAGATCGGGCGAGGACCACGAGCGCCGCCACCGGGAGCACAAAGCCGGCCAGGATGAGCGCTGGCTGCTCGAAGAACCCGGCCTGGTGGGGGCGCCCGAGCTCTCCGCCGTAGCGGAAGTACGAGAGCCAGAAGCCGAGTCCACGCCACGACTCGCTCCAGGACGACGATGAGTTCACCACGTCGGGCGACTCCGTGGCCGACAGGCGGGCCAGCAGCGCGGAGGAGGAGTAGAGCGACCGGACGAGCACGGGCACGACCATCGGGACGAACAGGACGCCGACCCGCGCCAACCAACCCAGGAGATCTCGCCAGCGCGCGCTCCGCTCGACGAGGACCAGGTAGAGCATCACCGGGAGGAGCAGGATGATGTCGTAAGCGAAGCTCGGCTGGTGGCTCGTGAACACCACCCAGGCGGCCAGGGCGAAGACCGCCGCGTGCCGCCACGGTCGATCGCCGCGACAGCCGGCCACCAGGGACCACATCAGCCACGGCGCCAGGGCGTACCCCAGATACAGCGTCGACGGCACGATGAAGACCACGGAGTAGGGGCTGAACATGTACAACAGCCCGACGAAGAGGTGCTCTGCGCCCCAGCGTGGGCGGAACTGCCGCAACAGCAGCACGGCCCCCGCGCCGGCGGTGAAGAACAGCGTGGCGTGCCAGAGGTGCAGGGCAACGGCCGGCGAAGCGCCCAACGAGCGGAACGCGGCGATCACCAGCGTCGGAAGCGGGTGGAACTCGCCCCCGGCACGGCCCAGGTCGCGGACGGCGTCCCAAAGGAACGGCATGCGCGCCAGCGCCGGCCCCGGTGACCAGTACAACTCGAGTCGGAAGTCGGCGATGTACGTCGATGGCTCGTTGCGCAGGACCGCGGCCAAGGCCGCACCCAAGAGCGCGAGGAAGATCGCCCACGGCCGCCCGCGACCGTGCGGCCCGGTCATGTCAGGAGGGTCATGCCTTGGCCGCGTCGACCGGGTTGCCGAAGGCCGTCCCGGAACGGCCGACGAACAACGCCTCCGCTGGCCACGGCTGCCCGTTCGCCTTCACCGAGACGGAGAAGCGCGACACCTTGCACGGATCGATGTCGAAGCCTTGGCCATCGGGCGTGGCCTGGAGCGCCGCTTCGTAGCGGTTGGCGTCACCATCGGCGGGCAACGTGTCCGGACGACGATTCAGGATGGTGATCGGCACATCGGTGGTCACCACGATGTCCACGACCGCGGCTGGCTCCACAGCACCTTTGACGCGCACGTGGATGCCGTACCGATCCGAGAACACGTAGACGCCATCGCTCGTCGCGTCGGCCAGCGCGTCGGGTCGGCCGCGGAGCCACGTCGGGAAGTCGCCCGGCGTGCATGGACGACCACCGGTTCCCTCCGCCGCCGCCTCGCCGTCGCCCGGGTCGGTGGCATCGTCGCCAAGAGAAGTCGACGTCGTGGTCGAGGGCAGGGCGGGCGATCCACCGTCGTCCTTCGGGTCGGTCCACCCGCACGACGCCAGGAGCAGGCAAGCCGCCAGCACCAACATCACTCGCTTCATGGACGGGCCTCCTGGAGGGAACGAGAGCGGGACGGACGCAGCGATGCTACCGATCGCCAGCGGCCCGGTGGACGCGCGGCCAACAGCGCCACCGCGACGGCAAACCACGCTCCGCCAGCCACGGTCGTCCAGGCCGAAGGCCAGGCCCACGCCATCGAGCCACCGCCGCCGCCCAGGATCCACGGCGAGAGGACGACGGCCCAGCTGAGCAGGACGACGCCGGCATCGCGCCCGACGCGATGCCCGCCGGGAGACATGACGGCGCCAGGGCGCACCAGAAGCCACACCACGACGGCAACGGTCACCCACGCCTCGAACGAGGCCAAGGTGGCCACCCCGAGGGCGACCCCGGCGACGATGGGCATCGGGAGACGGCCGGGGACGACGGCGGCGAGCGCCACGGCGCTTCCGGCCACGCAGAGGATCTGCGCCAGGTCGCCACCGAACAGCACGGTGGGGGCCATGGCCACCGCGACCAGGGCTGCACCATCGAACGGCCGACCCCACGTGCGACCGATGCTGGCCGCGGCGGCGCCCGCCGCCGCCGCCGCGGCGGCACCACTCAGGACGGCGCCGACGGGTGAGAAGGCAGCCACCATCGGCGCGAGCGGCGCGCCGTCGGCCAACACCGTCGCACCCCGCGAGCCGGTGACGAGCCCGAGCCCGGCCTGCAGGTTGGACGCCACCACAGACGACGCGTTCGAGAGGGGCGAACCCGAACGCGCCAGCCACAGCACGACCGCCACCGATGCACCCCCGACGAGGTCGAGGGATGGTCGCCATGCCGCCCGGTCGTTCGTCGGGCGGGCGACGCGCGTCGACGCCCGCCACACGAACCCACCACAGACGCTGGCAACGAGCACGGCGACGCCCGCAAGGCTGCCCGCGGCGGCGGCCACGGGTCGCTCGCGACTGAACGAGAGCCCGACTTGGAGCTCTCCCTCCAGGATCGTGGCCGCGCCGGCCACGGAAAGAAGGGCCACGGCCAGCCATGCCGGGGCGCGGGAGAGGCCCAGCGCGACGGCGGCGATGCCGGTGGCCGCCACCAACAGCCCGGGAGGGCCTGCGACCAGATATCCCACCGTGGCCAGTCCGAGGGATCCGACGACCACCACCGCCCGGAGAGCGAAGGAGCGTCGATTCTCGTCGGGGGCAGGATGGGCGAACAAGACGACCTCGACGTCGTCGATCTCGTCCACCGAGTCGACAGCGTCAGCGACGGTGCCGCTGACCTCCTCTCGTGGACCGGCGTGGTCGCCGGGACCAGCGTGGCGCCCGGTGACCCAGGTGCACGCGACTGCGGCGATGGCGCCCACCACCGACCCCACCAGCCACGCCACCCCGGCACCCGCAGCGCCCTCGTCGTCGACCAGGACGAGCGCCGGCAACAGCACGCCGGCCGCGAAGAAGGACGTGGACACCACCGTCGTGAGGTTGTCCCTGCGAATGCGGGCGACGGCGAGGAGCACCGAGAGAATGGCCCAGGGGATGGACGAGGCCAGGAAGATCGGAAGGAGGTCAGCACTCTCCTCGTAGGCCTGCCCGTACAGCGCGACGACCAAGAACGGCCCGAGGATGATGCCGCCCACGGTGGCGACGACGCCGAACCCGCCGGCCATCCCCAGTGCGACGCGGGCCTGCGCCCGAATGGAGCCTCCTTCGCGACCGCCCTCGACCAGCAGCGTTTGACTGATGGTCCGCGGGATGATCGCGACCGTGGTGGCGATGCTCCAGGCGATGAAGAACACGGCGTAGTCGTCGGCCGACATGGCAGAGAGCACGATGACCGGGAGTAGGACGAACGGTGCCTGCACAGCGAGCGTCCCGACCATGTTCACACCCGCGAACCTGGCGGCATCCGGGGTCTCGGGCGGCAGCGGCCGGAGTCGGATCGGTCCGAGGCGTCGACGGAGCACCACGAACGGCACGATGCCGCTCAAGGCGAGCGATCCGGCGGCGACGGTCCACACCCACAAGCCGTCAGACGCCAGCGGTGTGAGCCACAGCAGGGGCAGACGAGCGAAGCCCGACACGAGCGCCCGCCCCAGCACCCAGCCGCGCTGTCGGAGCCCCATCAGCCTCATGTCCACGAGCACCGAGACGGAGAAACCCGACACCACGACGCCGAGGATGACGATCGCCGTCACCGCCCCGAGGTTGCCGAGCGGCCCCGCGATCGTGCCGGGGAACAGGCTCACCAGGACGACAGCACCGACGAAGGACGTCACTACGGTGGTCGCGCTGGCCACCGTGAACAGCACCCCGGCTCGCTCGTCGTCGCGGCTGCAGTAGCGCGACACGGCGACGGGCAGCCCGAAGTCGGTCAAGAAGCTCAGCAGGAGCACGACGCTGAACAACCCCGAGGCTTCGCCCACGCTCGTCTGCGAGAAGCGCTTGGCCGCCACCAGCCAGAAGATCGAACCGGCCAGCGCCGTGCCGATGCGGGAGGCGACGAGCCACGCCGAACCGACCAGGAGGTGGCGATGGTGGCGGGCCGACCCGGCGACGCCGACCGCCACGGCCGGCGCGCGCCAACGTCGAGCGGTCGTCACCTCGTCGGGCGGTTCGAGCCTGCTCGCCATCTGATGGGTTCGCCCTCCGCACGACCGACCGACGTCTGTCGCAGCGACCGACGTTAGCCGCCGAGTGCGCGGCGCCATCGCACAGGGGCGCGCCCTCCGAGCGCTCAGGGTTCGCCTGATCGCCCGTGTAACCTGGCGATCTCGTTCGTCGACACGCTCGGGTGCCGCCGGACCCCCTCCTTCATGGACACTGTCGTCGATCCTCCTGCCCGCTCTCCCGAAGCCGACGTGCTCGTCGCCGGCTACCACGTGTCATCGTTCGGCTATCGCCCGGAGCTCGACGGCATCCGGGCCCTGGCCGTGGTCTCCGTGCTGCTGTACCACGGCACCGTCTGGTGGGCCTCAGGCGGCTTCCTCGGCGTCGACCTCTTCTTCGTGCTCTCGGGCTACCTGATCACGACGCTGCTGCTGATCGAGCAGGCGCGATCCGGCACCGTCGCCTTGCGGGCGTTCTGGGGGCGTCGCCTCCGTCGACTGCTCCCGGCCTTGCTCGTCGTCCTCGCCTGGGTCGGTGTCTACGCCGCGGTGTTCGCCGATCCGGCGCAGGTCGACACGCTTCGCGGCGACGCCATCGCCTCGCTCTTCTACGTCGCCAACTGGCGGTTCGTCTTTTCCGGTGCGTCGTACTTCGAGCAGTTCCTGGCGCCGTCCCCACTTCGCCACATGTGGTCCTTGGCCATCGAAGAGCAGTGGTACATCTTCTGGCCCATCATCGTGATGGTGGGGCTGCGGTACTCCCGCAACGCCAAGGTCTGGGTGCTCGGAATCTCTGCGGCCACGGCGCTGTCCGCCGGCATCATGTTCGTCCTGTTCGACCCGGACGCCGACCCTTCGCGGGTCTACTACGGCACGGATGCCCGAGCGCAGGCGCTTCTCATCGGCGCCGGTCTCGCGTTCTTGCTGCGCTCGACGCAGGGTGCCGGCGGCCGGCCCCTCCCCGAACACGCGCAGCGTGCCGTGAAGGCCGCTGGCGTCCTTTCGTTCAGCGTCGTGCTGCTGATGCTCTTCGTCCTCGCCACCGATGACGCGAGCTGGATGTACCGCGGCGGTTTCACGGTCTTCGCCCTCGCTGCGGCCGGCCTCATCGCCGGCATCGTGCAGCCGGGAGCGAACCCCTTGCGATCGGCGCTCGCCTTCGGTCCGCTCCCCGCGATCGGGCGCATCTCCTACGGCCTATATCTCTACCACTGGCCGGTCTACGTGCTCCTGACCGCCGAGCGCACCGGCATCGACGGCGACGCGCTGCTCTGGCTCAGACTGACCGCAACCACCGTGATCGCCGTCGTCAGCTACCACGTCGTCGAGATGCCGATCCGCCGGGGGAACCTCGGCATCACCAAACCGCTCGTGCCTGTGCTGGCCTGCACCGGAGCCGTCGCGCTACTCGTGCTGCTCGGTACCGCCCAGCGATCCCCCGCCGGCAGCACCGACGGGAACTCGGATGCCGTCGCTGTCGCCGGACAGGGACGGGTGCTCCTCGTCGGTGATTCCGTGGCATGGGGCCTCGCTGCCGACCTCGACCGCGCCGCCAACCCGGCGATCGCGGTGCGCAACGGGGCCATGATCGGTTGCGGGATCACGGGCGGCACCTACCTGCCGGCGAGCGGCCCGGGCATGTCCGACACCTTCAAGTGCGAGGAGCGCGTGGCGAACTGGAAGGAGGACGTGGCCGACTTCAACCCCCAGGTGTCGGTGATCCTGCCAGGTGCCTACGAAGTGTTCGACCACGAGGTCGATGGCCAGGTGCTCGCCTTCGACTCCGAGGAGTACCGGGCGTTCCTGCGTGACGAGATCGAAACAGGGATCGCCACACTCACCACCGGTGGCGGACGAGTGGCCCTTTTGACTTCGCCGTGCTTCCAACCGGACAAGGTGCAGGTCGGAAGCGAATCGTCCAACGAGCGCGCCGACACGGCGCGGGTCGACACGATCAACGACATCATCCGCGACGTCGCCAAGGCCGATCCCGCGGTCACCGTGCTGGATCTGCATGGCTTCGTGTGTCCGACCGGTTCGTTCCAGGCTGAGCTGGAAGGCGTCGACATGTACCGCGACGGCGTGCACTACAGCGCCGAAGGCAGCGCCAAGGTGTGGGCCTGGCTGCTCCCGCAACTGGCCGAGATCAAGGGCGTCGGCAACTCGCCGCCCCCCTCGGGGTCGGCGAAAGCCGGCAAGGGCACGGGGAAGAGCCGGGTCCCGTCGGCCGCGACCCCAACACCCGACGTCGCACCGCCCGAAGAGTCGACCCCGTGACCGTCTCTGCCCGTGTCCTCGACCTCCGCGCCCGCGACCTCGCCAAGGATGTGCTCGCGGCTCCTCGGCTCCTCCGAGCCGGCACGCGAGCGCTCCCTGACTTCCTCGTCATCGGCACCATGAAGGGGGGGACGACGTCGTTGTACGAGTACCTGGCCACCCACCCGCAGGTAGTCCCGGCCTCGACGAAGGAGGTCCACTACTTCGATGCCCACCATCGGCGCAGCAGCTCCTGGTATCGATCGCACTTCCCCACCCGGGCGTCGCTGGATCAGATCGACGGCGGACGGACGGGCGAGTCCAGTCCGTTCTACCTCTACCACCCGCTGGCTCCCGCTCGCGCCCGGGCACTGGTTCCGGATGCCCGCCTGATCGCCCTCGTGCGCGACCCGGCCGAGCGGGCGCTCTCGCACTACGAGCACAACGCCCGCTACGCGCTGGATCCGCTCTCGTTCGGCGCCGCCCTTCGGGCCGAGCCGGCACGCCTGGCGGCCGACGACGGCCGGCTCCTCGCCGGTCGGGGCGGGCGATACCACCCGCACGAGCTCTATTCGTATGCCGCTCGCGGTAGGTACGCCGATCAGCTGGACCGCTGGGTGGATGCGTTCGGTCGCGGATCGATGCTGGTCATCCGAAGCGATGACCTCTTCGAACGTCCGGCGCAGGTGTGGGACGAGGTGCTCGCCTTCCTCGCTCTCGATCCCGCTCCGCCCCCGGCCTTCGCCAACCACAACCCCGGGACCGGCTCATCGAACCTCGACCCGGCGATCCGAGCGGACTTGGCGGCACACTTCGCCGCCGCCAACGCCGACCTCGCCGCCCGCTACGGCGTCGACGTGTCGACCTGGACGCGATGCTGACGTCGGTGCAGTTCGTGGATCAGTACGGCCAGTAGCCGTTGCCGCCGAGGAACCGCGTGAGGCGCCCGAGCCTGGCCACGATGAGTCCCTTGATCACGAGGTTGCGGATGAACCACGGAAGCGACGCCGCCTGGCCTGCCAGGTTGGCGACCCGGCCCCGGAGGCCCACCGGTCGGCGCCGATACTGGGTCATCGATCCGGATCGGCCTTCGTAGGCAAAGGAAGCGCTGGTGAAGAGCTCGACAGCCAAGGCGGCCGTCACGCCGATCGAGCTGAACGAATCGTGGATCAGCATGACACCACCGGGAGCGACTCGGGCGCCCCACGAGCGGATGTCCTGACGGGCCGGACCGAAACGGTGGGCTCCGTCGATGTACAGCAGGTCCACGGCGCCATCGACCTCCGCATGGGCGACGTTCGAGTACATGCGCAGGTGAGTGACCCGATCCCGCACCCCGGTCGCCTCGAGGTTGGCCAAGAACTGGAGGTGGTCGGCTTCGGCCTCGGTCTCGAACCCTTGAATCTCTTGCGGTCCGCGGTCGTTGCCCCCGTGCGGGTCGATGGCGATCAGACAGACGCCTTCCGGTGCCGCGCTCGCCATCACGATGATGGACCGCCCGTGGAACGAGCCGATCTCCACCACCTGAGCACCCGACTCCAGTTCGCTGGCCCGATCCCACAGCCGACCGGCCTGGGCCCGGGTCATCCAACCCTGGACGTCCTGCACGCTGCGGAAGACCCGGTCGAACGATCGCGGAGGCACCGCTCCGACCGGTTGTTCAACGTTGCTCGACTCGGACACCGTCAGCCATCCTTCTCCTGTTGGGGCGACCGATGTCGGCCGCGTGGAGAAGGGTGATCCTAGGGCGGGCGGGCGATCGGCCAGACTCTCGCGGTGTGGCCGTCGTTGCGGCCTGCCTCGCCTCATGCTGCGCACACCCCGACCTCCCACCCGCCGGCCTCGTCGACGACGCCGGTCGTTCTCGATCGTCGTCTTCGCCGTCGTCGGCGTGCTGTCGGGCACCCTCGCTCCGGCCGCCGACGCCGCACCCCGCCGAACATCGACGAGCGACACGTTCAGCGGCCAACCGACGGTTCCCGACCCGCGCATCGCGCCAGAGCTCCAAGGGGTACCGGTCGACGGGCCGGGGCTGCAACCGGCGCGGGACGCCGTGCGCGCCACCGAACGTCGGTTGGCCGACGCCACGGCCACGATCGAGCGCACCAGCGCCGA
>Ga0105047_10002843_pt1 | contig 30744 bp, 24 predicted proteins | sample MAT04_FD_78384 | JGI IMG/M metagenome (GOLD analysis project Ga0105047, IMG submission 78384) | Freshwater microbial communities from Lake Fryxell liftoff mats and glacier meltwater in Antarctica - MAT-04 (megahit assembly) | ecosystem: Environmental > Aquatic > Freshwater > Ice > Liftoff... | reverse complement strand
GAAGGGCTTGCCAAGTTCGGCTGAGAGGGCAGCGGAAAGTGAGGTGGTATGACCTTCTTCAATGCTGGTGACCATGCTGCTGCCGAGGTGGCCCGCGAAGACCTGTTTAAAGAGCGCCAGCGATTCGGCGGGGAGACGGGTGGAGGCCAATGCGGCGATGCCATCGCTCGCATGACCAGCCAGCGGTTTGAACTGCGCAGTGATAGCATCCAGGGCTTCATCCCAGGTGGCAGCCTTGAGCGTGCCGTCTTTGCGCACCAATGGGGTGACAACGCGGGTATTTTTCTCTTCGGCGGAGATAAAGCGGCCTAATTTGCATAATACGCCGTTATTGACCGGGGCATCCCAATTGCCTTCAATGCGCACCAGGTTATTGTCGCGGGTAAGTACATCGATACCGCAACCGACCGAGCAGCCCACACAGATGGTTTGATGGTGTTCCACCTGGGTATCTTTGCCGCGGTAGGCACTGATGCGGTCGATGAGCGCGCCCGTGGGGCAAACCTGGGTGCAGGTGCCGCACGAAACGCAGGTCGACTGGCCGAGCGGCGTGCCGAAATCGGCCACCAGGAAGGAGCGGGTGCCGCGTTCTTCAAAACCGAGGGTGTAGTTGCCCACCAGTTCGCCGCAGGCGCGTACACAACGCCGGCACAGAATACAGCGGTTGTTGTCCAGAATAAAGTAGGGATGCGAGGCATCCATCGCAAAGGGCTGGTAGTTGGGTGAAAGGGGCCAGTGAGTCATCCCCTCATTCAGCGCGGCATTCTGCAGTTCGCAGTCACCGCCCGAAACCTGGCAGAAGGGGCAGAAGTGGTTCCGTTCGCTGAAGATCAGTGTCAGGACGAACTTACGCGCATCGTGCACCTTTTGCGTGTTGGTGCGAACCACCATGTTGCCGCTGACCGGGAGGGTGCAGGAGGGCTGCAAAGTGCGCGCACCTTCCACTTCGACCAGGCAGAGACGGCAGCCGCCGTATGGCGCCAGTTCTTTATGGTCACAAAGGGTGGGAATTTTAATCCCCGATTGTTCTGCGGCGCGCAGGACCGTGGTACCCTCGCTGACTTCTACGTTTTTTCCATCTATCGTGAGCTTGACCATTATCAACTCTCTCCGTTTTACATACCTTGCATGCAGGTTTTTCCTTACATTCCTGCAAAAATTTACTTTGCGACCGTGCCAATCCGGACGCCACTCATGGGGCAGACGCCGGTGGGGCAGACTTTGAGGCGGATGTGGGCTTCCACTTCGGCCCGGAAATAACGCAGAATGTCTTTCTGCGGAGCACCCGCGGTTTGGCCGAGGCCACAATTGGACATCTGGTAGAGGTTATCGGCGAGATATACCATGTCTTCCAGATCCTGCAGCGTGCCGGTTCCTTCGACAATATTTGTCAGAATTTCATAGGAGCGTTGAGTGCCGATGCGGCAGGGGTTGCACTTGCCACAGCTTTCGGAACGGAAGAAATTCACCAGAACCTTGGCAAGGTCTACTACGCAGGTATCTTCGTCGCAAATCAACAAGGCGCCGGAACCCAACGAAACACCGGTTTTCGAAAACGAGTCAAAATCCATGGGGGTGTCTTGCAGCGCGGCGGGAATAATGGAACCGCTGGAACCGCCGGTTTGGGCCAGTTTGAAATTGGAGCCGGGTTTCATGCCGCGAGCGTAGATGGCAATGACTTCGCGCAGCGTGATTCCCATGGGAACCTCGATCAGACCGGTGACATTGACATTGCCCATGATGGTATAAACTTTGGTGCCCGGGCTTGAGGGTGTGCCAAAGCCGCGGAACCAGGCCGCGCCGTTACGCAGGATGGGTGGAATATTGGCCAGGGTTTCCACATTGTTGACCAGGGTGGGTTTGCCCCATAAACCCTGGGTGGGCGGGTAGGGCGGGCGGGGGCGCGGTTCACCACGCTTGCCTTCGATCGATTCGATCAGGGCCGTCTCTTCGCCGCAGATATAGGCGCCGGCTCCAGTGTGGATGTGAATATCAAAATTAAAACCGGTTTCAAAGATATTCATTCCTAAAAAGCCCATCTCGCGCGCCTGCAGAATGGCATTGGAGAGCCGCTGCGCGGCCAGGGCGTATTCGCCACGAATGTAGATGTACCCTATGCTGGCACCCACCGCGTAGGCGGCGATGGTCATTGATTCCAGGATGCTGAAGGGGTCGCCTTCCAGAATCAGACGATCCTTAAAGGTGCCCGGTTCCGATTCGTCTGCGTTGCAAATGACGTACTTGGGGCTGCCGGCTGCTTTTTGAACAAAGCGCCATTTGGTGGCAGTGGGGAAACCAGCACCGCCACGGCCGCGCAGGCCGGATTTTTCGATTTCTGCAATAACCTGGGTGGGGGTTAGCGTGGTGAGCGCTGTGCCCAACGCCTCGTAGCCTTCGTGAACGATGTAATCTTCGATACTGTCTGGGTCGATCAGGCCGGCACGCTGCAGCACAATGCGCTGTTCGGCGGGCAGGGTGCCTTTGCGAGCGCCCAACCAGGCGATTTTGCCGGTGAGTTCATGCGCAGGCGCCTGGAAAGCCGATGCGATGCGACCTTTATACAAATGCTCTTCCACCAGGAAGTGCACGTCTTCGGGTTTTACCGGGCCGTAAATGATGGCTTCAGGATAGACAATGACCAACGGCACCGCATCATGGCGGCCGATATCACCGACCATGGAGAGGGAAATCTCTGAATCGAGCCCAAACGCCTTTATTTCTTCCTTCAAACGCAGGTAGACTGCTTCAGCGCCGGCTGCCATGCTTTGCGCATCGCTGGAAACCAAAACCATGGAGCGAACAGGTTTCATCGCCGCCTCCTTTATGCGTAGCGCGCCAGAATATCGGCGATCTGATTGGGTTCTACGTTGCCGTAGATATCATCGTCGATGACGATGACCGGCCCGACGGCGCACACTCCCAGGCAGGAGACGGTCACCAAAGTCCAATTGCCATCCGGGCTGGTTTCACCGGGCTTGAGCTTAAGTTCTTTCTGCAGCGCCTGCCATACCTGGCGCCCACCGATCACGTGGCAGGGGGCGCTTTCGCAGAACTTGACCACGTGCGTTCCCTGGGGTTTGGTCGAGAGCATCTGGTAGAAGCTGGCGACGGAGAACAACTGGCTTTTGGGGACCCGCAGGCGCTGGCTGATATCATCCAGCGCTTCCGCAGGCAGGTAACCCAGTGTCCGGTTAACATCGTTCAGGATGGGGATCAATTCTTCGCGGTGATTCCCATACCGTTCGACGGCAGCGCTGACTGCTTGTAGAACAGACTGCCCATCTTTGGTTCCAACGGTCATGCCTTCCCTCCTGAAGTCTTCATTTCTCGTGAGCGGGTGGTTCAGTTAATTTCGATGGCGTTAAAATTGCATACCTGCATGCAGATGCCGCAGCGGATGCAGATATCGGGATCGATGATATGCGTTTGGCGGCGTACGCCGGTGATGGCATTGGTGGGGCAGTTGCGGGCGCAGACGGTGCAACCGGTGCAGAAGTCTTTCAGAATATCGTAGCGGATGAGCGCTTTGCAAACTTTGGCGGGGCAGCACTTTTCGTAGATATGGGCTTCGTATTCTTCACGGAAATAGCGCAACGAGGTGATGACCGGGTTGGGGGCGCCCTGACCCAAACCGCACAGGCTGGTGGCGCGGATCTGATCGCTGAGCATTTCAAGGGTTTCAATATCACCGGGCTGGCCTTTGCCGGCGCAGATCTTCTGCAGAATTTCGAGAATGCGCAGCGTGCCGACGCGGCAGGGGGTGCATTTACCGCAAGACTCGTCCTGGGTAAATTCCATGAAGAAGCGCGCCATATCGACCATGCAGTTTTCGTTATCCATGACGACCAGCCCCCCCGAGCCCATCATGGCACCGGCAGCGCGCAGGGAGTTGTAGTCGATGGGCAGGTCGAGATGCTCGGATGAGAGCAAACCGCCAGCAGGCCCGCCGATTTGAACAGCGCGGAATGGCTTGTCGTCTTTAATCCCCTGACCGACATCGAAGATGACTTCGCGCAGGGTGATGCCCAGCGGCACTTCGATCAGCCCCGTGTGCTTACCGTCTCCGGCCAGAGCAAAGGTTTTGGTGCCGTGCGCATCGGCGGTGCCCATGGCAGCGAACCAAGCGGCGCCATTGAGGATGATCTGTGAGACATTGGCAAAGGTTTCGACGTTGTTAACGTTACTGGGTTTGTTCCACAGACCTTTGACAGCCGGGAAAGGCGGGCGGGGGCGGGGTTCGCCGCGCTTGCCCTCAATAGAGGCCATCAGGGCTGTTTCTTCACCGCAAACAAAAGCGCCGGCGCCCATACGAACTTCCAGGTCAAACGAAAAATTGCTGCCGAGGATGTTCTGACCCAGGAAACCGAATTCACGGGCCTGCTGGATGGCAATATTGAGGGTGCTGACTGCCACGGGATATTCGGCGCGGCAGTAGATGTAGCCCTGGCTGGAGCCGATGGCATACGCGGCGATAATCATGCCTTCGAGCACGGCATGCGGGTCGCCTTCGAGCACGCGGCGGTTCATAAACGCGCCGGGATCGCCTTCATCGGCATTGCACAGGGTATATTTGGGCCAATCCTGCGTGGCGCGGCAGAATTTCCACTTTTGACCGGTTAAAAATCCCGCGCCACCGCGGCCACGTAAGCCGGCGGTCAGCACCGTATCGATGACCTGTTCGGGGGTCATTTCGGTGAGCACTTTGGCCAGGGCCATGTAGCCATCTTCGGCAATGTAGTCTTCAATGTTTTCAGGATCGATTTTGCCGCAGTTGCGCAGCACCACCCGCAATTCCTTGCCGGTGGGGGCAGACAACTCTTCGTCGGTGAAAACCTGCACCGGGGCGGTAAATTTGGTGGCTACCCGGCCTTTGAGAAAGTGCTCTTCGACAATGAAAGGAATGTCATCGGCAGTCAGGCCAACATAATGCACCGCTTCTGGGTACACCATCATATCGGGGGCATCGGTGGTATCACCGATGCGTGAGGTTTCGAGCACCTGAACTTCGTCGATGAGTCCCTGGGCGACCAGTTCATCCTGGAGTGCGTCTAAAATTTCATGCGCACCGCGCTTGATGCACTCCGGATCAACCGACACCAGCACGTGGGAGCGATAATACTTCATGAGTGAGTCCTGTAAATGATGATAAGTAATCGAGAATGGGGCGACTGGCGCGACACGGGCAAACCACACCGGGCAGCGCAGGTCAAGGCAGGTTATGCCCCTTACCGATCACAGGGTGGACGCTATACGGGCAATACATGATCGGAAACAGGGGCGCCGGTGCCGACGTGCTCTTTCATAATCCGGCGGGCGGTTTCGGGGTTCACTTTTCCGTAGGTGACTTTGGCTTGTTCGCCAATTACGACCTGAACGATGGGTTCTTTTTCACACATGCCGATGCAACCGGTTTGTGTAACGACGACACCTGAAACGCTCTCTTTTTCAATATATTCCAGGATGGCTTTCATGGTGTCGCGCGCGCCGGCGGCTATGCCGCAGGTGCCCATGCCGACGATGACCTGAACCTGGCCCGAGGCGGTCTTTACCCGGCGTTTTTCCAGGGCTTCTTCGCGCAGCTTTTTTAGATCTTCGAGGCTTTTTACGGTAGGCATAAGTTCTCTCTCCTGAAGAGTGATAGGATAACCTGATTTCAAGAAACGACAGGCTGCACGCTGGCAACCCCATTGAACAGCAATTCATGCAAAAATCCAAGAATCACGGGTTCGGTCATCGGAACCCCTTGCAGTTCTTCCTTGACCAGAGCATCATCAAAGAAAAATATCTGTTGGTTGACCTGGTAATGAAAGACCCAATTCACTTCGGGTGAAGAGATCAGCAGTGTCAGAAACGTACTGGCCAGGTCGCCCAACGGCATGCGATCAATATTACTGTGTTGAAACTCGACTTCGACCAGGGTACCCTGGCCAACTTCTGATGTGATGCGCAGGTAACCCCTACACAACTCGGCTGCTTCTTTTAGTAATGGAAGCCCCAGGCCCACTTTGCGGGTGGTGCGTGAGGTAACGAATGGGTCCGTCACACGGGCAACGGTCGCGGCATCCATACCTTTGCCGTTATCCTGAACCGCCAGGTACAGCCGGTCGGCCGCCAGATCTTCGCGAACATTGATGCGAATCGTGCGAGCGCCGGCAGCAACGCTGTTTTCTGCGATATCCAGGAGGTGGAGGGATAATTCACGCATGGGCGGGTGGGTTAGCCAGACTGCTGAACGGGGCGGAGAAGCTGGGGCAGCTTGTTGGGGCGCACCCGGCCCGCAATTTCCTCATCGATGGCGATGACCGGTGCCTGACTGCAAGCGCCTACGCAGCGGCAGACCTCGAGTGTGATGGCGCCGTCTTTGGTGGTCTGGCCGGGGTCGATACCCAAAATTTGTTTGGCCTTTTCAATTAACTGAGGGGTTCCACCCACATAGCATGCGGTACCCATGCAGAACTTGACGGTGTGACGGCCGCGCGGGGTGGTGGTGAAGAAAGAATAGAAGGAGACTACGCCGTGAATTGCGCTGACTGGCACCTGCATTTGATGGGCGACGTACTGCTGCATGCTTTCAGAAACAAAGCCGATTTGACTCTGCAATTCGTTTAGCACCACCATGGTTGCGCCAGGTTTCCCCTGGTTATTTTGCAGGATTTGGTCGATGATCGCCTTTTTAGCCGGAATGGCCAGGGGATCGTGTTCTGGAATGTCGATTGGTTGTGTAAGCATTGATTCGATCCTGATTAGGATAAAAATAGTATTAATAGACTGTAGCAATCATGTTTGAGTTTACGCCAGAGGGAATTATTGGTCAATTACCAAATGTCATGAAAGAAGCTGTCAGTTATTACTTGTGAAAAAAAGAACAATCAGGCTAAGATACTCATATTCCGACCTTCTTGAGAATGGATGGCCAAGCGTAGTTCCTTGATGGTGGCAGCAGCAATATGAAAGTGATTTACGCCTAAAAACTCATCCAGACGGTGAACATCTCCATTTTGGAGCAGCGGGTAACCGGTGACTTGAGGGAATTTTCGCGGCACCTCACCCGGCTTAATGTGGCGGGATATTTCCAATGCCTCAATGGGCAGATCATCGGGTACAAAGCCCAGTACCTCGATCAATCCGTAGGCTTTGCGGTTGATATGGGCAGGGATAAACAGACCGTCGAGGCTGGCAACCAGATGGAAGGCCTCGGTAATGGAAAGTTGCACCGAAGTCAAAAGCAGGCGCTCTTCTTCGCCCAGCAGATCGCCAGCAGCATCGACGATTAACTGCACACCAAAGTGTTCGGGATCGTTTACCATGGGCGGGAGCAGCCGGTCGACAGTTTTTTGCAACTCAGCTACCTGCTCCAGGGTATCAAACAGGCAGAGAATGTGGATTTCTTCCTGGGTTTGCAGTTCCATGCCGGGGAGCACTACCAGGTCGGTGCCACGGGCAGCGAACTGAACCGCCGCGATATTGGCCGAAGCATTGTGGTCGGTGATTGCGATGATCTGGATGCCGTGATCCAATGCCTCCTGTACGATCAGCGGAGGGAGCATCTCAATTTCTGCACAAGGAGAGAGGACGGTGTGAACGTGGAGATCAGCCCGATAGTCTTTTCTCAAGCGCCGGCTCCTACACCCTTAACTGCCAGTGCGCAGCCCCAGTTCCCACAACCGGCCAATAATGGCAAACGAAGGTTGAGCAGTGCTGAGCAGGGCGATTCCTTCGGCGTTGGCGCGGGCGATGGTGGTCTCATCGGGCTGGGCACCTTCGCTGATGATGATCGCCGCCAGATCCAACAAGGCCGCCACAGCTACAATATTACCGTGCGCCTGCAGGGTAACCCACAGGCCCTGGTGGCAGGCTCCAGCCATGACGCAGCTTAACAGATCTGAGGCATAGCCACCCAGTGGCAGCACGCCTGAAAAATCTTGCGGTTGGGTCAAAACTGTGAGGTCTAAGGTATTAATGATTTCCTGGAGATTAATCACCGGTCAGGCTCCTTTGTTGGCTGAATAACCCTCACCAAGGTTTTCCAGAGGCTGCAGCAAAATTTTGAGGCGCAGGCGGGTGCCTTTGCCCCACACAGATTCGAGCTTCATCGAGTCGACACAGCGCGAGATGTTAACCAGCCCCATGCCAGCCCCAAAGCCCAGTTCGCGGATTTCTTCGGTGGCGGTAGAAAAGCCCGCCTTGAGAGCCTGTTCGATATCTTTGATGCCGGGGCCGTCGTCGTAGGCGTCGATCGAAATTTGATGCGGTTCGATTTCCACCCGGATCGTACCGCCCGCGGTGGTGTGGATGATCAGGTTCATTTCCGCTTCATAAATGGCGATGCCCACGCGGCGGGCGATTTGTGGGTTGGCACCCAGGCGCAGCAGCGCGCGTTTGATGTTGCTTGACGCAGCTCCGCCGCGGTTAAAATCGTTAACATGAATGGCATAGCGCAGGATCAGGCTGGTACGGTCGGATTCGATATCTTCGAAAAGGTGGCGAGCGCGGTAGCGGCGAATTTCTTCGACCTGGTAATCCTTCTTGAGCGCATCGAGCAAACCACGCGAGATATCACCTTTGGTGAGAATGCCGATAAGTTTATCGTTGGCATCCAGCACCGGCAGCCGCCCCACGTTGGTTCCCACAAATTTCTTGAGTGCCTCAACCACCGGGTCGCTGCCTTTGACGGTGATCAGGTTTAAGGTCATATACTTATGAACGAGCGCATCCAGATCGCCAACCACCAGACCGTTGATCAGATCCATCATACTGATGATTCCGACCAGGGCACCCTCAGAATCCAGCACGGGCGCACCTGAAATTCGGAACTGGCGGAATTTTTCTAGCACATCGCTCATGCGCATGTCGGGTGTCAGCGCGACCACAATGCGGGTCATCACTTCTTCGATGCGCAGTTCGTAAGCCAGTTCTTCGGCGCGTGTGATTGTGCCGATGGAGCGGTCGCTGATGGTCTTCTCTGGGTCGAAGCCGGGTTGCGCCATCATGCCTCGTGGGTGCTTATTCGCACTTACAATCTTCCGGGTCTACCGGGCTTTCGAGCGAAGCCATGCCGGATTGGAAGAGGCGGCCACACATCTCGAACATGCCATAAGGGGTAGAAATCAGCGGGATTTCCTCGGCAATTGCCAGACGGATGGTTTCGGCGGGTGGATTTTTTCCGCGAACGATCACAATCGCCGAAATATCAGCCATTTGGGCCGTGCGCACAACCTGTGGGTTGCACAGCCCAGTAAGCAGCACGGCTTCGGGCTGGATGGAAGCGAGCACATCGCTCATCAGGTCGGCTCCGCAGCCGCCTTTAATTTCACGCGTCAGATCCACATTGGGGGTAAGGAGCTTGCCGTTCGATAGGGTTAACAGTTGCTGGATATTCATATAAACCTGCGAAGTATATATAGACAAAAAGGATCGTTGATGAATGTTTTTTGTGATAATTTGCACAATCGTACCTGATGATATCATACCGGATAACCAAGAAGATTAATAGTGGAATACATCCGAATTTTGGGTGATATTGCACTATATAATCTTCATTGTACCCGCGAATGGAAATAGGTACGGGAATTACACACAAAAAACTATTGACAGGCATTGTAGCATTTGATATATTAATATCATGAAATCGTTAGCCACCAGCCATGCTCATGCCGATTGCTTCCAGGTCTGACCGCGGAAGTCAGGCAGGCATGTTTGCATCTGCTTAGCCACCACCCCCGGTCACCGGGGGTGGTTTTTTATGTCTGTACCCTGTCATTATGCAGATTGAGGAGAGTAAGAAATGAAACAGATCATCCAGTCTTTAAAAGGCACGCGCGATTTTTATCCGGAGGAGAAGGCAGTTCAAATCTGGCTGTATGGCAAAATTCGCGAGGTCTCAGAGGAATTTGGCTACCAGGAATGGGACGGGCCTTTTTTGGAAAAGATCGAATTATACGCCGCGAAATCGGGCGAGGAATTGGTTAAGGAACAGGCATTTGTCTTTCCGGATCGCGGAGGGGACCTGATCACCCTGCGGCCGGAATTAACACCCACCCTGGCCCGCATGGTGGCACAGAAACAGGGCGAACTGGTTTACCCGCTGCGCTGGTGGTCTTTTGGACCGTTCTGGCGCTATGAGCGCCCACAAAAAGGCCGGACGCGGGAGTTTTTTCAGTGGAATATCGATGTGATTGGCACCAGTAATCCTGAATCGGATGCTGAACTGCTGGCGATTGCGGCTGCGTTTTTTCAGAAGGTGGGGTTGCGCCCAGACCAGGCGCGCATATTTGTGAATAACCGCCGATTAATGGACGCGGCCCTGGGTGGGTTGGGGATAGACCCGGAAATCCGCGCCAGGGCGATCCGGTTAATTGACCGCCAGGACAAACTGCGCCCGGAGGATTGGGAGCGTTATGCCCTGGAACAGGGACTGTCGGCGGAACAATTGGCTGGGCTGAAGATGCTGCTGACTGACACAGAATTATGGCGTAAATCAGATGAACTGTGCCGGGTATTTGCAGTGCTGGAGGCGATGGGCTTACATGATTATGTGACATTTGATGCGCGCATCATCCGCGGATTGGATTATTACACGGGGACGGTTTTTGAAGCGCGCGACCTGAATGGCGGACGCGCGCTGTTGGGCGGCGGGCGCTACGATAACCTGGTGGGTGATGTGGGAGGCGACCCGCTGCCGGGGGTGGGCTTTGCGATGGGCGATGTGATGATGACGATTGTGTTGGAAAAATATGGTCTGCTGCCCGAGCGCTCGTCTTCTCCGGCGCAGGTACTGGTGACGCTGTTTGACGAGAGCATGCTGGTGGGTGCCTATCGCCTGGCGGCGGAACTGCGCCGCACCGGGGTGAAGGCGGCGGTATACCCGGAACCGGCAAAGTTGATGAAGCAACTCAAGTACGCCGACCGTCTGGGAATTAAGCTGGCGGTAATCGTGGGTCCCGATGAAGAAGCCGCCGGCCGGGTAACCCTGAAGGACCTGGCGGCCCGCACACAGGAAAGCGTGACGCGCGCCGAATTGGCCGACCTGCTGAAGCTTAAGACCGGGTAAATTACCCGAAAAGCCGGCCGAAGTGGCTTGCGTACTGCGACCGGCTGTGGTAAAATCTTGTCGATTGTGGTGGCTGTAGCTCAATGGCAGAGTGTCGCACTGTGGATGCGAATGTTGCGGGTTCGAAACCCGTCAGCCACCCTTATTGAATCACTATGAATTTCTTAAGGTTGCGATTATCCTGGGGGATTTATAGTAATGCGAAGTAGTTTTTAAGGTGCCGGGCTAAGAACTGAAACCTTCTTGCTTTTGGCAAATCACGTAATCAGGACTATACGTAGTAGTCCTGATTACGTTTAAGGCGTAAATGTGGGTTATCGCGAATCGGTAAATCGTTTGCAGTTTTCTTTTGGTTGTATACTTCAATTATGCGCTCAACCGCAAAAAAATGTTATGAAAAGCATAATAAAGCAACGACCTTCAAGGGCGGGGGACGGGTGGGTGAGCAGCTGCTTACTGTGGGCGACCTCAGACAGATTGGCCGTAATTTGGGTGGGTTACTCTGAATGTGAGTATGGGAGGTTTTCGTGACAAGAATTCTGATGATTGAAGATAACCCGGACAATGCTGAACTCACCCGAAAAATATTGATGTCGGCCGGTTACGAAGTGATTCATGCCCTCGAAGCAGAAAAAGGTTTCGAACTGGCATTATCTGAACAACCGCATCTGATATTGCTTGATTTGGGTTTGCCAGATTACGATGGGCAGACTTTAGCAGGTTGGCTGCGTGCAGAACCGAAAACAGCGCACATTCCAATTGTGGCATATACTGCCTGGCCTGATGAAACAGCCCGGCAAATGGTAGAAAGTTATGGTTGCGTTGGTTATATCAGTAAGCCGATTGTCAGAGTCAATGCGTTTCTCTCTAAAATTGCTTCCTATTTAATGATCATTGATTAAGATGAACCTGACACCCTCAAGCAGCACAATCGAACTTATCCCAGCCAGTAGTTTTACCATCGACCAACTTACTGCAATTTATAACCAGACGCGCGTTGATTATATGGTGCCAATGCCAATGAATGCGGCGCGTCTGGAAGAATATGTAAACGTCTATGACGTAGATCTGGATCGCTCATGGGTTGCGGCACAGGATCATGAAATGTTAGGTGTAGCCATGCTGGGTATTCGAAAGGATCGCACCTGGATCACCCGACTGGGCGTCATTCCCAGCACTCGGCGACATGGAGCCGGCAGAGCCTTGGTGGAAGGTCTGCTTGACCAATCTGCCAGGTTGCAAATCAATTTTTCTATGTTGGAAGTGATCAAGAATAATGTACCTGCTCATCAATTGTTTTTAAAGCTGGGCTTTTATGAAGTGGGCGAATTGCTGGTATTGCGTCGTTCGCCCACGATGCCACCACCAGACCCGGCTGTGGCAGATGCCCAACGGCTTGAATTGGTGGAGGCATTGGATCTGGTCGCGCGCGATCGTGGCACCCAACCCTGGACCAACCAATCTGAAACACTGAGCAATGGACAAGAGGTATCCGGGTTGCGGGTTACCCTGGCGGACGGCAGCCGTGGTTGGCTGGTGTACCAGCGCCAAAAATTCACGCTGACACGTTTTGTCTATAAGACTGAAGTCGGGAACCCGTTGGCGGTGGCCTACGCCTTTCTCTCACATTTACACCATCAGTATCCGCGCCTGGACACGCAGCTAGAAAATATTCAGGTGAATGACCTGCACCTGCCCGCATTCTATCGAATGGGTTACATTGAATCATTTCGTCGGATTGAAATGTGGCGGGGCGTACCTCCGAGGAGTCTCTTATCAAATGGTCTATAATTGAGTTATCCACTAACGAGTGAGGCTGGGTCTGGATAATTGCCAGGATGGGGCGCACATATGCATGGACCACAAAAGCAAATCAAGCACGAAACCGACCGCCAAGAAACGGTGGAGCAAAAATTTCAAGCGACGGATGCGGTTCAACGCTTGATTCTGGATGCCTTGCCTGCCGCGGTTGTGGTGACAAGATTAGACGGCCGTATTGTGTATGCCAATCAACGCTGTAAATGCCAGTATGGATTGAATGACCAGCAGAATATTTTGGAATTTTATAAAGATCCCGAGGAACGCAGCCTGGTTTTAGAATCCATTCATTTGCATGGTAGTCTGGATAATTATGAGCTGCGCGCGCGAAAAGGGGATGGCAGCCTGGCATGGGTATTACTATCATCCAGTCCATTTGAATATGGGGGGGAAGCGATGTTCCTGGTTGCGCTGGTGGATATCACCGAGCGCAAGCAGGCAGAAGAGAAACATGCCCGGCAAATTGAGCACTTAAATGTGTTGCACGCGATTGACCAGGCGGTTGCGAGTATTATGGATTTAGGTTTGATCCTGCGGTTACTTGTCGAGAAGATCATAGAACAACTCCAGGTCGACGCCAGTGCAGTATTGTTGCTGAACTCGCAGACGCATACCCTGGACTTTGCTGTGAAACAAGGATTTCATACCAATGCCCTGGAATTTACCCGTCTCAGCCTTGGGACTGGATTAGCCGGGCAGGCAGCCCAGGATCACAGGGTAGTTTATATCCCTGACTTGGCTGAAGTCAACAACAATCCAGAATTAACCCAGGCGATTGCCAATGAAAATTTTGTTAGCTATGTTGGCATTCCTCTGGTAGCCAAAAACAATTTGCTCGGTGTACTTGAAATATTTCATCGCTCAAAATTTAACGCAGATACGGATCATTTGAAATTTCTGGAAAACCTGGCCAACAAGGCGGCTATTGCTATTGACAATGCCCGCCTGTTAGAAATCGCCCAACTGAGTTTGAAGGAGACCAATGCACTTTACCAGGTTAACCAAAAGTTAATTGCGACGATTGATCCTGAAGAACTGATGGACGATGTGGTCAACCTTCTGCAATCCAATTTTGGATATTATTACGTATTGATTTTTGTTGCCGATCCAATCACAGGTGATTTTGTTGTGCGAGCTGGTAGCGGTGAATTGGGCAAACAACTCAAAAGTGGGGGATATCGGCTCTCGGCTGGAGATGGAATTGTGGGTTTCACGGCAGAAACCGGGAAGCCCTTTTTAACCAACGACGTTGAGAAAATCATCTCTTTTGTTCGTCCGCCGTTTTTGGCCGATACGAAATCGGAACTGGCTGTACCGATCAAGATTAGACACCAATTCCTTGGCCTGTTGGATATTCACCAGAGAGCCCCTACGGATCTGACAGAACGTGATGTTCAACTGGTGTGTGCTGTCGCTGATCAATTGGCTGTGGCTTTGCAAAAAGCCGGACTTTACACCCACCTGGAAGAAGCCCTGCACCAGGAACAAGCGACTCGTTCCCAATTAATTCATAACGAAAAGTTGACGGTGGCAGGGCGCTTGCTGGCCTCCGTTTCACATGAACTAAACAATCCCCTACAGGCGATTCAAAATGCCCTCTTCCTTCTAAAAGAAGAACAAGGAATTTCCACCCAGGGCAAACAGGATTTGGAGATTGTCCTTTCGGAGACTGAACGCATGGCTTCCATGCTGCAAAGGCTGCGAACTTCTTACCAATCGGTCAGCTTTGAAGACTTTAAACCAGTTCAAATTAATGAAGTCATCGAAGATGTTTGCGCGCTGGTTGCCACGCATTTACGGCACAGCCAAATATCCTTTGAATTCCATTCTGATCCTGAATTGCCGCCCATTCCCGGTCTGGATGGACAGCTCAGGCAGGTTATTCTCAATTTATTCATGAATGCGGTCGATGCCATGGCGGATGGGGGGCATTTGAGCATTGTCACGCAATTCTTGCCTAACAGCCGTGAAATGCTGCTGAGCGTATCGGATACCGGACCGGGGATCGAAGAAAATATTATGCCGAACATTTTTGACGCCTTTGTCACCAATAAAGAAAGGGGCACTGGCTTGGGGCTGACCATTTCACACGAAATTATCCTCAAACATCATGGACGAATTGAGGCGAAGAATAATTCTGTTCATGGCGCGACCATCGGTATCTGGTTACCTGTGGATCCCAGAGGTAATGAATGAATATCACCGGCAAAATTTTAATCGTCGATGATGAACCGGCTTTACGCCAGACCCTGGCGCGCATTTTACAACAAGTGGGTATGGAAGTGACTACTGCCGAGAATGGCGAACAAGGGCTGGCCTTTTTGGCAACATCCCGTTTTGACCTGGTCTTTATGGACATCCGCATGCCGGGTTTGGCCGGTTTGGATGCGCTGGAGTTGGTGCATGCTCAATACCCCGGGCTTCCCGTTGTACTGTTTACCGCCCAACCGGACCTGAATTCTGCGGTGGAAGCCTTGCGGCGCGGGGCTACTGACTATCTGTTGAAGCCGCTCAAACCCGAAGCGATCATCGAAAGAACGAAAAAAATTCTCATCGCGCAACGCAAGGAACGCCGCAGGCGTGATATTCAGGCTCAAATTGATGCGCTTCAGGCCGAACTAAGGAGTCTGGATAGCGAAGAGGGGGCTGTACCTGTGACCCCGCGAACGGTTCCTGCTTTAGAACGTTACATAAAGCGCGGTCCATTGGTGCTAGACTTGCATGCCCGCCGCCTGTCGATTGACGAAAAAGTGATTAGCTTGCTTCCCACCTCATTTGATTTCCTGCTTGTTTTAGCGCGCCACGCCCCGGATGTGGTGGACTATCAAACATTGGTATCAGAGGCTCAGGGTTTCAAGGTCGATGTGCGCGAAGCCCAGGAATTAGTAAAATGGCATATTCACCATATTCGTCAGGCAATTGAAGCGGATGGGCGTAATCCCAGCTATTTACTGAATGTTCGTGGGGTTGGCTATCGCCTGATCGCTGATTAACTGCTCTGGGTGCATACTTTGGATGTTAGAACCCGTTTCCACGCAGGAAGCGGGTATTGTTATCACCAACTAATGCCAACTATTCCCGGCAAATGCCAATCCATTAATTGGCAGTAAATCGGGGAAAATAGCAGGGATGGAAACTCATAATTTTCCCACTCCTGCACATGTGAGCATTCTGGTCGTAGATGATCATCCTAATACGGCTGCGACCCTGGCGCGCGCCATCGCCCAGCTAGGCCCAGGGATCGAGGCCATCTCTGCCAACAGCGGTGAAAACGCTTTAGAACTGGCACAGGATTTGCCGGTAGATATCCTCATTACCGATATGGTGATGACGGGGATCAATGGCCTGGAGTTAATCGAAAAGCTACAATCACAACCGGGAGGCCGTCCGGCGTATATCATCTTGATCACGGCTTACGATGTTCCCGGCCTGAAAATAACTGCACGGCGATTGAAGGTGAATGAGGTTTTGATCAAACCCGTTCGGCCGGAGCGGGTTTGCCAAATTGTGGTCAAAGCCATTGAAGAGCTTGCCGGAACACCGGTAGACCACACACCCGATGCAAAACCAACTCTGAAAATCGTGATAGCCGATGATTTGCCAGAAAACATTGCATTGCTAACCCGCTACCTTGGAAACGAGGGGTATCTATGCATCCCCGCAGCTAACGGAGCGCAAGCCCTGGAAAAAACACGCGCCGAGATGCCCGATATGGTACTGCTTGATGTGAATATGCCGGTCAAAGATGGGTTTGAAACTCTGCAAGAGATACGCAGCGACCCGGCAATTGGCCATATTCCTGTGATTATCTTGACTGCCGCCCGGCTCGAACCTTTGGATATGCAATCTGCCTTGAATATGGGCGCGGATGATTATGTAACCAAGCCTTTTGACCGGCGTGAATTGTTGGCCCGCATCCGCACCCGTTTGCGAGTCAAAGAAGCTGAAGATGTCATCCGCCGTCGAAATAAAGAACTCAACCTGTTACCTGAAATAGGCAGAATGTTAAGTGCGCGCCTGGATGCGGATGAATTGACCGATATCATTTTGCATCGCACTGTTGAAACATTGGGCGCTTATCAGGGACATATTTTTCTGCTTAAACCTGAAGGGTACCACCACAAAACCTATCGTTTCGCATCTGCCGCCGATGAATTTGAAACCAAATTGCCCGAGATGGGGTCCATCCTGACCCAGATAAAGGATACCCGGCAGGGGTTTGTGATCAGTGATACGCAAATTGACCAGCGCTGGCCGGTGGCCGCTGAGGATATCACGCGCTCGGTGGTGGTTGTGCCGATGTTTGGCCGGTTTGACCTGCTGGGTTTGCTGGTGCTGGCGCATGAACAATGCGGCTATTTTTCTCACGAGCATATGCTGCTCTTGCAGGCCATAGCCAGCCAGGCTGCAATTGCCGTTGAGAATGCCCGATTGCACGCCGGCATGAAACAGGAACAGCAGCGTCTGAATAACATTTTGCAATGTACAACCGATGCCATCTTGATGTTTGACACGGAAAGCAAGCTTTCCATTTGTAATTATGCCGCCCAAAAGTTGTTTGCGCCCCATCCTATCCAGCTTGGGCAACCCCTGTCACCCTGTCCGGGGCATGATGCTTTTATAAACTTGCTACGGCAAGCTGAAAACACCCATAGCCCAATTACCTATAATATCGCCTGGCCGGATAAACGGGCGTACAAAATCCTGATTACACCCATTGAAGGCGGCTGTGTAACTGTTTTACATGAAATTTCAAATTCGACCATCAAGGCAATAGACAATAATGGAGAATGAAAATGGGCACAACAAGAAATACTAATCCAACTTCATCAAAATGGCGCTGTTTTGGCAACTATGGAATTCAGACACGCCTGACTGCCCTGGTAATGATTTTAACCATGCCGCTGACGTTTGAGCCAGAAGTGCTGGTTGCCGAGCACGAGAGTAATTAACGACCCAGGAGTATAAAATGGACAATGCAACATCTTCTACGTCTAAAAATAACACCGACCGGTCCCGCGGTTCGCTTAGCTTCCGGGCCAGGTTGATCCTGGCGACCATGTTGATCACATTTCTGGCGGTCGCGGGCATGGGGGTTTACGTCTTTTATCGCGCCCAGCAGACGGATATTTACCTCACTCAACAACTTGACGTGAGTGTCCGCCAGCAAGCCGAAGCCGTCCTGCAGAAAACCAGTTCTGAGCAGGTGGGCACCCTGAATAATTTCTTTGCATCAATGCGGAAAGAAATAACCAACTTTGGTGCTACTACCGGGAAAATGTTGAACAGTGAAACCCAACTGGGCAGTGGTAATTATTGGGACGCAGCCGGGTCCCTTTCTCGCCTACCCAACGGAAGCTGGGACAATCCAGACACTGATGAGGTATCCGTTTTCATCCCTGCCAAGGTAGAACTTACCGCGCCACTGAAATCTCAGTTGAATACTCTGGCTCAGTTAAACTTTACTGCACCGACGATGCTAAAAGCAAACCCAGATACAGTGGCCATCTATTTTGGCGGCCTGCAGGGTGAGGTGCTTTATTACCCCAACGTCAACCTGGCCGGGCTGGTTCCGCCTGAATTCGACGGCACGCAACGGCCCTGGTATCTGACCGCCACTTCGGACCAGAATATAGACCGGGTAGCTGTTTGGTCTGCTCCCTATCTGGATGCAGCCTCTAATGGCCTCGTTATCACCACCAGCGTTCCGGTTTATGATGCCTCGACCAAACTGCGTGGCGTAACTGCCATGGACATCCAGTTGAACAAAATCACGGCAATCGTTTCCAGTATTAAAATTGGTGACACAGGGCATGCTTTCTTACTGGGCAAAGATAATCAATTAATAGCCATGCCCACGGCTGCATATAAGGATTTTGGGATTACACCCGCAGCCTATCCGCTGGGAAGTCTCCTGGATAAGACCCTGCTTTCTACCAAGATCTCCCCGGACCTGGCAAAAACCGTCAGTAACATGAATGGTGGCAAGAGCGGTCAAGAGACGATCTCCATTAATGGTATTGAGTACTTCGTCATCTACACACCCATTCCCGAAGTAGGTTACAGTCTCGCTGTTGTTGTTCCTTCGCAGGAGTTGCTCACAGGCGTCACAGCCGCTAAGGCTCAAATCTCAGAGTCCACCCAAAGCTCCCTGTTGTTGGGGGGGCTATTGGTCGCCATCGTGCTGGTACTTGCGTTCCTGGCCGCATTTGCCATCGGGAATAGATTGGTGAAGCCTTTAGGGTCTCTGACTTATGTTGCCCAAGAGATTACCAATGGCAACTTGAATGTCGAAGCAACTGTACAGGGACAGGATGAGATCGGATTGCTGGCGACAACCTTCAATAGCATGACTGCCCAACTGCGTGACCTGATCGGTTCACTGGAACAACGTGTGGCTGACCGCACAAAAGCACTGGCTACCTCCACCGAAATCAGCCGCCGTCTTTCCACCATTCTGGATCGGCAAGAACTGGTGCGCGAGGTGGTGGATCAGGTAAAGAACGCCTTCGGCTACGACCATGCTCAAATTTACTTCTTTGATGAAAGTCGTGAAAATTTAGTGATGGCAGGCGGCACGGGGGTTGCCGGTGAAAAAATGCTGGCTCAAGCGCACAAAATCAGCAAAGGTCGCGGCCTGGTTGGGCGAGCGGCGGAAACCAATCAGGCTGTGCTGGTTTCAGATACGGTTCATGACCCCGAATGGCTGCCCAATCCCCTGCTGCCTGAAACCAAATCCGAAATTGCGCTGCCGATCAAGTCAGGCGATCTTGTGCTGGGAGTGCTGGATGTGCAGCAGAACAGAGCGGGCGGTTTGCAACAGGCCGACGTGGACGCGCTGCAATCCATTGCCAACCAGGTGGCAATTGCACTCCAGAATATTCGTCAGTATGAAATGACCCAGAAAATCGCGGCAGACATGGGCGTGGTGGCCAACGTGGGTATTGCTACTTCCACCATTACCGACGCCGGACGCCTGCTGCAGGAAGTGGTAGACCTCTCTAAGAAATCCTTTGACCTGTATCATGCCCATATTTACTTGCTTAACGAGGCAGGTGATGCGCTGGATCTGGCATCGGGCGCCGGCGAAGTTGGCCGGCAAATGGTTGCAGAAAAACGCAGTATCCCGCTTGACCGTGCGCAATCCCTGGTGGCACGCGCGGCGCGGTTCCGTGAAGGCGTGGTGGTCAATGATGTTACCGCTGCTCCCGACTTTTTGCCCAACCCACTCTTGCCCAATACGCGCTCCGAAATGGCAGTGCCCATGCTGGTGGCGGGTAAAGTCATGGGTGTGTTGGATGTACAGGCCGATAAAATCAACCGCTTCACAGATGTCGATGTCAGTATTCAGACCACACTGGCATCTCAGGTGGCAGTTGCTCTGCAAAACGCGCGCTCCTTCGCACAAACCCAACGCCAGGCGCAGCGCGAAACCGCGGTGAACTTGATTACCCAGAAGATCCAAAACACAACCAGTGTTGAGGCTGCGATGCAGGTTGCGGCGCGCGAACTGGGGCACGCCCTTGGGATGAAATCCACGCGGGTGATGCTTGAGCCAGATGTGCTGGCTGGCGAACTCAATCGCGTTAACCAACCCGACTGATGTGACATACGGAATCATCCAGACTACGTATCAATGACTTCTTTTTTATTCAACCAGAGGACGCGAATATGAACCTGACAAAAACCAGAAATGAAAAAGGTAAATTGGGGTATATCCTAATTCTACTAAGCCTACTATTAGCGCTCCTGCCGGCTGTTGGTAATACGACGAAAGCATTGGCTCAAACCCAGCGCAAACAGATTTTGTTTATCAATTCTTATCATCCGGGCTACAAGTTTTCGGATGATATTTCACGCGCCTTTTCAACAATCTTCAATGAACAAGGAAATATTGACCTGCGCATTGAATATCTGGACACCAAACGCATCAGTGATGCGGAATATCTCAATCAGATGTACCAGCTATTTTTATACAAATATAAAAATGTCAAACTAGATTTGATTTTGTCATCTGATGATGGGGCTTTGAATTTCCTTTTTCAAAATGCCGATTCATTATTTCCGCAGGTCCCAGTCGTGTTTGTAGGCGCTAACTACTTTGATTTAGCCCGACTGCAAGGCCACCCACAATTTACCGGCATCAGCGAAGAAGCCGATATTGCCGGCACGATTGATGTAGCCCTAAAAATTCATCCCAACACTCGCAATATCATCGTCGTGAACGATACATCGGTTACTGGTAAAAATGTTCATAGGGAATTTGATAGGATTGTTTCCAAATACCCGCAGATTTCCTTCCAATTTCTCGAAGACATCACGATGAGTGATATGCGCCAACAAATTGGGAAGCTTTCTAAGGACAGCCTGGTTTTGTTAACAATCTTCTTTATAGATAAAGCCGGAGCCTTGTTTGAATATGACCAATTTTCCACCCTCGTCGCAGCCAGCAGTTCGGTTCCAGTCTATGGTGCCTGGGATTTTAGCCTGGGTTTTGGCATCGTAGGTGGCAAGCTGACCAGCGGTTACACCGAAGGTGAGCGCGGAGCAAAACTGGCAATGCGAATTCTGAATGGGGAAAAGCCCAGTTCGATCCCGGTTGAAAAGCAGGTCAAAAGCCGGTACCTGTTTGATTATAAGGCAATGGAAAAATGGGGGATCAGTACATCCCAACTACCTCAAGACAGCACAATCCTTGATAAGCCTGTTTCATTTTTTGAAGAGAATAAAGGATTGATTTTGGGACTCGTGATTGGCTTTATCGTGCTGATTTTCATCATTGCTTTCCTTTTTATCAATAATAATCAGCGCAGAAAAGCACAAAATGAACTGGGCGTTAGCAACCGCGAATTACAAACCGCACAAGTGACCCTAGAGCAACGTGTAGCTGCTCGTACCCAAGACCTGGCAACCGTGGCTGAAGTGGGTTCGGCTACAGCCAGCATTCTGGATACAGACCGGCTTTTACAGACCGTGGTGGATCTGACCAAAGAGCGTTTCAAATTGTATCATTCGCATATCTATCTGCTCGATGGGGCCGGCGAAAACCTGGTGCTGGCTTCCGGCGCCGGTGAACCTGGGCGCCTGATGGTGGCTGAAAAACGCTTCATCCCGCTCAATCGCGAACAATCGCTGGTGGCGCGTGCCGCCCGTGAACGAAAAGGTGTGATCGTCAACGATGTGACCCAGGCGCCAGACTTTTTGCCCAACCCCTTGCTGCCCAATACCCGTTCCGAACTGGCTGTACCCATGATCGTGGGTGGAAATGTGATCGGCGTCTTTGATGTGCAGTCTGATCAAATAGACCGCTTCAGCGAATCGGATATCAATATCCAAACCACGCTGGCGGCGCAGGTGGCTACCTCCATTCAAAATGTGCGTTCGTTTGAACAATCCAAATCGCAGGCCGATTTGCAATCACTGGTCAATGCGATTGGGCAGAAGATTCAGCGCGCCACCACGGTGGATGACACCCTGCAAACCGCCATCCGTGAAATTGGGCTGGCGTTGGGTGCATCCCGCGTTAGCGCCAGTATTGGAACCAATCGCCTGAATGACGGTTTTGAAGCCAGCCGCAATTAAGCATACAAACAGTGGATTCATTGTTGAGCGAGAGAAACGAGGTTTGCCATGAGTGAACAAAACAAAGCCACACCCGCCGTGAACGATAGACATAAGCTGGTCAGCCTGTGGGCGGCTCGCGTTTTCACCGTCTTTAGCATAATTTTCTTTATATACTCTTTTTATGTAGTCGTGGCTCAACAGCAAGGCCGGTTCGATTTATCGGATACGGTGATGATGATCACGACAGTCATGATGATTTTTATCAGCGTTATCAGCTACAGGTTGATCCAACGAGATCGGCACGCCCTGGGAACAGGCCTGCTCTTCTTAATGGTGGTGCTGATCCCACCGACCATGTTGACCATCCTGCTAAAAGAAATCCTGCCCGTTGCCATTGTTTACATTGTTTTGATGGCCTCGGTCATGATTGCCCAGGTATTACCAAGAAATTCTAGACGTCTGGCCATTGCTGCCTCCGTCACCGCAATCCTGCTTAATATTGGGTTTGAATTATGGAATCCTAATTTTCGGATTAACACTGGAATTAGCGGTTTTACCACGGTGATTATTTTCTTAGGCGTGTTAGGGCTTCTGGCTTTCTCTGTGCGCCAGGCCATGAGTGGCAACTTACGCACGAAACTGCTGGCAGCTTTTATCGGAGTTGCAGTTTTTTCCGTTGGAGTTGTGGCATTCTCAGCTCAACAATGGCTCAGTTCCAGCCTGACCCTGGATATCGGCAATAAATTAACAGACCAGGCCCGCACCCGCGGGATTGAAGTCGCGACCACCCTCGATCGTGAAAAAGATATTTTGCATACTCTGTCCCTGAGTGTGGGGCTCCAGAACGCGGCCCGGGTGGCCGATCATGCCACCCCATTGAGCCAGGCAGACGTTGATCGCCTCGACAAACAATGGGTTGCAGCCGACGCGGCGAATAACAACTCAGATCCACTGGTCGCAGGAGTCCTTAACAATGAGACATCTGCCCAATTGAAAGTATTTCAAAGTCAGTTTGAGCAGCACGTCGAATTATTCGTCACCGGCAACCAGGGCGTTAGCATCGCATCCACCAACCGCACCTCTGACTATAATCAGTCAGACGAAGAATGGTGGCAGATTGCCTATCGTGATGGCAAGTATGTAGGCCAACCGGAATATGACCCAAGCGCCAAGACCATCGCCACGAACATCGCGTATGCGATCGAGGAAAATGGGGAAGGCGATATCCTGGGCGTAGTGCGTACTACTGTGAACATCACTACCCTGGCCAATACGCTCGAAGCAGGCACATTCGGGCAGACCGGGCGCACAATCATCCTGCTGCCAAGTGGCCAACAGCTTCGATTGAATAAAACCAGCGGCGGAACCTACGAATTGATTGAGGAGAAAGCGCTGCCCGAGCTGCTGGAGCTGCCCCAAACCAGCTCCACGTACCAAATTATTTCTCTTAACGGCATTTCGACCCTGGCCAGTTCTGCCAGCGTTATCCCAGTGGGCGACACTGGAGAAGATACCGAATTAATCAAGAATCTAAATTGGCGCGTGGTCACCCTTCAGGATGAGGCGGAAGCGTTGGAACCCCTTACCACCCAGACCCGCAATGCCCTAATCATTGGTTTCGCAATTTTAATTGCGGCGATTATCGCCGCTGTAGGCCTGGCGCGTTTGATCTCCGATCCAATTATCCGCCTGAATACCGTCGCCCAAAAAATCGCGGGTGGCGACATCACAGCCCAGGCAAAAGTTGAAACCCGCGACGAGGTGGGTACCCTGGCAACAACATTCAACAGCATGACCTCCCAACTGCGCGAGATGATTGGTTCCCTGGAGCAGCGCGTGGAAGAACGCACGCAAAGCCTGGAACTGGCGGCAGAAGTCAGCCGTTCCGTATCTCGGGTGCGCGCTCTGGATGTCATGTTGAAAGATGCCGCCGACCTGATCCGTTCACGCTTTGATCTGTATTACGTTCAATTCTACCTGACGGATCCCAGCCAGACAAACCTGATCCTGCAATCAGGTACTGGCGCGGTCGGCGCAGCATTGGTGGGTCGCAACCACCGTTTGCTGTTGAATCGAGCTTCCATTAATGGGCGCGCCGCCCTGGAAAAACGCTCGGTTGTGGTGGACGATACAACCGCCAGCGCCACCTTCAGTCCTAATCCGCTTTTGCCCAATACCCGTTCTGAAATAGCTGTACCGCTAATCATCGGCGAAACTGTGGTGGGGGTGTTGGATCTGCAGAGCCAAAATGTCGGTCAATTAAACCAGGGTGTTCTGCCAGCTTTCGAGGCTTTGGCAGGACAACTGGCCATTGCCATTCAGAACTCAAACTTCCTGGCGCAGGTTGAACAGGCCCGCGCAGACATTGAAGCTCAGGCGCGGCGCCAGACGCGGAGAAACTGGGATGATTACATGGATGCCATCCACAAGCCTGAAGAGATCGGCTTCATGTTTGAACAGAACAAAATTGCCCTATTATCGCAGGCCGAAAAATCGCAAACTGCAGAAAATAGCAGCGCACTGGTTGCACCCATCGCGGTCACCGGCGCAGCGCTGGGAAATTTGGTGGTCGAGTTTGCAGGGCAATCGCCCATCACCCGCACCCACGAATTGGTCAATGCAGTCGCTCGCCAGGTGGGGCAGCAGATCGAAAGCCTGCGCCTGCTGGAGAGTGCCGAGCGTTTCCGCTTTGAAGCGGAACAATCCGCGCGCCGCCTCACGCGCGAAGGCTGGAAAGACTTCGCGGAGGCCAATGCCGGTAAGCATTTGAGCTACATGTATGATTTGAATGAAGTCCGGCCCTTTCAACCAGGTGCAGATCAACCGATGGAAGATTCAGGTTTCAGCCTGCCCCTCAAAGTCCGCGATGAAGCGGTGGGCAAACTTTCGGTGCTGGGGCTAAAATCTGACGATCGTGAGTCGCTTGATCTGGTTAACGCGGTTGCAGAACGCCTGGGAGCGCATATCGAAAGCTTGCGTCAGCAAGATCAAACCCAATTAGCCCTGTCGCAGACGGAAAAGCTATCGGGTGCCAGTTTACGTCTGGCCCAAGCGGCAGATATGCAAGAAGTGCTGAAAGTGATTGATGAAACCCTGGCGATTTCAGCGATTAATCGTTCGGTTCTGGGCGTCTTCAATTACAACGCGGCCAATGAGTTGGAAGAAATGGTCATTGGAGCCAATTGGTGGAACGGCAGTGGTCACGAGCCTTCCGAAATTGGACGGCGGTACACGCTTGAAACGCTGAATGCCCTGCCCTACTTCACCAGCACCACACCCGTGTTCGCGCATGATACATTCAATGATGAGCGCATCACCGGGATCTCGCTGCAGATTGTTAAACAACAAAATATTCGCGCCATGGCAGTCCTGCCCCTGTATATTGGCGCCCGGCAAATTGGTGTATTAATTCTGGAATCAGAGCAAGTTTATAATTTCACAGCGGCGAACACGCGCCTGTTCGTTGCCATGGCTCCGCAGGTAGCTACCGTGTTGGAAAACCGGCGCCAGTTTGAACGCGCGCAAAAACAGGCGAAACGCGAAACCACGCTGAACATCATCAGCCAGAAGATCCAGGGCGCAACGACGGTGGAAGCCGTGCTTCAAATCGCGGCGCGTGAATTGGGTCAGGCCCTGGGTGCACCGCGCACGATTGCCCAACTGAGCATCAGGGACAAGAAGTAAGCCCGTATCCATTCTGGAGAGCCTGACCTATGCCTAAACAAAAATTCGACACCCGACTTCTCGCCCTGTTCGCAGATATCGAATGCCCAGATGCGCATCCGGCTGCCGATGGCGTGACTGTGCGCCAAGAAATTGAAGGGATGCGCGCCAGAATCCAAGAAATGGGTACGCAATTTCTGCAAGAGGAAAAGCGGACTTCCACGCCTGAAGCCCCAGCGGCTGTCGATGTCATTGATGGATTGGCTGCCGCGCAGCCCGGCTTGTACGAAAAAGAACAGGTTGGATATGCCTATAGCGGAAGCACATTCGAAACACTGCCGGTTTCCGTCTTCACTGAACAGGATGTGTCGAATGCTATATTTACCCCACTCACTGAAACCGGCAAAGCCGTGGGGGAGATGTTTATCGAATCGGATCCAGAGCATCCCTGGTCCTCGGATGATAAAATCCTGGCTGAAGCGGTAGCCCAACAAGCCTCCTTGCAAATCCAAAATCTGCGTTTGCTGGCTGGCGCCGAGCGTGCCCGGGCTGAAGCTCAGGCTGCTACCCGGCGCTTCACGCATGAGAGTTGGGATAACTATCTGGATGGCATCCATCAAAACGAGCGCATTGGGTATGCTTATGACTTGAATGCTGTTGAGTCATGCATCGACCCAGACCCCGCTGATATCAATTACCAGGAAACGGTGAATGTTCTGGATGAGCAGGTTGGCAGAATGTTGATAAAAACCAACCAGACGCAGCCTTTGAGCGTAGAAGATCGGGCGCTGGTGTCTGCTGTCGCGCATCAGGTTGGGCAACAAGTTGAAAACTTGCGCCTTCTGGCAGATGCTTCACGCGCCCGCGCTGCCGCCGAAGAAGCCACCCGGCGCCTCACGCGCGATAGCTGGAAAGCATATGCAAAAGATAAAGATGACGCAGCGCTTGGCTTTATGTATGACTTAAACCAGGTCACAGCATTCAGCGAAGCTGCGCTCAATACCAGCTTATCTCAGCCGCTTGTTGTGCGTGGTGAAGCGATCGGCCAGTTGGCAGTAACCGGGTTGGAGAATGTTTCCCCGGAAACCGCAGATTTACTGGCTGCCATTGCTGCACAGGCCAGCATCCATCTTGAAACCTTACGCCTGACCGAAGAACTGCAAAAGCGCGCTTCCGAATTGCAGGAACTGGACCGCCTGAAATCGTCCTTCCTCGCGAACATGAGCCATGAATTGCGCACACCGCTAAACTCTATTCTCGGCTTTTCAGATGTTATGCTCGAGGAAATTGATGGACCATTGACTGATAACATGCAAAATGACCTGCGTCTCATTCAGAAAAATGGTCAACACCTGTTACATCTGATTAATGATGTGCTCGACATGGCGAAGATTGAATCGGGGCGGATGAACTTACATCCTGAGAAATTCAAGGTGCATGAGGTTTTGGACGAAGCCACCAGCATTACATCCACGCTTGCAAGCGAGAAAAACCTGGCGCTATATATCGAATCCAATTCGGATAAGGAAATTGAAATACTCGCTGATATCACGCGCTTGCGCCAGGTGATGATCAATCTGGTCAACAATTCCATTAAATTTACAGAAAAGGGTCAGATATCGATCCGGGTGGACCCGCTGGGAGATAGTCAAATCTTGATTTCTGTAAGAGACACCGGGATTGGTATTCCGAGTGAGCTCCTGGAAACAATTTTCCAGGAATTCTCGCAAGTTGACACATCGTCAACGCGTGTAGCGGGTGGCACCGGTTTGGGGTTACCGATTAGCCGCCGCCTGGTTGAGATGCACGGTGGCCGCATGTGGGCTGAAAGCACGGGTATTTCTGGCGAAGGCTCAGTATTTTATGTTGAATTGCCTCGGGAATCCAGGATTATTGAACCCATCGAGATATTGGTAAGGGCATGATCCGGAATGACAGTCAACCGGGTAAATCTTATCCGTATTTGTGGAATCTTAGTGGGTAATATGGCGGTAAAATAGAATCTGTGATGGATGTTGAAGCTTTGGCTGCCTTCACGAAAGTTAGTGGAGCAGGTTATTGATGGTTTCAATAAAAAGGTTAATTATGGAGGGCAATTTTGGGTAATCGAGTTTTATACGTTGAAGATAATCCAGACAATATGACTCTAGTTAAACGGGTCCTGGAAGCCCGAGGTTATACCCTTTATCAAGCTGTAACTGGACTGGCTGGGATCGCCTTAGCTGAGAATCACGATGTCGATTTAATCCTGTTGGATATTAATTTGCCTGATATCGATGGCTATGAAGTGGCACGCAGGCTCAGGCACAGTTCCAAACACGCTTTAGCTTATGTCCCTATCATTGCAATTACTGCCAATGCGTTGAAGGGAGATGCTGAGAAAGCGCTTGCGGCTGGTTGCGATGTGTACATGTCGAAGCCGATTAATATTCGTGAACTTTGGGCACGGGTTGAAGCATTTATCCCTTCACCTGACTAACCGAAAAGCCCTCTGGTGCCTTACTTATTCTTTCCTTCGCGAATGACACCCGCGAATAGGTGGATGGTCAGATAGATAAAAAGGAACAGCAGGGCGAAAAGAATGGTAAAAATATAGGTTGGCAGGTTCGACATTGGGTGGCGGATAATATCGTACATATCTTTGGCGATGGGCAGGGGGTCTTGCAGAATATCCCAACTGTTCCAGCGTAAAAAACGGCCCAGGTAGACCCCAAAGCTGCTCAAGGTGGTGGCGGCGATCGCAAAAATCCAGCCAATGCTGGGTGTAAACATACGAGTAACAATTTCCTGCATCAGGTAAAGCGATGCCAATCCCAGCAGCAGTCCCGTCCAGGCAAACCAGATCAGCAGGATCACATCAAACCAGAGGGGTGACCTGGTATTGGGTAGGGCCAGGTGTTGGAAATCGGTCAGCAAGTAGGGCGCATTGGGGAAGAAAATGAACCAGACCAGGGCGCAGACCGGCATAATCAGAAAAAGGGTGATGCGGTTGCGCGCAGCCAGATAGGCTGCGACCGCCGCGGCAAAGGGAATCCACGCCAGTACCAGATTTGGGGCGAGAAAAGAATAACTTTCGGTGCCATTTAGGCGGGTGTGTACCAGCGACAACCCCAGAGAGATGAGAGATGCCAGGATGAGCAAACCACCCAGGGCCCATTTATATTTGAAGCGAGAGATTGGTGTTTCCATTTTTTTGTTCCTGATTCAACCATGCTGGTGAGCGATTTTTTTTCAGTGCAGAGAAATGCAAACCCCCGGAACTCCGCGGATGGTGATCTGAAAATTGTACACCCATTTAAATGGGTGTGTGATGGTTGGTGAAAGATACCATGCCTCCCCTTTTTTTGACTTTACCAGGCACAGAGACTCAGAGGAAAACTCAATCTGTGTGGTCCGCTTCAACGCGGGCAAGTGGCATCTAAGCGCTGCGAAGCGGTAGTCACGGAGGTCACGAAGCATCCCTTTGGGTGGCCGAAGTGGCAAGAAAGATCATTTTTTGCGTAGTCCACAGCGTGCGTGCGGCTTCTTTTGGGGTTAATTATTCCATTCTACCCACATTGCGCTGGAATAAGAACCCCGGTTCTCTTTTTTAATCTCAGATTGGTAGCCGACATATATCCGCAAAGCGGAGGAAAGATCGACGCCATGCCATAAGTCAGGTAATATTGGTTACCGGACTCTCTTTTTTGTGCTGGCTGGGGCCTGTGTGGCCGCAGTGGGGTTATACCTGGTGGGTACCAGGATAATTGTACCCGCCCAGGGTACTGCCACCCCTGAAGGGTAAGAAATGCTCTGGGATAAAAAAATTGTGGCTAACCAATCGGCTGCCACAATCATGTAGAGCGGGCGATGAGGATCGAACTCACGACATCGTGCTTGGGAAGCACGCGGTCTACCACTGACCTACGCCCGCCAGTGTATCTACCTGTTTTTACCTAGATACGCTGTCTACTTTGACCATTTTCTACGTTTCTCCAAAACCTGAATACGCTGTCTTGCAAAAGCGATTTCATAAATATACCACGGCTCGAAAAAAGCGCAAGGTTCTTTAAGGTTCGAATTGCGCTGCCGCAAGGCAGTTTTGGCGGCGAGCTGAATATCGAAAAACAGGTCGATTTATACCAGGACGGACACAGCGGCCCACTTCCCTGTCAACAGGTGTCAATATACACCGCTCTAGAACATACGTTCGCCTGGTGCCATCCTGTGGCTGCGAGCGACATGCTGGCGTAACAGTTGCGGGACAGTTTGACGAGAAGTGGTGTTGTTCCGGTGTCGGAAATATGGATCTGAATTCGGTTGAGCAGTTCGGCGAAGGCGTCCTGGTAATCGATGCCGGGATAGTCGCGGTAAACATCGGCGATATCAAACATCTTCTGGTTCGATAAGTTGTTTCTGTAATAGTGGGTCTTTCCAGCCCCACTTGGGCCGCACAGGCAGGTAATATTCATGATCCTCCGAAATCAAAAGCGATCCTCATTGGGATCGTTTTGTAAATCTTATTGTACGGCTGTTTATTATCTTATACCCGGATTCCACGCCGCCAAATCAATGAAAAAGAAAGGATTGAAGAAAAGCCCCATTTTTGGTGTAAAAATGGGGCTTTTTAGCCAATAACGCATCAATATTCTGTTAAAATTACAAGTTTT
>Ga0105047_10002842_pt1 | contig 30747 bp, 24 predicted proteins | sample MAT04_FD_78384 | JGI IMG/M metagenome (GOLD analysis project Ga0105047, IMG submission 78384) | Freshwater microbial communities from Lake Fryxell liftoff mats and glacier meltwater in Antarctica - MAT-04 (megahit assembly) | ecosystem: Environmental > Aquatic > Freshwater > Ice > Liftoff... | reverse complement strand
GGGGAACCAGTTCACGAGCGGCACGTTGCCGTATACGTAGCGACCCGCGATGTAGGCGCCGTGCGTCTCGAAGGGATACAGCCGGTTGGGCGCGAAGAGCACGATGAGGCCGCCGGGCTTCGTGGCGCGCACCATCTCCTGGGCGGTCTTCCGGTCGTCCTGGACGTGCTCGATGACCTCGTTGGAGAACACGAGGTCGAAGTGGTCATCCGGGTAGGGGAGCGCCTCACCCACCGCGCACACGATGTTGGGCAGCTCCAGCCTCGCCTCCGCGACGCGCTCGGGCTCCACCTCGATGCCGTGCACGTCGTCCGTGTACTGGCGGAAGCGGCGGATGTACGTGCCGATGCCGCAGCCCACGTCCAGGACGCGCTTCCCGTCAAGGTCGATGTAGCGCCGGACCATCTCCAGCCTGCGGTCCTGGCCGTAGCGCCAGGAGTAGCTCGGGCGGCCGCGTTCGATGGCCGTGGCGGAGTGGGCGTCATCGACGGCAGGCGCGCCGGGCGTGCTGATGGAGGGATCCGGGGTCGTGGTCACGTTCCCGATGGTACGGGATGCGCCCGCGGGCGGTCGCCACGCATACGGGACGTGACAGCAGCGCGGCGGCGTGCGAAAGTCTCAGGCGGCGCACCGCGGGGTGCGCGAACCCATGAGGCGGGAGACCACGTGACCGAGACATCCGGTCCGGAGACGCCACCCACGGCGGACCGGGCCACGATCCGCTGCGAGCAATGTGGGCAGCAGGTGCCCGCGCTCTCGACCTGTGTGCGCTGCGGTGACCCGCTGGGTCTGGAGCTGCGCAAGGGTCGTGCCGGGCGGCTGCGCGACGAGTACGCTGCTGCTCCGGAGGAGAAGGCCCGGGCCGTGCGCCTCGTGTCCACGCTTTATCCCGCCCTGCCGCGGGAGGAGATCCGCACCTTCCAGACCGCCCTCGTGGCGGGCGCGGCGTTGATCGTCCTGCTGGGTGTGCTGGGCTTCTTCCCGGTGGCCATCGTGGCCGCCGCTGTGCTGGTGCCGCTGCTCACGGTCATCTACCTGTACGACGTGGACACCTATGAGGACGAGCCGGTCCGCGTGGTCGCGCTCACGTTCCTGTGGGGCGCCCTCATGGGTGGCAGCTTCGCCTTCCTGCTGGACCAGCTGCTACCCGCCCAGGCCATCACGGGCATCGGTGGCAGCGCCCTGGGTGGTGGTGGTGGGGCGGGCTTCGACTGGGTGCGGGGCGCCGTCGCACCGCTCGTGGCGGGCGTGCTGATGGCCCTCGGGCCGCTCGCGCTGCTGACCCAGAAGCGCTTCAACGATGTGCTCGACGGGGCGACGTTCGGAGTGGCATCCGCCGTGGCGTTCGTGGGCGCGCAGACGATCGTGACCGCCATCAGCCTGTTCAAGTCGGGCCTTCAGCCGGGCGGCGACGTCCTGCCGTGGGTCGTCCGTCTCATCGGCCTGGGCGTCGCGACGCCGGTCATCGCGGCGGGCGCCATCGGCGGCCTGCTGGGTGTCATCTGGCTGCGGCATCGTGGTCCGGACGACCACGAGGACATGCTGGGGCCGCTGGGCAACCCCGTCGTCGCGGCCATCCTCGCGGGTGCGCTGCTGCTGGCCAACGCCGCCATCCAGACGCTGCTGGTCACGGAGGATGTGGTCACGCAGCTCGTCGAGCTGATGGCGCTCGCGCTCCTCGCCGTCATCGCGCTCATCTGGCTGCGACGGATCATCCACCTGGGCCTGCTCCAGGAGTCGCTGGAGATCCCCATCGGCGCCGACATCGCCTGTGCCAATTGCGGCAAGCAGACGCCCAGCCACTCGTTCTGTGGCGAGTGCGGCGTCTCGCTGCGCGCCCTGCCCAAGTCCCGTGGCCGTGCCGCCGGGGCGGGCATCGCGTCGGCGAGCGCGGTCTTTGGTGACATCGCCGCGCCCCACGAGGTCCGACCCACCACGCCGCCCACCATGCCCGCGGGAGCCGCCGGCGCCGCGGTCGCCGCCGCGGGTGGCCCGGCGCTGACCTCGGGTCCCGGCCCGAGGCCGGCTCGTCACGGATGGCTCGGCCCCCAGCGCCTGCTCATCGTGTTCGGGGTCATCCTGGGGGCCATCACCGTGGTCGCGCTCGTGGTCGCGTTCGTGATCTCGCAGGGCCTCGACAAGCCGGTCTGCCCCGAGCCCGATCTGCCCTGTGCAGGCGCCGTCGTGTCACCGACCCTGACGGCCTCAGCCGCCATCAGCGACGCGCCGTTCCCGCCGCTCAGCCGCTACACGGACGAGGCGACGGGTGTCTCGTTCGAGTACGACGGCGAGATCTGGGAGGTCGCCCAGCAGAACGCCGGCTTCGTGCTCCTGAGCGCCTTCAACGGCGCGGTCGCCTACATCGTGGAGGCGGCGCGCGCCGACGAGCTCGATGTGCAGCGGCTGTTCGACGCACGCCGCGCCCTGCTCAAGCAGAACCTGCTGGGTTTCGCCCTTGACGAGGAGCCGGCGCGGCTGCTCATCGGCGATGCGATCCTGGGCCACCGCAAGGGCATCGGAGCGCTGTTCAGCGGCACGATCGACAGCGCCCAGGGGCCGAGCACGGACTTCGCGGTCGCGGAGGTGGCCGCCACGGACGGCCAGATCGTGGCCGTGTCCACCATCCTGGTGCCCGCGGAGGCGCGTGACTTCGGGCTTCAACTCGCCGACTCCATCAACAACAGTCTCACGTGGCCGACAGACGCGGTGGTGCAGTGATGCGACGGACCCGACGCACGTTCGTTCGCTCCGGGGCCGCGGCCCTGGGGTTGACCCTCATCGCCGGGCTCACGCTCGGCGCAGTCCAGCCGTCCGCGGCACCAGCGACGGCGCCGGCGCTCGCAGCCCTGCCGCTGGACGCCGCACCCGTGGTGGTCGGTCCGGCCGATCCGGCGGCGGTGCTGGAGATCGGCCTGGCGCTGCGGGGCAGGGATCCGGCCGGCCTCGCGCGGGCCGTGGCGGAGCTGAGCGACCCGACCGCGCCGGGTCACGGACAGGTCTACACGCCCGAGGAGCTGGGTGACCGGTTCGGGCTGTCCGTCGCCGACGAGGACCAGCTCGTCGCGACGCTCACCGCAGCCGGCCTCTCGGTGTCCGGGCGCGTGCCCCAGCGCACCAGCCTGCGCGTGCGCGGCTCGGTCGCGGACCTGCAGCGCGTCCTGGGCCTGGAGCTCCAGCAGCTGACCGATCCGTCGACCGGCGCCAGCTACATCGCGAGCGTGGCCGCCCCCGTCGTGCCTCCGTCGCTGGCGAGCGCGGTCGCGGGCATCCTGGGCCTGGAGCCACGGTTGCCGATGAGCGCCGTGGCCCCCGTCGACGCTCCGGCACCGCCCACGCGCGGCCTGACGCCCCAGGACCTCGCCCGAGCCTACGACTTCCTGCCGCTCTGGGAGGCGGGCATCACGGGCGCCGGCCAGGACGTCGCCATCCTCCAATTCGGTGTGGACACGGATGAGGACCTCGCCGTGTACGACGCCGCGTTCGGTCTCAACGGGCCGCTGCCGGAGCGCATCACGGTCGGTGACGGCCTCGTGGACGCGCCCGCGGACTTCGCCACCGAGGCGGCCCTGGACACGCAGGTGCTGCGCGGCGCCGCACCGGGTGCCCAGATCCTGGTCTACGGCTTTGCGCGGACCTTCAGCATGGCCATCGCCGTGGACGAGATCGTTGCCGCCGGGCGCGCGAAGATCATCAGCCTCTCATACGGCAAATGCTTCAAGCCGGGCGAATTCATCAGCGAGCTGGAGGTCAGCTTCGGGCGCGAGTCGTTCGCGCGTGCGGCGCTGGCGGGTGTCTCGATGTACGCTGCCTCAGGTGACTGGGGGGCCTTCAGCTGCCATGTGTTCGACCCCACGGACCACCGCGAATCGACCTTCTGGCCGTCGTGCACGGACAACGTGGTCAGCGTGGGCGGCACGTTCCTCGAGACGCGCGAGGACGGTTCGTACCTGCGCGAGACCGGCTGGCAGGACTACCTGACCACCGGCGGCACGGGTGGCGGCTTCAGCCACGACGACCCGATGCCGGCCTGGCAGCAGGGCGCCGGGGTCCAGAACGACCGCTCCAACGGCAACCGACAATGCCCGGACGTCGCAGCCGCGGCGGATCCCGACACCGGCTACCTCATCTTCGTCACCAACGCGGAGACGGGTGAGGCCGGCTGGCAGATGGTGGGTGGCACCAGCGCTGCCGCGCCCCTGTGGGCTGGCATCCAGGCGCTGATGCAGGAGGCCGCCGCCCAGCAGGGCATCGACGCGCTCGGCTTCATGCCGCCGCGCTACTACCGCATCGCGCAGAGCGACCCGGCCGCGTTCAACGACGTCATCCGGGGCGGCAACCTCGTTGATGAGGCGACGCCTGGCTGGGACTTCGCGACCGGCGTGGGCACGCCCAACGTGGCAGCGCTGACCGACGCCGTCATCGCGGACGTGCAGGCGACCCCTGAGTAGCCGCCTGCGGCCTCCCGAGGGCGCGTTCCGCTATCGACATCCGGTCGAGGTCCGCTACGTGGACACCGACGGGCTGGGCCACGTGAACAATGCCACGTACCTCTCGTACTTCGAGATGGCCCGGGCGGGGTATCACGCGGCGCTGACCGGGCATGCGTTCGGGACGGGGCCGGACGCCGCCGGCACGACGTTCGTGATCGCGGAGGCGCACATCGCGTACCGCACGCCGGCGTTCTTCGGGGAGCCGCTCGTGTGCGAGTGCCGCGTGTCGTGGGCGTCGCGGTCGGCCTTCGGGCTGGAGTACCGGGTGGTGTCCGAGGGTGGCCCGATCGCCCTCGCGCGCCTGGTCGCGGATGGCACCACGGTGCAGGTGATGTACGACCTGACGACCGAACGGGTGACCCGGGTGCCGACCGAGCTGCTGGCGCGCATCGAGAACTTCGAGGGCCGGCCGATTCCCCGACACCGACCCGGCAACGAGGCGGGCGCCCCGGCCTGACCGTCAGCCCGCCTTCGCGGTCGGGATCTCCACGACGATGCGCGTGCCACCCGTCGCGGGTGCCTCGGCCCGGATCGTGCCCCCCTGTGCGGTCATCAGATCCCGGGCGATGGCGAGGCCCAGGCCGGAGCCATCGGATCCGGGACCGCGCACGAACCGCTCGAAGACGCGCGGACGCAGCTCGTCGGGGATGCCCGGGCCAGTGTCCGTGACGGTGAGCTGCTGGGCCTCCGCGATGCCGCCGTTCGCGCCCGTCGTCTGCACCGTCACGGCGCCGCCTGCCGGCGTGTGGCGCAGTCCGTTGGACAACAGGTTCGTCAGCACCCGCCCGAGAAGCGCCGGGTCTGCGGTGATGGGCGGCTGATCCGGATCCGTGATGAGCTCCAGCCGCACGTCCGCCGCCGCCGCGCGCGCCGCGAACCCGGCGGCCACCTCCCGGGTCAGGGCCGCGAGGTCCACGGGTGTCCGGCGCACCTCCAGCGCGCCGGACTCGGCCAGGCTGACCGTCCGCAGGTCATCCACGAGCCGCTCCAGGAGCGCCGTCTGGGCCAGGATCGGCCGGAGGTGGTCCTCGTCTGCAGGGTAGATGCCGTCGCCGATCGCCTCCACCTGGCCGCGGATGACCGTGATGGGCGTGCGCAGTTCGTGGCTCACGTCCGCGAGGAACGACCGGCGCGTCGCATCGCCGACCTCCAGCTTCTGGCTCATCTGGTTGAAAGCGCGTGCCAACGAGCGCAGATCCGGCGAGCCGTCCTCCGGCACCCGCACGGTGTAGTCGCCCGCCTCCACCCGTCCGGCGGCTGCCACGAGCCGCTCGAGGGGCCGCCCGGCACGACGGAACGCCCGCCACGCGAGCCGCACGGCGACCACCAGCACCACGATACCGGCGAGACCCACCAGCACGGCACCCACCGGCGCCGTCGCGATGCCCACGATCGCCGCGCCCACGTAGCCCAGCAGCGTGACCAGTGCGATCGACAGCAGCAGGAGCCCGATCGCCCGGATCACCATTCCAACGGCGAACGCCACGCCCTGGTGCCCTGCGCCCCACCCGATGCCCCAGGCCGGACCGCCGGGGCCGCCGGGGCCACCGTGGCGAGGCGGCCGTCGCTCCGGAGGCCATGCCTCGCCCTCCGGCCACCAGGGCGGCCGGCGCCGCGGCGGTCTCATCGCGGCTCGTCGCTGAGCCGGTAGCCCACGCCGATCACGGTCTCCACGTGGCGTGGCGCCCGCGGGTCGAGCTCCAGCTTGCGCCGGATGTTCTTGATGTGGGCGTCGACAGCCCGCTCGTATGCCTCGAACGCCTCGCCATGGATGGCGTCCAGGAGCTGTGCCCGGGTGAACACGCGCCCGGGCTGGCGCGCCATCGCGGCAAGCAGCGCGAACTCCGTGGCGGTCAGCTCCACCCGGCGGTCACCGGCGGTCACGCGCATGGTGTCGAGGTCCACGACGAGGTCGCCGGCGCGCAGCAGGCGGGTCCCGGCGCGCGCCGCCTCCGTGCGTCGCAGGACCGCGCGCACCCGTGCCACGAGCTCGCGCGGGCTGAAGGGCTTGGCCAGGTAGTCGTCCGCGCCCAGCTCCAGGCCGACGAGCCTATCGGTCTCGTCCGCCCGCGCCGTGAGCATGATGATGGGCAGGTCGGAGGTCCGGCGCAGCTCGCGGGCCACGTCCAGGCCGTCGATGTCCGGCAGGCCCAGGTCCAGGACCAGGAGGTCGGGCCGTCGTGTCCCGGCCAGCAGCAGCCCGCCCCGGCCGTCGCTCGCGGTGAGGACCGTGAAGCCGGCATGCTCCAGGACATCCCGCGCGATGCGCAGGATGTCCGGGGAGTCGTCCACCAGCAGGATCGTCGCCATCGCTGCGCATCCTCGCATGCGCCGGGACGCCCCGGCGGACGGTCTCCCATCCACCGGGGCGACCCCGGCACATCTCAGGACCTTGGGTCTGCCGCCGGCGCCGGCGCCGGCGCCGGCGGGGTGGCCGCGGATCCGGTCGCGTCGGCCCGTCCGTGGGCCTCCGCGTGCCAGCGGCCCAGCATCGCGTCGAACGGGCGTGGCACCGGCTGGTCGGCCGCGTCACCTGCGCCCCCGGGTCCGCGACCGCCCCACGGACCGCCCCACGATCCCCGGCCCGGCCCGAACTCCGGCCCGTACCCCTGATGCCCCGCCCGACCGAACGTGGCGCGCCTGACCAGCGCCATCACGAACCCCACGAACAACAGCCCGAACAGCAGTCCCACGAACGGGAAACCGCCCCCACCCTGGACGTGGACCACGCTTGCCCCCGCGTCGACCGCGGCGGACACGGTGCCCTCATCGACGCCCAGCTGGTACGCGGCCAACCCGACCCCACCCAGCAGCAGCAGCCCCACCAGGAGCCCCAGGATCCCGAACCGACGCATGCGTCGTTCTCCTTCTTCACTCATCCGGCGGCATCCGTGCGGCCGATGACCACAGGTTCGCGGCGCGGTGTGCACGCGGTGTGAACGCCGCATGGGGACGGGATGGAGCGCCGGGCGGGCGTCGACTCGGGCGCGCGAGGGTATCCTCGACCGGAGCCGAAACATGGGTGGCCGGCGCCCTGGGCGTCGCGATGTCAGCGGAGGAGGCCGAGAACGTGAAGGATCCGGTGCTGCGGGCCCCTGGGCGACGATCGGGGACGGAGGTATGACCACCGTGACCGACGGCACCGTGCCGGCGGATGACTGGTACAAGGACGCCGTCGTGTACCAGCTGCACGTCCGCTCGTTCCGTGATTCCGACGGCGACGGCGTGGGCGACTTCCGCGGCCTCATCGAGAAGCTGGACCACATCGTGGACCTGGGCGTCACAGCCATCTGGGTCCAGCCGTTCTACCCCTCTCCTGGTCGCGACGATGGCTATGACATCGCCGACTACCGCGGCGTGAACCCGGGCTACGGCACCGTCCGGGATGTGCGGCGCTTCGTCACCGAAGCTCATCGTCGCGGGTTGAAGGTCATCACGGAGCTGGTGTGCAACCACACCTCGGACCAGCACGCCTGGTTCCAGGCCAGCCGGCGTGCACGGCCCGGCACGCGTGACCGGAACCGATACGTGTGGAGCGACACCCCGGACCGATACCGTGGGACGCGCATCATCTTCGGGGACTTCGAGACCTCGAACTGGACCTGGGATCCCGTTGCGGGTGCCTATTTCTGGCACCGCTTCTACAGCCACCAGCCGGATCTCAATTTCGATGACCCGCGCGTGCATCGCGACCTGCTGGGCGTCGTGGATTTCTGGCTCGGCGCGGGTGTGGATGGGCTGCGACTCGATGCGATCCCGTACCTCTACGAGCGCGAGGGCACCAACTGCGAGAACCTGCCGGAGACGCACGCGTTCCTGAAGATGCTGCGCAGCTACGTGGACGAGCGGTTTCCCGGCCGCGTGCTCCTCGCCGAGGCCAACCAGTGGCCCGAGAAGGCGGTCGCCTACTTCGGCGAAGGTCGGGGCGACGAATGCCACATGGCGTTCCACTTCCCGGTCATGCCGCGTCTATACATGGCATTGCGGCGCGAGGACCGGTACCCCATCGTGGACATCCTGGCCCAGACGCCCCCGATCCCCGAGACCGCACAGTGGGCGATGTTCCTGCGCAACCACGATGAGCTGACGCTCGAGATGGTCACGGACGAAGAGCGCGACTTCATGATCCGCGCCTACGCGGATGACCCCCAGGCGCGCATCAACCTGGGCATCCGCCGCCGCCTCGCGCCGCTGCTACGGAACGACCGCCGGCGGATCGAGCTCCTCAACGGCTTGCTGTTCTCCATGCCGGGGACGCCCTTCATCTACTACGGCGACGAGATCGGGATGGGTGACAACCTGTTCCTCGGGGACCGGAACGGCGTGCGCACCCCGATGCAATGGAGCGCGGACCTCAACGCGGGGTTCTCGTCGGCTGATCCATCGCGGCTGAGCCTCCCGGTCATCACCGATGCGGCGTATCACTACAGCTTCACGAACGTCGCAGCGCAACAGGCGAACCCGCATTCGCTCCTGTGGTGGATGAAGCGGCTGATCAGCCTGCGCCGGCAGCATCCGGCCTTCGGCCGGGGCACGATGGAGATCCTCAGCCCCGACGATCGGCGCATCCTCGCCTTCATCCGACGCACTGACGACGAACAGCTGCTGGTGGTCGCCAACCTGTCCCGGTTCGCACGCTCCGTGGAGCTGGACCTCGCCGAGCACGCGGGCTGGCGCCCCATCGAGCTGTTCGGACGGTCGCCGTTCCCGGTGATCGGTGCGGATGGCCGAACCACCCTGACGTTGGCGGCCCACGCCTTCCTCTGGTTCGAGCTGGTGCCGCCGCGCTCCGGCGACGTCCTGGCGCGACCCGCCGCCGGGCCCCTGCCCCGGCTGGTCATCGACCGGTGGGCATCGGTGCTGGACGGCAGCCGACCCACCCTGGCCCGGGCCCTGGGTGCCGCGGTCTCCCAGTGGTTGCCGGCCCAGGCGTGGATCCGGTCCCCGCTTCGCCCGTCCGCGCGCGTGGAGATCGTGGACGTGCTTCCGTTCGGGCCGCGCGAGCGGGCCGCGGTCGTCCTGGTCCGCCCCCCGTTCTCCGACGGTGACCAGGCGATGGTGCAGCTTCTGCTCGCCTTCACCGACGACGACCCGACCGAGGGGCTCGAGCCGCGTTCGATCCTGGGTCGCACCGCCGAGCGAGGCATGATCGTGGATGCTTCGGCCGAGTCGTGGGTGGGCGAGGCGCTGCTCACGGACCTGGCGCGGCGGCGCCCCTTGGCGGGTCACCACGGCGCGATCTCGGCGGACGCGCCGGCGGAGCTGGCTGCCGCGGTCGAGTGGGCCGGCGACGGGACATCGTCGGTGGTCCTGCCCGGTGGCCGGAATGCGACGTTCCGGCTTGGCGGGAGCTATCTCAAGCTCTACCGGCGGATCGAGGCGGGCCCGCATCCTGAGCTGGAGATCGGCCGAAGCCTGCGCGGGCAGGGCCAGACCGGGGTCGGCAGCCTGACCCTGGCGCTGGAATACCGCGGCGATGGGGCGCCGGTGATCGTGGGCGGAGCTGGTCGCTTCGTCCGCAACGAAGGCACTGCGTGGGGGTTGATGCTCGGGGCCGCGACCGAATTCATCGACCGCGTCGCCACCGCCGACGACACGGTGATGGAGCCGCTGGACCTCTCGGTGGCCCTCGCCGGTCCAGACACCGAACCGCCCGCGACCGTGCGCTCCGCCGCCGGTGCGTGGGGTGAGACGGCCCGCCGCATCGGCCTGCGTGCCGGCGAGCTGCATCTCTCGCTGGCCCGCGATCACGACCGACCCGGGTTCCGGCCGCAGCCCTTCGGGGAGCTGTATCAGCGCGCGCTCTACCAGGCGATCCGGGGCCGGTTCCACGAAGCGGCGACGGTGCTCCATGAGCCGGGTGCCGACGATCCGACCGGAATGGCGAAGGCCGAGGAGTTGCGCGCCGCCGGCAGGATCGCCGATCCGTGGCTGCGGTCGCTCCTCGATCACCCCCTCGTGACCTCGCGCATCCGGATCCATGGCGATCTCCAGCTACGGCACATCCTCGATACCGGCGATGACGTCGCGATCGTGGACTTCGAGGGGCCACCGGCACGTCCGCTGACGGAGCGCTGGATCGTGCGCTCCCCGCTGCGGGACATCGCGATGCTGATCTCGTCCTTCGTGCGTGTCATGGGTCGTGCGGGAGATGAGGCCATCCGCCGCGGCGCGCTTCGACCCGGTGATCCGGCGACGGAGGCCCGGCTGTTGGGCTGGGTGGCCGCGATGTCGGCGTGGATGCTCCATGGCTACCTGTCCGCCGTGGAAGGCGCCGACCCACCGCTCGTTCCGGCGTCTGCCCAGGACTGCGCCCTCCTGCTGCGCGCGTTGACCATCGACGCCCTGTGCGTGGCCATCATCGATTCCAGCGGGTCCGAGCACGGCGATGACGGTCTGCTCATGCCGGCGCTGCGCGCGCTGGCCACCTGGGATGCCTGAGTCGTTCTCCCTGGGGCCGTGCGGTAGCATTGGGGCGTGGCAGAGACCCAGGCCGAGCGCCTGCTGATCGTCGCCAACCGACTCCCGCTGACGGCCCGTCATGCGGGCGGCCGCTGGCGTTCGGAGTCCAGCGCGGGGGGCCTGGTGGCGGCGCTCGGGCCGCTGATGCGCGGCAGCGATGGTCTCTGGGTCGGCTGGCCGGGCGACCGCTCGGCTGATGATCCCGCGGGTCAGCGGAGACTGCTCGCTGACTGGGAGCGACGCCACCGGTACGTGTCGGTCGACCTGCCCGCAGAGATCTCGCGCGCCTTCTACGAGGGCTACGCCAACGACACCCTGTGGCCGCTGCTCCACGGTTTCCCCACGCGGGTGGTGTTCGATCCGGAGTCCTGGATCGCGTATCGCGACGCCAACCGCCGATTCGCGGCCCGAGCGGCGGAGCGCCATGGGCCGGGCGACCTGGTGTGGATCCACGACTACCAGTTGCTGCTCGTGCCCGAGCTGATGCGCGAGGCGCTCCCCGATGCGCAGATCGGGTTCTTCCTGCACATCCCGTTCCCATCCTCGGAGATCTTCGGCATCCTGCCCCAGCGGGAGCAGGTCCTGCGGGGCCTGTTGGGTGCAGACCTGATCGCCTTCCAGACGCACGCGCATCTGCATAACTTCCGGCGCTCCCTGCTGCTCTGGCTGGGGCTCGACAGCGGCATGGACAGCGTCCAGGTGGGCGATCGCGTGGTGCGCCTGCAGGCGCTGCCGATCGGCGTGGTGCGGGAGGAGTGGACCCGCCTCATCGCCGACGACCCCGCGGTCCGGCGCCGCATCGCAGAGCTGGGCCGCCGGCATCGATCCCGGCGCATCATCCTGTCCGTGGACCGGCTCGATTACACCAAAGGCATCCCCGAGCGATTGCGGGCCTACCGCCGGCTGCTCCGGGCGGAGCCGGAGCGACGGGGGAAGGTCACGCTCATCCAGGTCGCTGTGCCGACCCGGGAGCATGTCCCGGCCTACCAGGAGCTGCGACGGGAGGTGAGCGAACTGGTGGGCGAGATCGTGGGCGAGTTCGCCACACCGGAGTGGAACCCTATCGTCTATCTCCGGCGATCGGTGCCCCGGGGTGAGCTGGCCGCGTACTACGCGGCCGCGGACGTGGCATGGGTCTCGCCCCTGCGCGACGGGATGAACCTGGTGGCGAAGGAGTACGTGACCTGCCAGGAGCAGCGAGCGGGTGTGCTCGTGGTGAGCGAATTCGCAGGCGCCGCGCAGGAGATGGCGGAGGCCATCCGCGTCAACCCCTACGACGAGGAGGGCAGCGCGGAGGCGATCGCACGCGCCCTGGACCTGCCCGAAGACGAGCGGATGGACCGGATGGCAGCCCTCAACGAGCGCGTCCGTCGCAGCGATGCCCACACGTGGGCGTCGGCATTCCTCGGGGAGCTCCGGGTGGCTGCGGGTGACCGTTCCGTGGGCGGCGTGTCGCGGGTGGAGCCATTGCCGGTGAGAGCGCTCCTGGGCGCCTACCATGACGCCGCCTCGCGCCTGATCTGCGTGGACTACGACGGCACCCTCGTGCCCATCGCACCGCGGCCGCAGGACGCCCGGCCCACGCCCGGGCTCAAGGACCTCCTCGGGCGACTGGGTGCCGTCCCGGGCACGACCCTCCTGCTCGTCTCGGGCCGTGGCACGGCTGACCTCGACCGCTGGTTCGGCGACCTCGACGGCTGCTGGATCGCCGGGGAGCACGGTGCCCTCCTGCGTGGCCCGGGCGAGCGCGTCTGGGTGCCGCTGCATGCCGGCGCGGAGGCGGCCTGGAAGGACCAGATCCGGCCCGTGCTCGAGCACTTCGTGGACCGGACGCCCGGGAGCAGCATCGAGGAGAAGTCGCTCTCCCTCGCGTGGCACTACCGCCAGGCCGACCCGGAGTTCGGGGAGTGGCTGGCCAATGAGCTCGCGGATACGCTGCACGCCCAGCTGGCCGGAACGGACCTGTCCATCCTCCTGGGCCGCAAGGTCGTGGAGGTGCGCTATGCATGGGCGAACAAGGGTGAGGCGCTTGGCCTGGTCTCGTCGCAAGCGGGCCCCGCGGACTTCGTCCTGGCCATCGGGGATGATCGCACGGACGAAGACCTGTTCGACCGGATGCGCGCCGATGACTGGTCGGTCAAGGTGGGCCAGGCCGCGACCCGCGCGCGCTTCCGGCTGCCCGACCCCACAGCGGTGCGCGCCGTGCTGGCGCTCCTCTCCGAGGACGCGCTCGCACCAGCCGGCGGAACCCCTGATCCCTGACAGGCGCGGGGCCCGTTCGTTCCCTGGGTGTGCCTCACCGACACCACGCCGTGACGGAGCTCTGGCTACGCCTCGAAGCGCCGGAAGACCGCCACCGCGTTCTGGCCGCCGAACCCGAAGCCGTTGATGATCGCCGTGTCCACCCGCTTCTGGCGCGCCACCAGCGGCGTGTAGTCCAGGTCGCAGTCGGGGTCCGGGGTCGTCAGGTTCGCCGTGGGCGGGATGACGCCCTCGCGGATGGCACCGATCGCGGTCAGCGCGCTCATCACGCCCGCCGCACCCAGCAGGTGCCCGACCATCGACTTGGGCGAGGAGATCGCCACCTTGTACGCGTGATCCCCGAAGGCCTGCTTGATGGCGCGCGTCTCCGTGACGTCGTTGAGCGACGTCGACGTGCCGTGCGCCACGATGTAGTCCACCTCATCCGGCGCGACCCCGGCATCCCGCAGCGCCTGGGTCATGGCGCGGGTGGCGCCACGGCCCGTCGGGTCGGGAGCGGAGATGTGGAACGCGTCCGCGGTCAGCGCCGCACCCATCACCTCGCAGTGGATCGTGGCGCCGCGCGCGAGAGCGTGCTCCGCGGACTCCAGGACCACGACGCCCGCACCCTCGCCGAACAGGAACCCGTCCCGGTTCCGGTCGAATGGCCGCGACGCGTGGGTCGGATCGTCATTGCGCTTGGACAGGGCGCCCATGTTGGCCAGCGCCGCGAACGCGACCGGCAGCAACGGGGCCTCCGAGCCACCCGTCAGCACGACGTCCGCATCGCCCCGCTGGATCATCCGCAGTCCGTCCCCGAACGCGATGATGGAGCTGGCACACGCCGCCACCTGGGTGATGACCGGGCCGGTGAGGCCGTACTCCATGGACAGCAGGCAGGCGGCCATGGAGCCCGACAGCGCCGGGATCGCGAACGGGCTCACCTGGCCTGGCCCCTTGGCCAGCAGCGTGGCCGTGCCATCGATGACCTGCTCCTGACCGCCGCCCGACGTGTTCACGCAGACCGCCACGCGGTCGCGCTGGTCCGGATCCCAGGTGGAGAAGTCCAGCCCGGAATCGGCCACCGCCTCCTTGCCCGCCGCCATGCCCAGGTGGATGAAGCGGCTCATGCGCCGCGCCATCTTGCGGTCCATCGCGATCGTGGGGTCGAAGTCCTTGACCTCTGCGGCGATGCGCACGTCGAATCGGCTCGCGTCGAAGCTCGTGATGGGTCCACCACCGTTGACGCCGGCCACGAGGTTCCGCCAGAAGGTGGCGTGGTCATTGCCGATGGGCGTGACGGCACCGAGGCCGGTGACGACGGCGCGGCGGGAGAGGTCGGACTCGGGCACGGGCGTGGGCGCTCCTGGGCGATGCGGAGCCGTGATTCTAGCCGGGCGCGCCACCTTGGGCGTTCGTGCGCGGCTCTGGCGGTCCGGACGACGCCCGTGCGACGCGCCGATGGGCCCGCCGAGCCGGCGGCATCGACCGCCAGTCCACGGGCACGGCGCCGGTCCAAAGGCGCACGCCGCGGCTCAGCACCGCCGCCGTCCGGGCACGACGAGGGCTCCAGTCGAGGCCGTACGCGTCACGGATCCGGTCCGGCAGCAGGGCCAGGCCGGGTAGCGCGAGCAGGTCGACCACGGGGCCCGGCACCACGGGAAGTGCCGGTCGCAGGATGAGCGGCGCCAGCGCACGCGCCGTATCGGTCACCTGGAGCTCGCTGCCGGGGGCGACCATCCGTGCCCAGTACGCCTCGAACGCGGGCCACGACGGCGGGCTCACGGTCAGCGGGATGCCCATACGCACGCCCACCGCGCGCGCCTCCCTCCAGAACGCCTCACGATCCACGGCCGTGAGCGGCCCCACCCAGCGGCTGTACGCCTCCACGCTCGACCAGATGAGCGTCGCCTGGACCCACAGCAGCAGCGCCGGGTCCATGGCCCGGTAGCGGTCGGCGCCGGTCGCCGCGCGCGCCGCCGGGTCCGTCACGGGGCCGCGGACGGACCCATGCACCCGGTTCAGGCGGCGGACCGCCCGCTCGGCGGTGGGACCGTCCCCGAACACCATGTCCAGAGTGGTCATCAGCGTCCGTCGCAGCCGCCCGAACGGATCGTCCGCGACACGACTGTGCGCCGCGACCCCTTCCGCCACAAGTGGGTGCGCGACCTGGAGCAGGAGCGCTGCGGGACCTGCCCCCAACAGGACCGCCTCCCGGTTGATGCGCCACATCCGCGACGCTGGCCCGTAGAAGCCGAGCACTGGGTGCGGCTGGGGCCAGGGCCCCCGGATGGGGCGGCCGGGGAGCGCCGGATCGGTCACCTGTCAGCCGGCTGCCGGCAGCGGCAGCTCGTCGAGCGGCACGTCCCAATGCGCCTCGAGCAGTTCGAAGCGCCGTTGCTCTTCGCGCCGGAACGTCGCCTGGTCCGGGTAGAGGCGCTCCTTGATGGCCTGCTCGCTGTGGGCGGCCATCGCCTCCCAGTCGCGATACGTGATGGTGACCATCACGTTCCAGTCCGCGCGACCGTCGCCGTGGTTGCGCGGCACGTACAGGCGCACGTCGGTGAACCGGCCGCCGGCGAGCCGGTCGCGCAGCACCGGCCAGTGGTTCCGCTTGAACAGGTCCAGCCACTCCTCGACAGAGCCCCATCGGACCTTGTAGTAGTAGGCAGCCGTCAGGCTGGTGGAGTCGGGTGCGTTCATGCGACCATGGTGCCGGGAGTCGGTCCGCGCCGCAACGGATCACGTTGGGCGTGGCCCCCTCCGGCTCCCCGACGATGGAGGAGAACCTGGATGTCCGCTCGACGATCCCTGGTCACGGCCGCGCTCGCCGGCTCGACGCTCCTGGCCGCCACCGCGACCGCCCCCGCGATGGCGGGTGGATTCGGTGGTATGTCCGTGTTGCGCACCGCGGCCGCTGGCACAGAGATCCGTGTCGGAGACATCGCCGCCCGTGGCACGGGGGTGGTCGTCGGCTGGCAGGAGAATGCGCCCGGCGGCACCAAGCGGGTCTACGTCAAGCGCAGCACCACCGGTGGCGCGTCGTTCGGCGCGACCCGGCGGCTCGTGGACCGCCAGTCGCGCGAGATCCAGGTGGACACCTGCGACGGCTGGGCGTTCGCCACCTACACCGAGCAGTGGGGGTCCGACTGGCGCGTCGCGCTGGACCGGCTGCCGGTGTCCGGCGGCGTCGACTACCGGTCCGCGGTGACCATCGACCGCGTGTCGCGCCACCCGGACGTGGCGTGCGCCGGCGAGCGCCTGGTCGTGGCGTGGTTCGAGAACGTCGGCGGGACGTGGCGTGTCAAGCTGCATGCGCGGGGCGTCAACGACGAGGCGAAGGGCGACCAGCTGCCGGAGATCGACCTGGACCTGGGGCCTGGCGATGTGAACGAGGGCCTCGCGCTCGCGGGCACGGGTGACCACGTCTTCCTCGCCTGGTTCGACGGCGACGACTTCAAGTTCCGGCGCTGGGACATCGGGCCCGGACCGAACTTCCCGCTGTGGGGCGCGCCGGTCGCGATCCTGCCGGACCTGGAGTACGGCCGTGACCCGGAGATCGGTGTCAGCGGCGACCGCCTGGTCCTGGCCTACATGAACCGCGCCGATCTGCGCGCCCGCGTCAGCACGAACGCGGCAGCCAGCTGGGGCGTTGAAAGCATCCTGGAGGACATGCCGTTCCCGAGCGAAGTCGGCGCCTATCCCACCTCCGCGGATGTGATCGGCACGCGCATCGTCGTGGGCGCCACGATCGTGGGAGGCCTGTTCGAGGACTTCAGTGGCGAGGGGTTCCTGGTGCGCACGACGAACGACGGTGGTAGCTGGAACCGCGTCCCGGGGTCCACGAAGAGCGACGGCCAGGTCGTGGGTGCCTATCGCGGGACGGCGGGATCGCCGAAGCTCGTCGAGGCGTGGGACAAGTGGATCGCGGATCCCGCGGTGGACAAGCTCCGATTCCAGCGCGAGAGCTGACGGTCGGGCGGCGCGGGGCCCTGCGTGGGTCAGTCGCCCGCGTAGCGCTTGAAGATGACCGCGCCGTTGTGGCCGCCCAGGCCGATGTTGTCGGACATGGCGTAGCGGATCTCCATCTCCTTGCTCTCACCGTGCACCACGTTGAGCGGGATCTCCGGATCGGGCTCCTCGAAGTTGATGGTCGCGGGCGCGAGCTGGTGGTGCACGGAGAGGACCGTGAAGATGCCTTCCACGGCACCGGCGGCGCCCATCAGGTGGCCGGTCATCGACTTGGTGCCGGAGATGGCGACCTCCGGTGTGCGATCGCCGAACACCGACCAGATGGCCTGCGACTCGCGCAGGTCGCCCAGCGGCGTGGAGGTGCCGTGGGGGTTGATGAGGTCCACCTCGTCGCGCGGCACGCCGTGGCGCTCGAGCGCCATCTCCATGGCGCGCCGGGTGCCGTCGCCCTTGTCGATGGGCTGGATGAGGTCCCACGCGTCCGCCGCGGACCCGTAGCCCACGACCTCCGCGTAGACCTTCGCGCCGCGCGCCTTGGCCAGCTCCAGGTCCTCCAGCACCATGGCCCCGGCGCCCTCGCCCAGCACGAAGCCGTTGCGTGAGCGGTCGAACGGGCGCGAGATGTCCGACCAGCCGCGGCCCTCGCGGGGGGTGCCCATGCCGCGCATGTTGGTGAAACCCACGTAGCCCACCTCGAACAGGGGACACTCCGTGGAGCCGGCGATGACCGTCGTGAAGTCGCCGCGACGGATGCCCTCCGCCGCCTCGCCGATGTTGTGGGTGCCCGTGGAGCACGCGGTGACGATGCACATGTTGGGGCCCTTGGCACCCAGCTCGATGGCGATCTGGCCGGAGGCTGTATCGGGCAGCATGTTGGCGATGAAGAAGGGGCTCACCGACCGGGGCCGGGTCTTCATCGTCTCGATGGCGTCCGCCATCAGGCCCGGTCCGCCGACACCGGAGCCGAAGTAGACGCCGATGTCCTCGCTGTTATGGGGTCCGATCTCCAGGCCGGCGTCCGCCACGGCCTGCTTGGCCGCGGACACCGCGTAGACCACGTTCTTGTCCGTGCGCCGGACCGCCTTGAAGTCCATCCACGCGTTCGCGTCGAAGTCGTGGACCTCACCCGCGGCGCGGCACTCCAGGGAGGACGCATCCCAGTAGGTGATCTCCCGCAGGCCGCTGCGGCCATTGATGAGGTTGTCCCAGGCGGTCGGGATGCTGGAGCCGACAGGGCTGACGATGCCCAGGCCGGTGACGGCCACGCGGCGGGTGAAGTCGGGTCTGCGCATGCGCGGTGGTCTCCTGGTGCGCGGCCCGCGCGCGGGCCGATGGGGTATCGGGTCAGTCGGTGAAGGGGATGCGGATGGAGCCCGGTGCGGTCGGCTCGTCGAGGGCGATGGCCGATGCATCCGGGGCGATGCGCTTCACGAGGCCGGTGAGCACCTTGCCGGGCCCGACCTCGAGGAACGTGTCGACGCCCGCCGCGACCATCTGCTCCACGGCGCGGACCCAGTCGACGCCCCTGGTCAGGTGCTCCACGAGCTCCTCGCGGCACGCGTCTGCGGTGGTCAGCGGCCGGGCATCCGCGTTGGCGAGCAGCGGTGCGCGCGGGTCGCGGAAGGTGACGCCGGCGAGTTCCGCGCGCATCGCGGCAGCGGCATCCGCCATCAGCGGCGAGTGCGCCGCGACGCTCACGGGCAGCACGATGGCGCGCCTGGCGCCGATGCCCTTGGCGGCGTCCGCGGCCGCCTGGACGGCGGCGACCTCGCCGCTCACGACCACCTGGCCCGGGGAGTTGCGGTTGGCGATGGTGAACGTGCCTGCGGCCCGGCCCGCCGCCTCCAGCTCCGGCAGCCGGGCGTCGTCGAGGCCGATGATCGCGGCCATGGCACCGCTCGTGGCGGCCTGCATCAGTCGCCCCCGGCGGCGGACGAGGCGCAGCGCGTCCGCCAGGTCCAGGGCACCGGCGGCGACCAGGGCGCTGTACTGGCCCATGGAGTGACCGGCATAGAAGGCCGGCGCGCTGACCTTGACCCCGGCGGACTTCCAGCCCGCGCCCAAGGCGCTGATGATCGCGATCGACGCGGCAAGGATGGCGGGCTGGGCGTTCTCGGTCAGGTCCAGCTGCTCCGCCGGGCCGTCCCAGGCGAGCGTGGAGATGGGGGTGCCCAGGGCTGCGTCCGCCTCCGCCCAGATCGCCCGGGCCTCCGGGGACGCCTCCGCGAGCGCCCGACCCATGCCCACCGACTGCGAGCCCTGCCCCGGAAAGATCGCCGCGACCGTCAACCCATGCCCTCCCTGTCCTCGTCTCTCGCCGAATGCTACCAGTCGACTCGTCCGGCCCGACGGAAATCCGTGCAATCATGCATGCATGGATGACCTCCTCAGTCCGCTGGTCCAGGCCGCGCGTGACGAGATCCAGAACCCGCGCGTGCTGTCGGACCGGATCGCCATCGGGCGGGCGCTGTGGCGGGAGCTGGTCATCGGGTTCTCCGCCCAGTTGGGGGACCTGGACCTGGGATTCACCCAATTGGCCGCCCTGTACGCCGTGAGCGGCACGGAGCTACTTTCCATCGCAGAGCTGGCGGAGCAGATCGGGCGATCGCCCTCCGCGACATCACGGACGGTGGCGGAGATGGTGCGGCGGGGCCTGATGGATCGCGGCACGGAGTCCGCCGACCGGCGTCAGCGAGTGCTCGCGCTCACTCCCGCGGGCGCGATGCTGCTGTCGTCGATCGACCGGGCACGCGCCGACCAGTTCCTCGCGGTGGTCCGTCCGCTGCCCATGGCGGAGCGCGCCTTGGTGGCGATGGGCGTGGCGGCTCTCGCGTCCCATGCCATGACCCGCCGCGGCCGGCTCATCAAGACGGGGGGCTGACGGACCGGGACCTTCGGAGGATGGGACACCGAGATGGACGGTGTAGCGTGTCCGGCGATCGGGGCATTCGGTTCGAGTGCCCTGCACCTGGAAGGAGCCGGCCGGATGCTTGCCTCACTCGTGCGCCGCGGCGGGCGTGCCGCGATCGTCGTCGTGGCCGGGACCACGGTGCTCGGCGGGGCCGCACTCGCGGGTGGCGACACCACACTGCGCGATCGGACCGGGGTCACGCTCGGCGATGCCGCCTTCGACCGTGAGGATGTCGGGGTGGTGTGGCGGGAGCCGCTCGGGGGTGCTCCGGCGGTGTACGTCCGGACGAGCGAGGCCGCGGGGACCGTCTTCGCGCCCTCTGAGCTGGTCATTGACAACGCACGCCAGCCCTCCGTGGAGCTGTGTGCGAACCGGGTGTTCGTGGCCTACGCCCGGGACTACGGCGACGGCGTCCCTGGCCGCTGGGCGATCGATCTGCGCACGCGGGCGGTCTCGGCCACCGGCTTCACGGGCGCGGCCGTGTCATCCGGGCAGTACCTCGCGCGAGATCCGGACGTGGCGTGCGCCAGCGGCCGCCTGTTCGCGGCGTGGGTGGAGCAACGGCCCGGAGGGGCGCGCACGCTGGTCAGCGATTCTCTGCGGGCCTCGTTGAGCTTCGACATGCCCATCGACCTCGGCGCGGCGAGCGAGGACCGCAGCCCGCCGGTCGTTGCGGGCGTGGGTCGCTGGGCCTACGTCGCGTGGCGCGTCGGGAACGACATCAAGGTCAAGCGCTTCGGCGTGGGGCCGGGTCCCGCCTTCGCGTTGACGGCCTATGGCGACACGATCGTGGGGGATGGCACGCTCGCGCGGCCGGTGACGTACCCCGTCATCGCGGCCTACGGCCCGCGTGTGGTCGTGGCCTGGACGCGCTGCGGTCACACGCAGGCTCGCGTGAGCACCGACCACGGTGCGACCTGGGGTCCGGTGCGCACCCTGGTCCGGGGCGCCTGCGGCTCCGAGGCCGGCGCCTTCCCCACGGGGGCCGCGATCCACGGTGACCGGATCGCGGTCACCGTCGTGACCACCTTCGGCGCCACCGCGTCGCGCGTCGTGCGGACGCGCAACGGGTTCGCGTCCTTCACGGACACGCTGCTGAGCGATCCGGTTGACCTGGAGCTGTTCGGCTATGTCACGTTCCCCGAGGCCATCGGCTGGGCCTCCGTGCGGGACCGTGGCTCGCGCCTCACCTACCGTCCGCTGGGCAACACCGCGCCCTGATCCGCGCTCCACGCGACGGCCCGCTCGATGCGGATGCGGATGATGGGCAACGCGTCGAGGGCGTGGGTGGCGTACTGTGGGTACCGGCCGCGCAGCAGCCCGACCGCGGCCGCATGCTCCGCGACCTCGTGCGGCTGCGGCTCGAGCAGCTCCGCGCGGCCATAGAGTCGCAGCCAGGCGAGCTGAGACCAGTCCTCATCCCAGCGGTCCACCAGGAGCGTCACCTCCGGCAGCACCAGGATGTCCCGGACGCGCGCCAGGTCGTGGAGGTCCGCGGCTTTCTTGGCCTTCTCGTCGAGGGGCGTGTACAGGACCGGCGACCCAGCGCAACCGTCCGGCCCGAGGGCGTGACAGATCGGTACCAGCCGCGGCCGGCCCCGGGGGTCGACGGTGGCGAGGGTCGCGGTCCGAGCCGCGTCCAGGAACGCGCGCTGGTCGGGGGTCAGGATGACCGCGCCGACCATCGTCGGGGCGCCGTCAGCGCTCGCCGGGCGTGGTGACCGCGCCCTTGCTCGCGGACGTGACGAGCGCCGCGTACTTGGCGAACACGCCGCGGGTGTAGTGGGGCGCGGGCGCCGTCCAGGCGGCGCGACGGGTGGCCAGTTCCGCCTCGTCCACGTCCAGGTCCAGCACTCGCTTGTCCACGTCGATGGTGATCGTGTCGCCTTCCGCGACGAATGCGATGGGGCCACCCAGGGCGGCCTCCGGCGCCACGTGGCCGATCATCAGGCCGCGCGTGCCACCGGAGAATCGGCCGTCCGTGAGCAGCGCCACGGAGTCGCCCAGGCCCTCGCCCACGAGCGCGCCCGTGACCGACAGCATCTCCTGCATGCCCGGCCCACCGACCGGCCCCTCGTAACGGATGACGACCACGTCGCCCGGCTTGATCTGGCCGGTCTTGACCGCCTGGAAGCAGCTCGTCTCGGAGTCGTAGACGCGGGCCGGGCCCTGGTGGTAGCGCCGCTCGTGACCCGCGAGCTTGATGACGCAACCGTCCGGGGCCAGGCTGCCCTTGAGGATGGCGAGGCCACCCGTGGGCTTGATGGGCGTCTCGATGGGCCGCACCACCTGCTGGCCGGGCGTCTCCGTGGCCGACTCGCCGATCTGGCGCAGCGTCCGCCCGTCCACCGTGGGCAGGTCCGGGTGGACCTTGTCGCCCTTGACCAGCTCCCGGATGACAAGCTCCAGGCCGCCGGCCGCCTGGAGGTCCGCTGCGCGGTAGCGGCCGCCGGGGCGCATGTCCGCGATGACCGGGGTCGCCTCCGAGATGCGATCGAAGTCGTCGATGGACAGCGGGATATCGAACTCGTGGGCGATGGCGAGCAGGTGCAGCACGGCGTTGGTGGATCCGCCGGTCGCCGCCACGGACGCGATCGCGTTCTCGATGGACGCGCGGGTGACGATGGTGCTGGGTCGGATGTCGCGCTTGACGAGGTCCATCACCAGCTCGCCCGTCTTGAACGCGGCCGCGTTCTTGGCCGGATCGGTGGCCGGGATGCCGTTGAGGCCGGCAGGGGAGAGACCCAGGACCTCCAGGACCATGGACATCGTGTTGGCGGTGTATTGGCCGCCGCAGGCACCCGGGCCGGGGCACGACGCGGACTCGATCTCGTACAGCTCATCCAGGCTGATCTTGCCCGCGCGATAGGCGCCGATCGCCTCGTAGATATTGACGATGTCCATGTCCTGGCCGTTGTGGCGGCCGGGCAGGATGGTGCCGTTGTAGAGCACGACGGACGGGCGATCCATGCGCCCGATGGCCATCGCCGCGCCGGGGCCGGTCTTGTCGCAGCCGATGATGCACACGAGGCCGTCGAAGCTGTGGCCTCGCACGACCGTCTCGATGGAGTCCGCGATGACCTCGCGGCTCACGAGCGACGCCTTCATGCCCTCCGTGCCCATGGTCACGCCGTCCGACACGCTGATGGTGTTGAACTCCATGGGCGTGCCGCCGGCCGCGCGGATGCCCGCCTTCACGTCCTGGGCGAGCTCGCGCTGGTTGTAGTTGCAGGGCATCGTCTCGATCCACTGCGTGGCCACGCCGATGATGGGCTTGGCGAGGTCCTCATCGGTGAAGCCGATGGCCTTGAGCATGCCCCGCGCGCCGGCCCGATCCGGACCGTCCGTGAGCACGGCGGAGTAGCGCTTGGCGGGGTCGGACGGGCGGTCGTAGGGCGTCTGCGACATGGGGATCCTCGGGTGGGCGGTCGGGCGCCGGGTCTCGGCGGGTCGGTGCCGCCAGTGTAGGGAAGCCGGGTGACTGGCGTCCGGGTTGCGGACCCGCAGTCGACCGTCGGCCGTGTCGGCGCCTGCGCCGGGCCACGCAACGGCCATCGGCCGGCATCGGGCGATGGTGGGAGGTGTGGTTGACGTCACGTTGTTCCGCCGATGTCATTGCGGCATCTCTTCGCGTCGGGACGCTCAGCCTCCGACCGTTCGTCCGGTTCGGCGTCCCAGCCCCGACACGCGGTGCTCACCATCCGGTAACGCTTGGGAGGGTTCGGCGATGATCGACACCGGTCAGGGTGATGTCGGAGCGGGGCGCCACCGACCCCGCCCACATCCAAGGAGATCGGACATGAATCGCTTTTCCTCGATCGTGCTGACCGCAGCGCTGCTCGCGGCGCTGCCCGGCGTCGCCGCGGCGCAGGACTCTGGCGCGGAAGAGACCACCATCGACAACGCTCCCGCGTGGGTTCGCAACACGGCGGATCGCGCCGTGGCTGTGTTCTTCACGGGCGCCACCATCACCTCGGCGCAGCTGGACGTCGAAGGCCCGCTGCCGACCTTCGAGTTCGCGGGCACCGCCGAGGGTGACCAGGGCTTCGAGATCGACATCTGGCCGGACGGCACGCTCGAGGAGATCGAGGCGATCGTCGCGGCCGATGCGGTCCCGGCCAATGTCGCCGCCATCTTCGCCGCTCAGTTCCCGGAGTTCCAGATCGAGACCATCGAGATGAGCACGCGCCCCGGCAAGAACGGCCTGTACGACGTCTGGTACGAGTACGCTGGCCTCGATGCAGGCGCTGATCTCGACGTCGAGATCAACGAGGCGGGCACGGTCATGGTCGTGGAGCTGCCTGCCGCGGCCTGATCGGCGGCATGAGCCAGTTCACCCCGGTCGGTGCAGTGAAGTGCCTGGCCGGGGTGAGTCGATTCCGGCAGCGGATCCAGCTGGCCCGCCCCGACACGAGGATGGGCGTCAGGCCGGGTTCGCGATCCGACCGGCGAGGAAGTCCTCCACCACGGCCACGGGCACGCTCGCGCGCTCGCCGGTGGCGCGGTTCGTGACCTCGATGCCGCCGGCGGCCAGCGAGCGGGGGCTCACGGTCAGGATCCAGGGCATGCCCAGCAGCTCCGCGTCCGTGAACTTGACGCCCGGCGACTCGTCGCGATCGTCGAACAGGATCTCGTTGTGCGAGCCGCCGGCCGACGAAAGGTCGTGCAGCCGCTCCGCGATCGCCAGCACCTGGGGGTCCTTGTTGGCGCCGATGGCCACCAGGTGGGCACGATACGGCGCGACCTCCGCGGGCCACGCGATGCCCTTCGCGTCGTGATGCGCCTCCACGATGCACGCGACATTGCGACCCAGGCCGATGCCGTACGAGCCCATCACGATGGGATGCCGCTCGCCGTCCTCACCCAGGTACTCGGCGCCCAGCGCGACCGTGTACTTGGTGCCCAGCTTGAAGATGTTGCCGATCTCGATGCCGCTGCGCAGGATCACCGACCCGCCGCAGGTGGGGCATGCGTCGCCCTCCTGGACGCTGGCGATGTCCGCCACCGTGTCCGGCGCGTAGTCGCGACCCACGTTCGTGTTGCGCAGGTGGAGACCCGGCTTGTTGGCCCCTGCCACCAGGTTGGGGCTGGCGGCGGCCAGGGCATCCACGATGACCAGCGTGTCCCGCGCGCCGATGGGCGAACCGTAGCCCGCCTCCATGCCGCGCGCCTTGATCTCCTCCACCGTGGCCGGCCTCAGCCCGCCCACCGCTGCGACGGCGTTGACCAGCTTGGTCTCATTCACGTCGTCGTCGCCGCGCACGATGGCGGTCACGAAGCGGCCATCCCCGGTGACGAAGAACGTCGCCTTGGCGGTGCGCGATGCGGGCACGCCCAGAAAGGTGGCGAGCGCGGCGATCGTGGTCGTGTCCGGGGTGGCGACCTCCTCCACGGGAAGCAGCTCCTCTGCGTCCGGGGCCGTCGTGGTCGTCGGCGCGACCTGGCGGTTCGCCGCGTAGCCGCACGCCTCGCACAGCACCAGGTCGTCCTCGCCCGCGGCGTTGAGGAACATGAACTCGTGCGCGAGGGAGCCGCCCATCATGCCCACGTCCGAGGACACCGCGATGGCGGGCAGGCCCAGGCGCTCGAAGATGCGGGTGTAGGCGCGGTGGTGCGCCCAGTAGTTCGTGTCCAGGCCCGCCTCGTCGCGATCCGCGGAGTAGGAGTCCTTCATCACGAACTCGCGCACGCGGACGAGGCCACCACGGGAGCGCGGCTCGTCCCGGAACTTGGTCTGGAAGTGGTAGATGACGATGGGCAGCTGGCGGTAGCTCCGGATGACGTCCCGCAGCAGGTCCGCCACGACTTCCTCGTGGGTCATGGCCAGCACCATGTCGCGGTCCGCGCGGTCCTTGAAGCGCGCCATCTCCGGGCCGATCGCGTCGTAGCGGCCGGTCTCCCGCCACAGGTCCGCCGGGTGGACCACCGGCATCTCCATCTCCTGGCCGCCGATGGCGTCCAGCTCCTCCCGGATCACCTGCTCCACGCGCTTGTTGACGCGGAAGCCGAGCGGCAGCAGGGAGTAGATGCCCGCACCAAGTTGCCGGACGTAGCCGGCGCGCAGCAGCAGGCGATGGGACGGCATCTCCGCTTCGGAGGGGTCGTCGCGGAGGGTGGTGAAGAACAGGCTGGACAGTCGCATGGGACCGCAAAGACTACGGGGACTCGGCCGATGCTGCCGGGCGACCGAGCGCAGCGGCTGCTGCGGGACCGGGCTCAGGGGATCGGGGACTCCTCCGGCGAGGCGGATGGGGCGACGGACGGCACGACCGACGGCACGGCCGACGGCGGCGCGCTCGGCGACGGCGACGGCTCCGAGGCCCGACCGGCCACGGCGCGCACGATCCGAGTCGCGGCCCGCTTGAGGCGCGCGCACGTGCGATCAAATCGTGCGCCGGTCACATGTCAGGGACCCACAGGTGCTCAACGGCACTGGCGGGGGAGGAGCCGATGAGCGGACACTTCGACCAGACCTCGGCCAAGGCGATGGGGTGACTCGGGCGTCGACGGAAAGTCGGCAATGATCCCGGCACGTTGTCTGAACTGCGGCCCACGGCGATGCATCTCGCTGAGCCGTGCCACACCATCGCGGCTTGGATGAAGTGGCTGGGACGCTTTCTCTATCGCGTCGAGAATCCCCGACTCGATGCCTGGTGTCCACGTGCTGACCCAGTAGGAAGCACGCGCCAGTCCGCAACGGAACAAGTTGGCATCGCACAGGCGCCGCGGCCGGCCGCGGTGCCTGTGCCGACGGAGCGAACATGTTGCGAGAGCGCGGTTCTCTCCCGCGGACCGTCTCCGGTGGTCCGCTCCAGAGAGGTCATGATGTTCATGTCGACCCTCAGTCAGCGACTCGCCGCGCTCACCGTGCCGGTGGTGTTGTTGGTCGCTTCCACCAACACGGCGGCGGGATGGACAGGGCCCGATCGCGTCGCCGGCCTGGCCGTCGACACCCGACCGGATGGACCGTCGATGGTGATGCACGACGGCGACCGCTTTATCGCTGTGGCTGGAAGCTCCGGGTCGCCCGGCATCCGGCTGCTGACCGATCGGTCCGGGATGTGGCGATCGGTGCGGCGCACGGACGATGAGGCGGGGGCCCCGTCGATCGCCGTCGGCGGCAACGGCGCCGTCCATAACGCGTACGCCCGCGACTGGTTCCTTGGCTGCACCGGCCGGTGCGCGACGCCCGTCTACCACCTCGGTCGCCGAGGCGGGGATTGGCACCGGGATCGCCTCATGGGCGGCATCAATGTGATGCCGGCCATCGCGCTCGACGCGGCCGGCCGAGCCCACATCGCCGTGCTCCACCGAGCCAGCGACGGCTCCGACTGGTCGATCCAGCTGTTCTCCCAGGAGGGTGACGGCTGGTCGCGCCAGCTCGTAGACGTCGCTGTCGACTACGGGTCGATCGATCACCCGAACGGCCCGAGCATCGCGATCGACGGTGATCACGTCGCCATCTCGTACCTCGCCACCCCGACGCCGTCGACGTACGAGGTCCGGCTCTGGGAGCGGGAGGGCGATGGGCCCGCCACGCGATCCGCGATCTCCCACAACCAGCGTGCACGCTGGGCCGACCTGGCGTTCGACGCCGCTGGCAGCCTGCACGTCGCGTACTCCGTCAGTGGCGGGGCGCTGTGGCACGCCACGCGTGATTCGGAGATGGCGTGGGGTCTCACCAGGATCTCCACCCACGTCCTGGAGGATGCCCGTCCGTCGCTCGTCGCGTGGGGCGCCGGCAAGGTCGCCATCGCCATCGAGCACGATCCCGACGACGCCTTCCCGGTGGTCGGCTCTGGCGAGATCGAGCTGTTCACGAACCGTCAGGGCCCCTGGGCCTCCCAGCTCCTCACCCACTCGGGCAGCGACCATCTTCCGTCACTCGCGGCGACCTCCGGTGGTCACTTGAGCGTGGTGTTCGTGCGCGACCCGCGCCACGCGCCGCCGACGCTCTGGTCGATGGGCCGCCTGTGACCCACGTGAACGCGTGACTACCCGCGCATGAACTCCGAGACGGCGTCGGGGTCCTCAGCGGTGTAGAACCAGACCTCCGTGATCTCGCCATCGGCGACCTTGAACACGCCGATCTCACGGCCGCTCATGCGCCCGCCGTGGCGTTCGGCGGAGAAGTCCACGAGCGCCACGACGTGGTCGTCGGATGCCAGCAGGTCCGTGACGTGGAGGCTGAAGGTGCCTTCGGTCTCCGCCATCGACAGCGAGATCGCGTTCATCACCGCCTCGCGGCCGTTGAGCGTGCCCAGGTACTCATACGGCTCATGCCACACGACGTCCTGCGCGATCAGCTCCGCCGTTGCGTCCAGATCGTGGGACTCGCGCGCTTCGTAGAGGCGGCGGACGACGCTGGCATCGGCGGGCATCGGTTGCTCCTTCCGGTCGCGAGGGCGTGGTGGCTACCCGGCCGGGGCCGGGACGGGGCGGGTGTCGACGCGCGCGGGGCTGGCGGCCTCCCAGGCGTCGATGTCGGCGGAGCGGTCCATGACCCAGCCGATCTCATCGGTGCCCGCGAGCAGCATGGCGCGCGCGAACGGGTCGATGTCGAAGTCGACCGTCATGCCGTCCGGCAGCAGCAGGCCCTGCTCGGCGAGGTCCACGGAGACCTCCGCATCGGGGTCGGCGTTGAGCATCGCGGTCAGGCTCGCGTGCGTCTCGGGGTCCACCACGATCGGTAGCAGGCCGTTCTTGAGCGAGTTGTTGTTGAAGATGTCCGCGAAGGAGGTGGAGATGATGGCGCGCACGCCCCACGACGTGAGCGCCCACGGCGCGTGCTCGCGCGACGATCCGCAGCCGAAGTTGTCGCCCACGACGAGCACCTTGCGGCCCTGCATCTCCGGCTGGTTGAGCACGAAGTCGGGGTCGGGGGAGCCGTCCGCCAGGTAGCGCCAGTCGTTGAACAGGGCGGATGCGAGGCCCGACCGCTCCGTGGTCTTGAGGAAGCGGGCGGGGATGATCTGGTCCGTGTCCACGTTCTCCGCGGGCAGCGGGATCAGCTTGCTGGTGAAGTTGCGGAAGGGCTGGGCCATGGTGGTCGGCTCCTTGGGCTCAGCGGCCGACGAGCAGACGCGGGTCGCTCACGACACCGGCGATCGCGGACGCCGCAGCGGTCAGCGGGGAGGCGAGGAACGTGCGCGAGCCCTTGCCCTGGCGCCCCTCGAAGTTGCGGTTGCTGGTGCTCACGATGTACTGGCCGGGCTGGCCCATGTCGCCGTTCATGGCGATGCACATGGAGCAGCCGGATTCGCGCCAGTCGGCGCCGGCCGCCTTGAAGATGTCGTCGAGGCCCTCGCGCTCCGCCTGCGCCTTCACCTGCTGGCTGCCGGGCACGATCATCAGCCGGGTGCCCCCGGCGACCGTGCGGCCCTTGAGGATCGCGGCCGCCTGGCGCAGGTCGCTGATGCGGCTGTTGGTGCAGGAGCCGATGAACACGATGTCCACCTTCTGGCCCAGCAGCGACTGCCCGGCGTCGAGGCCCATGTAGCTGAGGGCGCTCTCCAGTCCACGACGGGCGGAATCGTCGGGGGCGTCCTCAGGGGAGGGGACGAGTGAGGTGATGCCCATGCCCATGCCCGGGTTGGTGCCGTAGGTGATCATCGGCTCAAGGGCGGAGGCGTCGATGTCGATCGACAGCTCGTGTTCGGCGCCGGGGTCGGAGGGGAGGGTGCGCCAGTGGGCGACCGCCGCCTCCCAGGCCATGCCGCTCGGGGCATGGGGTCGACCCTGGATGTACGCGAAGGTCGTGTCGTCCGGCGCGATCAGACCGGCCCGCGCGCCGCCCTCGATGGACATGTTGCAGATGGTCATCCGCTCTTCCATGGACAGGCCGCGGATCGCTTCGCCGCCATATTCGAACACGTGGCCCGTGCCGCCGCCCACGCCGATGCGCGAGATGAGGTTGAGGATGATGTCCTTGGCCGTGACGCCTGGCTGCAGTGCGCCGCTGACGTTCACCGCGAACGACTTCGGTGGCCGCTGGAGCAGCGTCTGCGTGGCCAGCACCATCTCCACCTCGCTGGTGCCGATGCCGAAGGCGAGTGCTCCGAACGCGCCGTGGGTCGCGGTGTGGGAGTCGCCGCACACGATGGTCATGCCCGGCTGCGTCAGCCCCAGCTCCGGCCCGATGACGTGCACGATGCCCTGCTTGTCCGAGCCGCGGCTGTACAGCGGCACCCCGAACTCCGCGCAGTTGCGCTCCAGCTGCTGGACCTGGAAGGCTGCCTGCTGGTCCAGGATGGGCAGACCGATGGCGGTCGTGGGCGTGCTGTGGTCGGCGGTGGCGACGGTCCGCTCCGGATGCCGGACCTTGAGGCCCCGCTTGCGAAGGCCCTCGAACGCCTGCGGGCTGGTGACCTCATGCACGAGGTGGAGGTCGATGCCGATGACGGTCGGCGCGCCAGGCTCCTCGCGGACGACGTGGTCGTCCCAGATCTTGCGCACCAGCGTGCGGGGCGCGGCGGCGGTCGGGGTGGTGGTGGAAGCGTCTGCCATGGGTCCTTGGGTGCTGGGCGGGTCGCGCGGACCCGCGCGGGCGGTGGGGAAGGCCGAGCGTACCAGACAAGGCGTGCCGGGTCGCCTGCGGGCGGGTGCCGCGACGGGGGGTGACCCGAGTCCGCTTGGAGGCTCTCGGAGCACCCACAACCCCGCGGATCCGCG
>Ga0105047_10002841_pt1 | contig 30748 bp, 25 predicted proteins | sample MAT04_FD_78384 | JGI IMG/M metagenome (GOLD analysis project Ga0105047, IMG submission 78384) | Freshwater microbial communities from Lake Fryxell liftoff mats and glacier meltwater in Antarctica - MAT-04 (megahit assembly) | ecosystem: Environmental > Aquatic > Freshwater > Ice > Liftoff... | reverse complement strand
GGGTGGACGACGATGGTGCGGCAGGACCCGGCGGCTGTGGCGGCTCCGCCAGCGCCACGAAGTCCATCCAGAAGGCTATCGACGCGTCCAACGCGGATGACCTCATCCTGGTCTGCCCCGGCACCTACGTGGGCCGCCTGGAGGTCACCGGCCCACGGGACGGGCTGACCATCCGGAGCACCGGCAAGTGGGCCGCCGTGGTCCAGCCAGGAGCACCTGGCGAGGGCAAGAAGGTGGCGCCGCCGATCCACGTCCACGACGTCGACGGCGTCACCCTGCAGTGGCTGAAGGTCGTCATCCCGACGAGCGGCGACTGCGGCTCCACCAATACGGTCGTATCCGCCGACGATGCGGACGCAATCGCGATCAGGGGCCTGCTCATCCGGGCCACCGGTCCGGACACGCAGGGCGACTGCCGGTACGGCCGGGCAGTCGCGTTCTCCGACAGTGACGACGTGCTGGTGTCCAGCAATACGTTCATCGACTACGACTACGCCGGAGTGGACGCGACGGACTCGAGCGCCACCATCGACGATAACTCATTCCGGTACTTCCACGAGGACTCCGCCGCGGGCGAAGCGGGTCGCGGTGTCACAGCCTCCGGCGGCGAATACCGGATCACGAACAACGTCATCCGGACGCTGTCGACCGGCGGCGTGTCGACACCCGGTCTGGAGAGCGGGGTCGAGCTCCGGGAGACCGGCAAGACCCTGATCCGCGACAATCGGGTCTCGGGCGCACGCTTCGGCGTGCTGCTCTTCGAGGTGGACGGCCCAACGGACATACTGCGGAATACGATCAGGGGATACGCGGGCACGGATGGGGACGGCATCCACGTCGAGTCGGTCGGCGGTCAGATCCGGCGCAATACCGTGACCGGGTTCCGGACCGGCATCTACGTCCAGCTCAGCAGCGGCAACACATTCCGGGGGAACGTGGCGACCGGCAATACCGACACCGACTGCCGCGATCAAACGAGTGGCCTGGGCACCCTCGGCACGGCTAACATCTGGATCGACAACGTCGGGGATTCGGACTCGCCCAACGGCATCTGCACCAACGATCCGGTCTAGGGCGACACGTCCCGGAGAGTCGCGCCAAGGGTACCTCGGGCCCATCCCGGGTACCCTGCGGAGGGCGCCGGCACCCGTCGTGAGCGCGCGCCCGTTCAGGCCCGGCAGCGCCGGATAGGAGACCCGACGTGTCTGACACGACCAACCTGCGCATCCCCGGACCGACCCCGCTGCCGGCGTCGGTGCGCGAGGCAGGTTCGCGTCCGATGGTCAACCACCGCGGTCCCGAGTTCAAGGCGCTCCTGGGCCGGGTGACGGCCGGCCTGCAACGCGGCTTCCGGACCTCGAACGATGTCCTGTTGCTGACGGCGTCGGGTACCGGCGGCCTGGAAGCGATGGTCGTCAACTTCCTGTCGCCCGGCGACCAGGTGCTGTCCGTGAGCACCGGCGTGTTCGGCGACCGGCTCGCATCCATCGCCAGGAGCTACGGTGTGACCGTGGCCAAGTACGCCGTGGAGTGGGGGCAGGCGGCCGATCCGGCGGTGGTCGGCGACCGGCTGCGCACCCTGGCAGAGGCCGGCACGCCCGCCACGGCCGTGTTCGTGACCCATAACGAGACCTCGACCGGTGTCACCAATCCGCTGCAGGCGATCGCGGCGACCATCCACGCCACGGCGCCGACCGCGCTCATCATCGTGGACGGCATCAGCGGCGTTGGCGCGGTCCCCTTCGCGACCGATGCCTGGGGCCTGGACGTGGTGGCCACCGGCTCCCAGAAGAGCTGGATGGTGCCGCCAGGACTGGCCATGGTGAGCGTCTCGGATCGCGCCTGGGCCGCTCACCAAACGGCCTCCATCCCGCGCTACTACTTCGACCTCAAGCGGGCGAGGGACGCGGCGGCCAACGGTGAGACCCCCTGGACCCCCGCCGTGAGCATCTGTTTCGCGCTCGATGCCGCGCTGGCGCTCATCGACGCCGAGGGCTACGACGCCATCTTCGCTCGCCATGCCGCGGTCGCTGCCGCCACACGGGCGGGTCTCGCGGCCATGGGCTTCCGGCTATTCGCCGACCCGGCGCATGCCTCCGACACGGTGACCTCGGCGTGCGTGCCAGCTGGCGTGGAGTGGTCGAAGCTGAGCACGGAGTTGCGCGGTCGGGGCCTGGTCCTGGCTGGTGGCCAGGGAGCGCTGACGGGCAGGATCTTCCGGGTGGGTCACCTGGGTGATGTCCACCTCGACGACATCCTGCGGGCACTCGAGACGCTCGAGGCTGGCGCAGTGGCCCAGCGCGTCCCGATCGTCCAGGGTGTCGCCATCGAAGCCGCCCGCCAGGCGGCCGCAGCCGCCGGTCCCTTGGGCCCCGTGCTCGCGGCTGCCGGCGCGACGGCCTGAGTGAACACGCTCGGCCCCGGTGTTGGTGACGCGACCCTGGTCCTGGTCCGGCACGGCCAGACAACGTGGGTCGCCGAGTCGCGGTTCCAGGGCAGCGCCGATCCGCCCCTGTCAGCGATCGGCGTGGCGCAGGCCGCCGCCGTGGCCGCTCGGCTCGCCGACCCGCGGGGCTTCCCTGCCCTGCCGCTGCCCGCCGGGCCACCACGGCGCATCTGGCACTCGCCACTGGCCCGGGCCGCGTCGACGGCCGCGGCCATCTGGTCGGCGCGCGGCGAGGACGCGCCCCTCCTGCCGGAGCCCGGGCTGGTCGAGCTGGCACAGGGCGAATGGGAGGGGCTGACGGCCACCGAGGTCACATCCCGATGGCCGCGCGAGCTGGCCGCGTGGCGGACCGACCCGGTCCACCATCACGCTCCCGGCGGTGAGTCGGTGACCCACGGGGCGCGCCGGTCCGGCGATGCGCTCGGGCGCATCCTGGACGACCTCGGCTCTGGCCTGGGCAGCGGCTTTGGTGATGCTGGCAGCCGGTCACCGGTGCTGGGCTACGCCGACCAGCACGTTGGCGGTCCGGGCGACGTGACGGACGGGCTCCAGGAGCCGTGGGCCGTCGTCGTCGCCCATGACGGCATCCTGCGCCTGGTCCTGATGCGCCTGCTGGACGTCACACTGGACCACTACTGGGCGCTTCCCTTCGCGCTGTGCGGCATCAGTGTGGTCGAGCTGCGGGCCGGCCGCGCCCGACTGCGCGCCCACAACCTGGCTGATCACCTGCCCGCGTAAGTCCCCGCGCTGGTTGGCTAGCGACCACCCCGACGGACGGTCAGCCGAAGCAGCCCCAGACGTGCCCGACGATAGGCATCCCGCAGCGGCCCCCGGGCAACGTCACTGCCGGTCGGCGGGGCGTACGTGGCGTCGACCTTGGCGTCGGCCACCGTGCGCAGGTCGGCGGCTGCCCGCGGTACCACCTTCGAGAGCTCGACCGTGTACTCGTAGGGCGTCTGGCTGGGACGCGGCCCGAACCCGAGCCGGGTGGCAAGACCGATGACGCCGCGCCAGGCCAGCTCCGGCTCGCCACCTGGGAGCCGCCGGAACCACAGCAGGCCGATGGCTCCCAACGCCACGAACGCGCCACTGATCGCGCCGAGCAGGATGACGATGCCCGCAGCACCCCCACCGCCGGGAGTCTCCGGGACGACCGTGTCGGGAGGCGGAGATGGCTCGGGCGACTCGGATGGCAGTGGTCCGTCGCTCGGAAAAGGGTCGAAGGTCTCCTCGCCGATGGGTTCGTCAGTCGGTGCCGGCTCAGTGGGCTCGGCAGTCGCGATGGGGTCGCCGGGGGGCAGATCCGTCGCCTGCTGGCCGTTCTCGTCCCGCGTCACATCACCGGGCGTGGGATCGAACCGGACCCAACCCACGCTCGTGAACCAGACTTCCACCCAGGCATGTGCCGCGCTGGCGTCGACCTCGTACTGGCCACCGCTCAGCGGCCGACCCGGCAGGTACCCTTCCACATAGCGCGCGGGCACACCCAGTGAGCGCAGCATCATCACCATCGTGGTGGCGTACTGCTGGCAGAAGCCAACGCCGCTCCGCAGCAGGCAGTCGGACACGGTCTCGCCGGAACGGCACACCCCCCGGATGTCGGTCGAGTATCGGAATCGCGGGTCATCGCGCAGCAGGTCCTGGACGGCGCGCGACAGCCGGTAGGAGTCGCGCCGCCCGCTGGGTAGCGAGTCGCGCACCCGGGCAGCCTCGGCGATGGTCCGCGACCCGGCGGCCTCACGGCTCGCACGCCGGAGCGGGGCGAGCCACTCGGCGTCATCCACGCCGGTCGCGCTCAGCTGGTTCGCGGTCAGGCCCTCCGGGCCCTCGAGGTCGGGCTCCATGCCGCTCACCACGTATTGGTCGCCCACGGGCAGCCGGGTGCTCGCCTCGAGCACCTGGAAGGTACCGTCCTCACCCATCAGCAGGACCCGCGCATCACGATCGAGCAGGACCGGGTTCTGGGGTGCCGGCAGCTGGATGCCCGCGAGACTCTGGGATGTGATGGTCGCGATGACGCTGGTGTATCCGGGCACTCCATCCGGGACTGAATCATCGCTGGCCGCGAGCAGGTCCTCGCCCCTGGGGACGGCCTGCGTGGTGGTCTGCGTCCTCCGCCAGACTCGTCCGTCGAAGGCGTCGTAGGCGGCGGCACGCCAATAGTGCGGGCCACCCAGCAGCGGGTCCGCCAGGAACACCACCTGGCGGTCGGTCGTCCAGGCATTGCCGATGGGGCGCTCATCCGGGAATTCGCCGTTGGAACCCTGGGACGTGGTGGGCACCCCGACCAACCCCTGCACGTTCGTCGCGATGTCCTGCACCAGGGCGTCCAGCTGGGGGAATGTCCCGGCGATGGTCGTGGAGCTCGCCGTCGCGGCCAGCAGCATCGAGCCCGCGAGCATGAGTGCCACGACGACCGCGCCGCCGCGCAGGAACAGGCCGCCCACGACCTGTCCCCCGCCGATGCGGCGCTGGATCCAGTGGTCGCGCTGCTCCTCCAGGTCCAGCCGCAGGACCAGCAGCAGCGAGGCACCCGCGAACACGACCAGCCAGATATCCTGGGCTCGCTGCGCCGCGATCACCTCCAGCATCAGGATGGCGCCGATCGGCGCGATGGCGCCGATGGCGTTCGATCGCCGGAAGATGCTGATGGCTGCGAACACACCTGAGGTCCAGGCGAGCGCGCTGATGGTCAGCAGGAAGGCGGACGTCTCGCGTGTGCGCTCGTCCTTGACCAGCACGTCCTGCAGGAAGCGCGACAGTGACGCCGGAAGCTCCCGCAGCTGCGCCGGGATCGACGGCGCATCGGAGATGGCGCTGGCCGCGAGCAACAGCCCGGCGGCGGTCCCGATGAGCGCCGCCACCAGGTCCACCCAACCCAGGGACAGGCGGCTCCATGCCAATAGCGAACCGCACAGCCCGGCGCTGACCATGAGCAGCGGCAGCATCGAGGTCTGGCTGACACCGGCCGGGCTGACGCCCATCCATCGCTGCTCGTCGATGGCCAACCCGGTGACACCCAGCATGACCAGCAGCAGTACGAGGCTGCTCCATCCCTGACGGGGTCCGGCAAGGCGGCCCGCCCACCGGGTTCGCTGCCGCGCCTCCATGATCTGGGTCGCGGCGGTCATGCGACGAGCCTCCCGTGGGCGGCGCCGGGCAGCACCATCTGGGCCGCCAATGTAGCCACCGGATCCACGGTGATGGTCGGGATGTCCTGCTCCGCCAGCGCATGTCGGAGCGCCCGCAGGTCGCGAGCCCACGTCTCGGCACCTTCCGCCCCGAGTGCCGGTAGCCCGGCCACCAAACGTGTCTGTCGGTCGTGTGCTGGCGGATCGATGACGCACGCGAGGACGCCGATACCGCGTCGCCGCAACCCGGTCAGTGGCCGGATCCAGTCCGCATCCAGCGACGGCGTCACGACGACCGCGGTGGTGCCCCGTCGGAGGCGGCCAAGACCATCCACCAGCACCTCACGCACGGGGGTCACGCCATCGGCGGCCACGGCCGCCAGCAGGTGGAGCAGCTTCTGGCGCTGACGGATACCCCGGTCGGCCGGCAGGACCGCGCGCCGGATGCCATGTGCCTCGATGCCGACGGCTCGTCCTGCATCGAGTGCCCGCCCCGCGACCGAGGCCGCCACGCGGACTGCGGTCTCCACTGACGCGGCATCGTCGAGCCCCACATGGACGGCACGGTCGAGGTCGAGATAGATCCACAGGTCGGCCGTCCGCTGGATCTCGAACTCCTTGACCTGGAGCTCGCCATGCCGGGCGCTGGACCGCCAGTGGATGCGATTGAAGGCGTCTGTCGGTACATATGGACGGACACCCGTGACCAGGGGCGTGGTTTGGAACGCCCGCTCGGGTCGTGCGGATGTGCCCTCCGCCATGGCCGAGGGCAGCTGCAGCATGGGCAACGCTTCCATGCGCGGCGTGACGACGATGGTGATGCCCGGCCCGACCGTGGCATATGCCTCGAACAGTCCCAGTGGGTCCCCGGTGCGGATGACCATCGGGTCGATACGGTGGTGGCCACGGCGCGACAGCGATACTGGCACCGACCAGCTCTGCTGCTCGCCCGGGCGCAGGCTGAGCGCCCGACCAGGGATGCGCACCGAGAGCGCCGCTGGATTGTGGACGTCCAGCCAGAGCTTGGGCAGATGGCTGCGATCCCGGACGGTGTAGCTGACGGTCATCACCTCGCCCACCTGGGCCGTGTGTCGGTCGACCGCGAAACCCGCCTCCAGCCCTCGCAGCGACAGGCGATTGACCAGCCAGCTGCCACCGACCACGAACAACAGCAGGTAGAACAGGAAGGTCAGGGCGGAGGAGCTGGAGACAAGGGACGCGGCACCCAGCGCCAGCGCGATGCACGCGATCTGGAGTCGACGCATCAGAGAGCCCGAGCGGAGCAGCGCCCTGCGAACGCGTGCGCCGTCGACTCAGACCGGCAGCGGTCCACGGTTGCCAGGCGCCATTATCCGACCATCCACGGGCACGACATCGAGCAGCTCCCGGACGATGGCGCCGGCGGCGACATCCCGGATGGTGGCTGCGGTCCGGACGATGAGCCGATGGGCCAGGGCGGGCTCGGCGAGGATCTTGATGTCATCGGGGATGACGAAGTCGCGGCCCGAGGTGGCCGCGTAGGCCTGGCCCGCCCGATAGAGCGCCAGCGAGCCGCGTGGCGACGCACCCAGGTAGACGTCCGGATGGGTGCGCGTGGCATTCACGAGGCGCACGATGTAGTCCGAGATGGCGGAGTCGACATAGATCTCACGCACCCCCGCCTGCATCTCCATCAACTCGTCCACCTGGGCCACGACCGGCAGGGCCTCCAGCGGATGGGTGCGCTTCTGCTCGTCCAGGATGACGATCTCCTGGAGCGGCGCCGGATATCCCAGGCGGATCCGGAGCATGAATCGGTCGAGCTGGGCCTCCGGCAGCGCGAAGGTGCCCTCGTATTCGATGGGATTCTGGGTGGCGATGACCAGGAACGGGTCGGGCATCTGGTAGGTGATGCCGTCCACGGTCATATGCCGCTCTTCCATGCACTCCAGGAGCGCCGACTGGGTCTTGGGTGTGGCACGGTTGATCTCGTCCGCGAGCACGATCTGGCTGACGATGGGACCCGGCCGGAACTCGAACTCCTGGGTCTTCTGGTTGTAGATGGAGAGCCCCGTCACGTCCGTCGGCAGCAGGTCCGGCGTGAACTGGATGCGCCGGAAGGAGCAGCCGAGTGACCGCGCGATGGCCTTCGCCAGCATCGTCTTGCCGGTCCCCGGCACGTCCTCGATGAGCAGATGGCCCTGGCACAGGAGCGCGACCAGCGCCAGCCGGACCTCGGCGTGCTTGCCGACGATGACCCGCTCCACGTTCGCCGCCAACCGTTCGGCCGACTCCTGGATCTTGGACACGCAGCGTCCTCGTGGGGATGTGGACCGCGCCCGTGTCCTGTCCTGGGCCGTTCAGGCAGCGCGCCTTCCTGAGGATGGTACGCCAGCGCCGCTCAGGGAGCCGAGTCTGGCGCGAAGCGCTTGAGCCACGCGCTCATCAACCGCCCGCCCAGGGGCACCGCTCGCGAGCTGCCGGAGCCGGCATTCTCGACGATGACCACGACGGCGATGCGCGGCGCATCGGCGGGTGCGAAGCCCACGAACCAGGAATGTGGTGCCTGACCTGGCGCCAGCTGCGCGGTGCCGCTCTTGCCTGCGGTCCGGACACCCGACACCCTGGCGCCACCAGCGTAGTCCGCCGCGTAGCGCCCCTGGACCGCCTGGACCATGGCGTCCCGCAGCGTGGCAGCGTTCGTGGCGCTCATGACGCGCCCGATCCGGGTCGGTGACGTCCGCGACTCATCGCCATCCCGGCTCACGATCTGGTCGACGAGGGTCGGTCGCACCAGGACGCCGCCATTGGCGATGGCGGCGGCGACCAGTGCCATCTGGAGCGGCGTTGTCAGCACCTCCGCCTGGCCATAGGACGCGTTGGCCAGCTCCAGCCTGTCGGCGAACCCATCCAGCGGCCCGTCGCCACCATTGAGCTGGCTGGATGCCGTCGGCAGGTCGAGCGCGATGGCTGAGCCGAAACCGAAGCGACTCGCCACCTCCAGCAGCGTCCCAGCGCCCGTCGCGAGACCCGCATGCGCGAACCAGATGTTGCTGGACACCTCCAGCGCCTCCGACAGGTCGAGCGGCTGGTCGAGCTGCACGGAACGAGGCGCATCCTGGATGCGGAAGCCATCGAGCCGGAACCCTCGGCGAGACTCGACCGGCTGATCGGCGAACGTGGTGTCGCTCCTGATGGCGCCCGACTCCAGTCCCGCGGCACCGGTGACGAGCTTGAACACCGATCCGGGCACATACCTGCCCTGGGTCGCCCGGTCGAGCAGCGGCGCTCCCGAGTCGTCGCCCAGGGTCGCGAGGTAGGCAGCGGCAGTCGCCGGGTCGGCCAGCTGCTGGGGGTCGTAGCCCGGCGTGCTGACGAGGGCCAGGATGCGGCCGGTCGAGGGTTCGATGGCGACGACGGCACCCCGTTGGTTACCCAGCAGTCGTGCCGCGAGCTCCTGCAGCCGGACATCCACGGACAGGTGCAGGTCGGCGGGATCGGACGCTCGGGACCGGAACTTGCGCAGTAGGTCACCACCCGCACCCAGCCGGGCAACACCTGTCAGCTGCCTGTCGTAGGTCCGCTCCAGGCCTGCGGTGCCGAAGATGATGCTCACATAGCCCGTGATGGGCGCCATGGCGGGGTGCGCGTAGCGCCGAAGCCGGAGGCCATCCACGGCCCGGGCGTTGTCGGCGACGACGACGCCCCGGACATCCAGGATGCGCCCGCGAGGTGCGCGCGCTGCCACCAGCTGCAGCGGATTGCGGGGGTCTGCGCTCAGGGGACCGGCCTCGACCACCTGCAACCAGCCGGCTCCCGCGAAGATGAGGGCGTACGCGATGCATACCACCAGCCCGACCCGGAGCAGTCCGCTGCCGATGCCGGGTGCACCGTTCACGCGACCGCCGATCGAGCGATGCGGACGGTCGGTGCCGGCACGCCCCGGACCGCAGTCCGGTCACTCAGGGCCAGCAGCGATCCGACCACCAGCGCATTCGTGAGGATGGACGAGCCGCCGTAGCTGATGAGGGGCAGCGTCACCCCCGTCAGCGGCACCAGCCGCAGGTTGGCCGCCATGATGAGCGCCGCCTGGAGCACGATGACCAGGGTCAGCCCGGCCGCCAGGAGTGCCTGGAACTCGTCCGGCGCCCGGGCGGCGATGCGCATGCCACGCTCCGCCAGGATGAGGTAGCACGTGCCGACAGCGAGGGCGCCCAGCAAACCCAGCTCCTCACCGACCGCCGCGAACACGAAGTCGGTGTGGATGAGCGGGATCGCCGCCACGCCGTCCACGGTCGGCAGCCCTGCCCCGAGACCGGTCCCCAGGATGCCGCCGCGCCCGAATGCGTACAACGCCCGGATGACCTGGTAGCCGGCGCCCAATGGATCGGCCCACGGATCGAGCCAGATGTCCACGCGCGCCCGGACATGACCGAGGACGCCATACAGCACGGCCGCCCCCACGAAGAACAGCACGAGGCCCACGACGACGTACGAACCGCGTCGGGTGGCGATGTACAACAAGGCGAGGAAGACACTGAACAGCAAGAGCGCCGCGCCAAGGTCCTTCTGGATGATGACCAGGGCCAGCGCCACGCCCCACGTCGCGAGCATCGGCAGCAGGTACGCCAGCGGCGGCAGTCGGATGATCCCCAGGCGCATGCTGGAGCGCGCCAACATCGGCCGGTTGTCAGCCAGATATGCGGCCAGGAACACGACCAGGATGACCTTGAGCAGCTCGGACGGCTGGCCACTGAATGGGCCGATATGCATGGACAGGCGCGCACCGTTCACCTCGTCGCCCAGCAGGAACACCGCTGCCAGCAGGCCGATGCCCAGCGCCGCCCAGGTGTAGCGGTACTCTCGAAGCCAGCGCACGCTGCGGACGCTGATGGCCGTGACCCCCAAAAGCCCGAGACCCAGCAGGAGCCACAACAGCTGCAGGTCACCGAGCATCAGTGTCCGATCGCCGAACCGCTGGACGACCAGGCCCTGCGGCAAGCGCTCCATGAACAGCAGCGAGATGCCGCCCAGGATGCCCACCACGGGCAGCAGCACCTGGTCCAGGTCACGGCCACTGATCACGAACGCGACGTGGACGCCGAGCATGCCCAGCAACCAGCACACGACGGGCACCGGGTCACCGATGGACAGGCCACCACTGCGGGTCGAGGACAGGCTGACCCAGCCTGCACCCATCGCCAGGGCCACCACGGTCAACAACCGCAGTTCCCGGTCTCGTGTCCGGGGCCGCATCCGGAGTCGCGGCCGGGCGAGTCTCATGGGTCGACCCGCTCGAACGGGCGCTCCAGCCGCAGGCGGACCCGGCCCAGGCCGATCTCGTCGCCGAAGTGCACGGTGGTGGCGGCCGCCACGGGTTCGCCATTGACGCGCATCGGTGCGCCCAGGCCCCGGTCCTCCAGGTGCCAGGCTCGACCCCGGAACGTCAGCAGGCCGTGCTGGCTGGCGACGTCCGGGTCTTCGACCACGATCGTGTTGTTGATATCGCCACCGAGGCTGGTGACGGCGTCGATGGGGATGGACGTGCCTGCCTCGGGCCGACCCAGGGGCGAGGCCACGACGATGAGTCGCCCGACGGACGGTGCTGCGGTCGACACGGCGCTCCGCAGATCGCGCCACAGCGTCCGGACCACGAGTGCCAGGAACAGGTACAGGCAGATCAGGAATCCGATGCGCAGCGCCCACAGCACGAGCGTGAATGCGTCCATCGCGCCGAGACGCGCGGCGCTAGGGTCGGGGCCGGATGGTCAGCGTGGTCCGGCCGAGCCTGACCACATCCCCGACACCCAGACCCACCTCGCGCACCCGGATGCCATTGACCAGGGATCCGTTGGTGCTGTCGAGGTCGCTGTAGACCAGCACGTCCTGGCGTGCCGTGAATCGGCCGTGATGGCGCGACACGCGCTCATCCAGGATCACGATGTCGTTATCCGTGCCGCGCCCCGCACGCAGCGTGCCGCCGCTGAAGTCCACCGTACGCACACGGTCATCGGGTCCGCGCACCTCGATGACCGCCAGGACCCGTGGTGCCTCCATGACCGGCTCAGTGTGGTGTTCCCCGGCTGGCGCGACCGCGCGTGGCACCGGCGCGAGGTCGTCCGGTGGCGGCGGGCTCGCCTCCAGCGGCAGCCACTCGGGCGGTGCCGGAACAGCGGGTGCATCGGCGCCGTCTGACTCGCCCGCCGCGGGTACCTCGCGGTTCTCCGGCTCGGCTCCACGCGGCGGGTCGGGCACCACGCCGGTGCCCGGGATGGGTGGCCGGGGCGGTCGTGGGCCCTCCAGGCCCACTGGTCGAAGGCCGGCCGCGGCGGAGCTCACGAGGCTCGGGTCGAGTGGGTCGGCGTCGACCTCCAGCTCACCCTGAGCGATCCGCGGGGACGGCACCAGGAGCACCTCTGGCCGCGCCACCAGCCAGAAGCCATGGGCCCGGGCACGCGACAGGATGGCATCCGCGAGGTCATTGGGCAGCTGGTCCGTCGCCTCCTGGAGTGCCGCCAGGTCGGACGGGTGGAGGAAGATGCGGTATCGACTTGGGACGTAAGTGTGTCCGCCGCGGACCATCCGGTGCGCGGTCATGGCACGCTCGATGCGCCGCTCCAGCTGTACCGGCTGCGGGCGGGCGCGGAAGAGCCGTGCGGCGGGTCGTTCCAGGATGCGTTCGAGGAAACCCTCGACAGCGGCGAACGGTCGGGACATCGGCGGCGAAGCCTACCAGAGCATCCCCAACACCCCCTGACGCGGTCGGACAGGACCTTCGCAGCCGCGGACCGGTACCGATGCCCCGATGGTGCGCGCATCTTCCCCGACGTAGCGTGAACGTCTACCGATCGGAGGAGCCTGCAACCAGATGGCCACCGCCACCCAGGTCGAATCGTTCTGCGAGAGCTGCGGTACGCGTTACGCGTTCGAACCGCGGCGGCCCCGTGGGCGCCACCTCATCCGGATGGGTCGAATGGTGGGCATCCTGGCCGACGATGGCGACGTCGACTCTGGCGCCCTGGTCGTCTCCCGGGACCCCTTCCACGGCGCGTTCCACTTCTGCCTGGAGTGTCGCCGATTCACGTGCCCCTCCTGCTGGGACACCAGCGCCGGCTTCTGCCGCAGTTGCGCCATGGCCACGGGCGCCCCGGATGCCGCCCATGAGGCTGAGTACGCGCCCGACCCCGAGATCGAGGCCATCCTGCGTGCCGCGTATGCGAGCCTGCTCGACCTGGGCAGCAACGAGGCATGGCAGCGACTGGAGGGTCCGCCAGCGCCCCGTGCCGAGATCTGGGCCGCGCCGCCGGAGCTGGTGGACGCACCGTCCGACGACCTGGCGCCGATGATCGAGGCCGGACTTGCGGCCCTGGGTGCGAAGGCGCTCGTGGAGTCGGAGCGCGCTGAGGCCGAGGCCGAGCAGCGACGACTCGCACAGGAGTTGCAGCTCGCCGAGGAGCGCCTCGCGGCCGAGCAGGCAGAGCAGCTGCGCCTCGCGGCGGAGGCAGCGCAGGCCCAACACGCGGCTTCCCAGCAGGCATACGAGGCCCAGCAGGCATACGAGGCCCAGCAGGCAGCAGAGGCTGAGCGCGCACGCCTCGTCTGGGAGGCCGAACAGGCCCGGATCACGTGGGCAGCCGAGCAGCTGCGATTCGCGGAAGCCGCGGAAGTCGCACGGAACACGGAGGCCGCCGAGCTTGCCCGCATCACGGCACTGGCAACCCCGGCATTGGCCGTGGGGCCAGCGGCACCCGACGAACCCGAGACGGCCGTCGAGACCGTGGCTGCCGCCGAACTCACAGTTGCCGCCGAACTCACAGCTGCCGCCGAACTCACAGTTGCCGCCGAACTCACAGCTGCCGCCGAACCCGAGGTGGTGGCGGCGCCGGTCGTCGAGCGCACAGCACCCGCGGAGTGGAGCGCCCTGGCCGCATCCCTGGGCGCCGACGTGGAGCCCGCGGCGGCGATCGTCGCCGATGGCGAACCGGGGCCCATGGTCGAGACAGTGCCCGGCGTCGAGCCGCAGCCGGTGGTCGAGCCGCAGCCGGTGGTGGCCCCCGAGCCCGTCATCGTCACGCCGGCCCTCGCGGCGGTCGTCATCGCGCCTCCGGCGTTCGCGGAGTTCGCGGTGCCGGAACCAGTGATGCCGGCGTACGTGGCACCCACACCGGTCGTTGCCGAGCCAATGGCGCCGCCGCCTGTCGTCGTGGCACCGGAGCCGGTCTTCGTGCCACCGCCGGCAGCGTGGTCCCCGCCACCACCACCCTTTGCGCCGGTCATGTCGCCACCACCACCAACCGTGGCGTGGCAGGTGACCGCACCCGTCACCCCCAACCCCGCCCAGTGGGCGCCACCGCCGACACAGGGTTGGACCGCCGCCCAGATGTCCATGGCGGGCATGGTGCCGCCTGCCCAGGCGCGACCGTCCCGGTCACCCTTCGCGATGACACCCAACCAGGGCGCGGTCAAGGGTGGCGTCCGGCCCTGCCCGCGGTGCGACCTGCCGCTGTCGGGCCAGGCGCGCTTCTGCCGCCGTTGCGGGCTGCCCCAGGGCTGAACCTGCCTGGATCCGGACCTTAGACCGTGGGCGGTCCCTGCTGGGCACGTGCCTCGATGTCCCGCATCCGGGCATACGCCGCCCCGTAGAGCAGCCCCTGGAAGACGTAGCCGAACCAGATGAGCGCCAGGAACACGGACGTGAGCGCCTTCACGGCGAGCAGACCACCAAGGAACTGCGCCGAGATGAAGCCGAACAGGGCCGTCAGGACGCCGATGAACGATCCGGCGAGCAACGCTGCCGGGACAGCGGCCCGCAGCTGCGGCGGCTCGACCGGCACCAGTCGATAGCAGGCGAGGCAGATGGCGGACGCGGCCAGGATGGCGATGAGCGGCGACAGGATCGCCACGGTGCCTGCGCCGACGATGACCGACAGGATGACGCTCACGCCGAATGCCGCGAGGACGCCGCCCACTACCAGGAGCACGGCGACCATGCTCCGCACGCGACCGAGGATCGGGTCGCGACCGCGACGCGACGGGAAGAACCGGCCGAGGGCGTTCTCCAGCGCAAGGTAGAAGCCGCTGGCTCCCCAGAGGAAGCCCACGAAGCCAACGACCGTACCCACCCGGGCCGTGTCCTTGACACTCTTGACGATCTCTTCCGCCACGCTCGCGAGCGGCGGGACCTGGGTCGCGATCCAGTCGATGAACCGCTGCTGGGTCTCCGGGTCCGCCGCGACCAGGATGAGCACGCTGACCACGAGCAGCAGCCCGGGGATGATGGCGAACAGCGCCGCGAAGGCGAGGCCCGACGCGAGCAGGCCGCCACCCACCGCGTTGTAGGCATCGTTGATGGTCATCAACCCCCGGATCGGCGGGAACCGGCGGGCACGCCGTTCGAGCGCACCCATCCGCTCGCGCGCAGAGAGACCAGGTCGGGCCATCAGTCGGCGGCCAGGGCGGCGACGGGACCGTCCGGCTGGGTCAGCCGGGACCCGTGGTGCTGGCCTTCGCGGGAGCCGGGGTCGCCGGTGCGGCAGCCGGGGTCGCCGGTGCGGCAGCCGGCGTGGCGGTCACCGGGCTCTCCGGCATCGCGCCGCTCGATGGGCCGGGGTCGCCGGTGGTGGTCGAGGCACCGTCTGTCCCCGATGGCGTCCCGGTACCTGCAGCGGCAGCCGCGGTAGCCGCACTCGCCTTGCTCGAGGCGTGCACCTTGTCGCGATGGTCCTTCTTGGCCCATCCGGAGCCCTTGAACACGATCGCCGGCGTCGATAGTGCCTTGCGCATGGCACCACCGCACTGGGTGCACACCGTGGGACCCGCTGCGGTGAATGAGTGCATGACTTCGATGGGGTGCCCGCAGACCGTGCACACATATTCGTAGACCGGCACTCGTTACCCCCGGACCATGCGCATGCCGCACTTGGGGCAGTAGAACGCCCGCTCGTGTGCGGACCCGAACCCGCAGTGGGCGCAGACCAGTCCGCCGGAGCCGGACTTGGGCAGTGGTCGGTCGACCGATGCGATGCCCACGGCATCCTTGTTGGCGAGGATGTTGGCGAGCAATGACGCCAGCAGTCGATAGGCGGTCCGGTCCGTGTCGCCACGAACACCCCGGCCACCCCAGCCCACGACGCCACGCACGATCATGTCGCCCGTCTGCTCATCCCAGTGCGACACCACGCCGCCAACGATAGCGTCGTACGCGGGATAGCCCGAAGTATCGGTCTCGCCCGACAATTGCGACAGGGCGCTGGTCTCGAAGGCAGGATCGAGGGCATCGAGGGAGCTCAGGATCATCAGGCCATGGCGGATGTCCGGCGGCTGGTCCCGGGTCGCATGCAGCCACGCCTCAGCCTCTTGCGGCCGGAGCAGGTCCGGTGCCGCGGCGTGGACGCCAGAATCCAGGGGCGCGACCACGGTCACGCGGCCCTGTGCCACGTCCGCGAGCATCTCCGGCAGGGTGGCCAGCGCGTTCGGTCCCGCCGTCATGCGCACGCCCTGACTGCTCTTGGCACGGTAGGTGAGCTTGAGCTCGTGGTCCTCGGCCTGGAGACCATCGGTCGGAGCCTCCGGCGCAGGCGTCGGGGGCTCGTCGCCCCGCCCAAGGAGTCGCTTCAGGGAGACCAAGACGACAGGCTCCTTCCTGGGTCCGGCTGGTGAGCCGGCTGACAGGGGCGCATCGTACCGCGTCCCCCGCCCTCGACATGCGGCGGTGTCATCCGTGCGGCCGATCGAGGTGGTCCCGCAGACGAGCGACCCGATCCTCCAGCTCCTGTGCCCGCTTGCGGGCACCTTCCACGACGGTGGCCGGGGCCCGCCCCGTGAACTTCGGGTCGGCCAGTCGAGCGCGCGCCGCCTCCAGGTGACGGAGCGCCTCGTCGAGCTCCCGCTCCACGCGGGCGCGGTCACGCTCACGGTCACCCTCGGTCGCGGCCAGACGTGCCTCTGCGCCGTCCGTCACGACCGCGAGGGCATTGGGCACCTCATCCAGTATGGCTGGGCTGTCGGCGATGGCGACCCGGACGCGAGCCAGCCGGGCGATCGCGGCCTCGAGGTCCTGCAGCACGTGCCGGAGCGTCTCGGAGCCAGGAACCACCGTGGCGGCGAGCCAGGTGCTGGCGTCGATGCCCGCGTCGCTGCGCGCGTTGCGGATGGCCGTGATGAGCGCCAGCAACTCCGTCACGCCGTCGGCGGTGGCCACATCGGCGATGCTGGCGCCAGCGGGATCCGGCCAGCGGGCCACGATGAGCAGCTCCGGGTCGTCTGGGTTCTTGGGCAGCCGCGCCCATATGTGTTCCGTGATGTGGGGCATCACCGGATGCAGTACCCGCAGGTAGCGATCGAGGACCCACGACAGCACCTGCCAGGTCGCCACGCGGACCTCGACGGGCTGCTCCGGCGTCAGCTGCGTCTTGGCCAGCTCGACATACCAATCGCAATACTCGGCCCAGATGGCGGCGTGCAACAGGCGCGTCGCCTCCGCGAACTGGAAGGAGGCATAGGCGGCATCCACTTCGCGAAGGGTCTCCCCGCAGCGAGCCAGGATCCAGTGCTCGGCCGGACCCATGGCTTCCTTGCCGGGCAGGGTCAGGATGGCATCGGCAGGCAGCTCTGCTGGCCGCTGGCCAAGGACGTAGCGGCTGACATTCCAGATCTTGTTGGCGAACCGCTGGGCGCCTTCGAGACGGTCCGGCGACAGCCGCTGGTCCATGCCCGGTGCGGTGCCGTTGACGAGCGCGAAACGGAGCGCGTCGGCGCCCACATCGTCGATGACGCCGAGTGGGTCCACGACATTGCCGCGTGTCTTGGACATCTTGGCGTTCTGGGCGTCACGGACCATGCCGTGCAGGTAGACGATCCTGAACGGCTCGCGGCCCATCAGCCACTCGCCCAGCATCATCATCCGGGCGACCCAGAAGAAGATGATGTCGTAGCCAGTCTCCATTACGGTGCCCGGGTAGAAGCGCGCCAGGTCCGGCGATGCATCCGGCCAGCCCAGCGTCGAGAACGGCCACAGTCCGCTCGAGAACCAGGTGTCGAAGATGTCGGCGTCCTGTCGCAACGCTGCAGCAGGTCGGTCGCAGCCCGAGCAGCTGGCGGGCCCATCGGGCAGGTCGGACACCGTCACGTGGCCGTCGGGGCAGTACCAGGCCGGGATGCGGTGGCCCCACCACAGCTGGCGACTGACGTTCCAGTCGTGGATGTCCTCCATCCAGCCAAAGAACGTCTTCTCGAAGTGGGGCGTCACGAACCTCGTCCGCCCATCGCGCACTGCGGCCATGGCCCGCTCAGCCATGGGCTTGACGTTGATGAACCACTGGGTCTTGATGCGGGGCTCGACGACATCCCCGCTCCGGTCGCAGTGTCCGACGACCATCTCGTGCGGCGTCGCAACGATCAGATCGCCGCGTGCCTCGAGGTCGGCGAGGATGCGCGTCCGGGCATCCGCCCGCGTGAGGCCCGCATATGGCCCCGCGGCGTCGTTCATGTGGCCGTCATCGGTCATCACGTCGATGACCGGCAGCACGTGGCGTCGGCCGGTGGCGAAGTCGCTGTGATCATGTGCCGGCGTGATCTTCACGGCACCAGTGCCGAAACCGGGCTCCACGACCGGGTCGGCCACGATGGGCACGAGCCGATCCACGAACGGGACAAGCAGTCGCTCCCCCACCATCGACTGGTAGCGCGGGTCGTCGGGATGGACCGCGACCGCGGTGTCACCCACGATGGTCTCGGGACGGGTGGTGGCGACCGTGATGCTCCGGTCGGGGTCGATCGACCCGTCGGCACGCACCAGGTGATAGCGCACCGACCAGATGGTGCCGCTCTGCGGCCTGGGGGCCACCTCCAGGTCGGACAGGCTGGTCTGGCATCCGGGGCACCAGTTGATGAGCTGCTCGTCGCGGTAGGCAAGACCGTCGTCATACAGCCGTTTGAAGGCCGCCCGGACCGCCTTGGCCGACACCGGATCCATGGTGAACCGCTGGCGGCTCCAGTCCGCCGAGGCGCCCAGACGCCGATGCTGCTCCGTGATGACGTTGCGGGTGGACTCCATGAACTGCCACATGCGCTCCAGGTAGCGCTCGCGGCCGAGACTCGCGCGCGTCTCGCCCTCAGCCGCGATGACCCGGTCGAGCACGACCTGGGCCGCGATCGACGCGTGGTCGACACCCGGCAGCCACAGGGTGGGGTGGCCGATCATGCGCGCCCGGCGGACCATGGCGTCCTCGAGGGCAGCCGTGAGCGCGTGACCCACGTGCAGCGCCCCGGTCACGTTGGGTGGTGGCTGGATGACCACGAATGGCGGCAGGGAGGCGATGACCCGCGCGCCGGCACCATCGGGCGCGAACACGTCTGCGGCATCCCAGGCATCGCGGACCGACGCCTCGACCTCTGTGGGTCGGTACGTCGAACCGATGTCGGGCGGGCTCTGGGTCATCTGGCTCCGGGCGTGTGGGTCTGGTTCCGTGGACAGGTTCGGTCGGCGCGCAGCGCAGCGAGCGACGGGGTCGCGCGACCAGCCTGCTGCGTGCATGGCGGGGAACCCGAGTGTACCGCAGGCACGCGTGGCCACGGACCTGCGGTCCGACCAGGGGCCTGTGGCGCGCTTCGGCCGCGAGCCGTGATCCGGGGCTGAAAACCGGGTCGGGCGGCATACTCGACGGCATGACCCACCGAGCGACACGGGTCGCGCTGTTGTGCAGCGTCATCACCGCGACGTGTCTGGGGACCATCGGTGCCGCGGCGCAGTCCCCTGGGCCGGGCGCGTCCCTGAGCGCCTCCCCGGGGACCTCCCCGGCCGCCGTCGACACGCTGGCCGCAGGACTGCTCCAGTTCGAGGACCTGCCCGCGGGGATGGTCCCTGCGACCGAGGTCCAGGACGGCACGGACTACGACATCGATGACCCGGCGTTCGTGGCCAACGATGGCACCCGTATCGTCTCTCGGACCTGGGGCCTGGAGTCCACCGACGGCACATCCATCGTGTTCGACTTCCGGATGCAGTTCCCAACCCCGGAAGCAGCGTCGGCCTACCTGGCCGCGGCACTGCCGACCCTCTCGGAGTCCCAGACCACCGGCCTCCGGCCGCTCACCGCCGTCCCTGCCATGGGCGACGAGACGTATGCATTCGGTCTGGATACCCAGGGCGAGTCAGGTCCCGTCACGGTGCGGACGTACCTGTTCCGGGTCGGATCGGTCGTGGCCAAGGTCCTGGGCGGCGGCGTCGTCCTGACGGGTGACCAGGTCGAGGCCATCGCGCAGGCGGCTGCGGCGCGTGTGGTCGCCGCCGGCGAGCCTGTGGCGGGTTCACCCCGCCCGGAGCCGACACCCTCGCCCGCTGCCAGTGCCCTGCCGCTGCCGAGTGGCGACCTGACGGCGTTGCTGCTGGCGCACGTCCCGGATGCGATCGCACCGGCGTGCACGCCCGATAGCCAGCGGCTGTGGGAGGGGGAGTTGGTGACGCTCGCCTGCTCGTTGCCGGACGTCGACGTGGTGGTGACGTACAGCGGCTTCGACACCGCCGATCATATGGGCGCCGCGTACCAGTCCGGACTCGACTCCATCGACCTGTCGGATCTCGCCGACGGCTGTGACGTGGGCACGTACGCCGGCACCTACCAGCTGGACGGCCAGGACGTCGGCCAGATCGTGTGCTGGGCCGAGCCCAATGGACAGGCCATCATGTGGTCCGACGACCGGCTGTCGATCCTGTCCGTGGCCGTCTCGCCGTCGCTCGATGCATCGAGCCTCTACACCTGGTGGATGGAGGCCGGACCGCGACCCTGAGGCCTTCAGTCCTGGAAGCCCAGCCAGACCACGCTGCACAGCCAGATGGTCACCGCGCCACCGGCGATGAGCGCCACCCCGGCGGCCCTGGACAGTCCATCCCGGAAGGTGATGGCCAACAGGATCCAGAGCATCGGCAGCGCATCCACGATGAAGCGGTAGCCCACCTGCGCGAAGCCCGGGTTGCCGTGCGCCACGTTGGGCAGCATCACCAGCACCACGGTGATGCCGGTGATGAGCGCCAGGCGCCCGCGCGCCTCCACCACCCACCACAAGATGGGCATGGTCAGGAGGATCGACGTACCGCCCCAGCCGGGGAGCAGCCAGGGCACGGAGTCCTGCCAGTCGGCACCCTTGAGCAGCATCGTGTACAGGCCCTGGGGGATGTACCAGATGGAATCGATGCCGTGCGGGTACCACGACTCGTCCAGGACGCTGTTGCCGTCGACATCACGAATGAGTCCGTACCCAAGCTCGAACGGGTTGCCAAAGCGGGCAGCGTCATAACCGGCAACGACCAGGGCCGGGACGGCGACACCCAGCAGGACCCCGGGCCAGCCGCCTCGTCGATAGAGATACAGGATGAGGGGCAGGGCCAGCCCCACCGGCAGCCGCGCCGCCGCAGCAGCACCCAGGAGCAGGCCTGCCAGCAACGGCCAACGACGGTCGAAACCCAGGAGCAGTGACCCGAGGAGCAACGCCGCACCGATCGCCTGGGGTGCCAGGTGCTGGCCGCCGGTGCCGGCCACCCAGAGCATCTCCGAGCCGAACGCCCAGGCCAGCGTGAGCGCGACGCGTGGCACCTCGGCCACGTCGAGCCGCGCGAGCAGCGCCCACATGAGCGCGACGGACGCGCCACCCGCCACGGCCGCGCTGGCGTCGGTCCAGACGGGCAGGCCGACGATGGCGAACGGCACGAGGAGCGCCGACAGCAGCGGCGGGAAGGGCGAGAACCAGCCGCCGTCCGGACGCGGCACGAGCTCCACCCAGGGGATGGCGTCGACGAGATGCAGTCGACCTGCCACGAATGCCTGCGCGATGGGCCAATGGGAGTCGGTGTCCACCTGACTGGGGCCGACCACGAAGTACACGATGGCGGCCGCGATGCCCAGGCCGATGCCGGCCCAACGTTCCATCGCGGCATCCTATCCGGCGCGTCCAGCGCCGAGGGAGCCGTGCGAACGCGACGAGCGCCGAGGGAGCGGTGCGAACGCGTCCAGCGCCGAGGGAGCGATGCGAGCGAGGAGCTAGGCGCCGCGCTCCAGGCGGAGCGTCTCGTAGTTGGTCTCGTCGACCCCCCTGTCGACCTCCGCCTTGGTCAGCAGCAGCGGCGCACGACCGTCGCGGATGGTCTCCTCGGTGATGATGCAGCGACGCACGTCGGTCCGATCGGGGATGTCATACATCACGTCCAGGAGCGATTCCTCGACGATGGAACGCAGCGCGCGTGCGCCGGTCTTGCGTGCCTGTGCCAGCTCGGAGGCAGCCGCGATGGCGCCATCGGTGAACACCAGGTCCACCTTGTCCAGCTGCAGGAACTTCTGGAACTGCCGCGTGACGGCGTTGCGTGGCTCGGTCAGTACCCGCATCAGGTCCTCGCGAGTGAGCGCACTGAGGGTCACCGTGACGGGCAGCCGCCCCACGAACTCCGGGATGAGCCCGAACTTGAGCAGGTCCTCGGGCATCAGGTGCTCCAGGATGCGCTCCCGCTCCAGGGGGCTGAAGCCCCCTTCCGCGCCGAAGCCCATGGACCGCCGGCCGACCCGCTCCTCGATGATGCGCTCGAGTCCCTCGAAGGCACCACCACAGATGAACAGCACATTGGTGGTGTCGATCTGGATGAAGTCCTGGTGGGGATGCTTCCGGCCACCTTGCGGTGGCACGTTGGCGACGGTGCCTTCGAGGATCTTCAGCAGGCCCTGCTGGACGCCCTCGCCCGACACGTCGCGGGTGATGGACGGGTTGTCCGCCTTGCGCGCGATCTTGTCGATCTCGTCGATGTAGATGATGCCCCGTTGGGCACGCGCCACGTCGAAATCCGCAGCCTGGATGAGCCGCAGGAGGATGTTCTCGACGTCCTCACCGACATAGCCGGCCTCGGTCAGGGAGGTGGCGTCCGCGATGCAGAACGGCACGTCCAGGACACGCGCCAGGGTCTGGGCAAGGAGCGTCTTGCCACTGCCGGTGGGACCCACCAGCAGCACGTTCGACTTCTGGAGCTCGACATCGTCGATCTGGTTGCCGGCGTTGACCCGCTTGTAATGGTTGTAGACCGCCACCGACAGGACCCGCTTGGCGCGCTCCTGGCTGATGACGTACTCGTCCAGGGCGTTCTTGATCTGGTGAGGATTGGGCAGCTTCGCCGCGTGCGGTCGGGGCCGCGGCGTCTCCTGCATCTCCTCTTCGATGATCTCCTGGCAGAGATTGATGCATTCGTCGCAGATATAGACGCCCTGGCCCGCGATGAGCTTGCGCACCTGCTCCTGGCTCTTGCCACAGAAGCTGCATCGATACGGCACCTTGGTGCCCTTGCTGCCGGCGGTCGACATCCTTGTCCCCTGTTATCGGTCCGACCGTTGACCCTGGGTGGTCAGCGGGGACCCTTCTCCGGCTCGTCCGAATGCGAACGCTTCTCGGTGGAGCGGCCAGTCGAGCGCTCACGCGCTGGGGCCGCGACCGGGGGGCGATCCCGCTCGGCGTAGACCTCGTCGATGATGCCATACGCGCGTGCCTGCTCGGCGGACATGAAGTAGTCCCGGTCCGTGTCCTTGATGACCTTGTCCTCGGTCTGCCCGGTGTGGTCGGCAAGGATCTTGTTCAGGCGCTTGTTGAGCTCTTCCAGCTCCTTGACCTGGATGAACACGTCCGGGGTGTTGCCGCGGAAGCCGGCAGACCCCTGGTGGATCATGATCCGGGAGTTGGGCAGTGCGTAGCGCTTGCCCTTGGCGCCCGCCGCCAGGAGCACGGACGCCATGGACGCTGCCATGCCGATGCAGATGGTGCTCACGGGGGCACGCAGGTACTGCATCGTGTCATAGATGGCGAGACCCGAGGTCACCACGCCACCGGGCGAGTTGATGTACAGGCTGATGTCCCGCTCCGGGTCCTCGGCGTCCAGGAACAGCAGCTGCGCGATGATGAGGTTCGCGACGTGATCCTCGATGGCATCGCCCAGGAAGATGATCCGCTCGCGGAGCAGTCGGCTGTAGATGTCGTACGCCCGCTCACCGCGGCTGGAAGTCTCGATGACCATGGGCACGAGCATCGCCCGCGCCTCCAGCGCTGTCTCGAGTGCCGCGCTCGTGTGGCGCGCCGCGCTGAGTGCCGTCAGCTGGCTGGGGACCTGGGCTGCGGTCATGCCTGGCTCTCCTGTTCCGGATCGACGACTGCGGGATCGCCCCTGCCCACGCCGACGGCGGCCAGCTCGGCTTCGAGTGCTTCGTCCGCCTCGTCCAGCTCGGCAGGCTCCAGGGCGTCCGTCGCGGCCTCCACCTGGTCCACGGCCTGTGCCGGTTGGTCTTCCGTGTGACGCACGTCCGAGAACACCGGGTGGGCCTCGATCCAGCGGTCGATGACGCCCTCGATGACCTGCGAGCGGCGCAGGGTGGACCGAACGTACGACCGGCCGCGGGGCGACTCCAGGTACTCGATGAGCCGGCGGTCCTCGGGGTTCGAGCGCCGTGTCTTGTCGATCTCTGACTGCACGACGGCGTCAGGGATCTCGACGCCTTCCTTGTCCGCGACGGCGCCCAGCACCAGCAGCACCTTGACCCGGTGCTCGGCACCCTCGCGGGACTCCTCGCGCAACTTCGTCTCGTCCCGCTCGGTGACCTTGAGGTACTCCTCGTACTCGATCTGCTGCTGGGTCAGACGGACCTTCAGCTCGTCGATCATGACGTCGATCTCGCGCTCCACCAGGAGGTCCGGGGGCGTGACCGTCGCGTTGGCGACCGCGTACTCGATGATCCGGTCAGCAAAGCCGTGGCGGGCCCGGTCGAAGGAGTTGCGCACCAGCCGGGAGTGGATGTCCGCCCGGAGGCCCGCGACGTCCGCGAAGTTGCCCATCGACTGGGCGAAGGCATCATCCAGCTCCGGCAGCTTGCGCTGGCGCAACTCCTTGAGGGTGGCCGTGAACTCGACGGGCTGGCCGGCGAGCTCCGTCTCGCGGTAATCCTCCGGGAAGGTCACCGTGAAGGTCCGCTGCTCATCCTCGCGCATGCCGATGAGCGCCGTCTCGAAGCCAGGCACCATCCGCTCGCTGCCGACGACCAGCGGGAACCGCTCGGATGCGGCGCCCTCGATGACCACGCCGTCCTTGCGGCCCTCGAACGCGATGACCGCGAAGTCACCTGCCTCGATGCCTCGGTCCTCGACCGGGATGAGGCTGGCCTGCTGGTCGCGCAGCTGCTCCACGACCGCGTCCACACGGGCGTCGTCGGGGGCGTCGATCTCGGGCGAGAACGGGAACCCGGCGTAGTCGCCGAGCTCGACCGACGGCCGGATGGGGGCGGTCACGCGATAGGCCGCGCCGACGCCCTCGTCGAACTGGATCCACTCCGGGGCCGCCGGCAGCTCCAGGATATCGATGCCTTCCTGGCGCACGGCGTCCACGACGCTGCGCTGGTAGAGGTGATCGCGGGCGTCGTCATAGATCGGGTCGGGCGCGCTGGCGTCGGACCGGTCGATGCCCATGGCACGCTCCAGCATCGAGCGCGGCACCTTGCCTGGCCGGAACCCGGGCACGCGGATGCGACGCGACTGGTGGCGCACCGACTCATCGATGGCGCGCTGCAGCTGCTCTGGGGTGACCTCGACCTCCAGCACCACGGTGCTGCGGTCGGCAGGGGTGGACGTGACCTTCACGGTCGAGTGGTTCGGAAGTTGTGCGACATGGACGTTCGAGTATACGGAGGGATGCCGCTGCCCGCCGGGCGCTCGTCCTACACTGCCCCGACGCGGGAGTGGTGGAACGGTAGACACGCTGGCCTTAGGAGCCAGTCAGGGTGACCTGGTGGGGGTTCGAGTCCCCCTTCCCGCACCACCCCTCAGGGTGGAACGCTTGTCACCTGGTCGTCGAGCAGCCTGAGCACGCGTTCCCGGAAGAGGGGCATCGCCCACAGTTGATGCGTGAACGCGTCCGCGCCGCTGGCGGAGAGGTGCTTCAGGTCGCTCGAGTCCTGGGGCCTCCACCAGTCGGCCATCTCCCGGGTGTGCACGACGGGCAGGCCTGCAGCGCTCGCCAACGCATCGAGTGCCGCGGCATCCTGGATGGCCAGATCCGGGGTCCGTGCGCGGATGGCATCCAGCAGCGGCGGCGGGTACGGCACGCTGAACATCACGACCTGCACGCCCTCCCCTTCCAGGTAGGCCACGAGCTCCTGCAGGGCGGTCGATGCCGTCTCGAGGCGCGTGGGCGTGATGTCCACGACCTGCCCCCGGTAGCTTGTGGCAGCCAGCCGGTCCAGCTGGGCCTGGGTCATGCCCGGGGTCACCTCGAAGCCATCCCGGCGGAGCGTCCCGTCGGGGGTCGCGAACTCTGGCAGCGTACCCGCCGCCAGGAGCCGGTCCAACAGCCGTGACGGTTGCCCCCGCCAGCGCCACGCCGCGGAGACCTGGCCCAGCTGGCACTCCAGCCACGCCACGGGGAACTCCTCGGCGCCGCAGCCGACCACCAGCTGGCCCATGGGCGAATGCTCGATGGCGCGCGCACCAGGGTTCGCGCGGGGACCACCGTAGTTGCCCATCGAGAGCCCCAGCAGCATCACCCTGGGCAACCGCTCCGCCGTGCCCAGCTGCCTGGCCAGCAGCGACATCGAGCGCACATCGACATCCAGCTGGGCCATCGAGGCCACAGCCGCGGGTCGACCCGTCGCCTGCTCGATGAGCGTCGCGAGCACGGCCGGATCCACGCCCCGCCGGACCAGGGAATCACCCAGCAGCAGCACGTCCTGGCGCGGCTCCGCGGCACGCATCAGCGCGCCCACGTCGACCTGCGCGTCGCGTGACGGCGCGGCCGTCACCCAGCCGGCCGCGATCAGGACCCGGACCCCAACCTCCATCGCCAGCAGCGGCAGCAGCAGGGCACACAGCGCGATGACGATGGAGCGCCGAGATCGGGGCCGTGCGCCATCTCGAGCGGTCATCAGAACGCGAAGTAGATGAAGTCGGGGGCGCCGGTGGGCAACAGCGCCAGCCCTGCCGCGAACGTGGCGCCAACGGCGAACCAGCGGCGCCCGGACCCTGGGGGCAGGGCCCGGCGCGCCAGGCCCTCCAGGGCCGGCCACTGGCCCACGATACCCACGATGACAGCCGCGACCAGGATCGGCTCGGCCCCGATACCACCCTGCAGCGAGAACATCTCACGCAGGTACCGGAACGCCGAGGCGAGATCCGGGGAGACGAAGAAGATGCGCACCAGGACCACGAAGCTGAAGGTGATGATCCAGGCCACGAGCACCGGCATCACGAGGCGCCCGGGTCGTCGGCGCCACCAGCGATGGACCGCGAGAGCCCCACCCTGCAGCGCGCCCCACACGATGTAGGTCAGGCCCGCGCCGTGCCACAGACCGCACAGCATCATCGTGGCCATGATGTTGATGGTCGTGCGTCGCTCGCCCATCCGGGTGCCGCCGAGCGGGAAGAAGACGTAGTCCCGGAGCCAGCGCGACAGGGTCATGTGCCAGCGTCCCCAGAACTCGGACATGGACGTGGAGCGGTATGGCCAGTCGAAGTTGCGCGGCAGCCGGAACCCCATGAGGCGTGCCGACCCGAGTGCGAGGTCCGTGTAGCCCGAGAAGTCCAGATAGAGCTGGAAGGTGTATGCCACGAGTGCGACGGCAAGGGCACCCGACGACAGCTGGCCAGGATGTGCCAGTGCCAGACCCACCGCAGGCGCCAGCTGGTCGGCGAGCGCCTTCTTGAGCAGTCCCCCGGCGAGCTGTGGCGCTGCCTCCGCCAAGTACAGCGTCCGAAAGGGCCGTGGATGACGCACCTGGGGCAACAGCTCACCGGCGCGCACGATCGGCCCTGCCACCAGGTGCGGGAAGAAGGTGATGAACAGGGCCACGCTCGAGAGCCGGCGCTCCGGGGCTCGCCCCCGATAGACGTCGATGACATACGCGAGGATGGTGAACGTCACGAAGCTGATGGACAGCGGCAGGATGAGGCCCAGGCCGCCGAGGTCCACGTGCCGGCCGGTCAGCCAGCGGATGACCGAGCTGGAACTGCCCAGCAGCCAGTCGAGGTATTTGAAGAGGCCCAGGACCGCGAGATCGAGGACCACGGCGCTGATGAGCAGCCGCCGCCGCGCCAGCCCGGCGCGCACGGATATGGCGTTGGCCAGCTGGTGGTTGACCAGGATGAGGCCAAGCAGCCCCGGCACGTACCACAGGTTCCAGGAAGCGTAAAACAGGACGCTCGCGGCGAGCAGCCACCAGCGACGCGCAGGTCGGGGGACCAGCCAGTAGCCCGTTACCGATACGAGCAGGAACAGGCCGTAGCCCGTGGTGGCGAAGTTGATGAGGGACTCCGGTGCTCAGGACCCGCGTACGGGTCGGGTCAGCGGATGGCCGAGGTCAGCCCGGGCCTTTCGACGACCGACCCCGACCGGCAGCGAAGAACCGCTCGACCAGGATCCGCGCACCGACCGTGCCCAACGGCCCGACAAGCGCGTCGTATGTACGCCATAGCGACGTCGCCGCCGTTGCTGGCGAGGGCTGCCGGCCCTTCCGTCGAAGGTAGTCGGCGAAGTCCTGCTCGAGGGCCTCCCGGACCCCGGGCTCCTGGTAGGCGCCGGAGCGCTTGAGGATCCGCTCCACCTCGTCCGGCAGCAACCCGTCGTACGGGTCACGCCGCTTGGGCATCAGACGCGAGGTCGCCGAACGCAGGATGCGTCGCGGCCCACCGAGCAGCAGGAAGCCAGCGCCACCTGCGAGCGCGACCGACCTGATGGGATTGCGGCGCACCTTCGCCGGGATGTCCAGCGCCGACCGGGTCGCCTCGGACAGTGCATCAAGGTCCGTCTCCAGCGATCCGCGAGCGGCCAGCAGCTCCTTGCGGGCGCGTGCCACCTCCGGCGTCAGCTGCCGCTTGTGGGCCAGCGATCCCTGCTCGGCGACGGCGATGGGCGTCAGGGCATCGGGTGCGGCACGGCCGTGACTCATCTGCCGATCACCTTTCGTCGCTGTCGGCGCCATTGGCGCATGAGGAACTTCTTGGACTCCTCCGCCATCGCGATCGATTCACGCGGCACCAGGCGCTCATACCGGCGTTCGGGATCGAAGCCCTGACGCACGGCCACGAGCAGGATGACAACGATGGAGGTCAGCAGCCCGATGGTCAGGGACACCGCGAGCGCGCCCTTGGTATCGAACGTCACGGACCCAAGCAGGGCGCCCACGATGGCACCGAGCGCCAGGCCGCTGATTCCCAGTCGGACACCCATGGCGCGTCGACTGCCGACGATCGCCAGCATCAGGCCCAGGACGACGGCACCTGCCACGAGACCCACGAGCGTGGGCAGCAGGGCCGGTTCCAGGCCGATGGACGCCTCCAGCGAGTCGCCCGCCCGGACCGCGGCATCACGCAGCACGTTGCTGGCGAACACGATCCAGAGCAGCAACGTCACGGCGAGGCCGGTCATCACGCCCCGCACCGTCGCCGACGCAGAGCCGCCTGCCAGGTTGACGCCGATGGGCACGCACAGCAACACCAGGAACATGGTGCCGTGCAGGATGCCCCAGGCCATCGAGCCGAAGAGCCACTCGCCCAGGAACAGGAAGGTACCGATCGCGATCAGCAGCAGTGTCACCACCACGAAGCACAGTGCCGCGACGACCATGCCCAGGATGACCGCGAGGTCGTGACCCGTGACCGCGAGCTCCGCCTTGAGCAGGTCCACGTGGGCCGTGACCAACCGCAGCAGGCCGGCCCGCGCGCGGCCGAGGGCTTCGCCAACCCCCGGGTCGTCCGCTGCATCGTCAGCGGCAGCCCCACTACCGGCCGTGGCCGGGTCAGTACCGGTGCGATCGCGTTTGGGTGGCGGGGCTCCGGGGTCAGCGCTCAGCGGGAACCTCAGTTCTGGTCTGCGGACGATGCCCCCGGCTTCGACCCTGGGTGTCCGCGCTCGCGGGTCGTCACCGCGCAGAGGATAGCGGGTTGGGCACTACCGAGGCAGGTCAGACGTATCCGTCGACGTGGCGCCGCCCGTCCCCATGGCTGATGACGATGCCGGCGGTGATGCCCACGATGAGCATCGCGAGGCCCAGGCCGGCCAGTACCGCCGACTGGGTGACCAGCCCGGCAGTCAGCCCGTCGAGGGTCGCGGTCGTGGAGGCAGCCGCGTCCGGATGGGTGTCGAACAGCCGACTTGCCACGACGGGGGCCGCCGTGGTCGCGAGCAGGCAGAACGAGCCCACCAGCAGGAGACACAGTCCCAGCCACGCGACCGCGTGCAGCCGGGCACGCGCGAGGAGCAGCACCAGGACCGCGACCAGCACGCACAGGGCCGGCAGCAGCCCGCGCAGTGCGTCCATCAGGTGCACCGCGCCCGCCAGTGTCGTCAACCGCTCCGAGTCCACCACGGTGAGCGTCCCCAGGCCCGATGGCACCACTTGACCCAGGAATCCCGTGCTCCCCGGGTCCAGCTGCTCGGCGACGGCAGACACCACGGCGTCGAGATCGAGCACGATGTCAGGGTCCTGTGCGCCCGCGTCATCTCGGCCCTCGATGAGCTCCAGCACCGCCCGATGGAGCTCCTCCAGCGCACCTTGCTGGATCGCGACGATGCCGGGCCGGGCGAGGGTGGCCTCGATGACTTCGGCGAGGGCCACCCGGACATCGTCCGACGTGGCTGCGCGGGGCAGGCCGAGCGGCGCCCGGACCACGGTCGGGACACGACCGCTCACTGGCACCACGAGCTCCGTCAGTCGCACGGCGAGTCGATCGGCCAGCAGCGACCTCACCTCGGGCCGGGCGATGATACGGCTCGTCGTGGCGGCGAAGGCCTGGCTGTCGACGAGCGTCGTGAGCGACCAGACACCCACGTTGGCGACGAGCGCAAGCACCAGGAACGCGAGTAGCGCGATGGCCAGCAGGAACGACCGGATGAGGCCCATGGACGTAACGATGACACGCAAGCTGGCACGACCGTATGGGAGGCTGCTCGCATGACCGATCGACCAGCCATCCCGGGCCCGTGGTGGGCAGCGTCCGGCGCCCTTGACACTGGAGCGTCGGCCAGTTGCGGCGTGTGCGGCAGCACCCTCGTGGGTGACCCGGATGACGTCCTGAGCGCGCCCCAAGGTCCGATGTGCGGCCCGTGCGCACGGGCCCGGGAGTTCGACCAGACGCTCTGGGAGCTGGACCTCGCCGAGCCGGATACCGGGCTTTGGTAGCCTCCCAAGGT
>Ga0105047_10002840_pt1 | contig 30753 bp, 26 predicted proteins | sample MAT04_FD_78384 | JGI IMG/M metagenome (GOLD analysis project Ga0105047, IMG submission 78384) | Freshwater microbial communities from Lake Fryxell liftoff mats and glacier meltwater in Antarctica - MAT-04 (megahit assembly) | ecosystem: Environmental > Aquatic > Freshwater > Ice > Liftoff... | reverse complement strand
TGGTGGCCTCCTGGGGTGGTGGGGCGGTCGACCGCCCTGGCTGGTGTGCGCTGCCTCACAAGTGTGAAGATGTCTGTGCTGCCATGGCATTGCAGTCGCAGATCCTTCGGAGATTGGGGCGAGAATGTCGGAATCTTCACCGCGAGCAGGTCTCTCGGGTCGCGGGCTGAACAAGATTCGGCTCGACGCGACCGACCGCGCCATCCTGCGACTGCTCCGCGAGGATGCCCGGATGCCCAACAACGCACTCGCCGAGGCCGTGGGGATCGCCCCCTCGACGTGCCTGGGCCGGGTGCGGGCGCTGCGCGCGTCGGGGGTCATCCGCGGGTTCCACGCCGACGTCGACCCGGCCGCACTGGGCCTGCACCTGCAGGCCATGATCGCGGTCCGGGTCCAGGGCACCGCCCGCGGGGAGATGCTCGCCTTCGCGCGGCGGGTGGCACGTCGACCGGAGGTGCTGGACCTGTACTTCGTCGCCGGCGCCGACGACTTTCTCATCCACGTTGCCGCACGGGACACCGAGATGCTGCGGGCCTTCGTCGTGGACCAGCTCTCCGCCCGGCCGGAGGTCGCCAACACCGAGACGAGCCTGATCTTCGAGCACTTGCCCGCCTCGACCTCCCGCGGGCTGTGATCCGAGCGTCGGAATAGGCAACGGGCTGCTTGCGAAAATCAGGACCTAGGGCCTGCCCCCGAGCAGGCAAGCCTCACCTAACCTCGGAGGTGGGGCGCCGCCCCGGTGCCCAACCGAGGACGAGGACGACCATGTCGCGCAGCGCGCCCGCCACCGCGACCGTCGAGGAGCCCCTCGTGGTCGCACCAGCCCTCCCCCTGCGGCTCGCCGACCTGCGCCGCGGCGACACGGCACGAGTGATCGGTGTCCGCGACGACCTCGGCCCGGTGGTCTGCCGCCGGCTGGCCGATCTGGGCTTCGTCGCCGACACCCCTGTGGAGTGCCTGCGCCGAGCACCCCTGGGCAGCCCCGTCGTCTACTACATCGGGCAGACCGAGCTGTGCCTGCGCGGCGACCTCGCCGGGTGCGTCCTGGTCGAGCGCACATGAGCGCCTGCCACGCCGAGCCGCCGGCCCTCGACCTGGCCACGGCGACGATCGCACTGGTCGGTGCCCCCAACTCCGGCAAGTCCACCGTCTTCAACCAGCTGACGGGCCTGCGGGTGCGCACGGCCAACTACCCCGGCGTGACCGTCACCCATGCGGTCGGTCAGCTGACCGGCGGCGTCGCGCCGCTCCAGCTCGTCGACCTGCCGGGGACCTACGGGCTGGCGGCCGCGAGCCCCGACGAGCAGGTGGTGGTCGATCACCTGGCCGGCCGGCTCTCCGGCGGGTCGACCCCACAGGCCGTGCTCCTGGTAGTGGACTCCACGACGCTGCGGCGCTCGATGGGACTGGTCGCCCAGGTCCTGGCCCTCGGTCGGCCGACGGCCGTCGTCCTGACGATGACCGACGAGCTCGCCACGCGCGGTGGCGCCGTCGACGCCGCCGCGCTCTCCTGCGCACTCGGGGTGCCCGTGCACAGCGTCGTCGGCCACAAGGGCAGGGGCGTGCCGGCCCTGCGTCGGGCACTGCTCGACCATGCGTCCTGGCCCAGCGCCGTGCTGCCGCCGCCGATCGTGGGTGACGAGCTGGCGGCCTGGAGCACCTCGGTGCTGACCCGCGCCGACTATCGACCGGCCAGGCCGGCCGCCGCGACCCGGGGCATCGACGGCGTCCTGCTCCACCCCGTGTGGGGCCTGCTCGCCTTCGTCGCCGTGATGACCGCCTTCTTCCAGGTGATCTTCGCCGTCGCCGCACCGGCCCAGGGCTGGATCGAGTCCCTGTTCGCCTGGCTCGGCGGACTCGCCGGCCAGTCGATCGGGTCGCCTCTGCTCGCGGACTTCGTCGAGACCGCCCTCATCGGCGGGGTCGGCGGGGTGCTCGTCTTCCTCCCTCAGATCGCGCTGCTGTTCACGCTGCTGGCCCTGCTCGAGGGGGTCGGCTACCTGTCGCGCGCCGCAGTGCTCATGGACCGGGTGATGGCCGTATCCGGTCTGGACGGACGGGCGTTCGTCGCGATGCTCTCCTCCCTCGCCTGCGCGATCCCCGGGATCATGTCCACCCGGACCATGCCGTCCTCGCGCGACCGGCTGGCGACCATGATGGCGGCGCCGTTGATGCCGTGCGCGGCACGCCTGCCCGTCTACCTGCTGCTCATCGGCATGCTCGTGCCGGCCGATGCAACCTGGGGGCCGCTCGGGCTCCAGGGTCTGGCGATGTTCGCGCTCTACCTGCTCGGCGGGGTGTCGACGATGGTCGTGGCCGCCGTGCTGCGGACCACGGCTCTGCGCGACGGCGGTCTGCGCTTCTACCTCGAGCTGCCCCCCTACCGGCTCCCCACGCCGCGCGCGGTCGTCCAGCAGGTCTGGGAGCCGGTCAAGGTCTTCCTGCGCAAGGTCGGGACGATCATCCTCCTCGCGAGCATCGCCCTGTGGGGCCTGATGACGTTCCCGTCCCGGGCCGAGGAGACGGCCTCGATGGACCCCACCCAGGCCGCGGCCTACCAGCTGGACCACAGCTACGCCGCGAGCGTCGGCCGCGCGGTCGAGCCGGTCTTCGAACCGCTCGGCTTCGACTGGCGCATCGATGTGGGACTGATCGGTGCGATGGCCGCCCGGGAGGTGTTCGTCGCAACCCTCGGCCAGGTGGTCGCCGCCGAGGACGCCGAGGACCCGTCCGCCGCACTGGCGGAGCTGACCTGGACGGACGGGCCTCGGACCGGTGAGCCGGTGTTCACCCCGCCGACGGTCGTCGCGCTGCTGGTCTTCTTCGTCTTCGCCCTGCAGTGCGTCTCGACCCTGGCCGTGCTGCGCCGCGAGTCGAACTCGTGGCGGTGGCCGGCGGCGGCGTTCGTCGGGATGGGAGTCCTGGCCTGGGTGATGGCGTGGATCGCGCGTGCGATCACGGTCGCCGTGACGTGAGAACCGACCGGAGGACCCGCGTGGGCGACGAACGGGGCAGCGACCAGGCTCCCGACCCGGTGGCGCTGCACCCCGAGCGCACGGCCGACCCGCGCACGCTGCGCTGGCAGGTTGTCGGGCGGCTCCTCGACCTCGGCCCGGAGGCGTTCGACGAGCTGGTCGACCGCGGTGTGCTGACGGCCGTGACTGTCGGTCCCGACAACATCACGACCACCCTGGCGGTGGGCCGATCGTGGGCCGATGTCGCGGTCCTCGTGCGCTCGACGGTCGCCGCGGCGGTCGCCGGCGCCCGGTCGCGCGCGCGGCAGGACTCGCTCGACGACCCCGATGCCGCCCTGTCCCTGGCCGCCCGTCGCGTGATCGACGAGGAGATCTCGCCCTACGCCGCGGGCCACGGCGGTGGGGTCGAGCTGCGCTCGGTGCATGACGGCGTCGTGGAGGTCGCGCTCGCCGGAGCATGCCGAGGGTGCCCGATCGCCCCGTTGACGGTGCAGGGTCGGCTCGCCGGCCGCCTGCGGGCGGAGGCGCCCTGGCTGGACGCGGTCCGCATCGCTCCCGCGTCACGGGGTCGGCCTGCCGGCCGCACGCGTGTCTGAGCCGTCTGAGGCATCTCATGCCTCGGCGCCGCACGGAGGGCCAGCTCGGCAGCACCGGCGAGCACCGGGCGGCGATCGGGTGGCCGCGACGTTCTGGGTCTTCGGGCGGATCACGACGACGAGCTGGCGCGTCGGCCACCGCCGCTTCCGCCAACGCGCAAGGCCCCCGACCGGCGGGTCGGAGGCCTTGAGCGTCGCTGTCTCAACGAGTGTCCGGAGGGGGACTTGAACCCCCACGCCCGTTAAGGGCACTAGCACCTCAAGCTAGCGCGTCTGCCATTTCGCCACCCGGACAGGTGACCTGACGGGCTGAACCAGCCCCTCAAGTGCGGCGCCAAAGATAGCACGGAGCGGCACTGAGCCAGGACCCGACGCCTGGGGCAGACTGGCGGGCAGGGCACGGGACGACTGCGCCCGGAGGAGGTAATGGTGACCGATCACGAGCCGTCCGGGCTGCCCGAGCCCGAACGACCCAAGGCGTCCCTGCGCCATCTGTCGGGCGCCGGTCCGGCCGCCAAGAAGGTCGCCGGCGGACGCCGCAACCCCTCGGTGGTGGGCTTGGACGAATCCGCCCCGCACTGGCTGCGAACCGTCGCCGGCTGGTCCTGGCGGGTCCTGGTCGTCGTGGCCGCCATCGCGCTGGTGTTCTGGGCCTCGGCCAAGGTGCTGCTGCTCTCGATCGCCATCTTCCTCGCCCTCGTCTTCACCGCCGTGCTGCGCCCGCTGGTGAACGTCATGGCACGGGCGCTGCCCCGGGGGTTGGCCACCGCGCTGGCCCTTGTCCTGTCCATCCTCTCGGTCGCCGGCATCTTCACCTACATCGGCCTGTCGGTGGCCGGGCAGTGGGAGAACCTCGGCGAGCAGTTCAACGACGGCATCTCCACGATTCTCACCGCGTTGGAGAACAGCCCGCTGCACCTGACGGTGACGGCCGAGGACGTGCAGGCCTGGCTCGTCCAGGGCCAGGAGTGGATCGCCGCCAACAGCAGTGTCGTCGCGTCCCAGGCCCTGACCAGCGTCGGGTCGGTCGCCCAGGTGTTCACCGCGCTGGCCCTCGCCACGTTCTGCACGGTCTTCTTCCTCACCCGGGGCACCGAGATGTGGATCTGGTTCCTCAACCAGCTGCCGCTGCGGATGCGCACCCCCTGGCACACCGGCGGCGGCGCGGCCTGGGACACGTTCTCCGGCTACACCCGCGGCACCTTCATCGTCGCGGCCGCCGACGGCATCCTCGCCGCGATCATCCTCATCGCCCTCGGCGTGCCCCTCGCCGCCCCGCTGGCCGTGCTGGTCTTCGTCGGTGCGTTCATCCCGCTCATCGGCGCGCCGCTGGCGATGGTCATCGCGATGGTCGTCGCCCTGGCGGCCAACGGCTTCCTCAGCGCGGTGCTCGTCGGCGTCGGGATCGCGCTCATCGGCCAGTTCGAGGGCCACATCCTCACCCCCCTGGTGATGGGCAAGCAGGTCTCGTTGCACCCGGTCGCGGTGGCGCTGTCGGTGACGGCGGGCACGCTCATCGCCGGGATCCTCGGTGCGGTGATCTCGGTGCCGCTCGTGGCGGTGGCCTGGGCGGTGTTCTCCCGATTGCGGCACGTCGACCCGCCGAGCGACTTCAGCACGCAGGAGGAGGCTGAGCCGGCCGAGGACGGCGTCACCGACGGCGGCGACGAGGGACTGCTCGTCGACGCCTGAGTCAGTGGAAGTCCCGCGAGGACGTCGCCACCCGCAGCGACAGCGGTGCCAGGTGCTCAGCGAGCAGGTTGGTCGCACCGTCCGCCCGTTCCAGCCGGCCGCGGACCACCAGCGCGGCCGATGACCGGGCGACCGTGCGGAACCGCTTCCACAACCCGGCGGTGCACACGACGTTGAGGATCCCCGTCTCGTCCTCCAGCGACAGGAACGTCACCCCCCGGGCCGTTCCCGGCCGTTGGCGGTGGGTGACCACACCGGCGACGGCCACCCGGCGCTCGGCCTCGTGGGCGATGGCCGTCGCGACCGTGAGCACCCCGGCGGCGTCCAGACCGGGGCGCACGTACTGGGTCGGGTAGGAGTCCACCGAGATGCCGGTGGCCCACACGTCGGCGATCGCGAGCTCGACCTCGCTCATCCCCGGCAGCGTCGGCGCGTCCACCCCGACGGCCACTCCCGGCAGGGTGTCCGGCCCCTCCTGGGCCAGCGCCCCCGCTGCCCACAGCCCCGCCCGCCGCTCCACCCCGAGGCAGTCCAGCGCACCGGCCGTCGCCAGCGCCTCGAGCTGGGGGGTGGTCAGCCGCACGCGGCGCACGAGGTCGCGCTGGTCGGTGAACGGGCCGTGCTCGGTCCGCTCGCCGACCAGCCGCTCGGCGACCCGCACGCCGACCCCCCGGACGCCGGCCAACCCGAGCCGGACGGCCAGCGTCGGGTCCGGCTCGGGCGGGGTGCTCGGCGCCGGCAGCCTGCTCACCGAGACGTCCTGCGGACCGACCCGCTCGAGGTCGGCCTGCACCTGCGAGTGCTGCACGTCGGGTCGCAGCACCACCACCCCGCGCCGCCGGGCGTCGGCCACCAGCGACTGCGGGGAGTAGAAGCCCATCGGCTGGGCGGCGAGCAGCCCGGCGAAGAACGCCGCCGGATGGTGCACCTTGAGCCACGCGCTGGCGTAGACGAGGTAGGCGAAGGAGTACGCGTGCGACTCGGGGAAACCGAAGTCGGCGAACGCCCTGAGCTTGTCGAAGATCTGCTCACCGATCTGCGGGGTGATCCCGCGCTCTGCCATCCCCGTCATGAGCCGCTCGCGCAGCGCCTCCATCCGCTCGGTCGACCGCTTGGACCCCATCGCGCGGCGCAGCTGGTCGGCCTCGGCACCGGTGAACCCCGCCACGTCGATGGCCATCTGCATGAGCTGCTCCTGGAACAGCGGCACGCCCTTCGTCTTGGCGAGCGACCGCTCCAGCAGCGGGTGCAGGTAGGTGACCGGCTCCCGGCCGCGCACCCGGTTGATGTACGGGTGCACCGAGCCGCCCTGGATGGGCCCGGGCCGGATGAGTGCGACCTCCACGACGATGTCGTAGAAGCACCGCGGCTGCAGCCGCGGCAGGGTGGCCATCTGGGCACGGGACTCGACCTGGAACACCCCGACGGTCTCGGCGGCGCAGAGCAGGTCGTACACGGCCGGGTCCTCCTGCGGCAGCGCGTGCAGGCCCAGCTCGACCTGCTCGTGCCGGGCGATGAGCTGGAAGGCGATCCGCAGCGCGGTGAGCATCCCCAGGCCGAGCAGGTCGAACTTCACCAGGCCGGCGTCGGCGCAGTCGTCCTTGTCCCACTGCAGGACGGTGCGCCCCGGCATCCGGGCCCACTCGACCGGGCAGACCTCGATGACCGGTCGGTCGCACAGGACCATGCCCCCCGAGTGGATGCCCAGGTGCCGCGGCAGCCGCAGGAACCGCTCGGCCAGGTCGATGACGGGGTCGGGGATCTCGGCGAGGTCGGCCGCCGACTCCGGGAGGTGGGTGGGGACGACGACGTGCCGGTCCTCGCTCACCCGGCCGTCCAGCGCTGGGCTCACGGCGGGGCCCACCGTCGTGGCACGCTCGAGGTGGTGCCACGGGCTGGGCCGCTGCGGGCCGCGCAGCGACCCCCAGCGCTCGATGCTCTTGCTCCAGGCATCCTGCTGGCCGACGTCGTACCCCAGCGCCCTGGCGGCGTCCCGCACGGCCGAGCGCGGCCGGTAGCTGATGACGTTGGCGACCTGGGCGGCGTGCCGTCGACCGAACCGCTCGTAGACGTGCTGGATGACCTCCTCGCGACGGGCGGACTCGATGTCCACGTCGATGTCCGGCGGGCCGTCGCGCTCGGGGGCGAGGAACCGCTCGAAGAGCAGCCCGTGCCGGACGGCGTCGACGGCGGTGACCCCCAGCGCGTAGCAGACGGCCGAGTTGGCCGCCGAGCCGCGACCCTGGCACAGGATCGCTCGCTCGCGGCAGAACGAGACCAGGTCGTGGACGATGAGGAAGTAGCCGGGGAAGTGCAGGGACTCGATGACGTCGAGCTCGTGGGCGATCTGCGCCCAGGCACCCGGCACCCGCTCCGACTCCGGGGGTCCGTACCGCTCGAGCGCGCCGCGACGGGTGAGCTCGCGCAGCCAGCTCGCCTCGTCGTGCCCGGGCGGCACCGGATAGGGCGGCAGGTCGGGGGCGACCAGGGCGAGGTCGAAGGCGCACTCGGCAGCCAGCGCGACCGAGGTGCGGACCGCCTGCGGGTGGCGGCGGTGCCGGACGGCCATCTCCGCGGGCGAGCGCAGGTGCTGCCCGGCACCGCCGGGCAGCCAGCCGTCCAGGTCGTCGAGGCTGGACCGGGCCCGCACGGCGGACAGCGCAGCGGCCAGGTCGGCGTCGGCCGGCCGGGCGTAGTGCACCCCACCGGTGGCGACCAGCGCCAGCCCGGCCGTCCGGGCGATCTCGGCCAGGGCGTCGTTGCGCTCCCCGTCCCACGGGTCGGCGGTGTCGGTGATCTCGACGGCGACGTTGTCCCGGCCGAACAGGGCCGTGAGCCGGTCCAGCTCGGCCAGGGCCGCGCCCGGACCTCGCTGCAGTGCTCGACGGACCGCACCCTTGCGCCCGCCGCTGAGCACGAGCCACTGGCCTTGCGCCTCCTCGGCGAGCCGGTCCATCCGGTAGTCGGCCCTGCCCTTGGACCCCGTCGCCAGGTGCGCCTCGGCGATCGCCCGGGACAACCCGCGGTAGCCCTGCGCACCCCTGGCCAGGACGAGCAGGTGGGTGGCCCGGGGGTCGGGCGAGCCGGTCGGGTCGTCGAGCACCCCGTCCGGGCCGGGCAGGTGCAGCTCGGCGCCGAAGACCGTCGGCAGCCCTGCCGCCCGGGCCGCCTGGGCGAAGCGCACGACGCCGTACAGGCCGTCGTGGTCGGTCAGGGCCAGGCCGGACAGCCCGAGCCGGACCGCCTCGCTGACCAGCTCCTCCGGCTGGCTCGCACCGTCGAGGAAGCTGAAGGCGGAGTGGGCGTGCAGCTCGGCGTAGCGGGGCTCGAGCGCTGCGGTGTCGGTCATGGTGCGGTGTCAGTCATAGTGTGCCTCGAGGGTCCACACCCCGTCGGTCAGGGCGAGCAGCACCGCACGGCCGTCGGCGAGCGTGGCCTGCAGGTAGACCTGGCGACGCGGGTCCGGCCCCCACCAGCGCTGCACCACCGGCCACGGACCGGCCCAGCCGGTCACCGGTGTCTCGCGTACGCCGCTGCCGTCGGGCCACCAGACGACGGCCGGCTCGGCGCTGACCTGGAGCCGGGCGTCGACCTGCACGCGTCGACCGTCCTGACCGCACAGCTGGACGACCTCGGGGGTGACGAGCACGGTCGCCGGGGCGGGCGGGGGCAGCCGGCCGGGCCAGGGTGCCTCGAGCGGGCGAGCGGGCGGGACAGCCTCGCCCCAGGGCACCAGGTGCACCTGGTCGCGCACCTCACGGCCACCCTGGACGGCGACGCCCAGCACGGCGTCGGCCCCGATGAGGCCCTGGACCCGGTGCACGGCGCGCTGGGCACGCAGGTCGGACCCGCTGGCCTCGCCCCACAACCGGCCCTGCTCCGAGCCGACGGGCACCACCTGCTCGGCCCGTAGACCGAGACTGACCAGCGGCGCGGGAGCGGGGTCGTCCAGGGTGCCGGCGGCGGGGCGGCGCACCCCCTGGGCGGTGAGCCACCCCTCCAGCTGCCAGCGCACGCGGTCGGCCATCCGGGCGGCGGACAGGCCGCCCAGGGCGGTGTCGGTCCGCCACGTGCGCACCAGCTCGGTGCCGTCCGAGGTACGGGCGGTGATCTGCAGCCGGCCGCAGCCGACCCCGCGGCCGACCATCTGGGCGTGCAGGTCCTCGGCCAGCCGTCGGGCGGCGAAGGCCGTGGCCTCGACCCGCTCGACCGGCGGATCGAGCTCCTGGACCACGGCCACGTCCGGCTCGGGGCGGCGCAGCGCCGTCGGCTGGTCGTCCTGGCCCGAGGCCACCCGGTGGGCCCAGGCCCCCAGCGGGCCGAACCGGGTCAGCACGTCGGTGCGCGGCAGCTGGGCGAGCCCGCCGAGGGTGTGCACACCGAGCCGGCCGAGCAGGTCGACGAGGGCGGGAACCTGGGTGAGCGCTTCTCCGGTGGCCACGTGCACCAGCTCGCCCACCGCCAGGGGAGCCAGGAAGGTGGCGGTACCACCCAGCGGGACCAGGAGTGCCGACCGGGCCGCCAGCACGGCGGCCCCGACGCCGTCGGCCACCCCCGCCTGGGACTCGTACCCCGCCTCCTGCGCCACCTGGGCGACCAGCAGCTCGGCGAGCACGTGCTCGGAGCCGTGGTAGCGACCGGCGCCCGCCGCGGGCAGCAGCAGCAGCCCGGGCCGGGCCACCTCGACCCCGGCGACGACGGACTCGGCCGCGACCGCCACCGCCTCGAACAGCCGGGTGTCACGGCCCTGGTCAGCCGGGAGCAGGGCGAGCTCGGGGCAGCACTCCCGGGCCTGGCGCCGACGCATCCCGCGCCGCACGCCCTGACGGCGTGCCGGGGCGCTGACCGAGGTCACCTGCCGGCCGTCATGCACCGCGGCCGGCCGGTGGACCGGCACCTGGTCGGCGGTCATCGCCGCCAGGACGGGCCAGTCCGGGACCCACAGGGCAAGGATCCGCGGTGGGCTCATCCTGCGCGCCGCCCCGCGACCGTGCCGAGCGCCCCCGGCGCACCGACCCCCGCAGTGCCGACCCCCGCAGTGCCGAGGGGCTGCGCCGGCAGCACGACCTCGGTCTGCCAGCTCTGCGCCGCCGACCCGCGACCACCGCGGCGGACGGACAGCCTCCGACTGCGCAGCCGCCCGTCGCCCCGGCCCAGCCCCTCCCACCGCGAGGCACCGGCGGTGAGCACGACGGCCGCCCCAGGCCAGGGGGTGGTCGCCAGCAGCACGGCGGAGCGCTCCCGAGCCCTGGCGCTCAGCCGACGGCGGTCGGCGTCGCTCAGGGCGACCTGCGGGCCGACGACGACGGCGTCCACCCCGTCGAGCAGCGCCGCCACGACGAGCGGCCCGTCCGGGCCGGTGTCCGGGACGAGCACCACACGGTCGAGGTCGAGCCCCAGCTGGAGGCCGCGAGCACCCCCAGTCCCGGCAGCCCGACGAGCGCCACCCAGCCGCCGGACCGTGAGGCCTCGGCGAGCAGGCCGAGCACCAGCCCGGTCGACCCGGTGACCACGACCGTCGAGCCCCGGTCGAGCCCTCGGGAGGGCAGCAGGTCGGCCAGCAGGCCGTCCACCGGCAGGACCAGCCCGGTCTGCGCCAGCGCCGCGACCACCTCCCCCGTGGCCACCGCCCCCGACGCGACGTCGGGCAGCCGCACCGGGCGCACCCAGCGGCTGGTCCCCGTGCGCTCCTCGGCGCGGGCGAGGATGGTCCGCGCGAGCGCAGCCCGGTCGTCCCCTGCCCGCACCGCAGCGGCCGTCGCCACCGTCATCGCACCCACCTCGCCCACCGATCATCGAACACCTGTTCGAGTACCCCAGTAGACGCCGACAGGGTCGGCCCCGTCAACCTCGCCCGCTCAGCGACCGGCAGGCGGCCCCCCGGTCACAGGTCGTTGCCCGCGTAGGACTGGTTGAAGCTCTTGTTGGCCAGCGGGAAGTCCGGGACGATCGTGTCGGCCAACGAGACCGGCAGCGCCGGCCAGGTGAAGAACGACGGGTCGACGACGGCCACCCGGGACAGCAGGCCGTCCCCGTCGAGCTCGACCCGGTGGCAGGCCGTCCCCCGCCACGCCTCGACCAGTGACAGCCCGCTGCCGGCCACGGCCCCGGGCCGGTTCGGGTCCGCCGTCGGCGCCCCCACGGTGGCCGCGCCCGGCACCGGTCGCACCGAGCCCGTCCGTCCGCCGAGCCGCACCACGAGGTCCGCGACCAGCGCGGCGGAGACCGCGACCTCCTCGACGCGCACCTCGTACCGGGCGAGCACGTCACCGTCGGTTCGGGTGCTGACCCTCAGCCGCGGGCCGAGATCGACGAACGGGTGGTCCCGTCGGGCGTCCACGTCCACCCCCGACGCCCGGGCGACATAGCCGAGGGCGCCCATCGACACCGCCTCCCGGTGGGCCAGCACCGCCGTGCCGGTGAACCTGTCGGCCACCACGGAGCTGGCGAGGGTGATCGCGACCAGCTCGGCGACCTGCGCGGCGATCGCGGCGACGGCGTCCGTGTCGGGGGTGGCGAGCATCCCCGCGCCGCCGATGCTCACTCCACCGCGCAGCAGCCGGTGGCCGGTCACGGACTTGTTGAGCCGCAGCAGCGCCTCGCGCAGCCGCTGGGCGTGGGTGTTGGCGATGCCGAAGCCGACGTCGTTGGCCATCGCCCCCAGGTCGGCAACGTGGTTGTGCATCCGCTCGAGCTCGAGCAGCAGCGCGCGCACGAGGCGGTCCTCCTCGCCGACCTCCCGACCGAGCGCCCCCTCGACGGCCATCGCATAGGCCAGCCCGTGCCCCACAGCGGTGTCCCCGCTCACCCGCTCGGCCAGCGCGATCCCCTCGGTCGTCGTGCGCCCCTCGAAGAGCTTCTCGATCCCACGGTGCAGGTACCAGAGCCGGGCCTTCATCCGCAGGATGGTCTCGCCCACCACCGAGAACCGGAAGTGACCCGGTTCGATCAGTCCGGCGTGCACCGGGCCGACCGGGATCTCGTAGACGCCCTGCCCCCCGACGGGGACGAAGGAGAAGACCCCGCGGTCCGAGCCGAAGGGTGCCTCGAGGTCGGCGTCCCGGCGCATCGGGTACCGGTCCTGGGGCCAGTGGTCGTGCAGCACCAGCCGGCGCAGCCGGGGGTGACCCTGCGGGACGATCCCGAACTGGTCGTGCATGGCGCGCTCGAACCGGCCGGCCGAGAAGGACAGCCCGGCCAGCGACGGCAGCCCCGGGTCCTCGCGCGGCACCGGCACGAGGAGCTCGGTGCGCAGCCCAGAGCCCGGGTGGGCAAACGCGTAGACGACGTGGAACCCGCCGGGGGCGTCGTCGTGCGCGGCCACGAGGGCGAGCCGGTGGCCCTGCGCGAACAGCTCCCCGGCGGCGGATACCAGCCCACCGGGCCGCACGGGCAGCTCGAGCGTGCCGTCGGCGCGGCGGCGCGGGCCGGGCATCAGGCACCCACCGCTGCGGCGGCCCGCACGAGCACGGTGCCGATCGGTACGGCGAGGAGGCCGGCGACGGCCGTCACGGCGAGCGCGAGGACGATCGGGACCCCCGGCCCGCGGCTCGCCGCCAGGTCGACCGGGTGGTCCGCGGCGGCGTGGGCCGGCTCGCCGTCGGCCGCGGCCGTGTCCGCGGCGGGCGCACCGAGCAGCATCGCCGCGGTCGCGCGGGCGAGGCCGGCGAAGAGCACGAGGAGCAGGCCGAGGGCCAGCCCCATCGCCCAGCCGAGCCCCGCCTGCCAGCCGGCCACGACGATCGCCACCTCGGAGAAGAACAGCGCGAACGGCGGGAAGCCGAGCAGCGCGGCCATCCCCGCCAGGTAGGGGATCGCCAGGTCCGGTCTGCGGGCCAGCAGGCCTCGGACATCGGCGACCCGGGTGCTGCCCTGCGCGGCCAGGATCCGCCCGGCGACGACGAACAGGCTGGCCTTGGCCAGGCCATGACCCAGCACGTGCAGCAGGACGGCGGCGAGGGCCACCGGGCCGCCGACGGCGGCGCCGATCGCCAGCAGGCCCATGTGCTCGATGCTCGAGTAGGCGAGCATCCGCTTGTAGTCACGCTGGCGCAGGACGAGGGCCGCGGCGACCGCCAGCGATCCCAGCCCGCCGACGAGCAGCATCCCGCGGACCAACCCGGGCCCCAGGACGACGTCGGCGATCACCTGCACCCGAAGGATCGCATAGAAGGCCACCGCCAGCAGCACCCCGGACATCAGCCCGGAGACGGGCGCCGGAGCCTGGCTGTGCGCATCGGGCAGCCAGGAGTGCATCGGAGCCAGGCCGGCCTTGGTCGCGAAGCCGAGCACTGCGAGCCCGACGGCCACCCGCACCAGGCCCGGGTCGAGCGGCAGCTCACCGCTGGACAGCACGGCCCACGACAGCGTCGCCTCGCCGGCGCTGCGGCCGGCGGCATAGAGCAGCACCACGCCGAGCAGGGCGATCGCCACGCCGACCGAGCCGAGCACGACGTACTTCCACGCCGCCTCGATCGACCGGCGGGTGCCGTGATGTCCGACGAGGAAGGCGGTCGCGATGGTCGTGGCCTCGACGGCAACCCAGAGCACCCCGAGGTTGTCGGTCAGCACCGCGAGCGACATCGCCCCGAGGAAGACGCAGACCAGGGCGGCATACCTGCGCTCGGCGTTGGTCGGCGCGACCGCCGGGTCTCCGGCCGGCGCGAGCCCGCCCCAGGTGGCGGTGACACCGACGGCTCCGATCATGGCCAGCATGAAGGCCGACAGTGCGTCGGCCCGCAGGAGGCCGTCGCCGAGATCCGGCACCTCGCCACCCGGCACGGCCGACCCCAGCAGTCCGACCCCGCAGGCCAGGACGATGGCGCTGGCGGCGACGCCGGACCAGCGCACGACGCCGGCCGAGGTCGGGAGCACAGCGGCCACCCCGAGGATCAGGGCCGCGGCGAGCGGTACCACCAGCAGACCGGTCATCAGTCCCTCAGCTCGGTCATCTCGTCGACGGAGGTCGCCCCGACCGCCGCGTGCATCCGGCCGGACAGCATCGCCAGGATGAGGGCGATGAGCAGCACGTCGAAGGAGACCCCGAGCTCCACGACGAACGGCACCCCGGCGGCGGTGAGGAAGCCGACCGTCGCGATCCCGTTGTCGAGCACGAGGAAGCCCACCACCTGCGACAGCGCTCGACGTCGGGTCACCAGGAGCAGGAAGCCGATGAGCACCATGCTGATCCCCACCGGCACCGACAGCGCCGCGGGGCCGGCCTGTCCCCCCCCAGCCCCGCCCACACCCTCGGTGATCGGCCGGCTGACGAGGTAGGCGACAGTTGTCAGCCCCGCGACCGTGACGAGCCCCGCCGTCGGGTTGAGCAGCGGTGCGTCCTCACGGGCCACCCCGGTACCGGCGATCCCCCTGGCCAGCACGAGTGGCAGGACGACGCCCTTGAGCACCAGGATGATCGCGGCGACACCGAGCAGCTCGACGTCCTCCTCGGCGACGGCGATGGCCAGCACGAGCGCGGCCAGGGCGACGCCCTGCACGGCGAGCAGGCGCCAGGCCGCGCCGAGCGAGCGACGCCAGACCAGGAGCACGGCGGTGACCAGCAGCGTGCCCGTGCTCAGGGCGAGGAGCTGGGTGGCGGCGCTCTGCAGAAGGGTCATCTCAGGCCACCAGGTAGGACGCGGTGACCGCGAGGAAGGCGAGCAGGAACGAGCCGGCGAGCAGCTCGGGGACGCGGAAGAGCCGCAGCTTCGCCATCGCGACCTCCGCGACGCCCAGGACCGCCGCCAGCACGGTGATCTTGGCGACGACCGCCAGCACGCCGAGCGGCACCGAGGCAAGGGTCGGCTCGGTCGCGATGCCCCAGGGCACCACGAGGTTGCCGACCAGCCCGAGCAGCACGGTCAGCCGCAGCCAGGACCCGAGCTCGACCCAGGCCAGGTCGCGGGCGGAGGTCTCGAGCACCATCGCCTCGTGAACCATCGTCAGCTCGAGGTGGGTGGCCGGGTTGTCCACCGGCAGCCGCCCGGTCTCGGCGAGCACGACGACGACCAGCGCGACGACGGCCAGCACCCCGGCCGGAGAGGCGATGCTCGCCGGGTCGTCGCGGCGGTCGGTGACGATGAGGGACAGCGTCGAGCTGCCCACCGGGATGGACAGGGCGTAGACCGCCATCAGCACCGTCGGCTCCACCAGCGCGGAGATCATCATGTGCCGGCTGGAGCCCATGCCACCGAACGCCGAGCCGGCGTCCAGTCCCAGCAGGGCGAGGGCGACCGTGCCCAGCAGCAGCACTGAGATGACGACGAACAGGTCGTCCGGGACGAGGGACAGCGGGTCGGCGGCCACCAGCGGGACCAGGGCTGCGACGAGCAGGCTCGAGCACACCAGGAGCAGCGGCGCCGCCCTGGTCACCCAGCTGGTGCCGGTGGCATGCACCGGCCGCTTGGCGAGCAGCTTGCGCAGGTCACGCCACGGCTGGAGCACCCCGGCACCGGCGCGCCCCTCGACCCTGGCCCGCACCTGGCGCGTGACACCGGCGACCACCGGGGCCAGGGCGACCATGACCGCCACCTGGAGCAGCAGGACGAGCAGGGTGACCACCTGCGCGAGGACGTCGCTCACAGCGCCACCACCACCAGGACGAGGACGAGGGCGGCGAAGGCGAAGCCGAGGTAGCGGTGGATCGATCCGTTCTGGACGCCGCGGGCGCGGTCGGCCAGCCGGTTCGCACCGGCGACCAGGGGGGCGTAGGCGCGCACCTCGACGACGTCGTCCACGCGCTGGCGGTACTGCACGCTCGCCGCCATGTAACGCGACTCGCCGACGTGGGTGACCTCGACGTCACGGGTCGGCTGGAGCGCATCGTCGAAGATCCGCATGAGCGGCTCGGCGTAGGAGGTCGCGGTGTACTGCATCCGTGGGCTGGTCCGGATCTGCCCGCAGCCCCAGCCGTCGACGTCGGTGACCCGTGGCCTGCGGCGCGCCAGGACGGCGGCCAGCACCAGCACGGGGGCCGAGACGAGCAGGCCGAGCACGCTCAGCGCGACGGGGTCGAGGACGGCTCCGACCCCGCCGAGCTCCAACCCGCCCAGGCCGACCGGCCGAGCGCCGGCGATCCCGACGGCGCGCGCCAGGACAGTGGCGATCGGGCCGGGCACCACACCGACGGCCACGACGAGCACCGCGCCGGCGAGGGTCGCGACGCGCATCGTCACGGGCACCTCGTGGGCGAGCGCGGCCCCCTCCGACCGGGGCCGGGCGAGGAAGGCGATCCCGTAGGCCTTGACGAAGGTGAGCAGCGCGAGGCCCGCGGTCAGCGCGATGACGGCAAGCGCGACCGGCACGGCGACAGCGACCACCCGGTCGCCCGGGCGGACCCCGGCGATGAGGCTCTGCAACAGGGCCCACTCCGCGGCGAAGCCGCCGGTGACGGGCAGCGCAGCGGCGCCGAGGGCCGCGACCCCGAACGCGGCGGCGGTCCAGGGCATCGCGTGCACCAGCCCGCCGAGCCGGTCGAGGTCGCGCTCGCCCGTGGCGTGCAGGATCGCCCCCGCGCCGAGGAAGAGCGTCGTCTTGAACGCCGCGTGGCTGACCACGAGCAGCAGGCAGGCGATGAGGGCGGTCGAGGCCGGTCCCGGCACGTCGTAGCCGCGCAGCAGCAGCGCGACGCCCAGGGCGAGCACCATGAGCCCGACGTTCTCACTCGTGGAGTAGGCGAGCAGCCGCTTGACGTCCGAGGCGACCGAGGCCTGCAGAATCCCGTACAGCGCCGAGCCGGCCCCGAGCGCGATGAGCAGCACGGCCCACCACGTCGGACCACCAGGCAGCAGGCGCAGGCCGACCACGAGCATCCCGTAGACGCCCATCTTCACCATCACGGCGCTCATCAGCGCCGAGGCGTGGCTGGGCGCCTCGGGGTGCGCCCGGGGCAGCCAGACGTGCAGCGGCACCAGGCCCGCCTTGGCCCCGAAGCCGACCACGAGCAGCACGAAGGCGACGCCGGCCGCGCCGGAGGCCGGGTCGGTGTTGGCCAGCACCCCGTACCCGGTCCCGCCGGTCTGGCCGACGAGCACGGCGAACCCGGCGAGGATCGCGACGAGCGACAGGTGGGTCATCACCGCGTACCAGAGCGCCGCCTCGCGGGCGGCGGGGTTGCGGGCCTGGTCGGCGAGCACGAGGACCGTCGAGGCGGCAGCCATGAGCTCCCAGGCGAGCAGGAAGGCGACGACGTCGCCGGCGCTGGGGACCAGCTGCATCCCGAGCAGGAAGACCGCCAGCGCGGCCCACTGGCTGCGCGAACCCGCCGGGCCGTGCACGTAGCCGATCGCGTACAGGCAGGCCAGCACCCCGACCGTCCCGGCGAGGAGCAGGAACAGACCGCCCAGCCGGTCTGGTGCCAGCACGAGCGGGGCGAGCGGCAGGGCGCCGGTCAGGCGCAACTCACCCTCCCCTCCGCCGAGGGCCAGGGCGCCGGTGACGGCGCCGGCGGCGGCCAACGTGGCGCAGGCGGTCCCGGCGACCAGGGCGCGCCGTCGGGCGGGGACGCTGACGGCGAGGACGACGGCGAGGGCCGCCAGGACGAGCTGGGCGAGCAGGCCGCCCGCGACGAGGGTCACCTGCCGGTCACCCGCCGCAGCGCCTCGACGATCGCCTCGGGCTCGGGCGGGCAGCCCGGCACCTCGAGGTCCACCGGCACGACGTCGGACACCGGGCCGAGCACGCCGTACCCGCCGCGCAGCGCCCCGCAGCTCCGTGCGCAGTCGCCCAGGGCGATGACGAGGCGGGGCTCCGGGGTCGCCGCGACGGTCATCCGCAGCGGTCCGGCCATGTTCTGGGTGACCACCCCGGTGACCAGGACGACGTCCGCGTGCCGCGGTGACGCGACGAGTCGTGCACCGTAGCGCTCGACGTCGTACACCGGCCCGAAGGCCGCCGCGATCTCGATCTCGCAGCCGTTGCACGAGCCGGCGTCGACGTGGCGCACCTGGACGCTGCCGCGCAGCGCCGCGGTGCGCTCGGCGGGCAGCGGCGACAACCCGTCGTCCGGGTCCGGCCGCGGCGGTGGCGGTTCGGCGATCCTCCCGGCGGCGCGGATGAGCCGCGCGAGGCGGGCGAGGCTCACCGGCCGGACCGGCGGGATGGGCGGGACGGGCGGGCGGACTCGCCGACTTCGGCAGGTTCGGCGGCAGACGGCTCCGGTTCGAGCTCCGCCTTGAGCTCGCCCTGCTGGGCCAGCAGGTCGACGAGCAGCCGGCGGGCGATGAGCAGCAGGTCGGCCACCGACGGCAGACTCGCCGCGTAGACGACGTCGGTGCCCTCGCGACGCTGGGTGACCAGCCCGGCGCGGCGCAGCACGGCGAGCTGCTGGGAGAGGTTCGACTGCTCGATGTCGATCGCCGCGAGCAGCTCGTAAACCGGTCGGTCCCGCTCGGACAGCAGCTCAAGGACCCGGATCCGCGCGGGGTGGCCCAGGGTGCGGAACAGCTCGGCCTTGGCCTGGTAGAGCGCTGGCACGGGTTCTCCTGAGAGTCGGGTGACTCCAACACATTACAACGTGAAGGTGTCTTCATGCGCGGGACGGACGTCCCGGGCTCGGCCTCGGCCCGTCGCCGGAGCATGCGACACGCGCCGGGGCGGCACCACGCCCGCTCCCAGGCCCCTGCGCCGGGCTCGATCACCTCGTTGCCGACCGGTACCGGCGCGGCCGAGGGCTCCGGCCTACCCGACGGCGCGCACCCCGCGCGGCATGACGCCGGCGGCCTGCGCCACCCGCGTCGCCCAGAAGGCCACGGCCGAGGCCGCGGCGACGTTGAGCGAGTCCACGCCACCGGCCATCGGGATCCGGACGAGGACGTCGGCGGCGGCCACCGCTCCGCGTGAGAGGCCGTCCCCCTCGGCGCCCAGGACGAGGGCGAGCCGCGCGGGCGCACCGGACGGCGGCCCGACGAGCGCGTCGAGCGTCACCGCGTCGTCGGACAGTGTCAGGGCGGCCACGGTGAACCCCAGCGCGTGCAGGTCGGCCAGCCCGCCGGGCCAGGTGTCCAGGCGGGTCCACGGCACCTGGAAGACCGTGCCCATCGAGACCCGGACGGATCGTCGGTACAGCGGGTCGGCGCAGCGGGGCGAGACCAGCACCGCGTCGACGCCGAGCGCGGCGGCGGACCTGAAGATCGCCCCGACGTTGGTGTGGTCGACGATGTCCTCGAGCACGGCGACCCGGCGTGCGCCGGCCCCGCCCCGCGCGGCGGCGAGCAGCGTCCCGACGTCGGCCAGTGCAGGACGGTGCATCGCGGCCAGCGCGCCGCGATGCAGGTGGAAGCCCGTGATCGCCTCGAGCACCTCGGGCGCCCCGAGGTAGACGGGCACCTCGCCTTCCGGGCCGGCACCGGCCTCGGCCAGGAGGTCGGCGAGGTCGGGCAGCCAACGTTCGGCCATGAGCAGCGAGCGCGGCCGGTGCCCGGCGGCGAGCGCCCGGCGGATGACCGTCGAGCTCTCCGCGATGTACAGCCCCTTGGCGGGCTCGTGCTTGGCCCGCAGCGCGACGTCGGTCAGCCGCGTGTAGTCGGCCAGCGCCGGGTCGGTGGGGTCGGTCACGCGGACGACAGGCACCGCCCGATCCTGCCAGACCCCGCCCGGCCCCGGTTCTGGACCGGATCGGTGCCGGATAGCGACCGATCGGTTCCAGGACCGGGGCCGGGGTGGGGTCAGCTGACCGGGGCCGCTGCCTCGGCGAACTGGCTGGCGTACAGGGCCGCGTACGGGCCACCGGCGGCGAGCAGGTCGTCGTGGGAGCCCTGCTCGACGATCGAGCCGTGCTCCATGACGAGGATGACGTCGGCGTCCCGGATGGTCGAGAGCCGGTGGGCGATGACGAAGCTCGTCCGACCGTGACGCAGTGCCGCCATCGCGTGCTGGACGAGCACCTCGGTCCGGGTGTCGACCGAGCTGGTCGCCTCGTCGAGGATGAGGATCGCGGGGTCGGCAAGGAAGGCCCGCGCGATGGTCAGCAGCTGCTTCTCGCCCGCGCTGACGTTCGACCCCTCCTCGTCGATGACCGTGTCGTAGCCGTCCGGCAGGTGTCGGACGAACCGGTCGACGAAGGTCGTCCTCGCCGCGGCAACCACCTCGTCCTGGGTGGCGTCGACCTTCCCGTAGGCGATGTTGTCGGCGATCGTCCCGCCGAACAGCCAGGTGTCCTGGAGCACCATGCCGATCCGCGAGCGCAGGTCCTCCCGGTTCATCCGCGCCGTGTCGACGCCGTCCAGGCTGATCCGGCCGCCGTCGACCTCGTAGAACCGCATGAGGAGGTTGACCAGCGTCGTCTTGCCCGCCCCGGTCGGTCCGACGATCGCCACGGTCTGGCCCGGCTCGGCCACCAGGTCGAGGTGATCGATCAGCGGGGTGTCCTCGGCGTAGCGGAACGAGACGTCCTCGAACGCGACCCGACCCTGGACCTCGGTCAGCCGCGCCGGCTCGGCCGGCTCGGGGGACTGCTCCTCGGCGTCGAGCAGCTCGAACACGCGCTCGGCCGAGGCGACGCCCGACTGCAGGAGGTTGGCCATCGAGGCGACCTGCGTGATCGGCTGGGTGAACTGCCGTGAGTACTGGATGAACGCCTGGACGTCACCGAGCGAGATCGTGCCGGAGGCCACCCGCAGGGCGCCGACGACGGCGATCGCCACGTAGTTGATGTTCGAGATGAACATCATCGCCGGTTGGATGAGGCCGGAGATGAACTGGGCCTTGAACGAGGCGTCGTACAGCGCGTCGTTCTCCGTGGCGAAGACGTCCTTGGCCTGCTCCTGCTGGCCGAAGACCTTGACCAGGGCGTGCCCGGTGAACATCTCCTCGATGTGCGCGTTGAGCGTCCCGGTCCGCTTCCACTGGGCCGCGAACTGCGGCTGGGACCGCTTGGCGATCTGCATCACGAGCACCGCCGACAGCGGGATGGTCACCAGGGCGATGAGGGCAAGCTCCCAGGAGATCCAGAACATCATCGCCAGCACCCCGATGACGGTGAGCAGGGCGGTGATGAGCTGGCTCAGGGCCTGCTGCATCGTCATCGCGAGGTTGTCGATGTCGTTCGTCACGCGCGAGAGCACGTCGCCGCGCGCGTGCTTGTCGAAGTAGGCCAGCGGCAGCCGACCGAGCTTGTCCTCGACCTCCTGGCGCATCCGGTAGACCGACCGCTGGACCAGGCCGGTGGTGAGCACGCCCTGGACCCAGCCGAACAGCGACGCCCCGACGTACAGGGCGATGACGGTCAGCAGGACGGCGCCGAGGGCGTCGAGGTCCAGGCCTTGACCCGGGACGACGTCCATCGACGCGAGCATGTCAGCGAGCTGGTCCTGACCCTGGGCCCGCAGCCCGGCCACCGCCTCGGCCTGGCTGGCCCCGACCGGGAGCATCCGGCCGACGACGCCGGAGAAGATGAGGTCGGTCCCACGGCCGAGGATCTTGGGGCCGAGCACGGTGAGCGTGACGCTCACCGCGGTGAGCAGCAGGACCATGGCGATGACCAGCCGCTCGGGGCGCAGCGTGCCAAGGAGCCGTCGCATCGAACCGCGGAAGTCCGTGGCCTTGGCGGTCGGCATCCCCATCTGGCCCATCGGGCCGTGCCGCGGACCGCCGGGCGGCGGTCCCACGGGACGGTCGGCGCTCTTGGCGCCCTGGTCGGCGCTCATGCTGCCTCGCTCTCGGTCACCTGGGACAAGACGATCTCGCGATAGGTCAAGTTGCTCGCCATGAGCTCGCCATGGGTGCCCACACCCACCACCTGGCCCGCCTCGAGGACGATGATCCGGTCCGCGTGGCGGATGGTGCTGACCCGCTGGGCGACGATGACGACCGTCGCGTCGCGGGTCTCGGGGGCCAGCGCGCGGCGCAGGGCTGCATCGGTGGCGAAGTCCAGGGCGGAGAAGGAGTCGTCGAACAGGTAGATCTCGGGCTTGCGGACCAGTGCCCTGGCGATCGCGAGCCGCTGGCGCTGCCCGCCGGAGACGTTGCTGCCGCTTTGCGAGATCTCCGCCTCAAGGCCGCCCATCTCGCGGACGAACTCGGCGGCCTGGGCCACCTCCAGGCAGTGCCACAGCTCCGGCTCGGTGGCCTCGGGCTTGCCGTAGCGCAGGTTGCTCGCCACTGTCCCGGTGAACAGGAACGGCTTCTGCGGGATGAGGCCGATCTTCGACCACAGCACGTCCAGGGCGAGCAGGCGCACGTCGACACCGTCGACGAGCACGGCGCCCGCGGTGACGTCCATCAGCCGAGGGATGACGTTGAGCAGCGTGGTCTTGCCCGCACCGGTGGAGCCGATGATGGCAGTGGTCTCCCCTGGCTCGGCAGCCAGGGTGATCCCGCGCAGCACCGAGTCCTCGGCTCCCGGGTACTGGAAGTCGACGTCCTGAAGCTCGAGGTACCCGCGCCCGACGAGCTCGGTGACCGGCTCAGCCGGCGGCACCACTGTCGACTCGGTGTCCAGCACCTCCATGATCCGCTCGGCGCTGACCTCGGCGCGCGGGACGATCATGAACATCATGGTGGCCATGAGCACCGACATGAGGATCTGCATGATGTAGGAGAGGAACGCCGTCAGCGCCCCCACCTGCATCGCCCCGGAGTCGATCCGCTGACCGCCGAACCACAGCACCCCGACGCTCGTGACGTTCATCACGAGCATGACCAGCGGGAACATCAGGGCCATCAGTCGCCCCACGCCGACGGCGACGGTGCGCAGCTCGTCGTTGGCGTCGGCGAACCGCTCCCGCTCGCTGTCGTCGCGCACGAAGGCGCGGATGACCCGGATGCCGGTGATCTGCTCGCGCAGGACGCGGTTGATGCCGTCGATCCGCACCTGCATGATCCGGAACAGCGGCCTCATCCGGGCGACGATGAACCCCACGACGACGAGCAGCACCGGGATGACCACCAGGAGCAGCCGAGACAGCACGACGTCCTCGCGCAGCGCCATGATGACGCCGCCGACCGCCATCACCGGGGCCGCCACCAGCATCGTCAGGCTGAGCATGACGACCATCTGCACCTGCTGGACGTCGTTGGTCGTGCGCGTGATGAGCGTCGGCGCACCGAACCGGCCGACCTCCCGGGCCGAGAAGTCCTGCACCCGGGAGAAGACGGCAGCACGCACGTCGCGGCCCAGTGCCATCGCGACCTTGGCCCCGAAGTAGACGGCGGTCATCGCGGCGATCACCTGGCCGAGCGTGACCAGCAGCATGACGCCCCCGATGCGCAGGATCGCAGCGGTGTCCCCCTTGACCACGCCCTCGTCGATGATGTCGGCGTTGAGGCTGGGCAGGAAGAGGTTGGCGATCGACTGCGCGAGCTGGAGCACCAGCACGATCGTCAGGGGTCCGGCGTACGGGCGCAGGTAGGTGCGCAGCAGACGGATCAGCATGGGGTCTCCGGTGAGGGGGTGGCGGTCGGGAGGAGGAGTCCGTCGAGCAGCAGGTCGACGAGGTCGCTCGCCGAGAGGGTCAGGGGTGTGGCGCCCGGGCGGGCCGCGCCGAGCGCGAACGACACGACGAGCCGGGCGCAGACCTCCGGCGGCTGACGCAGCGCGCCGGCATGCGGCGCGAGCAGCTCGGCCAGGGCAGCGGCCACGGCCTCCGCCGGGTGGGGCCCGCCGTCGCCGTGGCCGGCAGGGCCGTGGGCGCCCGGTGCGTGGGCAGGCGGGCCGTCAGGAGCCGGGCCGCCCCCACCGTCGCGCGGCAGCTGGTGGACGACGGCGAGCAGGCGCCCGGCGGTGCGGATGCGGTCGAAGATCGATCCGACGGCCGCCGTGAGGCTGCAGCGCAGGTCGAGCCCGTGCACCGCTGTCACGTGCGCGACGAGGTCGCTCGGGTCGAGCGCCTTCCCGACGGCGGCCCGCACCAGCGAGGCCTTGTCCGGGAACACCCGGAACAGGGTGCCCTCGGCCACGCCCGCCGCCGCCGCTAGGTCGCGGGTGGACACGTCGAGCCCGCGTTCGAGCAGCAGCGGGACGGTCGCCGTGAGGATGGACGCCCGTCGATCCTCGTGGCTCAGCGGAGCAGCCCGCCGCGAACGCGGAGAGGCGGCCGCCGGGGTGGGGTCGTCGTGGGTCACGGTCGGGGACCCTACATGAGTGAGCACTCACTCACAACTGAACCTTCCAGGTCAGCCCGTCACCGACCCCCGCCGACCGAACACTCCCGTCGACCTGCCGCACCGGGGTCGATCGACCAACTCACCCCTGTGGAGCGAAGTGCTGACGGTTCGCTCCACTTGAGCGAGTTGGTTGCACCGAACGCTCCACCCGACGAGAGGCCCGGCACCGAACGCTCCACGGGGGGGAGCTTCGGGGTCAGGAGTCGGTCGGCGGGGGCGGCGGGGGCAGGTCGGGGCGGGCAGCGTGCTCGGCCGGCCGCTGACCTGCCTCGACGGCAGGGTCGAACCGGCGGCCACTGAGGGTGCCTGCGCTCGTCGCGTCGGCGGTGGCGGCCTCCAGCTCGCGACGTGCCTCGGCCAGGGCCTCGGCCGGGTCGACCAGGGAGGTCGGCGGCAGGTCGTCGCCCAGCGGGGAGTCGCCCGGCGCCCGCCAGGTCATCCCGTCATTGTCCGGCGCCCCCCCGAAGCCCTTGCTGATCGCGCTGAGCGCCGCGGTGAACTCGGTGGGGATGAACCACACCTTGTTCGACTGCGTCCGGGCGACCTCGGGCAGCATCTGCAGGTACTGGTACGCCAGCAGCTTGGGGTCCGCGTCACCGCGGTGGATGGCGTCGAACACCTGAAGGATCGCCCGGGACTCGCCCTCGGCGTTGAGGATCGCGGCCTGCGCGTTGCCCTCGGCCCGCAGGATCGCGGACTGCTTCTCACCCTCGGCGGTGAGGATCGCCGACTGCTTGACACCCTCGGCCGTGAGGATCGCGGCACGGCGGTCCCGCTCGGCGCGCATCTGCTGCTCCATCGAGCCCTGGATCGAGTGCGGCGGGTCGATCGACTTCAGCTCGACGCGGTTGACGCGCACGCCCCAGCGGCCGGTCGCCTCGTCGAGCACGCCGCGCAGCTGCCCGTTGATCTGGTCACGGCTGGTCAGGGTCTGCTCGAGGTCCATCGAGCCGACCACGTTGCGCAGGGTCGTGACGGTGAGCTGCTCGATGCCCTGGATGTAGTTGGCGATCTCGTAGACCGCGGACCGCGGCTCGGTGACCTGGAAGTAGATGACCGTGTCGATGCTCACCACGAGGTTGTCCGAGGTGATGACGGGCTGCGGCGGGAACGACACCACCTGCTCGCGCAGGTCGACCCCGGCCCGCACGCGGTCGACGAACGGGATGAGCAGGTGCAGCCCGGCGTCCAACGTCCGCGAGTACCGACCGAGCCGCTCGACGATGAGCGCAACGGCCTGCGGGACGATCCGCACCGAGCGGAAGACCGCGATGACGATGAGCAGGACCAGCAGCGCGAGGATGATGTAGCCGGCCAGCTGGCCGGGTGTGGCGTCGGTCATGAAGCACTCTCCTGAGGTCGATCCTGCGGGTCGTGCGGGGCGCGGGGTGCGGAGGGGTCCGCCGAGGTGACGACTGCCGTGGCCCCGGTGATCCGCACCACGCGGACGTCGCCGCCCACGGGCAGCACGTCCTGGCCCTCGGTCCGGGCAGTCCAGACCTCGCCGGCGAGCTTGACCCGCCCGGCTCGTCGGGTCACCGGAGCGACGACGACGGCCGACCGGCCGACCAGGCCGGCGGCGTTCGTCTCGACCAGCGGGACCCGGTCACGCAGGTGCCTCAGCAGCCAGGGCCGCATCGATCCGAGCAGCACCACCGAGGTCAGGCCGAAGCCGAGGATCTGCACCCACAGCGGCACGCCGGCCAGAGCGAGCAGCCCGGCGACGAGCGCTCCGCCGGCGAACATGATGAGGACGAAGTTGAGCGAGAGGATCTCGATCACGGCGAGCAGCAACGCGGAACCCATCCACCAGGCCCAGGTCATCTCGACTCCCCCCTTCGCTCCGTCCCGTGCATCGTATCCCCCCGATCGCCTACCGGTCTGGTCGTCCTTGACCGTGACCTGACGGAGCCTTGACCTTCGAGACTCAACCGGCCGCGCGGGCGCTCCAGCGCCCGGCGTGCCGGTCGACAGCCAGCGCAAGGCCGAACGCCTGCGAGAGGTGCTCGGCGGTGAGCACCTCCTCGAGCGGACCGGCGGCCAGCGCCCGACCCTCCCGCAGCAGCAGGGCATGGGTGAAGCCGACCGGGATCTCCTCGACGTGGTGGGTGACGAGTACGAGGACCGGCGAGCGATGGTCACCCGCCAGCTCGGCCAGCGCCCCGACGAGCTCCTCGCGCCCACCGAGGTCCAGGCCCGCCGCCGGCTCGTCGAGGAGCAGCAGCTCGGGATCGGCCATCAGCGCCCTGGCGATCTGGACGCGTTTGCGCTCCCCCTCGCTCAACGTGCCGAAGGTCCGATCGGCCAGCCCACCGACGCCGAACACCTCGAGCAGCGTGTGGGCGCGCTCGTGGTCCAGCGCCTCGTAGGTCTCCCGCCACCGGCCGGTCACCCCGTAGGCCGCGGTGAGCACGACGTCGACGACGCGCTCGCCGGCCGGGATGCGGTCCGCCAACGCGGCGGAGGCCACCCCGACCCGGGCCCGCAGCTCGGCGACGTCGGTGGCGCCGAGTCGCTCGCCCAGCACGTGGGCGGCGCCGGACGTCGGGTGCATCCGTCCGGAGGCGACCTGGAGCAGCGTCGTCTTGCCCGCCCCGTTGCGTCCGAGCACCGCCCATCGCTCACCTTCGTGCACCTGCCAGGAGACCGCGTCGAGGATCGTCGTCGGACCGCGACGGATGGTCACGTCGGACAGGTCCAGCACCGGGCTCATGGGAGCCGACCCTACCGGGGCCCGTCAGACCAGGCCGGCTCACACTCCCGTCCGGCTCGGCGGGCTCGCCGTCGTACCCTGGCCCCGTGCCCGCCGAGCCGATCGCCCTGGAGCGCTCGGTGCTGCTCGCCCTCGCCCTGGCTGCGCGGCCGGGGTTCGACGCGGTGCGGGGCGTCGTCCAGGGCATCCAGGGTGACGACGAGCCGCACACCGTCGTCGGGTTGCAAGGCACCGGCGACCTCGCCCAGCTGGTGCGAGCCTGGTGCGCCGACGCCGGCCCGGTGGAGGTGGCCGCGCTGCTGCCCGCCCCTGGTGACGTCAGCGGGCTGCCACCCTGGGTGGCCGCCGCGGCGGTCGAGGCCGGCGAGTGCCTGCTGGTGCACCTGGGTGGTTCGTGGGCCGTGGTCCCGCAGGTGGTGGCCTTCGGCTCGCACCTGGAGCCGGGTTACCAGGTGACGTGGACGGTCCACCAGGTCGAGGACTGGCGGCTGCGGGTGCCCGGTGTCGTGGGCACGCTGGGCGAGGCGGAGCAGGCGCTACGAGCCTGTCTGCGCACCGCGACCCAGGCCCTCGTCGATCTCGATGTCGCCCGCTGGCGGCCCGATGCCGCCGCGGCGATCGCCGCGCTGCGCGCCACGGCCGACCTCGGCCTGCCTGCGGGTCTAGACCCCCGGGTGGTCAGGGTGGTCGGCGATGCGGCCCGGCTGCGGACCATCGTCGAGCTGGCCACCGCCGACGACGGCGCCGCCGTCTCGCTGTGGCAGGCGGACCAGCGCACCGCCGCGCTGCGCGACGTCGAGCGCTCGGCCCGCCGGGCGATCGCCGCGGCGACCCTGGCGGCCGGCCGGGCTCAGCCCAGCACGGACCGGTAGACCTCGAGCGTCCGCTCGCCGATCGCCGTCCAGGCGAAGTGGTCCTCGACCCGCCGGCGAGCGGCCAGGCCCATCCTGGCCGAACGTTGCGGGTCGGTGGCCAACGCGGTCAGCGCGCGGGCGACGTCGGCGACGAAGACGTCGGGGTGCACCGGGGTGCCGGTGCCGTCGGTGACCTGGTCGATGGGCACCAGCAGGCCGGTGACACCGTCGTCGACGACCTCGGGGATCCCGCCCGTCGCGGTGCCGACCACCGGCAACCCGCAGGCCATCGCCTCGAGGTTCACGATGCCGAGCGGCTCGTACACCGACGGGCAGGCGAAGACCGTGCAGGAGGACAGCACGGCGACCAGGTCGGGCCTGGGCAGCATCTCCTCGATCCACACGACGCCGTCGCGCTGGGTCCGCAGCGCGGCGACCAGCCCGGTGACCTCTGCCTTGATCTCCGCGGTGTCGGGCGCACCGGCGCACAGGACCAGCTGCACCTCGGGCGGCAGCGCCTCGGCGGCGCGCAGCAGGTAGGGAAGTCCCTTCTGCCGGGTGATCCGACCGACGAAGACCACCGCGGGCCGGTCGGGGTCGATCCCGTGCGACCGGGCCGTGGCCCGCGCGGCCTCGACGGCCTCGCTGCCCTCGGGCCGGCGCCAGCCGTCCAGGTCGATCCCGTTGTGCACGACGACCACCTTGGCCGGGTCCACACCGGGGTAGCTGCGCAGGATGTCGGCGCGCATCCCGGCGCTCACGGCGATGATCGTCGCGGCGCCCTCGTACGCGGTCTTCTCCGCCCAGCCGGACAGCGCGTAGCCACCGCCGAGCTGCTCGGCCTTCCACGGCCGCAACGGTTCGAGGCTGTGCGCGCTGATGACGTGCGGGATGCCGTGCAGCAGGCTCGCGAGGTGCCCGGCGAGGTTGGCGTACCAGGTGTGGGAGTGGACGAGGTCGGCCCCGGCGACGTCACCGGCCATGAGCAGGTCCACCCCGAAGGTGCGCAGCACCGCGTCGCGCTCGGCGAGCTCGGCCGGCACGTCGTACCCGGTGACGCCACGCTCGGTCCGCGGACCGTCGAAGCAGCGCACCCGCACGTCGACGTGTTCTTGCAGCACAGCGCTGAGCTCCGCCACGTGCACGCCGGCTCCGCCGTACACGTGAGGTGGGTACTCCCTGGTCAGCAGGTCGACGCGCACAACGACACGCTAGCGCCCCGGGGCGTGAGATGTCTGGCACGGCGCCCGCCAGGACGTCTAGGGTCGGTGTCATGGCAAAGACGCGAGTGCTGGCAATCGTCCTCGCCGGTGGCGAGGGCAAGCGGCTGATGCCCCTGACGGCGGACCGAGCCAAACCGGCGGTGCCGTTCGGCGGGATGTACCGCCTGGTCGACTTCGCGCTCTCCAACCTCGTCAACTCGGGGTACCTCCAGATCGTCGTGCTGACGCAGTACAAGTCCCACAGCCTGGACCGGCACGTGGCCAAGACGTGGCGGATGTCGCCGCTGCTCGGCAACTACGTCGCCCCCGTCCCCGCCCAGCAGCGGGTGGGCAAGCACTGGTACCTGGGCAGTGCCGACGCGATCTTCCAGTGCCTCAACACGATCACCGACGAGAAGCCGGACATCGTCGTCGTGGTCGGCGCCGACCACGTGTACCGGATGGACTTCGAGCAGATGGTCGAGGCCCACATCGCGTCGGGGGCCGAGTTCACCGTCGCCGGCATCCGCCAGCCGATCGGCCTGGCCGGGGAGTTCGGCGTCATCGAGGCCAACCCGGACGACCCGACCCGGATCGCCGCCTTCCTGGAGAAGCCCGCAGACCCGGTCGGCCTGGCCGACTCCCCGCACGAGGTGCTCGCCTCGATGGGCAACTACGTCGCCAACGCCGACGCGCTCGTCGAGGCGGTGACGCGTGACGCGGTCAACCCGACCTCACGGCACGACATGGGCGGCGACATCGTGCCCTACTTCGTCGAGCGCGGGTCGGCGGGCCTGTACGACTTCATCCGCAACGACGTGTCCGGGTCGACCGACCGGGACCGCGACTACTGGCGCGACGTCGGCACGCTCGACGCGCTCTACGACGCGAACCGTGACCTGATCTCGGTCAACCCGGTCTTCAACCTCTACAACACCGACTGGCCGCTGTTCGGCGGGTATGCGGGCCTGCCGCCGGCGAAGTTCGTGCACGCCGGTCCGGGCCGCCTCGGGCACGCCAGCGACTCCCTGGTCTCCCCCGGGGTCATCGTCTCGGGTGCGACGGTCTCCGGCTCGGTGCTCTCGCCCGGGGTGTACCTGCACTCGTGGGCCTCGGTGAGCGACTCGGTGATCATGGACGGGGTCTATGTGGGCCGCCACGCCCAGGTGCACCGCGCGATCATCGACAAGGGTTCCAGCGTGCAGGAGCGGGCGCGGATCGGCCTGGACCACGACCACGACCGCGCTCGGGGCTTTACCGTGACCGACGCCGGCGTCACCGTCGTGCCCAAGGGGGCGGTCGTCGAGGGCTGAAGCTACCCTGCTCCGGTGGACCAGCCCGTGACCCCCGCCGAGCCGGCGCAGCCCGGGGAGCTGCGGCTGCTCGTCATGGACGTCGACTCCACCCTCATCACCGGTGAGGTCATCGAGCTGCTCGCTGCCCACGCCGGGGTGCTCGCGCAGGTCGCGGCGATCACCGAGCGGGCCATGCACGGCGAGCTCGACTTCACCGACTCCCTGCACGCCCGCGTTGCGCTGCTTGCCGGTCTCCCGGTCGAGGTGCTCGACACGGTGCGCCACGAGGTGGTCCTGTCCCCCGGTGCCGCGCGGCTCATCGCCC
>Ga0105047_10002837_pt1 | contig 30769 bp, 25 predicted proteins | sample MAT04_FD_78384 | JGI IMG/M metagenome (GOLD analysis project Ga0105047, IMG submission 78384) | Freshwater microbial communities from Lake Fryxell liftoff mats and glacier meltwater in Antarctica - MAT-04 (megahit assembly) | ecosystem: Environmental > Aquatic > Freshwater > Ice > Liftoff... | reverse complement strand
GAAATGCTTTCAATCTCTTATGGATAAAATAATCCCTTCCTCGTTTCTTGAGAAATTCATCTATAGATTTTTTGATTGCTGGATGAGAATATTGTATCTCTTTGGTTGCTAGCACTTCTGTTATTTTTACTTCTTTTTGCTTTTTGTTATCTTTCGACTCTTCATAGTTTATGAAAGTAATTTTGTATCAATTTATTTCTTCGCTTTCTTCATCTACTATATTCTCTATCTGTATATCAAAATTATATCTCTCATCTCATGATTCTGTCAGTGTAGCATCTGTTTTTTTAAACATCTTGATCTGTACTTCTTTGTCTGGGAAGATACCTCATAGACTGACTGCCATATCATTAACGACATCAGAAGTTTTCACATAATAACAATCTTTAGTAGCTCGCCAAAACTCTGTATCTTTACCAGAATAAGGAATTCTATACTCATAGGTACTAAATTTATTTTTGAAATAACCAAAATCTCAATTATGAAAATAGAGAGAGAAGAAGTCAGTAAATAAGCCAAAAATCTTATCTTTATCTATGTCACTATGTTCCTGTGTATGATTTACAAACTGTTCAATAAAATACTTTACAAGTGGTTTGTAGAGTTTATTTAATCTATACTGACCAAAATCATAACTTACTCCATCTATTTTATTAGATAAATTAAAGCCAAAAAGGTCATCAATTTTATTAATCAATTTCTCTTTAGATTGTAATGTATTAGTAGTCATAATAGCCATGAAAATAAATAAATATATTTATACAATAGATTGTCTGACAACAAAAAGTCTCTGTGTATTCTTTCCTGCTTGCATCCTATTTTCTATCTCTTGAATAAGTTCCCGTTTTTTATCTTCTATCTCCTTTACCTGTCTAAAATAATGAACTTTTGCTTCATAATGCCTGATATATTTTAAAATTTCAACTGCTCCATCACCTACAGATATTGACTTCTTAAGATTCTCTATCAGCGAATTTTCCTATAGTCTAAAAAAAAGACCTCATTGGTGCGGTTATTTCTAATCCCGTATGAGGTGCTGTCTTTTATGGGGGTTGGATTCGAACCAACAACTATACAATCTCCTATTTCTAGGCAGTGCATCGCTTAACCGTTAAGCTACCCCAAGAATATTACCAATTATGAGAACTTGCATTCCAAGCTGAGAATCACTCGTTCTTCATCTTTTGTAATCCTACCTGAATGTTTGCGTCTCCATCATATTTACTTGCTCAAGCAAATCAATACCTTGATGAACTTCATTTCCATGTGCTACTCGTAAACATAAATATTCATGTAGCTGAAGAGCAGGACTTTCCTGTCTTAATACATATATGTTCATCTATATTACACACATTACCCTTAAATCCATACTTAGCACAAGGTCTAAATCAAGACTCAGCGTATCCTATGCGTACAGCAGTATCACATTGATTTTTACTTAATCAATATTCTCAACAATAATACCTTGTTCTTTCTACCCAATAATTACTATCTTTTCAAACAGTATTATCATATCAAATAGTTTCTTGTAATTTTTTCTTTACTTTTACTTGTTTCTTTACAGGCTCTTTAGGAGCTTCTAAGACTAGTATCTTACTTTGTACAATATTTGTCTTTTGCATTTCTTGGAAGTACTGCTCTGGAGACATTGGATTATAAGATAAACAAATTAGGATAAGTGAAAACATAATGTTGTAAAAAATCCACGTAACCAAAGGACTAAAAAATTTAAGATGCAAGCATCAAGGTTACTGGTGAAGATTTTAATGAACTACGGTGAATGTACGATTTTATAAGAATTTTTCTTTCGTCAAATCAGTGAAAGTTTTGTCTATATTCCCTTTATGTATGTAAAGCACATTCTTTAGGCCATTAGGAAAAGGATTATCATAACACTCATCACAAAGAGTAAGAACCCAATTCAAGTCTCTTGTTTCTCAAGGATTTCAACACTTACAACAAGTTTTAAAACTTACCATTTCAAGATAGAAAGCCCAGTCTCATATGGTACTATCACATCAACTATAACAAGTAATATCCAATCTACCGTATTTTTCTTTAGTAGAAATAATTAACTCCTCATTAAGAATAGGATTATGGTTCTTATTGTCTCTTCTATAATCAAGAACTATTCCGTAGAACTGTCTTCGAATAAACTCCCACCCTGTATTGTCTCGTCTGTCTATCATTTTCTAAAAGTTAATTCCTCTTCAAACACTTCTCTTAAAGACTTCTTTAGTAGTTGTGTTTTAAGTATTGCTTCTATATGGTCTGTGTCTAATTCACTTATGAACTTTGTTACCTTTAGTGATTTTCAATCTTTACCAAAACTAGACCACTGAATACTTTCTGGTAACCTCTTGTAAACTTTTTCATAGTCTACTCATTCTTCCCCTCAAAATCTTGTGTAAAATAAATTATCATCTATAAAACAGAGTACTTCTCAATCATCATCACTTTCAAAAACAAACTGTCATTCATATTTTGAATATAATTCTTTTCCACTATGAAGCGATTTGATGAAAGCGTGTACCCAGATATAGTCTTCTTTAAGATTTTTTCTTCTATCTAAGTCTTCTTGGCGTAATTTCTCACACTTATTCTCATCACAATCACATCAACAATCGCAATCAATACATCACTTGCATCATTCTTCTCAATAACATCCGCAATCAATGATATCTTCAAAATCTTTAATTCAACTTTCTCCTATAAGCTCTTTCATTTCAGCGAGCAACTCTTTGTACTCTTCTGTATCTCTAACTTCATTAGAAGCATCTTCTAGAATTAAATCATCTAAGTAATCTATAATCTCTTGGTATGTTAGACCATCAAAGTCTGCATCATCGTCCTCTACTCACTTTTCTTCACTATAGTAAGCCAATATCACATCAATATTTGCTTCTCTTACAAGCTCGAGAAACTTTTTACTTGCTTCTCAGAAAGTTTTCTCTGTAATATTTATTCCGTCATAGATACCTCTTACATATCAAGCATGAAAGATATTCCAATCATCAGTATAGTAATTATAACTAACTTCTAAATCTCAGTCACAGTTTTTGTGGTCATTGCCAATCATTTGCATAATGATAGGATGAAAGAGTTCTTCAATAATAGGTTGAATGTTCATGGTAAAATATTTATTTATTTAAAAATTTTGGTCAGACTTGTAACAACAAATATAATGATACTTTTCTCAAAATACTTTCTTTTCCTCGTGTTCTAATCTTATAAGTTTTCTTATCGCTTCCTAATGGAAGACATTGAGCTACCATAATATCTCGCTCTTCTCAGTCTTCTTTTTCATTTATTCAATCCTCTATGCATCTATTCGCACAGGTAACAAAATCCTCACCCTCCTGTCCATAACGTTGGAGGTAGAGAAAACAGAATTTTGCTTCGTTAAATTTAAGGAGTTTTGCTAGCATTTTTATTGTTTAAAAAACTAAAACTGCGTCTACTTCACTCTTTTCTCATTCTCACTGTATTATCACAAAGTTTGTTTTCTTTAAAGGAAGTCTCTTATAAGGGAAAGCTCTAACTGTAGTTCTATTATCTAAGAAGTGCAAAGAAGCACATTTATATTCTTTTCAATCACTAATTATTTTAGGTCAACTTTTCTCAGTAAAATACACTACAGGATTTCAATGGAGCAATGCATTATTAATTATTACATTTACAACACCTTGTGAAAGAAGTTCAACAAAACGCTCGTCATCAGTAATTATTTCTTTGATAGGAGGATTTTCGTCTGTTCCTCTAATAAACTTATTTCAATCTTGGTCAGGAACAACCTTATCCCAATCATATGCCTTATAACTTCACTTATCGATATAGCTTTGAATCATCTCCATGCTATTTTCTCAAAATTCCTCTTCAACTAACTTATATATCCAATCATTTAAAATCATATCTCAAAAGAAATCACACTGTCCGTCAGTGTATTCTCCTATAGCGATACCAATATTTTTAGAAGCCTCTCAGCTTTTTCTTAAAGCTTTAATGAGACTGAGTGTTTGAGGGTTGTTCATGGATAGTGATACAATGAAGTAAAAAAGAGTAGTTTGCAAGATCAATAATAGAATCCTCCACACTCTCGTTATTAGGTTCTTTGGCGTTGAACAGTTGTCATAACCTTGCAACTTTAGTAGCAATTAATGAAAGGCACTGTTGTTGTGGACTTAATCAGCAGATAGAACCAGCTAGTTTAAAGTTAGAAAGTCTATCTTCATTAGCATAGTCATTTCCTTTCTTTAGCATTATAGACTTTTGATTTTCTACAAAGTCATCAAATAATTCTTGTTGTTGGGCTAAATTCATGGGAAAGGTATAAAAATAGGTAAAACTCATTTATCTAACACAACTCAACATCCCAACATAGGTTGGCTTGGACAACTTCTCGCATAATCAAATGCTTTTCTTTTGTAATCTATACCAGTAGAAACCTGCATCCCAAACACTGTTCAGTTCCTGTTCTTAGTCCACTTCACTCAAGCACACGAGTGTAAGTGACCTTGAACGAGATTGACTCCCTCTTTCACGCATTTATCTAAAGCATTTCCCTTAGTTCAATGTGTATACAAAACTCAATGTAATTCAAGCTCAGGTACAAACTTTCGTCATAAAGGTGCATTATAGATATCATTAGGAGACCTGATTAGTTCTCTTGGCAATCCTGCTGTTCTAGCAACTCTATAGGGAAGACATCAGTGATTAGAATCCAAGATAGTAGTTTCTGGAAAAGTATAGTACCAATCTTCAGACATTTGTTTTGCTTGCGCTATTTCTCCACTTGGATTAAGTTCCTCAACTATCTTCTCGTGATAAGAAATACTAGACCAATCCCAGAAGTCTCCTATGTTCACTACTGTTCCACAATCATATTTCTCTTGCTGTTCTCTACAGAACTCCAGGTATCCATCCATAGTATAAGGCAAATGACAATCACCTATAACCAAAACATTATCTTTATTGCCTCATCTATAAGGTTCTACCTTTACTCTAATGGGAACACTAAAGTTTTCTTTGTTAATAAGGATTTCTATTCAGAACCTCTTACTAAGTTTCTCTACAGCTTTTTCTAGTGCTGATAGTTCTGCTTCTACTTCTCAATCTTTATAAGTATACTTCTTAAACTCATCAAGGTTATTATGAACCACTGGAGTTTGTTTTTCGTTTCTTCGTTTACTAATAGTTGCCAAAGGAACTCAAAGCTCATCCCTTATCTTACGATGAGAAATACCTTTTTCAATACATTCTAATACTTGCAGGCGTAAGTTCATGATTATTGAACGAATAAAAGTTTAGGATACAAGTTGCCATCAACTTCATAGTAGAAGTCATCTACTACTCAGTTCCTAAAAAAATCACTACATTGGTACTTTGTTCAGACATTTAAGTCTTCATAGTTCCTATAATGAGAAATCTCTCAATTAGGAGTTTCTATTTTAAACTGATGTCAGGATTTTACACAGGTGAGTTTCATGCTTAAAATAATAATAAAATCTATTGTTAGTGGAAGTTTACTCTTATTTTTAGTAATTGCAAGGGGAAATTTGCTATTGATTTTCACTGTTTTAAATAAATGAGCGGAAATCCCACTCATCGTCCCGTAGGGCGTGGGTGGGATGGATAGCTCTTAACAAATCGTCTTGATTTTCCTGAAAAAATGTTTACTATTCTGTTGTTAGAAGATTCGAAGCTTCTAATGAATGTCGAAACTTTCGTACATTAGATATAACAAAAAACACCATTTATTGTAGATGCAGAGGTTAGAGCCTGTATTATTACAACCTCAACTCTGCATCGCTCTAACACAATAGGCGGTGTTTTTTGTTATTTACTTTTACTTTTTTTTTCTTACTATTATGACAACACAACAACTTATTCAACACTTGGAGATGTTTTTAGAAAAACAATTAAACAATGAAAGCGATTTTTCTAATTTATGTTTTTGATATTCTGCTTGTATAGAAGATATTAGAAAAATTTTAGAGATTGAAAACTCTGAGAAACTGTAACTTTTATTTATTTTTTTTATTATACTATGAGTAAACGTAGAATGATTAGTAATGAAGTAGTATGATCTGCTAAGTTTATCAAGATGCCTTGAGAAACACAGTCTTTATACTTTCACTTATGTATGAACGCTGATGATGACTGAGTTTGTGAGGCATTTAAAGTAATGAGATTAACTTGAGCTAGTGAAGATAGTATAAGACTTTTACAAGTTAAATGATTTATAAGAATACTAAATGATGATTTAGTTACATATATAATGGATCGGAATGAGCACAATCTCTTACGTGCTGATAGAAAAAGTAATAGTATTCATAAATGTCTTTTACTACAAGTATTCCCTGATATACAGCTTATTGAGCCTAAACAAAGAGTAGATAGAAAGAAAAATATGGGTGTATTATCTGAAACTGGGACGTCCCATGGTCAGTCCATGGACGGCTTAGTAGAGTATAGTATAGTAGAGTCTAGTATAGTAGAGTCTAGTATAGATATATCCACTTCTTCAGAAAATTTGGAAACTCAAACAAACTATGTTTGAACAACTAATAACAAATTAATAGATAAAGACCACAACTTGACAAACACAAAAAAAGTGACAAAACAACAAAAAGTTTCATCTAAGGTATTTGTACCACCAACACTTGAACAGGTTAAAGAGTATTTTACTTTGAAAGATTATAAAGAAGAAATTGCTATAAAAGCATTTAATTACTATGAAGCGTGAGATCGAAAGGATAGAAATATGGACCAAATAAACAATCGAAAGCAAAAGATGATTGGTGTTTGGTTTAAACCTGAAAATAAAATAGAAAAAAAGAAAACAAATATCATTAGAGATAAGGATGATGTAAAACAGTTGTATCCAGAAATAGAAAATATAACAGACTGAGTCTACGATAAGTACTATCTTATAAACGCTCTCATTGAATGTTGATGTGAAATAGAAAAAGATAGAGAAACTATAGAATGAATTATAAACTGATTTTATGAACAAGTAAAAAAAAGTAATGGTTCGTGTAGTTGGTCGTGGCTTCTTGCGAAAGCTACATATATGCAAAATCAATTGAAGTGACAAAATAACGACACTCAAAAAATACTTTCTATTTTCTCTAAAATTTTACTTTCTAACTAATTATTCCTATGATAGTACGAAAAGATATTCCTGTTATGGGTTCTTTTGAAAAGTTTTGCGAAAGAAGAGATTGGATAAAAGAGAATTGAAGTCTATGAATACCATGACCATATTCTTTTTTTGATAAGACGCAGTGAATTGTTAGGAAGAAGGTTTACACTATTGGTGCTTTCTCAAACACTGGTAAAAGTAAACTTGCATATAATCTTTGTTCTAAGTTCTTAAAACTTTGATTAAAATGTATCTATGTGTCTGTAGAAGAGTGAGAAGAGGATATGTTTGGTAATATATCAAGTGCATATGAGAATAATAAAATAACAGAACAACATTTACTAAGTATTGAAATAAAAAACTATTACTGATTACTTCTTTCTGATAGTGCTAGAAGTGTTTCTGATATAGATGCTCTTATAAAAGAATATCCTTGCGATGTAGTTTTTATAGATTATGTACAGTGACTTATGTGAAAGGGTTCTAGTTATGAAAAGAATGCAGAGATTGCTCTTTGAGTACAAAGACTAGCAATTGAGAATAATGTTACTATATTTAGTTTGTCACAACTAAGTAACAGTGCAATGAAAGAAAATAGAATGTGAATAGAAGGAAATATTGTACTTCTAAAAGGTGCTTGAGAGTATTATGCTGGTAGTGATGTTATTTTTATTCTTTCTAGGGATGAACAAACTAATCAAATGCAGCTGAAAATAGAAAAGAACAAGTTATGAGTTAGGTGAGATATTTATAATGTAAGTATAGATTATGAATGTAATCAGTTTTCTTTTAATGAAGTTATAAAAAAGTACTAGCTTTAATCCTTATGTGATTTTCAATGACTCTTGAAGAAATAGAAAGAATAGAAAACATAGCTATTGGTTATGCAGAGATGAAAAAAGTAAGATTAAGTTCTGATATCGTAACTTACACTACCAGACTTTGTGTAAACTTTTTAAAAACACTTGATACTAAGACTCTTCATGATCTTTGTTTCTCTCAAGATGTTTGAATGGATTTAGAAATGAAGAATGTAATTGAAGAAATGCAACGCTGACTTGATGAGATAGAAATTACACAGTTAAAAATTATTCATTGATTAACCTAACCACCATGCACAAAACAATCCTCAACCTTTGAAGAAAACTTTGAATTACATTCACTTGTAAAATGCTTCATTGAACCAACGTTAAGTACCAAACCAAAAGCAAGAAAATCCCATACCATAAAACACTGGTGGTAGATTATGAGGATAAGAACATTGAACAAATCTTAGAAGATTATTCCCAACTAATTCAAGCCATTTTTGAGAGGAAAAAAGTAGCTGTAAAAGTAAAAAAGCAAAAAGAAAAGAAGATTAAACTTTCTTTCACAGAAGAGAAAGATTATATGATGTCTTGGACTATAGGAAAGATAGATAAAGAACTACGACCTGTATTCTCATTAGCTATAAGATTAGCTTGAGCTTGGGAGGAAAATGGCCAGTACTATAATACCTGCTACACAACGAAGCAAGTGTTTCTGGTAAGTGAATTGCAAGCAGGTCACTGGATAGGAAGAACTTGTAAGACTTGGAAATATCATGTTGATAATGTTAAACCACAATGCTACACAGCTAATATGAAACATATGGGTAATGGAATGTCTCTAGAATTTGAAAAATATCTAAAAGAAGAGGGCATAGATACCAGCTACATGGTAGATAACAAAAACAATAAAATACTTCAAGAAGTGTACTATTCAAGAGAGTATCTGGTAAATCTTTTCTTTCAATGCAAAGATTTTACAAAATCGACTTGATTTTCTAAAAAAAATCCGTAGTATTCAATTAGACAACTAAGTCTTTAAAATCGTCTTTTTATAGGTAGGGCAGGTATTGCCCGAACCGCTGTCAGTGATGACAGCTACGCTCGTGGACTGTAGATAAAACTCTCATTTTGAGATATACAGGTTGAATCGAGAAGCCCACTCATCAGCATTAGCTGTATGTGGGTAGTTCATAAAATCGACTTGATTTTCTAAAAAAAATCCGTAACATTCAATTAGACAACGAAGTCTCACAAATCGTCTTTTATTATTTATATTTCACTATCATGGAATTCACAGGAGAAGTCAAAGTCAAAAGTCCAGTTATTGGTTACTACCAATGGAAATCAAAAGAACAAAAACGAGAAATCTACAACAAAGAAACAAAAGAAAAAGTTGTGTTGGATAAACTTCCAAAGTTTGTTGTCCTAAGACAATGATGGTCAGTAGCAGGATACTGTGAGCATACTAACAAGTCTGTATGGTCTAATGAAGTAAGTTCTACAACTAAAGATATTCTTAATGTAAGAAGCTGAAATCTTCTTCTAGGGAATGGTATCTGGAGTACTATTAAAGAAAATGTAGAGTCTCAGTGAGGTAAATTACAAATTGTAACTACAGTGCTTATGGATGACGGTATTTATGGTATTTGTCTTAAAGGTTCTGCAATTGCTTCTATGTTAGATGCTTGTAAAAAACACGATATCAATGCTAATACCTTTGAATTTTCTGGAGTAACTTCTGCTAAAAAAGGGGCTAATACCTACTACATACCAGGGTTGGTTTCAGTAGGAGGTATTGAAAATATGTCTGATTGTATTGCTGCTGCTAAAGAAGTTTCTAGTTATTATAATAAAAAAGCAGATGCTACAGAAGAACATTTTGAAGCAACAGTAGAAACTGAAGAAGAAGATGATACTTGGACAGATCCTAAAGATGCTAAGAAAGTTGATTCAGATGATTTGCCATTCTAATTTTTCTCTATACCTCTATGCAATCACTTAAATCATCAGTAGAAAATCTCGGAGAAATAGTTACTCAGATTATACATTTCTCTAAATGAAATAAAAGAACATTCAAGGGGATTGTTACTGCTAGCATAGTCCAAGGAGAATTCACAAAAATGATGACTTCTGATAGAATGATTTTGGTTAATCCTAATAATGTTGATTGTATTGAGGTATTCTCTGAAAAAGAAAAAAGTAATACATTTACGCATCCCATAAATTTTGTAACCATTTAGGTTTTTTACATATTTTTTAAACACTCATGAACGAAGACGAAACAATTGTAACTCCAGTAGTTACCGAAGAAGTTGCTGTTGAAGCTACAGAAGAAGCTTGTACAAAAGTATGCTCTGACGGTACTCCTTGTACAAAAGATTGTGCAGACAAAGAATGTTGTAAAGAAGCTGCTGCTGAGTAGTAATTATTCTTTCAAGAAAAAAACTAGGAACTATTCCTAGTTTTTTTCTACAAAAAATAAAAAACTTGCTTTATAATAAAAAACCATTATATTTCAAGCATGAACTGTGATTTCTGTAAGAAAAAAATAAAAGGAACAAACTTCAGACATGTAACAGGAAGAATATTTTTTTGTTACTGGTGCTGATGTGAGGAACTTTGAGATAAGTTTTACGACTCTGTAAAATTTTGTGAGGAATTCACTCTGGAGTTTGAACAAACCTATGGAGACAAAAAAGCAAAAAAGAGTTACAAAGAACTAAAGGAACAGATTGAAGAGTTTCATAAGACAAAAGTTTTACCTACCACCCGTATTCAAGATGCAAAAAACAACAGTAAAAAAGACTCTAGTAGCTCCAGTGAAGAAGATGCCTGTTATTGTGTGTAGTAATCCTGATGCAGAACCTTCTGACTTCAAAAAATGATTTGAGGAAAGACTAAAAAAACTGGAAGATAACTACATCCAAGATAAAGATACTATAGAAAAACTAGAGTATTTTCTCAATGAGATGAGACTAAAGGAAGAAATTCTTAGTAGATCTGTACCTAGTTTAAGAAACAGAATAAGTCCTAGTATGAGTACGAAAGAGTTTGCTCAATGAGTTTGTTCTGTACTCGATGTTCTCCATAAAAAAAGTACTATTTTGTAAAAAAATAAACAAAAATGCAAACTTTCTGATTCCTCTATAGAATACCCTCTGAAGAGAGATGAATATTCTACAATTGAGACCCTGTAAACCTAAAGTACTGCTATAACGCAGACGAGGCTAACGAATGGTACAAACTTTATGAATCTGACTTCATAACAGTAGACCTTGAAAGGCCATGAAGCAAAACTCTTAAAATATCATTTCCTTATAGACAGGAATGAGTAGGAACACATAACCTAGAAATTCATTGTAATCAAAACAAAAGAATCGATGCTAGACTATTGGCTCTTATAGATGCTTTCTCTAAGAAGTATCTTATTACAGAAGAATGACACTTCGTGGATAATACAGCTGTAATAGTGGATGCTGATGACAATATGTCTGCATTACAAATGATGAAAGATGTACTATTGGGAGTGGTAAGAATAACACCTCTTATGTTGTTTGCTTGATTAGATAAGAAATCAAAAGCAAGAGTGTATATACCTTTTGAACTATGACAGGACTTTGAAATAGAATATGAGTATGAAGGAAAGAAACATAAGACAATGATTTTCTGAGCGTATGCAGGTAAGATAAGAGATGCTGTTGGAGAAGACTCTATGAGATTTGATTGATATACACTTCAAGCACGACAAAGACATTATAATTTCTATAGAGGACAATATACTGCTATTCATGCTTGTAGAGGTTCTGGGAAAACTATGAGTGAAACTCCTGATAGTCTGATATATGCTTTTAAGGATGAGACATACGATTATGAGAAGATAAATGGTATTGTGCAACACTTCTTTTCAGGAACAGTTGCTATGGTCAAATGATGACCATACAAATATGTAAAAAGAGCTATGAATAGAATGTTCAGGAATACAGAAAAGAAAGCACGAAAACTAGACAAACATGATATGAAGTTCTATGTATTTGACGGAGATGAATACTCTGATTGAGGAGATAAGGAAAGAAGTATAATGTTTGCTTCTGCGCTATCAGAAGATAAAGGTAGAGGACAGAGACCAGCAAAAACAAAGTTAGATGAAGCTGCTTGGTACGATTGAGTTAATGGTCAAGAGGTATTTGGTATTGCATTAGGTACTAATTACAATGAAGTAACAATGCTGACTACTATCAATTACCAAGAACCTAAGAACCGAGAGTATGATGTATATATGAACTTTAAGAATAATATGAAGAAGAATGAGGACTTAGTAGACCTTATAGTAAGGCTACGAAAGAAGTATTGATTTGATAAAGCTAAGAGTAGAGATGATTATCAAAGAATGATTAACGATGGTACTTTCAAAAGATGTAGAGAAGAGTTTCATTCTAAATATAAGTATGTTGCTTTGAAATACACTATTGATGATGTAGATGAAAAAGTTGTAAGTGCTGAAAAGAAAAAAGAACAGGTAGCGTCAGCATTAAATAGATGAGAGCAATTTATGCTTGCAGAGTACTACTCTGAGTATATAGATGCATATCCAGAGTTTATAGCTTCTGGATTAGTAGAGTCTAGTACACCTTCTAAATTTGATAAAGTAATTGTATGATTCGATGAGTGAGGTGGTTATGATAATCCTGCTGTAGTAATAGGTTGAGTATTAGATAATAAGCTCTACATAAAATATTCAGAGAAACTTCCTAGAGATATTGCAGAGAAGTGGAAAGGTGTTCGTAATGCTGTAGAACTGGCTAAGAGACGGTCACATAATCACAAGGTTGTATTTATTTGTACTGCTACTGGAGGTAATGCGTTCTCAGCATATAAAGAAGCATACGAAGCAGTATGACAAGTAGATATGCTACTAAAGGAGACTCCTGCTAAAGATTGAGGTACAAAAGAGTTCTATGCTGTCCCTGCTGGTAACTGATTACCATATCACCATAGGACTGGTAAGAGATATATGGTAAAAGTCACGAGAGACCAATTCTTTAATAAAGGGAATATAGTCCTCGATACTAGCTTAGAGTGAGCGTGAGGACTTTTGGATGAATTAGAAAATTATAAGCACATAAATGGAACATACAAAGCAGTAAAAGGAAAGGATGACCAAGTAGCAGCAATGATGTTTGTATGTCTGTATGCTTATACACAAGTACTACAAAAAAGCTACGATATGGAAGACCTACAAGGAGAAGACCAATACAAACAATTCCTTGCACTCTGGAAAGAAGTATGAGAAAGTAAAAAGATAGATGGAGATAAGAAACAAAATGAGGATATGTTGCAGTATGCCGAGAATAGATTATAGTTTTTATTTTTGAAATCATTATGCTAATACTTTGAGATTGTTTGGAAGAGATGGAAAAACTTATTGAACAGTGAATAAAAGTTGACCTTATAGTAACAGATCCTCCATACGAAGTTTCGGTTAATTGATGATGAACTGTAAATAATATAAAGAAACTAAATAAATCTCTTAATTAATGAATCGTAAAAGCAGGAATAGTAAATTGATTTGATTATGATGCAGTATTTGAAAGGTTAGATAAACTTCAAGACAATATAAACATATACTTCTTTTGTTGAAAAAAACAGATAATGAGATATATGAATAGATATGTTACAGAGAAGAAATGCACTTTTGATATACTATTTTGGCATAAAAATAATGCTTTACCAACATATTCTAATAAATATCTAACAGATTGTGAGTATATATTGCACTTCAGAAAATGAGCTAGTTGTCATCCTAAGAATTATGAAGACGCTAAAACTGTATATTTATGAAGCATAAATCATAAAGATAAAAAGATATACGGTAACCCTACAATTAAACCACTAGAATTAGTAGAAAGGTTTATTAGAAATAGTAGTTATGAGTGACAAACTATACTCGACCCATTTATGTGAAGCTGAACCACTTGAGTTGCTTGTCAAAAAAACAACAGAAAATTTATATGAATAGAATTAGATGAAGAATACTACAACATAGCAAAAGCAAGAATTGAAAACCTTTAGTTTCGTACATTCAATAATGAGGAAAAGACCTGTCCGAAGAAACTATTCAGAAGCATTTATGAGAAAGCACCGATATGATAACATGTGAGGTAATTCTATTAAACTAACAAGAGATATTTCTGAATGAAGAGCTTTGAGAATACATATGTTTAATCCCTATAAAAAAGATTGAGAGTGGCTGCCTTCTTATAAGATAATGTATGCACCAACACATCAGTGGATAGATACTATAGTAAAGAACCTTTGAATAGACCCTGAGTATACAACTGTTGCCGCTATGCAGAGATACCTTAGAAGAGAAATGGGATTGAAGAGCTTAGAAACTGAAAAAAACCTTTTATACAATATTCTACATAATGAGTCTAATTGATTACATAAGGGAGAAGCTCTCTGAACTTACAGGGGGAAGTGACACAGAAAACGCAGGAAACTGACAATCGCAGATGACTATGGCGAGAAACTCATCACCAACTTCTAGTTATGGAGATCCGACTCAAATGAGTTATGCAGAACCTAATATGAGTTACGCACAACCTCAGGTATATGGAGACCCAACGCAGATGAGTTATGCAGAACCTAATATGAGTTATGCTCCTATACCATTAGCAGCACCTCAAGTATACGGAGACCCAACACAGATGAGTTATGCAGAACCTAATATGAGTTACGCACAACCTCAGGTATACGGAGACCCAACACAGATGAGTTACGCTCCTATACCAGCTCCAGCACCAATATCTTCTCAAGTATATTGAGATCCTACTCAAATGAGTGTAGCTCCTGCATATAATCCAGTTGTAGTAAATCCTGTAGCACAAGCACAAGTAAATCCAAATTCATTTCCAGTAGATAATACTATTACTCTCCCACAGCAATTACCAGAAGTTTGAGCACAGAATATAGATAATTCTCCAACAGCTTTATGAAGAGCTATTCAGTGAATACCCTTAGCTATATATAGTTATGTAGATACTACTGCACAGATATCTGATGCTGCTGTAAAACAGGTTGCAGAGTGATTGGCTCTTGACCCTAGCTTTGAAAAACTTGGTATTGTGGGTTGATGAGTTCTTAAATGAGTTTTTGCTCCTGTATTATGATGATTATCATTGTGAGTACAAGCTCTTACTAACTACTCAAACAAAAAGGAACAAGAACAATACTGAGCAGAAAAACTAAAAACTATTGATAATGATATTCAACTTGCTACAGAGAATAGACAGCAAGTATTACAAGATACAATTAGAAAAGAAACAGAAGCTAGATGACTAACTCCTAGTTCAAAAGACCTAGAATTACAAACAAATTATACTAAAACAGATTGATTGCAGGAGTATGTAGATTGAGCAATAAAGTCTCATAAAATAGCTATGATAGATACCAATTGAGTAGACGCTAAGTGATATGGTAAGGTTCTTGATACTTTCCAAGCTAATAAAGATGCATTAGACCTAAAGTTTGCAGAATATATTGGTAAGTGATTAACATCAGACGAAGCACAGAAAATGGTTTTTCAGGATTTATGAATAGATTGAAAAGATGATTTATGACTTACGAAGTATTATTTTAAGTGAGTAGAAGAGCAATGAGTTAAAAATCTTATTTGATTTGGTACAGCTCCTACTGATATTCTAAAGTATATACAAACAAAATCTGTATGGGAACAAAATGCTCCATGGTACTCTGATGTATGAAGTTTTCTAGCTTCATCAATATGATCTGCTGGTAACTTAGTATGACAACAGAGCTTCTCTGTGTTTACTCCTCAAGAAATTGATATATTAAATAGAGGGGATTCTATTACGAGAAAATCTTATTCAATACCAGAATGAGACTCTAACAAATTTGCATATAGTCTTATAGGAGCTTGACCAGAAGTGGTTTGATGACTTATAGGTATTATTGCAGGTAATGCAGTGTGAAGTGCAATAGAGTGAGCTACTGCATTAAATTTAGTAAATACAAGTACAAAATACGGTAAAGTAGCAAGAACATTGGCTGCTTTAACAAAATGAACTTTAGCAAGTTTCCCAGAAGAAGTAATTATCAATGCTTGATTTAATGTAAATAATGTAAAACAATACTGATTAGATGACTTTACTCTTGATCTTGTTGGTTGAGTTTTTGATGTTGGATTGAGGTCTTCTTGAGCTGTAAGTGCTTGAGGTAAGATTACAAGATACTTAAATGAATGAGATAAAGCATACTACCAAGAAGCATTAGATATATCTACTAAAGCTAGCACAATACAAACAGAAGCTAAAGCATTAGAACAATCTTGATTAGATGCTACACAAGCTCGCCAACAAGCAACAGATAACTTTGAAGCAAGAGAAGCGCAAATACAAGATGCTACTCAACAAGGAGTACAGAGTTGATTAGATCCTACAACAGCAGAGAAAGAAGCAAGAAAAGTAATAGGTAATAATAAAGAAACTCTTTCTGTAGAAGAAATCAATGCAATAAAGAAATTTCAGGATGCACAAGAACTTAAGGTTACTAAGGGTATTATTAACAATGACTTAGCTACTAGTGATGAGTTCAATATATTTATCAAAGATATGTATCTTAACCATAGAGCAAACTCTTTACTAGGAGACAAAGCTGTTAAAGGATTAACTATTGAAGAAGGCAAAGCAAGAGTCTCACAATTTATAGATGAGAACTTGTCTTTCCTTAAAGCTGTTGCTAAAGACAAATGAGCTACTATTGCAGACTTAGTTACTAAAGATGTTGGAAAACAGGTAAACTTCTTCTTAGGAATTGCTAAGAGTGGGTTGAGAAAAGAAGACGGAACTCTTATTAGAACTCTAGCAGATGTTATTGATTTACCTAAACCAAAAGAGAATGCTATTTATGCTACTCTTTCTGGAGCAGATAAAACAAGCGCTATATATGTAACAACAAAAGATATATCTGAACCTTGAATAAAAGCTAGTACTCTTTCGAGACTTGCTAATGGTGTAGATACTGGCATTACTGTTGCTAATAAAGGCGTTGCTGATTTAGCTACTACCAAATCTAATACTATATATGTAGCTAGTATCAATGACCTAGAGGATGCACTAAATTGATTATCTCAAGCAGAGTTTACTGCTACACAAAAGAACTTAAAAGGTAAAACTATTATAGGAGGAGACGCTAAATTTGAATGAGCTGCCATTAGTAGAAAAAAGAATGGCAAAGTAGAAGTAAAATTCGAGAAGAATACTTGAAGTAAAACATCTTTCTGACAAAAAGAAAAGAGTTTTGTTGTTGATGGAGATATATTATACTTAGGACATCAGTCTTTAAAAGATGCGCAAGAAACAGCTAGAATTACTGGAGGAGCTTTAAGTTGAAAGAAAGCATTAGCAGATGATGCTTTTGATGAATTAGCAAAAATAAGATATGGAGAATGAGCAGATGATATTGTGAGACAAGTAGATGCTTTAGTAGTAAAACTATGAGGAGAGATTACGAGACAAGAAGCGGAACAAATAGTAAACAAAGTAGCTAGAGACTTAGAAACAACAGCATTCACGCCTACGAACCTAGCAGATAAATGGGCAGAACATAATGCTTTAGATGAATTAGGTCTTACTAATGCTCGTAATGAGGTATTTACAGAAGCGTGATTAACACCTTGAGCATATCCTGCAAAAGATCCTGATATGTCAAAAGCACTATTCCAGTATACTAATCCTAGAACAGCTGAGGAGAAAGCTATTGCAAGAGCATATATTTTGTGAGAAGATATTAGTGTAACAGCTTGATTACTCACAGAGAAACTTTCTTGAAAGTATATTGTCCCAGATAACTTCTCTAGGGATTTCCTTCTAGGAGGAGATAATAGATTAAGAGCAATTGCAGATTTTATAAAAAGAAATCCAGAAATAGAAGATGTTGAAAAAATTGTTAATGATGTTGTAGAAAGTTCTAAAGTAAAAGATGTTAATAAGTACGATAACACCACTTTAAGTATGGATAAGAATGCTTTGGTACTTACTTATGTAGATCCTATTGTTAGTCCTGATGTCACTGTTATGCTTGTGAAAGCAGGGGATACTCCAGAGGTAGTAAAACCAGAAGGAAATACACTACTATATAAGGAAGCAAGGAAGTATAAGACAGCTGATGATTTCTTGGAAAAGTACAAGAGCCAACCATATTGAGCTTCGGACTATGCTAATCTTGTAAGAGAAACTGATCCTGAATTAGATAGAATATATAAAGAAAGAGAAAAACTTTTGAATGCATGATGACCAGATGGGAACTATGAATTACGAACAAAAAATACACAAGAAGAAAAGCAAAGGGAAAGAGAAGTATGACTACATCCATTGCTTGATTGAGACCTCCGTAAAATTCGAGAAGAAGCACAAGTAATACCAACACCACAAGCAATAGGAACTCAAGCTATAAAATCAAACATAGAAACAGCAAGAGCTAAAGTCCAAGAGTTTGTAGATGAATATAGGCGTGTTACTTCTGGTGTAACTGATGAGTGAAAACTATCAGACTTGAAAAAAAGAGCGCAAGTGTTTGTGGATACTTTTGAAAAATATACACTACCTAAACTATTCTGAGGAGATATTGTTGAAGCTACTAACAAAACTCAATACTACAATGTATATAAACTAGACCATAAAGACCCTAAGTGATTTGAGGATAGTTTGATAAAACTACAGAATGGATACGATGCTATATTTAAGACAGTTGAAAAACAGTCTTTTGGTGAACAAGTATCACAAGCTAGAAAAATTGCTAAGGCAACCGAGTGATTAGATGCTAAGATAGCTAAACAAACAGAAGCATTAGATAATAAGATAACAGAACTACAGCAGAGAAAAATAGATAAAGAATCTGGTAATGTAAAAAGCAAAAAAGAGTATGTTGCAGAAAACAAAGATAATGTTGCAAAAAAAATAGAAAAAGAAAATAAAGTAAATAAAACAGACTTGCAAAAACAAAAAGATACTGTAGAAAAAAGATACGATAAACAGATTGCAGATTTAGAAAAACAAAAGAAAGATCTACAGAAATGAGAAGTATCTTCAGAACCCATTAGTAGTACTGACTTATTCAATAAGAATGCAACTAATGAATGAATATGACAGCCATGAAAATCATCAGTTAGTCCTACTGATAAAGATTATGTTAAAGAAGAGAAAAAAAAGCTCTGGTTAGCAAATGTAATCTTCTCTGCAGACAGTCCAAAAGACATTAAGAATTGAAGTAAGTATATTAAGTTCTTGACTAGTAATGGATTCTCTTATGAAAGCATCAAAGCTGCTAAGAAAAAGTTGTCTAAAGAATGATTTGATTTATTTCAGGATTATACTCAATATGAAAACTATGCTGACATTATAGACGAGCTATATAGCAAAAATACTGTTTTTACTAAAGTAGATGAAGCTCAAGTAAAAGTAGTCAATGAAAATATACTTGATTTGAAATATAATAAAACAAAGAATGTAGCAGAAGATACAGCAAAAATACAGTCAGAGATAGATAAACTAGATGCAGATATTAGCAAGAAAACTAATAGTGAATTAGATAATTGATATGAAGAATATAAGAAGTGACTATTAGAAACTAATGACCAGATAGATGAGAAAATCGCTACTATACAGTCTGATAAATATGCTAAACTTGCAGAACTACAGGCAGAAAAAGATGCTCAGATAGCAGCAATACCAGAAGACACTAGACCGTTACGACAGAAAGTAAGTGAGGATGGATTTGCTCTTACGAACATAGACGGTAAACCCGTCTTACTTAATAGAGAACAGTACATACAGCATTTAATGGATAAACTACCAGAGTGAGTAGACCTTAAGACTCTATGACTTGACTATAGAGCTTTGAAAGTTCCAGAAAAGAACTCTCTTATACAAGCATTAGAATATATCAATAACCTTATGGTTCAGAAACAATGAGCTTACGAAACAGTAATTCAGAATTTTCCTGATATGAAAAACTTCTTTGAGATATGGTCTGCTGCTGAAGGAGAACTTCCAAAAGCATTTGTATGAGTAAGTAACCCTGAAACTATGAAAATGGTATGGGATGATGTTACTAAGATTGTAAAAGGAAGACCATTAACAAAAGCTGAATTAGATGGAATAATAGAGAAAGCTACAAGTAACAAAGACTTACAAGACATCTTCAAGGAAAAATTCGATTGATTCACAAAATTACACGATATCAATCCAGAGTATTTGAAACAAATACAGGAAGGAGCAAAAGAACTACCACCTCTTGATGACTTCGCTAATAAAATAGTAGAAGCAACGAGATATGACATAGGAGGATATAGTGTGCCTATGAAATGAGACACTGGTATAACAATGATAAAAGCTCCAGATGCAGTAGATTGACCTAGAATATTATCTGACGCAACTGCGTATGAACTACCAGTGACCGTAGAGGATTTTTGGAACAGATGGAATGCTAGTCAGATAGAAAGAGGAATATCATATATAGATGAAGCAGAAGCAGCACTAAAATGATTAGAACTAGAAAGACTCAAGAGTGCAGCAAACATACTAAGAGAACAGGGTAAGACAGCTCTTGTTAATGCTCTTGATTGAATGAACTTATTCCATGGATTAAAAGGATTTATAGCAAGTTCAAAGTTCGATGCAAAAGTATTCCAAGAAAAGCTCATAGAGTTTAATAATAGATTTAATGACTTTGCGCTTCCTTTGAAAGATATAAAGTTTGTTGATTATAATGATGCTGCATCTCAAGCTGCTGCATTAGTGACAAAAATGTATTATGATTTAACAAAAGTATCAACAAATGTTTCTGAATGATTTGCAGACCTTGTAGCAAAATCTTATGATAAAAGATTAAAGGCAACTACTAAAGGAGACAGCGCTTATATTACTGATCTTTCTAAACGAGCAGAAGCAGTAGAACAAAATAAGATATTAGATGTATTGAACTATAAAGCAGAATGAAACCTAAACCTTGGAACTGTTGAGGAGGTAGCAAAACTTTCTAATGAAACAAAAGATAAGATAAACGCATTACTAGGAACAAATATGAAAGAAAATAAAGAGTTTAGACAAATACTTACTGGATTGTCTAATTTCGAGCATGACACGAACTATATTATGAAGAGTCTCTCTTTAGTAAATAAAGCGCTAGGAAGTGCTCCTACAAAATTCTTGAATTTAGCAAAGACTATTTTTGGTTGATTGAGTCCTATGGCTATTATTGGTTCTTGATTAGCATATGGCCAGAATGTTTTGCAAGCTGTTAAAAGATGATTTGTGCCTATGGTAGATACTCTTTCTATTTTAAGAAAGCACTCTATAGGAACAAACCTATGACCTGATGCAGTTGAATGAATATTAAATGCTTATGGTAAATGGCAGTGAAATACTCCTAAGACATGGGCAGAGCTATCAACAAGAGGTAATACTTGGTATGATAACTTGGAGAGTATTGCTACTAATATTCTTGATAATCCACAGAACTTTGTAGATTACATACTATCTCCACTCGTTAAAGAAAATGCTTTTAATTCTGTTATAAAGTCTGGTAGTCTAGGTCATGTATTTGTAAGTGCTAAAGAGTTCGATGAATTTATATCTAAAGTAGATCCAGTACTTAGAGAACAGTATCTTGCAAAAGTAAGAACACAAATGAGTACAGCATACTGAAGAATGTCTGCTTCTGTTGCTCAGGGGTTTAATAGATACCAGCCAACAAACGCTGTAGAGAGATTTACTTATATGCTTCATAGTTACAGACAAATGCGAGCAATGCAAGGTTTCTATAACTTTGTTAATAATATGAGTACTACTGGTAAAGTGCTTTCATCATTAGCTTCTGGAAATAGAGAACTTGCTTCTAAGATTGCTAGAAATAATCCATACTTCTATAACTTTATTAGTAACTCTATACTTACTGGGTACTATGCAACTAAAGCACTAAAATACAAAAATCAAGATAATCAAAGTGAAGTGAGTTGACAAGATTTAGTGTGAGATTTATTTGGAGCTGTTATGAACCTTGGATTAAATACTACTGGTCTACAGATGTCATATCCTATGAAATACTTAAAATCATTATATTGATATGCAGGTGCATACTTAGACTTACAAGCACAGAACGAAGAAGCTAAAGGAAAAGATATTTCTGAGTGAACCTTTGATAGTAATCGAAAGTCAGCAGGGACAGCTACATTCTCGGCAGTGTATGATAGTATGAATAGATTTATGTTAGCAGGTATCACAGTAGATGACCTTGCTGCAGCTTTAGTTAATTCTGATGAGACTGCTGCTGGTAATTTAGAGGCTGCAAAGAACTGGTTATATAGAACTGGTACTGCTGGGGATAGGTGGTATTTAGATGATGCTCTTCCTGCTTTCAATTCTTATTTCTCTTCTAATCCTAATGCTAAGATAAAATGAGCTCTCATGTGATTTAATTCTGATGAGAGAGAAGCTGATGTAAATGCTTGATATGTTTGAAGAATAGCTTGATCGCTAGAACAATTATGACTTGTGAAGTTTAAGGATGAAGCAGAACAAGCAAGAATCACTAAAGACATTAGTTCATTCTTATTGTGAAACTTTTCTCTTTATAAGATAGTTAATAGCATAGGTGACAACAGCAAAAAAATAATATCTTCTGAAACACAAAGAAAACTAGAAGTTGGTATTGCTGGACATCCTCTTGTACAAGAATACTTAAAGACAGGTAAAATCAACTTCAATAATGTTTCAGAAGCATCACTAGATTTAGCAGAGAAAGAGTTTGTAGAGGGTACAGTATGAGACGCTATGTATGTTGCAAGAAAGACTGACGGAAGCTGATGACTATTATATGCTTATAAGAACCGTATCTATGATAGAGAGTTCCAAAGAGTATTAAGTAACATAGGAGAGCCAAGAATAAAAGAACTAGAAAAGATGGCAGAAACAATACTCCCTTGAGAAACTAAAGACGAAAGAAAATTAAGATGACTACAAATTCTAGTGAATGAGATTAGTTCTCTCCCTAGAGACCAGAGAGTTGGTTTAGAGGGTATTATGCTAGCTTATACATATACACTAGATGAAATAGGTAAGAAGAAAGAATATACTGATAGAATTAAAGCACAAAACAAACTTATTAAGTGAAAAGAAGATAACCTTATTGCTGATATACCACCTGAAGAATGATACAGAATTAAGAGAGAGCTACTTAATAAATACTCTGATAGATTAGTTAATGCTAGTAGAGAGAACACAGATAGATTTCTTACACAAGACTTTGTAGAAAGTAATCCTGATATCAAGGCTCTTGCAAATATTATGGTAAAGAATGATTATGGTAATATGAGATTAAATTCTACTGCAGCGTGATATACTTCTAGTTACATAAACATCTTAAAAGGACTTAATGAAGGAAAATCTTTTGAAACATTAAATACTAACTATAGATGATTTAAGTGAGTTGCTTGACCTGCTAAAATACTCCTTGCTATGCAGATAGGAGACCATATAGATAATAGGTCTGATATATCTGATACTAGAAAGCAAGAGTTCAAGGAGTCTATGCTTACAAATATGGTTGGTGATGTTGCCAAAATAGAAGACTATAGAAAGATATTCTGAAATGACTTAGCAGATAAGATGTATGCTTACTGGTATGGTACTGCTAATGACTGAGCTAAGTTATTCAATGAGATGTACCATGATGCAACACAAGGGAATACAAGTGGAAAGACAAGATGAGGTTGAGGGAAAGCTCCTAAGATAGCTACTATGAAGGTAGATCCGTTGAAACTTCCTAAAGATACTAATGGAGATAATCCATTTAAGTGGTCTGATGGTTCTAAGCTCTGAGGTACTGCTTATGAAAGAGATGGTAAGTTCCTAGACTTCAATGGAGAACACTTCACGACAAAAGCTGTTGCATTACCTGGAGGATTTAAGTCATCATTACCATTCCCTGTAGATTCAAAGACATCACAAAATAAAGATATTAAGAGAAGTAAAGCTCTTAAAAACCGTTTCAAAGCTCCTACCAAGTAGCACTATTTCGTACATTGACTATAATGAAAACACAAGCACAAGAAGATAAATCACTAGAAGACGAGCCCTCTGCTAATCTAGCAATGGAGGCAAAGAGCTTGATAAATAATCAGTGTGATGCTCTTATTGTTAATGATGAGAGAAACCCAAGGCAAAAGATATCTGATACTATGGAGATATATTCAACAGCTCTGTGATATAGAGGTATAGATGATATGTACGCTAAAGTAATGCTTGAGAAAATCTATGCTTATCACAACTGAGCAAAGCCAAGTAGAAGCGATGAAATGATACTAAAGTTTATGAAAGAAATAGGAGAAGTTAAATGATATAAAGATATGAATAGGGAAACTGTAGTACAGACGAATATAAGACCTTTAGATCACCAACAAATACTCAAATCATAATGGGACTCACAACTGAAAAGACAATGCCTATGTCTACTAAAAAAGAGGTAAAGAATTATGTAGAACTTCCTAAAAAAGATGAGAAGGAGGTTTTTGTTGAAGGAGAAGTTTACAAAATAGTAAAAGATGCTATAGTGTATAATGAGAGTTTTGTGTTTCCAGAACTCTACAAAATTATAAAGAAAGATAGATTATTTAAAGGAGATTATATTCTAAGAAATAAACTAAGAGGAGATGAGAAAAGGTCTAGTGAAGTGTACCCTTTGATTAAGAGTGTTCATGATACTTTTGTGGCAAACCTCTATGAAACAGAGCTATCAGCAAGGGCTGTTGCAAGAAACCAAGAAGATGTAGAACAAACTATAGCAGCGCAATCTTTCTGGGATTGGGCAAGTAATATAGGAGAAATACAAAATGTAAAAGAACTCTGCAGGAACGAAGCTAGTCTCTTAGGCACAAGTTATGCTATAGGTGGTGTCAAAGAAATGAAATGATTTATAGAATATAGAAAAGAGTGAGAAGAATATAGTGATGATTACTCTGAGTATACTCCTAGTATGCAACACATCTCAATATTTGATATGTTCTATAATAGAAACGCTACAGATTTCTATAGTACACAATGGAAAGCATATAGAAAGATTATCTCTTGGGATGATTGTCTTGAAAGATATAACTCTTGGACTTTACTAGAAAAGAAGAAAAAACAAGAAGAAGTCAAAAGAAGCACTAATTATGTATCTCAGAAAGATTTCAAAAGAATTTATGATATTAAGAACTACGAGGATTGTTTCTGTAAAGATTTAGGAAGCATTACTAATGTAAGTGAGCTCTATGCTTGGATGGATAAATCTATGCTACAAGGAGATTTTTTGGACAATAAGAATGTAGAAGTAATAGAATACTATACTAAAGGTAATCTTGTTATCTTAGTTAATGGAGTTATAATTTATGACTCTATCAATCCACTTCCTAATAAAGACCCATTTGGTATAGTTGTATATGAAAACTTACCAGGATGTGTAAGAGGAAGAGGAATAGGTCACATACTTATGACACATCAAGAACTTATAGATAAGCACTCACAAGTAATAGAAGACCTCCAAACAATGCACTCTGATCCTATGTATATCGTAGAGATGTGAGCATTAAGAAATCCTGATGGAAGTACACCAGAAACAATAAGATATGAAAGAGGAAAGGTTCTTGAAAATAAGAGTCCTGGGTTACCAAATGGTTGAGTAAAACCTCTTCAGCGAGTAGACTTCCAAGCAATGCAACTTGCAATGCAACATGTAGCTCAACTCAAAGCAGAAGCAGATGTTATGGTAGGTTCTAATTCTTATGTACAAGGATGACAAACTAAAGTAGAAAGGTCATCAGCGTGAGTTAATGCAAGACTTGGAGTTGTTCGTAGTAGACTAAGACCTATAACCACTTCACTAGCTAGACTTGAATGCAAGATGTTTGAAACATGGTTAGCTGCAGCAGCTGTAATTATGCCTGATGAAATAAATGTAAGAGTAATGGGAGAAGACGATACTGTAAGCTGGAGGAAAGTTAAACCAGCAGACATCATAAATAAATTTGATATTGAATGCTCTAATGAAACAAACATACTAGAAACTAAAATGCAAAGAAGTCAAGAAATGATACAGTTGATACAGACTATTATTCCTAATAATGTAAACCCTGTAGATTGAACTCCTATATTTGATGTAGTAGATTTAATGAGACAGTACGTACAAAGTATACCTTGAAATATTAAAATCAAAGAATTTGATAAAAGCAAACTAAAACAAGCCAATCCAGAGGCAGTTTGAACACCTCCAGTAGATATAAATGTTCCTACTGATGGAAGTAGAATACCAGGAGAAAGTGACCAACAACGAGCTGCTAGAATCCAGAATAATCAACCTACTCAACAGTAGGTTTTTTAATTGTGAGAAAATAGACATTATGTCGTACATTCACTATAGGTAACCTGTGGAAGGATTATTTTACCTATTATCAATAATAATGACAGAAATTATCATCGAGGAAAAAGCTCCTCAAGAAGAAATTGTAATTAGCGAACATGTTCCAGAAACAGTAGTAGCACCAGTTACACCAGTAGAACCAATACTAGATCCTACAACATTAGCTGAGGACTTGTATGAGAAAGAAATGCAAGCTAAGCGTGACGCAATGCAAGCAACTATCAACGAAGAGATGAAAGAGAATGAGAAGATTTTAGAAGAAAAAGTAGAAGAACACCAAGAAGAAATAGAAAAGATAGAAGAAGCACTAGAGGAGATAGTAGAACTAGAAGACGACAAGAAAGCAAAAGAAGATCTCACTAAAATGATTAAGGTTCTTGCAGACAAAGTCCAAGACTACCAGAAGTCAGAAATAGATTATGAGAAAATGAAGATGGAGTATGAACACCAGATTAAGAAAAGAGATATGGAACTCGAAATGCTTAGAGAAGATAATGTGAATACATCTAAGGAGAATGTTAATCTAAGGAATACGACAGGAAAAGTAAAGATGACGGATGCAGTAATGTATTTCAGTCAGCTAATGGAAGACATGGAGAAAAATCCTTCTGATAAAGGTATCCAAGAAAGATTATCAGACTTTCATCTTAGAGGTGTAAACTTTGTATATCCAGAGCTTAATATATTAGATGAAAAGAAAAGATATGCTGATGTAAGAAAATCAGCGATACTCTCTAGTATGTCAGGTGGTGGTAGTGCTCATGTTAAAAATATCTTTGAAGATACCTCTATGAAAGTACCTGCTTGATTTGTTCCTATTAAGAAAAGATAATGGAAAAATGCTTATGAACAACAGTAGGACAGAAATATTCTTATGAAGAACCTCTTTTCAATGAAGGTAAAAACAAAAAAGTAAAAATAACAAAAACACCAATAAAAAAGAAAAAGAAAAAGTAAAGTTTTTAATTTTTATACCTATTTTATTATGGAATGTAATGGATGTGGACAATGTACAAAATGTCTCGGGACACCTGTAAAACGGATGCACGAGTATCTTAAACCATTGTTTAATGGAGGTCTTCCTCTTAACGCTCTTAGAGCAAAAAATTTACCGTATGTTGATACTACTGGTTTCGATGTTGTTGCTATGGAACTTCCTGATGGTCAAGTTTATAACAAACTTGTTGCTAAATCAAACAGAATTGATGGTAGCATGTATGTAGAAGTAAACGATGATTGTAAAGTTGTATGGTATGAAAGTTGTACACTAGATCTTTTCAAAACAACTATCTTTGCTGTTGCTGCTGCATCTAATACTATTACTGTAAAAGATGTTAAACAACTACAAGGTGCTGATGTTGGTTCTGAGCTTCAAATCTCTACTGCACTTGGTCTTCAAACTGTTACTGTATTGTCTGTAAATGATGTTACAAATGTAATCACTTTGAAAGCTGGTCAGACTACTACTGTAGCTGTTGGTGATTGTGTTGAAAGAGTTGGTTTTGAAACTGTACTTAGTTGTAATACAAATGTAAACAACAGAGTAACTACTCCAAACAGTCTTAAACAATACACTGCTCCTTTCAGATTCTTCCCTATCATTCATGAATTTAAACTTTGTGATTTGAACTTAAGAGTTATGGGTGGTCGTGCAAGTACACAAATGAAACTTGATGTTATCAAGAAAATGGGTGAAGAGCTTATTTATAATTCTATCTACAATGCTGTCTACTTTGATGACCAAGCAATTACAGGTAGACTTAGAGGACTTTTCCCAGAACTTAAGAAATTTCAAACTACTTGTGGTAAATCTATTTCTTATGATTTCACTACTTGTTGTGATCCTCTTGATGTTTGTGGTTCTATGGATAAACAATTCTCTACACTTCTACAAATCATTAACTTAGTTACTGCGTCTGGTGCTTATGGAGATAGAAAAGTTGTTTTCGAAATAAATAAAATGCAATGGGCATTACTTACTGCTGCTGAAAAATACTTCTATGAAAACCAAGCTGTCTCAAGAGTAAATATGGATGGTACTGATTCTATCAGACACGTAATCCCTTCTATTGCTTATGCTGGATATGTAATCAGTTTTGAATACAATCCTTACTGGGATAAATTTGATAAAGTTCCTTTCATGATTGCGATGCCTAGTGATGCGCTTCAAATCGAATCTAAAGCTATTGTAGGAATGTCTACTGACTTCAAACTTATGGAAGGTAGTGGTAATATTATGTCTGGTGATACGCCTATGATTAAATATATTGATAGAACTATGATTGAAGGAGATGGATTTTGACAATGTATTATTCTTAAAGGTGGTATTGAATTGGCTGCTGTATGGAGATATATTGATTCTAACGCTTATTTCTACATGACTAACTTCGCTAAATGTATCGATGTTTCTTGTGGTAATATCTGTGATAACACAGGAGCTGTTACAAACTTGATTGTTTAATCGAAATATAAATAAAACAAAATCCTGTCTTCGTAGCAGGATTTTTGTTTTCTTCAAAAGAAGAAACAAGTATAATTAATATATAGTGTAAATCAAGTGATTAAATGCTATAACCAAAAAATCGTACATTGACTATGAGCTGTACCGAATGCGTAAGTGTAAGAGATATCTTAGATTCATTATGAATTAAGGATTTTACCTGCAAGAAAAAGATTTTCAAAATGCAAAGAGCTCTTAGAGAGTTCTATGCTTTGACATACGATATTAGTGATAACCGAATGTATGAACCATTCACTACAGGATTAAATGAGATAGAAACTCAATACGATATATATCATATACGAGGTTTCTTTTGAAAGAGTTCTGACTGCAATACTTCTTGCTTTATGGAACTTAATAAAACCTGTAAGTGTAGTGATTGTCTATGAGCGAATACTAAGCAGATTAAAATGCACAAAGGAACATATACTTTAGATAACTTCCAGTACCAACAAACTTGTGGTAATACTATTAAGACTAGAGTTGATTGTTGAATGGATAGTTGACACTTTAAGTATAGTCGCTGAGCAGAGAAGATTACTAATCAAATAGATACAATATGTATGTCTCAAAGAATGCTTACTTTATTCTATACGTACCTAGATTATTTCTATGCTAAGGATGACACAGAATACAATAGAATGGGTATTTTTGATAAGAAGTTTCAGGATATGCTTAAGCTAACAAAAGAACTAGATACTTGACATATTATATTTATAGGTAAATAATATGCAAAACAGACAGGATTATTGAACAGAAATGAAAACACGAGATGGTTCACTGACAGGTCAAGTGAATAGTTTTTACGCTAAGATAATTAACTGGGAGGTAGTACAACCTTGATATTCTACTAGATTAAGAAACAAACACTTCTTTCTAAAGAAAAGAAAGTGATATAAGAAATTACAAATATTCTTTACTGACGATCTTTATAAGAAATATAATGGTTGGTCTGTAACAGATATAAAAGAAATAAATGAGTCTGTATGTAAAACAGATAACTGTAAGAGATACTATAGATTAGAGAATAGCGACTGAACGAGATTTGTTATCATTGCTGAGTCTTGTAGTTGTACTTGAATGAGTGATTTTTGTATTGTTATTCCTAATGGGAAAACAGCAGAGTTTTGTTCGTGTGAATGTTGAAACGATAAACTACTAGAAACAGACTTTGTAAGATGAACAATAAGAGAAACTGTATCTAATCAATACTCTACAACTGGTATACAAAAGAATGAATATATAAACACTCTTGCAACAACAGGGAGTATAGTAGTAGACTGATTAGCATTTAACTCTACTTTGTGAGTAAATGTATGAGACTATGTATTTGTAAACTATTCTAGCAACTCTAGTGATAGTGGTTTCTGTGGCCAAGTAAGAAGAGTATTAGATTATAAACTAAATCTCCTTACTTCTAAGTATGAGCTTATAGTAGATGCTCCTTGGTTATGACTCACTGCAACGCAACCTACAGGAGAAGTTACCTTTAGTGTTTTCTCTGATTGGGGAACCGCATTGGTATTTTCTGCTTGCGATGGACTCTATGTATTAAATACTAACTTTGATGAGAGTTTCGGAATATGTTCGGATAATGTAACTAAAATATGTGATATAGGAATACCACAGAGTTGAAGAGAGAATTGTATTATATCTCTCTCAGAGGATAATGGTAAAGTGAATGTTCTTGGTTCTTCTGGATATTATTCTTATGGAAGGACAGGTCTAGATAAGTTCTACTTCTCAACAGACCAGCAAAGTTATGTAGGTAAAGATAAGTTTCTTTCTGTAACATATAGAAATCATATACTTTCTTTTGGGAATAGCTCTATTACAACAACCGTT
>Ga0105047_10002834_pt1 | contig 30781 bp, 25 predicted proteins | sample MAT04_FD_78384 | JGI IMG/M metagenome (GOLD analysis project Ga0105047, IMG submission 78384) | Freshwater microbial communities from Lake Fryxell liftoff mats and glacier meltwater in Antarctica - MAT-04 (megahit assembly) | ecosystem: Environmental > Aquatic > Freshwater > Ice > Liftoff... | reverse complement strand
TCACAACGGCACCGGTAGTCACAACGGCACGTTGCCGTGCTTGCGCCGCGGGAGTTCCTCGCGCTTGGTGCGCAGCATGCGCAGGCCGGCAACGATCTTTTGGCGCGTCTCGGCGGGGTCGATCACATCGTCGATGTAGCCGCGCTCGGCTGCGTTGTACGGGTTCGCGTAACGCTCGGTGTACTCCGCGACCAGTTCGGCGCGACGAGCAACAGGGTCGGCCGCCTGCTGTAGCTCGCGGCGATACACAATCTCGACCGCACCCTGCGGGCCCATCACGGCCAACTCGGCGGTAGGCCATGCATACGCAAGATCGGCACCGATGCTCTTCGAGTTCATGACGACGTACGCGCCGCCGTACGCCTTACGCGTGATGATCTGGATGCGCGGCACCGTTGCCTCGCAATACGCGTAGAGCAACTTGGCGCCGTGGCGAATGATGCCGCCGTATTCCTGATCGACACCGGGCAAGAAGCCGGGCACGTCGACAAAGGTGACGAGCGGAATGTTGAACGCGTCGCACGTGCGCACGAAGCGGGCAGCCTTCTCGCTGCTCTCGATGTCGAGCACACCGGCCAACACCATCGGCTGGTTGCCGACGATGCCAACTGGGTGGCCATCGATGCGACTGAACCCGCACACGATGCTGCGCGCCCAGTGCGGGAAGTATTCGAAGAACTCGCCGTCGTCGACGACTTCCTTGATCACGTTCTTCATGTCGTACGGCTGGTTCGACGATGGCGGAAGAATCGTGCGCAGCACTTCGCACGAGCGCTCGGGGTCGTCGCCGGTTTCGACAGCGGGCGCTTCTTCCAGGTTGTTGCTCGGCAGGAAGCTGAGCAGGAAACGCACGTCCTCAAGACACGCCTTCTCGTCGTTGGCGACGAAGGTGGCGACACCACTCTTGCTTGCGTGGCTCATTGCGCCACCCAGTTCCTCGAGCGTGACTTCTTCACCGGTGACGGTCTTCACCACATCGGGACCGGTGATGAACATGTGGCTGGTTTCGCGCACCATGAAGATGAAGTCGGTCATCGCCGGGCTGTACACCGCGCCGCCCGCGCACGGGCCGAGGATCACCGAGATCTGTGGGATGACACCGCTGCTGAGCACGTTGCGATGGAAGATGCCGCCGTAACCAGCAAGGCTGACGACACCTTCTTGAATGCGCGCGCCAGCGCCGTCGTTCAAGCCGATGACTGGAGCACCGACCTTGAGCGCCAGATCCATCAGCTTGTGGATCTTCTCCGCGAACACTTCGCCCAACGCACCGCCGAAGACGGTGAAGTCTTGGCTGAACACGAAGACCTTGCGGCCGTCGATCGTTCCCCAGCCGGTGATGACGCCGTCGGTGTACGGACGCTCTTCCAGGCCTGAGCTATGCGCCCGGTGGCGAGCAAGCAGATCGAGCTCCTGAAAGCTGTCCGGGTCGAGCAATATGTCGAGCCGCTCGCGGGCGAGCAATTTGCCCTTCGCGTGCTGGCGCTCGACGGACCGTGGCGAACCGGCGTTGAACGCTTGGTCGCGACGCTCTTGTAGATCGTGGAGCTTGTCGGCCATCGCATCTGCCGTTGGAGGAGTGGTCACGTCGATTTACCCTATCGGTCACGTCGTTTGGGTGAGGCAAGGGGCAAGATGAACGTGATGGCCCTGCCGATCTCGCCGCCGTTGTCGCCGATGCTGGCGAAGCTCTCCGATGAGATCCCAACTGGCGCAGGCTGGTTGTACGAACCAAAGTGGGACGGCTTCCGCTGCATCGTGTTCCGCGACGGCGACAACCTCGAGTTGGCCAGCCGCAACGAGCGACCGTTCACGCGCTACTTCCCCGAGCTGTTGGGGCCGTTGCTCGCTGCGTTGCCGCAACGGTGCGTGGTCGACGGCGAGATCGTGTTGCCCGCCGCCGACGACCGTGGCCTCGACTTCGATGCCCTGCTGCAACGGATTCATCCGGCCGAGTCCCGCGTCAAGCGACTTGCGGCCGAAACACCGGCATCGTTCGTCGCGTTCGATCTGCTGGCGCTTGGCGATCGGAATCTGCTCGACGAGCCGCTGTCGGTGCGCCACGAGTTACTGGTCGACGAATTGATCTACTCCGTTGACGATGGCCCCGCGTCTGTCTACCTATGCCCGTCGACCACGGATGCCGCGGTCGCGCAACAGTGGTTCATCGAGTTCGAAGGTGCCGGGCTTGACGGTGTGATCGCCAAACGCGTCGCCGATCCGTACACACCCGACAAGCGAACGTTGGTGAAGGTGAAACATCGCCGCACTGCCGATTGTGTGATCGCGGGTTACCGCATTCACAAAGATGGCAAGGGCGTAGGGTCGTTGCTGCTCGGGCTCTACGACGGTGATGGCGTGCTGCACCACGTCGGTGTCTCGGCATCGTTCACCGTCAAGCGGCGCACTGAGTTGCTGGCCGAGCTAGCACCGCTCACCACTAACGCGCTGGAGGGTCACCCGTGGCGCGAATGGGCCGAGATGAGTGCGGTGGCCAACGAACAACGCATGCCCGGCGGCGGTAGTCGTTGGAACGCGGGCAAAGACCTCAGTTGGGTGCCGTTGCGTGTCGAACTCGTCGCCGAGGTGACGTTCGGGCAGCTACAAGAAGGTCGCTTCCGTCATGGTTCGCAGTTCCTGCACTGGCGCACCGATCGCAAGCCGGCGTCGTGCACCTACGACCAACTCGAAGTCGCTACGCCAGTTCCGTTCGCGCGGCTCGTGCATCCGTCGAGTTAACGACTTGTACTAGCCCCCACTGACCAACACGTCCTGTTGCGACACGATTGTGCCGCCGAGGCGCACGATGATTGTCCATGTGCCCGCGACTGGTAGCGCGAAGCCGTCTTCCTTCTCCAGCACGGCGACGCCAACAGTCGTCAACGGATTCACAATAGTCAACCCGTTGACAGTTGACGTTGCTGGCGGAATGAAGTCGATCGCGAGTCCGGCGATGCCGGTCACGGGAACTGAGAACACTTCGACGCGCACGTCGTTGGGACCAATCGTCTCGCTGAACGAAACTGCCATGTCGAAGCCGATCGACGTGTTTTGGAAGCGGTACTGCGTGCCGACGTCGAGCGAATTGGCAGCGTTGCCGAGGCCAGGGGGAGTTAGGGCCAGCAGCCACGCAGTCAGCAGAATGACAACGAGGCCAATCGAGGCCTCAATGCCGAACGCTCGCCGCAGGCGCGTTGCGAGCGCGGTGTTCATGGTTTCGACGCGTGTCATTCGTTGCGTAACGAACTGGCGCGTCGCCACACCGACGAAGACCATGCCCGACACGAGCAGAACCTTCACGATCATCAGCAGGCCGTGCGCGCTGCCGAGGGCACCCTGATCGAGTCGCACAAACTGAATCGCACCACTCGCGACCGTGGCTATTAGTGCTGGTGTCGCGATGCGACTGAACCCGCGCACCGCGTGCACAAGGTCTTCGTCACCTGGGCCTGCCAATACCACCCGCGTGACGAGTACAAGGCCACCCAGCCACACCGACATGCCGAGCACGTGAACGGTCCCCGCCGCGTAGTCGATGAGTCCGAACTCGGGTCGACTGAACGCCATCGTGACAACGGCGATTCCCGGAGGCAGCAGCGCCTGTAACTGCGACGTCGGATCGATCGCGCGCTCGGGTTGCGTCACCACGTAGCCAGAAGCCAACACAAACACCAGTCGCAATAGCGCGGCTTTGCCGGGGCCGGTGTCGAGCAAGTCACCAAGACTGCCCGGGGAAAGCGCGCTGCCGAGGCCACCGCCCGTCTGTTGCGCGCCGACAGCACCAGCGAATAGGTAGGTCGAGACGGCGGCGACGATCCACGCGATGCGCAGGAAGCGAACGGTGACGACGTACTCAACGCCTTCGGGCCACGCGACCACGATGACGACCAACGATCCAAACAAAACGGCAAGCCCAAAGTTACTGATCAATCGAAAGAGGCCGAGCGGGCCTGTCGAATTGGTGTCACTGCCCGAGCTGCCACCAACGCCACCGGGTGGAACGGTGTTCGGGGGAATGGTGCTCGGTGTTGTCTCGCCCGGAGCAAGGCTGGTGGTGGCGGCCGCCACCGTGGTCGGGACGGCGACAGGATCGTTGGTCACGGTGAAGGTGACAGTTCCACTGCCCGCCGGTTGCAGGTTGATGTCGGTGGCCACCCACGCGATGACACAGTCGCCCTTGGGCGCTGCCGATCCAAGCGGGATGGACAACGTGACACCGTCCTGCTGGAGCGCGTCGTCGCCGAGTGTTACCGCTGCCCCATTGCATGTCATCGTCACGTCGTTGTCGGGGCCGAGCGGATTCGTGAACGTCAGCGTGATCGGTCCCGAGAAGCTTTCGACCGTCTCGCCGAGCGAAGGGTTTGAACTCGCCAGCGTGTTTTCGGCGTAGGCCGACGGCGCCCACAGTGAAGCCACCAAACCGCCAGCAAAGAGGGCGGAAAGGAGGAACGTGAGCCCGCGGAGTGCTGGGCGTGCGGGCAGCCGTGGCGCGTTCATGGAATCGCATGAACGCTAGCCAAATGCGCCTACTTGCGGGGGTTGCCTACTGTGTTGCCCCCATGGGCCCCCGCATTGCACCCCGTAGATAGAGTCGGCGTCGATGGCCACTCAGTCGCTCTACCGCCGCTACCGCCCACGTCGTTTCGGCGAAGTAAAGGGGCAAGAGCACGTCGTGCGCGCCCTGCGCAACGCGGTGATCAACAGTCGTGAGGGCCAGGCGTATCTGTTTTCCGGGCCGCGCGGCACGGGCAAGACCACCTCCGCCCGCATCCTCGCCAAGGTGCTCAACTGCTCAAATCCGCGCGATGGCGAGCCGTGCTGCGAATGCGAGTCGTGTATCGCTGTTGAGCGCGGCACTAGTTACGACGTACACGAGCTCGACGCGGCAAGCAACAACGGTGTCGATGCAATGCGCGACCTCATCGAGAAGGCATCGCTCGGCACACCTGGCCGACACAAGGTGTACATCCTCGACGAAGTTCACATGCTGTCGAAGGCAGCCGAAGCTGCGCTGCTCAAGACGCTGGAAGAACCGCCGCCGCACGTCGTCTTCGTGTTGGCCACCACCGACCCGCAGAAGGTCAGCGAAACTATTCGCAGTCGCACGCAGCACTTACAGTTCCACTTGCTGCCGATGGACGTCATGGAATCGCACATTCGTTGGCTGGCCACCGATGCTGGCATCGAACTTGGTGAGGACGCTTTGCAGTCGGTGCTGCGTCAGGGTGGTGGGTCCGCGCGCGACACGGTCTCCGCGCTCGAACTCGTTGCCGCCGGTGGTGGCGAAGCCCTCGACATCACGCCGCTCGACGAATTCATTGAAGCGTTCATCGAATCCGACCCTGGACGCGCATTGACAGTGGTCGCCCAAGCGATGCAACAGGGTCGCGACGCACGCACGCTCACCGACGACATCGTGCGTCACCTGCGCGATTGTTTCTTGTCGCTGATGGCACCCGAACTGGTGCAGTTGCCCGTGCAGCGCGCGGCCGAGGTTGCTGCGCTTGCAAGCCGACTCGGTGCTGCTAGCGCAGTGCGGGCGATGGAGCGACTGGGCGAAATGCTCGTCGAGATGCGCCACGCGCCCGATCCGCGACTGTTGCTCGAGGTCGCGTTGGTGCAGCTATCGCATCCCGCTGCCAGCAACGATGTCTCGGTTCTGCTCGACCGCGTCGCGCGGCTCGAGCAACAAGTGGCGGCGGGCCCACCGGCCAGCGCTCGTCCGGCACCGGTCGACCCGGCAACCGGTCGTGCGGCCCTCGGTGGTCGTGCGCGCGCCGCCGCGCCACCGGTCGCCGCTGTGCCTGACTTGACTGTGCCTGCCGTGACCATGCCTGCCGTGACCATGCCTGCCGTGACCATGCCTGCCGTGACTGCTGATCAAGCTGGCGAACCTCGACCGGAGGCCAGCAACGACGCCTCGTCGGCCGTCGATCGTGCGGTCGCGGTGTGGGGCAGCGAGGTCATGCCGGCGCTGAAGTCGTTGCCGCGGGCGATCTACGCCGCAACCAAACTGCTGGGCGCCCGCGATGGCATGGTCGCCATCGCGGCACCGAACGAAGCGCATCGCCTGAAGAGCGAGCAACACCGCGCCATTGTCGAGGCCGCGCTGTTGAAAGTTGTTGGTGCTCCGGTGAAGCTGCTGCTGATGGTCGACAGCCGCGACAGCAGCAACGACGACGTGGACGACGTCACCGACATAGCGAACGACACTGTTGGAAAAGGCACCGTCGCAAACGGCGCCGCGGGAACCGGTACTGCAGGAGCCGGCGGTGTCGGCAACGGCAATGTCGTGCAGATGAAGCGGCCGACGCCACCACCGGCAGATGAAGAAGTCGACCTCGACGATCTCGTCGATGCTCCACCGGAAACGGTCGTCTCGCCCGTCGATCGTCTTGCGCAAGCCTTCCCCGGCTCGCAGATCATCGACGAGTGACGATGGCCGTCTACACAGCACCCGTCCAATCGCTGATCGACGAACTCGGTCGTTTGCCCGGCGTTGGTCCGAAGTCGGCACAGCGGATCGCCTTTCACCTGCTGAAGATCCCGATCGACGACGTTGCCCGACTGGCGATGGCGATCACTGATGCCAAGGCCCGTGTGCGGTTCTGCGCGCAGTGCTTCAACTTCGCCGACGGCGAACTGTGCCCGATCTGCCTTGACGATCGGCGCGATGCGTCGGTGCTCTGTGTTGTAGAGGAATCGCGCGACATCGTCTCGATCGAGAAGACCGGCGAGTTCAAGGGTCGTTATCACGTCCTGCTCGGTGCGATGAGCCCGCTCGACGGAATCGGGCCCGAGCAGTTGAAGATGAAAGAGCTGTTCGCGCGCATCGAGCCGGAATCGATCGAAGAAGTAATCCTGTGCACGAACCCGAACACCGAGGGCGAAGTCACGGCCATGTACATCGCCCGCATGATGAAGCCGTTCGGAGTGCGGGTCACCCGCATCGCCAGCGGACTGCCGGTGGGTGGCGATCTGGAATACGCCGACGAACTGACGCTGGGCCGGGCCTTGGAAGGCCGCCGCGAACTCTCCGCTTAAGACTGTCGCCCGAAAAAGCAACTGAGGTACCACTCCTGGACCTGGTAGCGGGCGGACGGGCCAGATCCAGAGGTGGTACCTCAGACTTTGCTCACGTTGGCTTGTCTGTGGGGGGCACATTCACACCAACGTGTATGTTGCGGTTATATTACAACTACAGCCGAATTGTGTCAAGCCTCGTAACAAATCGGGCGTTTGTGCAGGTCAGAACGTATGTGTAGGTCAGAGGCTGCGCACGATGAGGGCGTCGCCTTGGCCGCCGCCACCGCACAGGGCCGCAGCGCCCAGTCCGCCGCCGTGGCGACGCAACTCGTGCAACAACGTCAGCGCCACCCGGTTACCGCTCATTCCCAACGGGTGGCCCATGGCGATGGCTCCACCGTTGACATTGACGATCTCGTCGCTGATGCCCAAGTCGGCCATGGAGGCGAGGGCAACGGCGGCGAAGGCTTCGTTGATCTCGAACAAGTCGATATCGCCCACCTTCTTGCTGGCCCGGGCGAGCGCGGCCTTGATCGCGCTGCTCGGCTGCTGCAAGAGCGAAACGTTGTCGGGCCCAGCCACCATTCCGTAGCTGACGAACTGTCCCAGTGGCGTCACGCCGCACGCCTTCAGCGCCTTCTCGCTCATCATGACGACAGCCGAGCCACCGTCGCTGATCTGTGAGGCATTGGCGGCGGTGATCGTGCCCTCCTTGTCGAAGGCTGGCTTCAACGTGGCGAGTGACTCCATCGAGGTCCCAGGGCGAACTCCCTCGTCGGTCTCGATCAGCAACGGCTCGCTGTCCTTCTTAGAGCCACGTCGTTGTGGAATTGACACAGGCACGATCTCTTCGGCCAAGCGGCCGGACTTGATCGCCTCCGCGGCGCGCTCGTTGCTCTTCATCGCGAACGCGTCTTGCTGATCGCGCGTGATGCCGTGAGCCGAGTAACGCTCGGTGCTCTGCCCCATCAGGCACGCATCGAACGAGCACCACAGACCGTCGGTCACGATCGCGTCCTGCAACTCCACATTGCCGTAGCGAAACCCACCGCGGGCACCAACGGCGAGGTACGGAGCGTTCGTCATGCTCTCGATGCCACCGGCGATCACGATGTCGGCGTCGCCGCAGCTGATCATCTGATCGGCGAGATAGATCGCGTTCAGGCCACTGAGGCACACCTTGTTGACGGTGAGCGCCGGCACACGCAGCGGTATCCCCGCCATGGTCGCGGCTTGCCGCGCAGGTATCTGTCCTTGACCGGCGGTCAAGACCTGGCCGACGATGACGTGGTCGACCTGATCGGCGGTGACTCCTGCGCGCTTGAGAGCTTCGGCGATGGCGAAGCCGCCAAGTTGGGCAGCGCTGAACGGCGCAAGCGCACCACTCAACTTGCCGATCGGGGTACGGGCACCAGCGACGATGTATGAACCAGGCATAGGTCGCAGCGTATGCGAGCAGGGCTTTCGTCGCGCCAACGCGAGAGACTGATGTGATGGCCCCTAGCGACGATCCAGCCGTCGTTCGCCGCGCCCAACTCGCCGATCTCGCGCGGGCGGTACCGCTCGGAGTCTTGCTGCCGCTTGAAACGTCGGTGCTGGTCACCATCGCGCTCAAGCACTTTGACGCACCCGGTTTGGTGAAGGGTGTCGTCGCCGCCGCGAATGGTGTTGGACTGCTTGCGACGCCGCTGATCACGTCGTTAGCGCGGCGATGGGGTCGACCCGTGATGGTGCCCTTGGCGGTGCTGTCGTTCATTGGCACGCTCGGCTTCTTGGCCGCGGCGACCGGCGCGCTGCCGTTGTACGTCGTCGGTTCAGTAATCGGCATCGCGATGGTCAACGGCATGTATCCGCTGATGACTGTCAGCTACGAGCGCAACTTTCCGCAGCGCGAACTTGGCAAGCGCGTTGGTTGGGGTCTGGCGGTGAAAGTGCTGGTCTCGGCGCTCGCCGGGTTGGCAATGGGCGAGTATCTCAACGCGGAACCCGACCGGTGGTGGGTCGTGATCCTCGCTGGCGCAGTGGCGAGCGCGACGCTGATCTGGTTGAACCTGCGCGTGCCCAGCGAGCCGCTGGCAAGAGTGCCGGGGGTACGCAACACGGCGTGGCCGCACTTTCATCTGCTGGCCGAAGACAGACGCCTGCGTTTGACGTTGACCGCGTGGATGCTGATGGGCTTCGGCAACCTGATGCTGCTGCCGTTGCGCGTCGAATACCTCGCCAACAGTCGCTACGGCATCAACGCCGATGCAGCAAAGATTGTGGTCCTGACGGTCGTGGTGCCGTCGATCGTGCGTCTGCTCAGCATGCCGCTATTTGGAATGGTGTTCGACCGGCTGAGCTTCTTCTCGTCGCGAATTCTGGTGAACGTGCTCTTCGCTCTCTATGTCGCCGCGTTCTTTACGGGCACCAGCGAGAGCAGTCTGGTGGTCGGCTCGGTGCTGCTCGGCATTGGTAGCGCGGGCGGCGACCTGATGTGGAGTCTGTGGGCCACCAAGTTCGCGCCGATCGGGCGCACCGCGGACTACATGGGGCTGCACACGTTCTTCACCGGAATTCGTGCGGTGCTGGCGCCAATCGCTGGCTTCGCGGTGCTCGGGCATGTCCCGCTCGCCACGGTGGCGTTGGTGGCCGCCGGTCTGATGTTGGCTGCTTCGCTTGTGCTGGTTCCAGAAATGCGCACCGAGCGCAGTGCCCGCGCTGTCGCCGCTGCGCCACAGCCGACAACGCTCCCTGGTGGTCGCTGATGAACGAACGGGCGAGTCGCAGTCGTGCCGGTGCTGGTGCTGGTGCTGGTGCGGGTGATGGTGCGGGTGATGGTGCGGGTGCTGGTGTCGCGGCCGTAATTGGCGCATCGCTGTTTTGGTCGTTCGGCGGTGTGCTCGGCAAGTCCGCTGGCGTCGGTGGAGTGGTGCTGTCGTTCTGGAGATTGTGGATCGCATCGGGCGTCCTCACTGTTGTTGTCGCTGTTACTCGACGCTGGCCTTCGAGGTCCGATTTCAAAGCCAGCCTCATCTCGGGCGTGTTGTTCGGCCTCAACCTGTGCATCTTCTTCATCACGTTGCAGTACACGAGCGTCGCCGTCGCGCTGATCATCGGTGCACTCACACCAGTGGTCACGTTCCCGATCGCCGTGCGGTACATGGGCGAGCACCTCACGCGCGTGAAGGTCGCTTGCTCAGTGCTCGCCATCGCTGGCGTAACGGTGGCGGTGCTGACAGCGCCTTCGGTCGACGGGACAGGCACAAAGGCTGTCGGATACTTGTGGGCGGTTGCCTCGCTGTTGGTGTGGTCGCTCTACCTACTGCAGACCAAGCGCGTTCGCGAACACGTCGAGACGGTCCGTTACATGTTTTCGGTGTGCATCGTCGCGACGGTGACCGTGTCGCTGGCGGTGCTCGTGTTGCGCAGCGACGTCGGCAGCGTGCAAGGTGCCGGTTGGCTGTGGATTGCGTTGTTGGCGATTGGACCGGGAATCGCTGGTCACGGCCTAGTCGCTTGGGCACAGCCCCGCGTGGACGCGTCGGTGACGTCGCTGCTGATTCAGTTTGAGCCGGTCGGTGCCTCAATTGTGGCGTGGCTTGTGCTTGACGAGCGGGTCTCGCTGGCGCAGGGAATCGCGATGATGGTGGTGGTAGCTGCGCTCGGCGTGCTGGCCTACCGCGAGTCACGAGCGGTCGTCTTCGACGAACTCGTTGGCTGAAGCCGGTCGTAGGTTCTGGTCGGCCGGTAATGTCGTCTGATGCAACACGTCCTTGAGGCAATTCAAGCGAACGCCAGCTCCGAAGTGTTCGCCAAGCTGGCAATCCCCGACAGTTATCGGGCCGTCCACGTCCTGCAGTCCGAGCAAGAGATGTGGAAGGGCGTTGCGACCAAGGACAAAGACCCGCGCCGCAGCCTGCACATCGGCGAGGTTGCGACGCCGACGGTTGCCCCCGACGAGGTGTACCTCGCCGTCATGGCCAGCAGCATCAACTTCAACACTGTGTGGACCAGCATCTTCGAGCCGATTAGTACCTTCGGGTCGCTGGCACGCTTGGCGCGCGAGAGCGAGTGGGCCAAGCGCCACGATCAGCCTTATCAAGTGGTCGGCAGCGATGCCTCCGGTGTGGTCTTGCGTGTCGGCAGTGCGGTGCGCAACTGGAAGCCCGGCGACCGCGTCACCGTGCACTGCAACCACGTCGACGACCAGGACTACACCGCGCACGACGACTCGATGATGGCCGCCAACCAACGCATCTGGGGCTACGAAACTAACTTCGGCGGGCTTGCTGAGCTCGCCGTCGTCAAGGCCAATCAGCTGATGCCGAAGCCGGCGCACCTCACATGGGAGGAAGCGGCAGTGAACGCACTGTGCAACAGCACTAGCTATCGCATGCTGGTCGGTCGCAACGGTGCGCGTATGAAGCAGGGCGATGTGGTCCTGATCTGGGGTGCGACCGGAGGCATCGGTGCCTACGCAACGCAATACGTGCTCAACGGCGGCGGCATCCCGGTCTGCATGGTGAGCTCGCAAGACAAGGCGCAGATCCTGCGCCGTATGGGCGTGCAGCACATCATTGATCGCAGCCAAGCCGGTTACGAGTTCTGGAAGAGCAATTCAGATGGACAGTCGGAGCAGGATGAGTCGGAGTGGCGACGGCTGGGCAAGGACATTCGAGACCTCTGCGGCGAAGATCCCGACATCGTTTTCGAACATCCCGGTCGCTCAACGTTCGGTGCGTCGATGTATGTGGTCAAGCGCGGCGGTGCGGTCGTGACCTGTGCTGCGACTTCCGGTTTCATGATGGAGTTCGACAACCGCTTCTTCTGGATGCGTTCGAAGCGGCTGATTGGTTCGCACTTCGCCAACTATCGCGAGGCGTGGGAGGCGAATCGGTTGGTGAGCAAGGGGATGATTCACCCGGTGATGAGCCGTGTGTTCCCGCTCGCCGAAACCGGCGAGGCCGCCTATGAAGTGCATCACAACGCGCACGAAGGCAAGATCGGTGTGCTGGCTTTGGCGCCCAGCGAGGGTTTGGGTGTCACCGACCCTGCGTTGCGGGCGAAAGTCGCCAACGAGCTCAACTGGTTCAAGCGGTGACACGCTTGAATGGCGACATGCTGCTGACCGAAATCGACCACGTCGCGATCGCCGTTCGCGATCTGGAGGCGGCGATCGATTACTACCGCCGCGCATTTGGTGCGCAGGTCGAGCATCGCGAGATCGTTGAAAGCGACGGTGTTGAGGAAGCGATGTTGCAGGTGGCCGAGAGCTACATCCAACTCCTCACCCCAACGCGCGACGACAGTCCGGTGGCGAAAGCGATCGAGAAGCGCGGTGAAGGTTTGCACCACATCGGCTATCGCGTTCGCGATTGCGCCGAAGCTCTTGCCAGCATGATTGCTGCTGGTGCCACGCCGATTGACAAGGCGCCTCGACCGGGAAGTCGGGGCACGACCGTGGCCTTCATTCATCCGAAGGGCAGCTTCGGCACCCTGATCGAATTGGTGCAGGTCTAGTCCGACTGGATGATCAGGCCCTTGAGGTACTCGGCCTCAGGAAATGCCAGCGGCACTGGGTGGTCGCTCGGCTGACTGAGCCGACCAATGATGCGAGCTGTGCTGGAGCCAAACTTGGCGGCGTCAAGGGCGGCCCCGGCCACCACCTTTTGGAACAGGTCCGGCGTCACGGCGCCACTACACGACCAAGTCATCAGCACGCCGCCTGGCGCGAGCAACTTGATCGCCAACAGATTGAGGTCCTTGTAGGCGCGAGTTGCCTTCTCGACCTGCTTGGCATTGTTGGCCAACTTCGGTGGATCGAGCAGGATCAGATCGAATTGTCGGGCGCGGTCGCGCAGACCGCGTAGTGCTGTGAATGCGTCGGCTTCCAACACCTCGCCGATGTCCACCGAGTTCAACTGCGCATTCCGATTGGCGGTCGCCAAAGCAGGGCCTGACGAGTCGATCGACATGATGCTGGTCGCGCCGGACTTCGCCGCGATCACGCTGAACGCTCCGGTGTAGCTGAAGACATTGAGGACGTTGCGCCTAGCCGCCCACTGCGCAACGGCGGCTCGCCCATCGCGTTGGTCGAGATAGAAACCGGTCTTGTGGCCGCTGGCGACGTCGACCGCGAACTGCAACCCGCGCTCGTGCGCCAACAACTCTGGTGCCGGCGCGTCGCCACGCAGCACTCCTACGTTCGGGGCTAACGCCTCGCGCTCACGTACCTCTGCGTCACTGCGCTCGTACACGCGTGCAATCCCGGGCAGCGCGCCAAGCGCGTCCGCGATGACGTCGCGCCATGCCTCGGCACCAGCCGTCGTCAGTTGGCACACGACGGTGTCGCCGTAGCGATCGGCGATCAGGCCAGGAACGCCGTCTGCCTCGCTGAATACCAGTCGCGCCGAGTCGGTGTCGCCGGCAAGCAAGTGTTCGCGTCGCCGGGCAGCGGCGACAATGCGGCTAGCAACGAACGCGGCGGTGACGTGCTGTTCGGCGTCGAAGTTCCACATGCGCGCTCTGATCTGCGACGCGGGGCTGTATGCGGCCAGGCCAAGCGCGGTTCCCTGCGCGGTGCAGACAAGCACAGTGTCGCCGGGTACTGGTGCGCCAGTCACGCGATCGATCGCGCCGCTAAACACCCACGGATGACGACGCACGAGCGAACGCTCGCGGTTTGGTAAGAGCCACAGGGTGCCAGTGGTCAAGGCAGAAGTACTCACGCCTGCACGGTAACGAGCGGCAGAACCAGTTAGCGCAGTGCGAGTTCCGAGGCGCTACCGCTGCTGACTAGCCAGCCATCGGTACGCATCTGTTGCGCGAGAAGTTCTTCAACCTGCTGACGCAGGCGAACGTTCTCTTGCCCGAAAGCATGTAGTGCGGTGATCACGACGTTCGTTCGCTCTTCCAGCTCCGCGACGCGAGCTGACGCATCGGTAGTGAGTGAAGCTCCGCCTTGTGCCGGTCGCGACTCAAGCGCGTCGAGGCGGCCGTTCATTTCGACGCGTAGGCGATCGAGCAGACCGATGATCGTGGTCTGTAGACGCTCGTGATCGGCGCGGGCCTCAGAGCGCGCTTGGTCGGCGCCCTGCTGCGCCAACGTGGCGTAGGCCGCGGTCGAGCTGTATTGGCCGAGGACTTGCTCCTCCACCTTCAACAACCGCTCACGCAGCTCGAGCGCCACCGATGCAGTGTTCTCCGAACTCTCAGGATCAAGGAACGGAACGATCACCTCGTCGGGCGCCATCCAGTTGTTTTCACTGTGTCGTTCACTTTGTCGTTCACTGTGTCGTTCAGTCAGGCGGCGCACACTTCAATATCGGCGCTGCAACCGGCGGCCTTGAGTTGGCAGGTGACGAAATCTTGCCGAATCTTGACCGAAGAAATCACTCAAGAAGTCGCCTCGCCGTCCCGACTATTTCTCTGCGTCCGTACCGCCCTGGCGGGTCGGCGTTGGTCATCACGACCTTCAACAATCAAGCGGGAGGAAACCCCAAATGCAGAATCAAATCGAAGCTCCGAAGAACGACAAGGGATTCACCCTCGTCGAATTGCTCATCGTCATCGTGATCCTTGGCATTCTTGCCGCCGTGACGGTTTTCGCCGTCCGTGGAATCACCGACAAGAGCCAGGAGAACAGCTGCGCCACCGAGAAGCGGGCCATTGAGACCGCAACCGAGGCGTATTTCGCTGACACCGGTGGCGACGCCACCACCATGGCTGCCCTCGTGGGCAATTACCTGCGCACCGACCCGTCGGCTCGCTGGACCCTGACGGCTGGGAGCCCCCCAACCATCAGCGCCACCGCGAATGGCGATTGCGACACGTCCGTCGCCACGACCGTCGTCGTCACGACTATCGCAGCCACAACCACGACCTGATCTATCAGGCGTAGTTCAAGTAGTTAATTCGAGAAGGGTCGGGGCGACGAGCCCCGGCCCTTCTTGCGTTTTCGGGTCGATCTCGCCAAAGGCTTCTTGCCGGACTCTTGAGACAACTTGCTCTCCAGCTGTGCCGATAAATGGTTGCCCTATTGGAAGGCTCGGGAGCGCAAGCCATGAGAAAAGCACGGGTTCGAGAAGCCCAGCCAGCTGTGCCCCGCGACAGCGGGTACACGCTGACCGAGGTCCTTGTCGCGGTGGTCCTGATGGGTGTCGCGATCGTGCCGATCATGATGGCCGGCATCGTGACGATCAAGGCCAGTTCGTCCTCGCGTAACGCAGCGCGTGTCGAGACCGTGCTCGCCAATGCCGCCGATCGCGTCAACCGTGCCGGCGAGAGCTGCAACTACGACGTCTATGTGCAGGCCGCAGCACAAGCCGAGGGTTGGTCGGCATCACAAGCGACGGCCACCTACATGTATTACGTGCCAGCGGCCTCGCCAACCACTCTTGGAACGTGGGCGACGGGTGCCTGCCCCGGCGCTACCCGGCTCGAAGGTCTAGTGCAGAAGGTCACGATCACCGTGACCGGCCCGAACGGAAGTCCCACACGAACGATTGCGATGGTGAAGAGCGATGTTTAGAAACCTTGCAGCGCGCAAAACGAAACGAAAGTCCGTTCAGCTGAACGGCAAACACCTGAACGGCAAACACCACGACAGGGGCATGACCCTTCCCGAGGTGATGATCAGCGTCACTATCACCGGCATGTTGGTCGCCTCAATGGCCACCGCGACATCTGTGCTCTTGGCGCAGGCCGACAACAGCCAAGGTCGTATCAGTAACTCGCGCTCCGAACAAAGTGTTGGCATCTGGATGCCAACCGACCTTGCGTCCGCCGAAGTCGTGAACACTGACGCATTCGCATTGCCCTGCGGATCAGTGTGCCCCTCGAACGTCAATGTCAGTGGCAGCAACATGCTGATGCTGTCGTGGACAGGCTCAATCGCCGGAACAACTGAATCGATCCCAACACAGACCAACGTCTCGTATCGCTACATTCAGACGGCTGACCTCGAGTGGCAGGTGATTCGCGTGTCCTGTTACTCGGTGGACTCGGCAGCGCCCACTTGCTCGCAGGTCGTGGTGTTGCACGACGTGTCAGCACCGCCGCCGGGCATCGAGTACTACGCTGGCGTCACCTCCCCTGTATGGGTGATGCTCGTCACGCTGGCGACTGATCCCGCAGCGCCCGGCGATGTCACCACAGCCGAGGGCGAAGACCCCACCTACTACGTCAAGAACGGTCGCCGCGTCACGGTGACGATCAACGGTGGCGGCGACCTCGCGGGCCGTGGTGGTGGTACCGACTCGATCACCCTCAGCGCTGGCGGCACCAACCGCGAGACTGAACTGGGCACCACCAACCTCACCGGCGCCCCGACCTTCGCAGCAACCCGGTCGCGTTGCGGTGGCAACTTCGGCGTCGTCGTCGACACATCCGGCAGTATCGGCAGCTCAAACATGGCATACGTGCGTACCGGTATCACTGCGTTCATCAACGCGTTCGCTGGTACCCCGATCAAGCTGCAAGTCGTCTCGTTCGCGACGACCGCAACCACACTTGGCGCAGGCGCGGCATGGACCAAGTACTACGACATGCTCGTCGAGTCCGACGTCACCGCACTGAAGGGACTCGTCGCTGGCCTCAGCAGCACTGGCGGCACGAACTGGGAAGACGGCATGTTCCGCATGTTCCGCAACTCGGATGGCACCGTTCAGTCGGTCTTGCCGAAGACCTTGATCTTCTTCACCGACGGCATCCCGACGTTCAGTCGACTGAACAGCACGAGTGCCACCTCGCCGCCGGTAGCTCATGCCGACGACTCCGGCCTGGCGGCAGGAACCGGCAGTTCCTATAGCCAGCTGTCATGGAACCGCGCCAACCGCGTGGTGCGCCAGTTCGAAGTCGACCTGGAGAAGGTGATCGGTGTCTATGTGGGCTCCGACACGACTGGTCAGTCGTTGTGGGTGCAGCAGGGCGCTGGGTATCACCTCGAGAACTTCATCCGCGGCTACCACCTCGACTACCAGCGCGGCTCGCGCCTTGGCAACTGGGAGCGCGGTTACAACCTGACGTACCAGCGCGGCTCGCACCTTGAGAGCTGGGAACGTGGTTACAACCTGACCTATCAACGTGCGAACAGCGGGCTGACTTACGAGAAGAAGGTGGGCAGCAGTTGGAACTCGACGTCGCGGTCCAGCTACGAGTCCAACAACACGGTCCCGGGCGAAACGGACGGCTGGCGCGCCCGCGTGTCGGGCACCCTTTCAAACTGGACGTCGACAACCCTCACCAACTTCACCAAGAGCAACCTCAACCCTCCGAACACAGACGCTGATGGGTTTCGAGCGATCACGAACTATTCGAGCCCGTACACGTTCTGGGCCGCGACCCCGGAGGCGACGTACAACTCCAGCAACACGACGAGTGACGAGACCGACGGCTGGCGTGCTACGACGGTGTATACCGCTCCGTTCGCTACGTGGACGAGTCAGACCCTGGCGCAGTACAACGCGGGCAACACCACCGCCGACGACACCGACGGCTGGCGCGCAACGACGGTGTACGCGAGCCCGTACAGCTTGTGGGAAACAACCACAGAGGCCACCTATAACACCAGCAACACCACGAGTGACGCGACCGACGGCTGGCGCGTGGCAACACTGTACACAGCACCGTTTACTACGTGGGCGACGATTACACAATCGGCGTACGACGCAGGCAACACCACGGCTGACGAGTCGGATAGCTATCGCACGGTGAACGACTACACCACTCCGTTCTCACTGTGGGAACCAACGACCGAGGCGCTGTACAACGCGGGCAACACAGCGGCTGGCACCGCCGACGGTTGGGACGCGTCCAAGGTGTACAGCGAACCGTTCACCTTCCACGAAGGGTCGTCAAGCTACAACCGACCGAACCGCGACATCCTGAAGCAGTTCATCGCTCCCAGCGGTGCAGTTCCAGCGGTCCTCACCAATGGCGTCTACACAAACTCGGCGCAGGCCACGTACTACGAGCTACCCAACTTCACGCAGTTCGCCGGCGCGATGACCAGCATGGCCTTGGCGGAGTGCGGTGGAACCGTGACGTTGCAGACAAAGGTCGGTACTGCCAGCGCAGCTGACCCATTCACGTACCAAAGTTCTGTCGACCTGACGACAGCCACCACAAGTGCGCAGTATCGCAGTGGAACGTTCGACTACGAGCTCAGCACTGGTATCGCGATTACAACCACGATCAGCCCGATGGAGACCTCGACGCTGGATGCGTACAACCCTGTCGGCTGGTCGTGCAAGGCCAGCGGTGTTGACTACGCGTTTACGACGAGTCCGATCAAGACCGGCTCGCCGTGGAACAAGATCACCTTGAGCGTGGCGCCAAATACGGCGGTCTCGTGCGTCATGACAGTGGCGCTGAAGTGAAGCGTCTAGCTGGCGAGTGGTTCGGAGCGAAGCGCTCGCGGCCGGAAGCGGATGCCACAGCTTCGGATGCCACAGCCTCCGATCAAGGGACTGCGCTGATTTTCGCGCTCGTCTTCATCATCATCGGTTCGATGATGCTCGTTCCGATGATGAACTACGTCTCGGTCGTGCTGCGCGGCGACCGAGTGCAACAGAACAAGGCTGATCGAGCCGAAGCTGTTCGCGGCGCGCTGCGCGTCACACTGGCCGACCCGAGCGCGTTGTACATCGCTTGCGGCGCGAGTGGTCTGCACGCCTCTGTCGCTTTGGCCGCACCAAACCTTGGTGTTCCTGTCGCTACTGAGTGCACGACGCTGAGCAACGCGGCTGAGCTTGACTTAACCGAACTTCGAATTGGGATGGGCCTCGTGCAGACGGGTTCAGTTGCGCCGATTGGCACGACTGGATCGCCGTACGCCGGTTCCGGTAGTGCGAACATCGGCGGCTGGTGGGCGGATACATCGGCAGGCAGCACAGGTGGAAAAATCTTCCTGCCACCGCTGCCGTCCCATGGTCTCAACCACGGGGCCGCCAGCGGGTACATGATGCCCTCCTGGGCTGGCTCGTGTCGCGTGTTCTTCCCTGGCACATACACCGACGCATTGACAATTGCCGACACGATTCCGACGTTCTTCACGTCGGGCGTCTACTACTTCGAAAACACAGTCACCTTCGGTGCGAACGCCAACGTTGTGATCGGTGAAGGCGCGCTCGAGGGTTGCACCACTAACTCGGAAGCAGCGTTCTACGCGATCAACGCTCCGTCGCAGATCAACATCTCGGGCATCGGCGGCACGTTTGTGTTCGGCGGGGCTGGTCGTTTGGTGATCACCGATAGCGGCTCCGTCAATGGGCCGCTTGTGCGCTTCAATGCTCGCCTGGTCGATCCGACCGACGTCGGCAACTACGTGTCTGCCGGTGTCTCGATCGAGACCGTCAACGGTGTCACGACCGGTGCCACGTCGAGCGCCGACCTGCTCTTGCCAGGGCGACTCAACGTGCCTCGGTCAACGACTGAAACCAACCCACAGGACTCGACGCCGCCAGTTGACGCCGCGTCGACGAGCTATCGCCCAAGCACGCTTGTCCCGTCAGTGAGCCCGGCTCCGGCCGTCCCAGCCGTGATTGATATCCAACTCACCGGCTCCAGCACAAGCAGCATCTACATTCCGGGTTACGTCAGCACACCGCAGGGCGCGATCAACATCACGGTTGGTGCAGGTATGGGTGCGAACAAGAGCATCCAGATCATTGGTGGCGTGCTCGCAGCCACCTTCAGCCAGTCCGTCGACCTGCCAGCCGACAATCAGCTCGGCATGGTGAACCGCATCGTGCAGAAGACGTTCAAGATCGTGTCGACAACAACGTCGGGCACACCGAACATCACGTCGATCGCGATCGTGCAGGTCAACGACTTCGGCGAGTACGTAGTCAACTCTTGGGTCACTAGCGCCAACTGATTTGGTGATCCAAGGGTCTAGCGCAGCAGCGCTAGCGAACGAGTTCCATGCGCATGCCGGACGAATCCCAGTCGGGATCGAGTGGCACTCGTTGCATGGCTCGCCCAGCTATACGGCGGGCGGTCCACAGCAGCCCGATGGCTTGCAGCAGGTGTACCTGCGCTGCACCGTGCGGTGGCGTGCGACTTGCGATCTCCTCGATGCCGGGCAACTTGTCACGGATCAGCGCGATGCGCTCGAGCATGCCGTCCTGTTGGTACGGCGAGGACAACAGCGGGCGGTCGTCATTGAGTTGCGCGAACGTCAGGTCAGGGTGCGCCGCGAAGAAGGTGCGCTGGTGAAACGGTTGGAACTCGGTGTGCGCTTCGCGTAGCCAGCGGAAGCGACGCAGGTCATCGCGCGTCAACCACGGCTCGAGCTCTAGCGCCTCGGTCCGCGTGGCTGCGTCCAGCGCAGCACGCGACGGCGTCGGCCGAACGGCAACCGACCGCGGCCAACCGACCAGCGTGCGAGCTTCTTCGTCGCAGATTCGGTACGGCGCTGTCGGTCGGTCGTGAAAGCCCGTCGGGCAGTAGATCGCGGCGGCGTCGAACTTCGGCTTGAACTCCAACACGTCAAGTAACGTCGGCAGGACTTCCGGTTCGTCCGCGACGACGGTGACGCCCGCGAGCCGTGCTGGCACGATCAGCCAACCGCCCGGGCACGGCACGATGCCACCGAGGGTCTTGAAGGGGAGTTTTGCTGCGACCATTTGCTGTTCGTCGTCCGTCGTGCTCGTTATACGTTCACGTAGGTGCCAGCACCGGTCGTGGCTTGCTGACCCGCATCGACTGTTGCCTGCGCCTGCAGTTGCGAGCGCATAGTGGCTGCTTGCGCCAGAATTTCCTTCGGGTATTGGCTGATCTCGGCGGCGTTCTCGAACGACAAGATCCCGCTCGACACCAGTCGGGCCAGGTCCATTTCCATGGTCTGCATGCCCTCTTGCTGACCGGAGATCATCGTGTTGCGCAGCTGACGGGTCTTGCCTTCACGCAACAGGTTTCGCACCGCGTCGTTGGCCATGAGCACTTCGTAGGCCGCCACGCGGCCACCACCTTCGGCGGGCAGCAAGCGCTGGCTGATCACGCCCTGCAGTGAGCCGGCGAGCATGATCTGAATCTGGTCGCGTCGTTCGGCGGGGAACACGTCGACAATGCGGTCGAGTGCTTGTGATGCGTCGTTGGTGTGCAACGTCGCAAACACGAGGTGACCAGTTTCGGCGAGCGTCAGCGTGATTGCGATCGAGTCGAGGTCACGCATTTCGCCGAGCAGAATGACATCTGGGTCCTCACGAAGAGCGCTGCGCAGGCCCTCGGTGAACGAGCCCACATCGGTTCCAACTTCGCGTTGGTTCACCATTGCAACTTTGTGATGGTGCAGATATTCGACCGGGTCTTCGATGGTCAGAATGTGAACGGGGCGAGTCTCGTTGATGCGATCGATCATCGCCGCCAGCGTGGTGCTCTTACCGGAACCAGTCGGGCCGACGACGAGCACGAGTCCGAAGGGGCGCTGCAGCAGTTCGGTCGCTGCCCACGGCGCACCGAGCTCGTCAAGCGAACGCACGCGGAAGGGAATGACGCGCAATGCCAACGCGCAGCTGTTTCGCTGCTTGTAAGCGTTGGCGCGGAAGCGCCCGATCGATTCCATGCCAAACGAGAAGTCGACTTGCGAGTTCTCTGCGAACTCCTGATGCTGCGCGTCGTTGAGCAGCGAGAGCACGATTCGTTCTGTATCCGCTGGCAGCAACAAAGGAACGCCCTCAAATGGGACCAACACACCGTCGCGGCGCGCTGTTGGCGGCCGGCCAGCGGTGAGGTGCAAGTCGCTTGCGCCCGCGTTCACGGTCGCTTGTAGCAGCGTGACCAATGTCGGATCTGGATTGAACATGCGACTAGCCTCCGTTAGCTCCGCTCGTTCGAGACGGACTTTTCGCGTATGGCAACTGCTACCTGTGCCCTCATCGGGCTGCTCCTGGGTTCTTTCCTCACCGTGGTTGTCGACCGCGTGCCCAAAGGCAAGTCGGTTGTCCAGCCCGGATCGGCTTGTGGGAACTGCGGCCTGAACCTTGGTCCCCTCGATTTGGTACCTGTGTTGAGTTGGTTGGCATTGCGCGGCAAGTGCCGACGATGTCATATGAGTATCGGCATCGAACCGGTCGTTCTTGAGGTGTCAACGGCGCTTCTGTTTGGCCTCATGGGGTGGCATTTTGGGGCCACCTGGCGCACCGCTGCCTTCTGTGTCCTGATGGCCGGTTTAGTGGCGCTGAGCTGGATTGATCTGCGGACGCGGCGCCTGCCGCGAGAGATCATTTACGCCACGGCTGCGGTCGGAATTCCACTACTGTGCGTGGCCGCTTTGGTCGAGCACGAGCCAAAACGGATGTGGATGGCTGCCCTCGGCGCCGCGATCTCGTTAGCCGTGATGGCGCTGATCTATTGGGGTAGCCGTGGGGGCATGGGCGACGGCGACGTGCGCCTGGCGCCGTTGCTGGGCGCCTATCTCGGCTTCCTCAACCCCGGCTTCGCTCTCGTGGGCCTGTTCTTCGGATTCCTCGTTGGCGCAGTCGTAGGCGTAGCGCTGCTGGTCATCCTCAAAGGCGATCGCAAGATGAAAGTGCCGTTTGGGCCATTCATGGCGGTCGGCATGATCGTGACGATCTTCATCGGTCAGAACTACGTCGACATTGTCCTTGCTCGCTGACTCAGTCAAAGTTAAGTGCTGAACGGCTTACGAGTCGGACTTGACGCCTTCGAGCACGCCGTACATTGCCTGCACCAACGCGATGGCGACGAAGCCGACGATGACGCCAACGGCCACGATCATGATCGGCTCGAACATGGCAGTGAAGCGCTTGATGCGGCTCTCCAACTCGCGGTCGAAGAAGATCGCAGCAACTTCCAACTGACGGTCGAGCGTTCCGGTTTCTTCGCCCACTTTGAACATCTGGCGTGCTGCACCTGGGAAGAGCTCGGTACGAGCTAGCGGCTTGGCAAAGCCACCACCCTCGAGGATCTGCTCTTGAGCGATGATCAGGCGCGCCTTGAACACGCGGTTGTTGGTTGCTTCCGTCGTCGTGCGCATTGCATCGGGCAACGGAACGCCGGCGCGGATCATGGCGCCGAGAATGCGACAGAAGCGCTCGAGGATCGCGTACTCGACGATGCCGCTCAGCACCGGCAAACGCAGCACGAGCTTGTCTCGAAAATTCTTGCCAGGTTCGGTACGTCCCATCCACATGAAGAACCCAATGACGCCGAGGAAGAACGTGAGCGGGAAGTACCAGTAGATCGTGAAGACATCGGCCACGAAGAGCAAGGAGCGCGTTGCGAATGGAAGGTCGGCGTTCAGCTCTTCAAATAGTGGCTTGAATTGTGGCAGCACGTATCCGGCGAGTGCGGCAACGGTGAACACCGACAACACCATGACGACGCCCGGGTAGGAAAGTGCGGCGACGACCTTCGACCTTGTATCGAGTTCACGCTCAAGATATTCAGCGAGGCTTTCAAGCGTCTCGTCAAGCTTGCCGGTCAGTTCGGCGGAGCCGAGAATGCCGATGTAGTAGTTCGGAAAGGTTTGCGGGTGCTTAGCGGCAGCTCCGGCGAGTGTGTCACCGTTGCGGAGGTCTTCGACCATTTGCGAAATGGTGCGCTGCAGCACGACGTCGACGGTCTCGTCACCGATGACTTCCATCGCTTCGGTCACCGGTATGCCGGCCTTCATAAAGACGGCGAGCTGGCGCGTGAAGTGCATCAACTCCTTCTTCTTCACCTTCTTCTTGGTCAGTTCAATCTGACCCATACCCCGCTTTTCTTCGATCTTGACCGGGTACAGGTTCTGTTCGAGCAGGTGCGCGCGCGCGGCTCCGATCGTGTCGGCTTTGGTAACGCCTTCAACGGCGGAGCCGGTGACATCGATTGCTGCGTATGCGAACTTCGGCATGGCCTTGCTCCTAGCTTGCGAAGAGTGTCTTGACGACTTCGGGGATGGTGGTGACGTCTGCCTCGACGAGTGCCATGGCTTCGCGCAACATCGTGCGCATGCCTTGTGCAACCGCCAGTCGACGGAGTTCTTCAGTTGTTGCCCAACCAACGATCAGGCGACGAAGTTCAGGCGTGATGCGCAACAATTCGTAGACACCGATGCGATCGCGGTAGCCGGTGTTGGCGCAAAAGTTGCAGCCGTTGCCGCGATAGAACGTGCTCTTCTCGCTGCCACCACTGTGCTGACGGAACACGGCCAGCTCGTCGGCGCCGGGTGTGTACGGCTCTTTGCAGCTGTCGCACACGCGACGCAACAGACGCTGGCCGATAACGCCGACGACGGACGACGCGATGAGGAAGGCCTCAATGCCCATGTCAAGGAAGCGGTGGAGTGCGGCGACGCTGTCTGTGCCGTGAAGTGACGACAACACAAGGTGACCGGTGAGCGCGGACTGCACCGCAATACGCGCCGTGTCGGCATCTCGAATTTCACCGACGAGGATGACGTCGGGGTCTTGCCGCAAGATGGCTTTCAAACCGGTTGCAAAGGTGAGGCCAGCCTGATCGTTCGTCTGAATCTGGTTGATGCCGGGGAACACGTACTCGACCGGGTCTTCAACGGTCGTGATGTTCTTTCCAGACGAGTTGACCTCGAGCAGTGACGCGTACAAGGTGGTCGTCTTGCCGGCACCCGTCGGACCAGCACAGATCACCATTCCGAACGGCGAGTGAATCATCTTCGAGTAGTGCAGGTAGGTCTCGCGCGGGAAACCGAGCTCGGACAACCCAATCATCGAACGGGTCTTGTCGAGAATTCGCATGACGATCTTCTCGCCGAAGACAGTGGCAACGCTGGCGACGCGAACGTCGACTTCTTTGCCGTCGATCACCGTCGAGAACTGACCGTCCTGCGGGCGTCGCTTCTCAACGATGTTCATGCCACTCATGATTTTCAAGCGACTGGTCAAGGCCGCGTGTGCGCCCATCGGCAGCATGAAGGCTTCGACGAGGTGACCGTCGATGCGGAATCGCACCCGCACCTCTTCGTCTTGCGGCTCGATGTGGATATCGCTCGCACGGTCGCGCATGGCCTGGCTGACGATGCGGTTCACCAACTGAATCACCGGCGCCTGATCGTCGAGCTTTACCTCGGCGGCAATGGACGCAATCTTTGACTGCTCGTCGCCGAGATCCAGCGACTTGACCAGGCGATCAATGTCCTCGTCGGCGCGATACACCTGATCGATAAAGGTGCGCACGGTGAGCGGGTCGGAGACGAAGAACTTCACCGGTCGACCGGCGGCAGCTTCGATTGCCGCGCGTCGTGCCGGTGCTGGGTCGCTGCAGAGCACGACGAGTGTGTTGCCTTCGGCGGCGACGGCGACCGCGCAGTGTGTACGCACAGTCGTTTCGTCGAGAATCCGCTTGATGTCGTCGGGGATCTCGATGCCCTTGGTATCGACCGCCGCCACGTTGGTTGCCTGGGAGATGGCAATCGCAACCTCGGTTCGACCGACGCTGTAACGGCCGAGCGCGATATCGGCGAATTGCAGCAAGTCGCCGTTTGCTTGGCCGAGAGCCTGCGCGAGATTCTCAGGAGTCAGCTGTCCAGCTTCAACGAGGGCCTGGCCGACCTTCATGCACTCCGCGCCGGATTCACCCTCGGCTGTTGCCGGTGCTTCTTTGGATCCTTTGAAGATGGCCATGGTCTATCCAGTCGTCACAAGGACGAAAGGCTCCGATCTGTTGCGGAAGTTGCACCGTTCGCGCCCGGATCGACCTTGCGCACGAACTGATCGGGGTTGAGCGCCGAGATCGCGCGCTCAAGCTCGTCGAGACGTTCCAATTGCACGGAAGCGCTGACGTCCATCTCGTCGCCCAGCAAGCTTTCGATTTCTGCCATGCGTAGGGCGGAGCGGTCAAGGCGCTCGTCGGTGGTCGCAGCGACGCGATCGATTTCGATACGCACGAGCATCGCTTCGCCGACTGCGGAGGAAAGTTGTTCGCGAATACCTTCGATGGCCTTGCTGTCGACTTGGCTGATCTGTTCGGTCAGCACGTTGGTGTGCAAGATCACCTGGCTGAGGCTGTTCTCCAACTCGAGTAGCCGCTGCGACAAGGCGGCGATCGCCTCGTCGAATCCGGAACCGATGCGGCCGATGGTGGCCTCGAAGCCGGCGATCTTGGTGCCGTTCTGCTCTACAACGCGGTCCTCCATTGCGAGCATGCGATCGGTGATCTTGCTTTCGGTGAAGTCGACGCGCTGCGCGAAACCTGTTGCTTGCTCTGTGATTTGGCGCTGGATCTCCGGGCCAAACGCTTCCAGCGTTGCGCGCACGAAGCCGAACCGCTCCTCGACGGCGGTGGCCAACGCTTGATTGCCGTCGTCCATCCGTAAGGTGAGTGCTTGCGATGTGTCGTTGACGTGTTGCACCAATGCCGATGCCTGCTCGTCGAAGCGACGTGACGCCTTAGCTAGTTCGTCGATGCGCGCGTGTGCTGCGGCGCTCGAACTGTCGATCTGTTCGCGCAGCGTGACCAACTCTCCGGAGTCAATTCCGCCGCCGCCACCACTGTCCGTGTCGCGCATTGCGCTCGCGCCAGCCGACTCGATGATGCGGTTGTTGATCTCGTTCACGCTCAGCTGTTGGTGCTGTGCGAAGTCGGCAAGCCGCTCTTCCAACGCGGTCTGCAACGCCTTCTGATACGTGTCGACTGCTTGCTGCTGCTCGGCGAGTCGCGCATCGAACTTCTTGGTCAGCACTTCAGCCTGCTGCGTGAGCTGGCGTTCGACGGCGGCCGCGATGGATTTGGCCAACACCTCAGTGCTGGCGGCACTCATCCCCGGTTGTGGTTGAAGTTGCGGTTGCGGCGGTGGCGCGCTCATACAACTCCACCGGTACGTGAGAACGACCTTGCTGGGGCCGTGAGTCCACTTCGGAGATTGACCTTCGCCACGTTTGAGTTATCGGGTCATCTTGCCCATCTCTTGAGACATTGCTCTTCCGATACGGTGGCCAAATGCGGGTACACCTGATCGACGGGACCTACGAGCTATTCCGGCAGCACTTCGGGCAAGTCAGCCGTCATGGCGACGCCGGCCCGAACGATGCCGCTATTGGGGTGGTTTCCAGCACCCTGCAACTTGTGACGGCGGGCGCCACCCACCTCGGGGTGGCCAGTGACCACGTGATCGAGAGCTTTCGCAACGATCTGTACCCCGGTTACAAGACCGGCGAGGGCATGGACCCGGTGCTGCTGCGCCAGATCCCTGTGATGGAAGAAGCCCTGGTCGCGTGCGGTTTCACGACCTGGGACATGGTCGAGTGGGAGGCCGATGATGCCCTCGCGGCGGCTGCCGCGGTGGCCGACGCCGACGAAAGGGTCGAGCAGGTCCTCATCGTGACGCCCGATAAGGACCTCTGCCAATGCGTGCGGGGGACGCGGGTGGTGCAATACGACCGGCGCAACGACCAGATCGTCGACGAGTCGGGCGTCGTGGCGAAGTTCGGGGTCTCGCCCACCTCAATCGCGGACTACCTGGCGCTGGTGGGCGACTCGGCCGACGGTTACCCAGGCTTGCCCGGCTGGGGTGCCAAGAGTGCGTCGACGGTGCTGGCGAAGTTTGGAACGATTGACAACATCCCGAGATCGTCGGGCGACTGGGGTCTGCCCGCGCTGCGCGGTGCCGAAAAGTTGGCCCGCACGCTCAGCGATCAGATGGCCGACGCGTTGTTGTTCCGCACGATCGCAACAGTCGCGTTGGATGTTCCGGTCGGCACGGTCGACGACTGGCGTTGGCAAGGCCCGACCGCCGAGTTCGCCGCTGTGGCCGCCAAGTTGGGTGCACCAGATCTGGCAAGTCGCGCGACGCGCATTGCCGAGCGTGTCCTCGCCCGTTGACTGTCTTTCTCCGTTGACTGTCTTTCTCCGCTGACTGTCTTTCTCCGCTGACTGTGGTGACGGCCAGGTGATCTGCGGCACACAAGCGGCACCGTTGAAGGCTGCTGCCTTCCGGCCCTGACCTGATTCCCGGACGCTCGTCGCACAGGACCCGACCATCACCACACTCAGCGGGTGAGAGTGATTGTAGTGGCGCTACCGTGTCGTGGCTCCCTGGAGGGGTGCGAGAGCGGCCGAATCGGCACGCTTGGAAAGCGTGTGAGGTGCAAGCCTCCGTGGGTTCGAATCCCACCCCCTCCGCCAACACCTACGGTTGGCTTGGTCTATGACCAGCAACTTAAGGTGGTGCTGATGCGACGTGTGTTGCTGGCTGCACTATCCCTTGTTCCGATCACATTGACGGAAACGCCGCCGCAGGTGAAGGCGGACGATCCGACGCCGACCGGCACGATTGTTCTCAACAACGGGTACACCGCCAGAGATACGCACGTTCACCCATTCGTGAAGTTGCTCGCCGGAGTGGATCAGGTACTGCCATCGGGTTCGCTCAGCATCACAGTGATGGAGGCGACTTCGAATGGCATTGCGAGAGTTCTTCCGTGTGGAGCCCCCACTGACCCGTGGGCCGATGTTGAGTTCGTGTTTTTCGCCGGCGAGGTGGTGAAGAGGCATCTCACGATTGGAGATGGCTTTTGTCTCCGGTCAACGACGGCGGTGCACAACATTGTGGCGGAAGTTGGAGAGCTCGTTGCCCCCGTTGCGGGCGCGCTGCAGTATCACGCCCTGCCGACTCCAGAGGTGGTGGTGGACGTTGATGTCAGTATTCCGCCACACCCAACACCCGGCTTTTCAAACTACGCCCAGTACTCGCTTCCGTTGCCAGCGGGTGTTCCGCCGGACGCCGCATCGGTCGTCTATCGGCTGGACGCCACGTCGGACGCCGACCGAGCGGGTTTCATCACCCATTGCCCGCCTCAGCAGTCATATGTCGACAACAAGGACTTCACGTTCAGCGGCGCAGGCGAAACCTCAACCGTTACTTATCGAAAGCGTGTGGCGTCGGTGCCCGCCTGCCTGTTTGTAGATGGCAGCACGTCGGGGCCATCCTCCGGCCACGTCACCGTGACCGTGTTGGGCTGGTTGGAAGCTGGCGGTCCAGATCCGACCGCCGTACCGCCCGAACTTCGGTTCCATGCTTACCCCGTCGCGCCGCCTGGTCTGGAACCGGTGTCGCCAATCCGCGTGCTTGATACCAGGATCGGCATCGGCAGCATCCCCGAGCCGTTGCGCGACGATGAAGTACTGATTCTTGACCTCAATCCATACATCAGCATCTTCACGACCAGCGTTGTCATGAACGTGACGGTGACCTCGCCCGTAGCTGCAGGTTTCGTCACGGTGTTTCCGTGTGACGTCGACGAGATTCCAAATGTGTCCAACCTCAACTTCGTCGCCCACCAAGATGTACCCAACCTCGTCAGCGTGCCAGTTTCCTTCGACGGGACTGTTTGTATGGTCACCTCGGCAACAACTGACCTCATCGCCGACCTTGCAGGCACCTACGAGTTCGGCGGTGGTTCGCTTGGCACGGCGGTGGCTCCCACGCGAATCCTCGACACTCGCATCGGCAATGGTGTTGCGGTTGGCGCGGTTCAGGCCGGACAGACGGTGACGTTGCAGGTGGCCGGCAGAGGCGGGCTGCCAGCGAGCGGTCTGACCGCCGTGACGATGAACGTCACCGTCGCGGGGCCGGAGGCGCCGGGTTACGTGACGGTCTATCCATGTGACCAGTCGCTGCCCAATGCATCCAACCTCAACTTCGTGCGCCAACGCGACGTTCCAAACCTCGTCACGGTGAAGGTCTCAGCGGCCGGCACCGTATGCCTCACCACCACTGCGAAGACCCACTTGATCGCGGACGTCGCGATGTGGTTCGGGACCGGTGGCACCGACGGGTTCTACGATGTTTCGCCGACTCGAATCCTTGATAGTCGGAATCCGTTGCCGCTCGGTTTCGCCAACCCGCGACTGCCGCTCGGCCCGGGGATGCCCTTCGGTCGCGAAATTGTCGCCGCAGCCGGAGTATCACTGACCGATGTCCACGCCGTCGTCATGAACGTGACGGTCGTGCAGCCATTCGGGGGTGGATACGTCACGGTTCATCCATGTGGGACTGATGTTCCGAACGCTTCGAACCTCAACTTCGTCGGACTACAGACCGTCCCCAATCTTGTGATCGTGAAGACGTCTGTTGGCAATTTGGTCTGCTTCAGCACGACGACTGGGACCGACATTCTCGCCGATGTCGCTGGCTACTTTTCTAGCGCTCTGGTGCCACTGTGGGACTACGTCCTCGTTGACTGAGCAGCAGGGGACCGACAGCGACTTCATGAACATCGCGCTCAACGAGGCTCGTGCCGCGCTGGCTCACGACGATGTCCCGATCGGCGCTGTCGTGGTGCGCGATGGCCAAGTGATCGCTCGTCGGCACAACGAACGCGAGCTCTCAGGCGATCCGACGGCGCACGCCGAAGTTCTCACGCTGCGTGATGCCGCTGTGGTGGTCGGCCATTGGCGGCTCAACGATTGCACGTTATACGTGACGCTGGAGCCGTGCCTGATGTGTGCTGGAGCGCTGGTGAATGCCCGGATTGGCCGTATTGTGTATGGAACCGCTGATCCGAAGGCTGGTGCCGTTGACAGCCTGTACCGGGTCTGCGCCGATGAGCGCCTGAATCACAGACCGCCCACCGAGAGTGGTGTTTTAGCGGAGGAGTGCTCTCGCCTACTGAAAGAATTCTTCGCCGCTCGCCGGGACCCACCGACCGACTCGTATCCGACCTACATGGGGCGCGGTGGCGACTTCGGCTGATCATCAGCCGGGGTCAGCACGGAATCGATTGCCGCCAGCGCACGGCGAACTGCATCGGCGACTTCGTCGGCGATGCTGCTCGGAACGGACGAGTCGGTA
>Ga0105047_10002833_pt1 | contig 30792 bp, 14 predicted proteins | sample MAT04_FD_78384 | JGI IMG/M metagenome (GOLD analysis project Ga0105047, IMG submission 78384) | Freshwater microbial communities from Lake Fryxell liftoff mats and glacier meltwater in Antarctica - MAT-04 (megahit assembly) | ecosystem: Environmental > Aquatic > Freshwater > Ice > Liftoff... | reverse complement strand
GAGTGCCATTTTCGATTCTATGCAATTGAGTCATTCTTGTCTCAAAAGTTCAGTCACGCCTTCCAGACCACTTCCTTATTTCAGAAATTTCAGGGATTCGGTGATAGGAACTATCCAGTCAAAACCAATTAAAAAACTAGTATTCGACTTAAGTAGAAATACAGGAGGGAACCCAAATCAAGGGACAATAATGTTTGAAAAAATAGCTGAGCTCACAAAATCAAATAAAAATCTTAAAGTATATGTGATCGTAGGAAGAAATATTTTTTCTGCAGGCATTATTCATGCTTTGGAACTAAAAAGACTTTTTAATGCTACCATTATCGGTGAGCTTACGAGCGGGAAACCCAATTTTTTTGGAGGTACGGATTCCAGATATCTTCCCGGATCTTGTCTTAAGGTAAATTTTGCAAAATATTATAGAAAAATGCGCAAAGAAATAAAGGATGATGAACCAACCACGCTTATGCCGTATGTATTTTTCGCCGTTAAATTTCAGGATGTTGTGTCCGGTAATGACCCTGTGTTCAATTGGATCAACGCACAAAATTAAAAAATCTACAGATTTGATTCATTAGCAAATGGATGATAAAAATATCCTTTATCTTTGCATCCTGTAATGCCCGTACAACTGCATGATAAAACAAATAGAAGTAAAAGTTTTTCCCGACAAAGTAAATGATCAGGTTTTCATTGATTCACTTATCAAGCACCAAACCAAAAGTGATTATAATAAAATTACAGCGACTGTTCTAACCCGCAAATCTATTGATGCCAGAGGGAGCAGACCTTTTTTTATACTCAGATTTGATATTTATTTAAACGAAAACTATGTCGCTCATCCAAAGTTTATAAGTAGGTATGAAGATGTTTCTGATCAGCCAGTGGTGGTCATCATCGGCGCGGGACCGGCAGGATATTTTGCAGCTTTGGAATGTCTAGAGTCTGGATTGAAACCTGTGGTACTGGAGCGAGGCAAAGATGTAAGAGAAAGACGCCGGGACCTTAAGGCGATACAACAAGAAGGAGTAGTCAATCCTGATTCGAATTATTGTTTTGGAGAAGGCGGGGCAGGCACCTACAGTGATGGAAAATTATATACTAGATCTCACAAAAGAGGCACTATTGAAAAAGTACTCAGGCTACTGGTAGAGCATGGTGCCAATCCTGATATACTCACAGACGCACACCCGCACATAGGTTCCAATAAACTTCCAGGAATCATACAAGCCATCAGAGAGACTATCATCCAATACGGCGGAGAAGTAATATTCGGTAGTCGTGTAGATGATCTTTTGATAGAAAATGGAAAAATATCAGGCGCAAAATGCCATGAAACCGTTTACTTCGGTAGTGCAGTAATTTTGGCTACCGGTCATTCTGCCAGAGATATATACCAGCTACTGAAGCATAAAAACATCAGCATTGAAGCAAAGCCTTTTGCCTTGGGCTTGAGGATAGAGCACCCACAATCATATATAGACCAAAAACAATATCACCAACCTGAAAGAGAAGAAAATCTCCCCGCAAGTAGTTATAGTGTAGTGACACAGGTAGAAGGAAAAGGTGTATTTTCATTTTGTATGTGCCCAGGAGGATTGGTGGTTCCAGCAGCAACATCTCCAGGTGAAATCGTAGTAAACGGTATGTCTCTTAATAGACGGGATAGTGCATTTGCCAATTCCGGTTTTGTAACTTCGATTGAGCTGGATGAACTTGAAAAGTATGGGTATAAAGGCGTTTTTGCTTCGCTTGATTTTCAGCGTGACGTTGAAAAAGCAATGTTTAAAGCCGGTGATGGCAGTCAGAAAGCACCGGCGCAACGTGTAGAAGATTTTGTCCATGGTATACCTTCTCCCCACTTGAATGAAACTTCTTATATTCCAGGGCTTATATCTGCACCATTGCACACCATTCTCCCTGATTTTGTTTATAAAAGACTCCGTCAGGGTCTGATAGACATCAATAAAAAGATGAAAGGCTATCTCACTAACAAAGCAAATATCATAGGAGTAGAAAGTCGAACTTCAGCCCCGATAAGGATACCAAGAGACCCGATTTCCTTCGAACACCCTGAAGTAAGTGGTTTTTATCCATGTGGAGAAGGTGCAGGATATGCTGGTGGAATCATTTCAGCAGCCATGGACGGGCAGAATGTGGTGGAAGCCATTAAAAAAAATATACACCCCATCTTAAAAGAGACCATATTTCAATAAAACTTAATGTCTACATTACTCGAATAATCGGATTATTAAAATTTCATTTCTGATTTAACTATCTTTGCCTTATGAAAGACATTGTAGAGTTACTTGCCAGAATATTGATTGCTTTTGTATTTATATATGAAGCCTTGGATGCGTTGGTATTTTTTAATAAGACCAAAGCTACAATGACAGCATACGGCATCATTTGGCAGCAGGATCTAATGTTGAAAGTATTGATATTTATTTTAATTCTGGGAGGAATTTTGGTGTTAATAGGATATTATGCCAGTTTTGGAGCGATGTTGCTTCTTCTGTATTGGTTGCCTTTTACCTTGATTGTATATTCTTTTTGGGATGATCCCGCTGAATATAAAAGAGTGCATGCTTTATATTTTATGCGCAATCTTGCGTTGTGCGGCGGCTTATTACTGCTTATCGCCAATGGTGCGGGTAAGTATAGCGTCAAACGACTTATCTATATCATGAAACTGCCCAGATAAGAAATAATACGCTGTTTTAAAATTACAAAAACAATTCGATATCCTTAATTATCTTTGTGGCTTAAGTTAAGACCTGAGATGAGTATTAAAACCTTTATTGTAAGGAAGGCAGCCGCATATATAGCCAAAAACATCCTGAAATGGAAGAAAACCGCTATAAAAGATCAGCAAGCTATAATGCTTGAATTGGTAAAACAAGCACAACATACTGTTTTTGGAAAAGACCATAAATTTAGTAAAATAAAAACATATGAGGAGTATAAAAAACACATCCCTGTCAGAGATTATGAAGCTTTGCGTCCATATATAGATCGCATCACCGAAGGAGAATCAAATATATTATGGCCGGGTAAGCCAAAATATTTCGCCAAAACTTCGGGTACAACCAGTGGAGTAAAATATATACCTATCACAAAAGCTAGTATGCCCAATCATATAGTTACGGCCAGAAATGCCATGTTCAATTATTTTCATCAGGTAGGAAATGCGGATGTTTTTGGAGGAAAGCTGATATTTCTTTCAGGCTCACCTGTACTGGATGAAAAAGGGGGTATACCAACAGGCCGATTATCCGGCATAGTAAATCACGAGATACCTGCATGGGTAAGAACCAACCAACTACCTTCTTATGAAACAAACTGCATAGAAGACTGGGAATCAAAATTGGAAAAAGTTGTGGATGAGACCATCCATCAGGACATGAGACTTATCAGCGGTATTCCACCGTGGGTCCAAATGTATTTTGAACGTATCCTAGAAAAATCAGGCAAAAAAACGATAAAAGAGGTTTTCCCAAACTATAGTCTTTTTATGTATGGCGGAGTAAACTTTGAACCTTACAGAGCTAAACTTGAAGAACTTGTCGGCAATACAATGGATAGTATAGAAACCTATCCTGCTTCAGAGGGTTTTATAGCTTTCCAGGATGACAAAGATGACAGCGGCTTATTACTGAATACCAGTTCAGGAATATTTTTTGAATTTATTCCTGTTGAAAATGTTTTTGCAAATAACCCTGACAGACTTATGCTGGATCAAATCCAATTGAATAAAGATTATGCGCTAATTATTAATAACAATGCCGGACTTTGGGGATATGACATTGGAGATTGTGTTAGATTTGTAAGTTTGGATCCGTTTAAAATAATAGTAAGTGGCAGAGTAAAACACTATATTTCTGCATTTGGCGAGCACGTCATAGGTAAAGAAGTAGAAGAAGCAATCCTACTTGTGGCGAATAAAGAGGGGATTAGTTTTGTAGAATTTACTGTTGCACCTCAGGTAAGTCCTGTGGAAGGTGGCCCGCCGTACCATGAATGGTTTGTTGAATTTGATCATACTCCCACATTGCCAGATGCATTTGCCGCTGCTGTTGACAAACAAATGTGTGTACAAAATATCTATTACGATGATCTGATCAAAGGCAAAATTCTCCAGCCACTTAAAATCAGGCCGATGAAAAAGGGTGCATTCCGGGAATTTATGAAATCTCAAGGGAAGTTGGGTGGTCAGAATAAAGTACCCAGACTAAGTAACGATAGAAAAATTGCGGATCAATTAAAAAAATATATTCTTGATGTATAATATAGCATTTCGATAAAAAAAATATGTCCTTGTGATAAAGAATCATCACAAGGACATATAAACATCGATACATCTTATTTTACTTATTTTATATTCAGCATCTTCATAGTTTTCACTTCACTACCAAAAGTAAGGTCATAAAATAAAATACCGGAAGCACCAAGCTGTTCTTTGGTAAGCATTATCGTATTATCACCTTTGATGTACAATTCTTTGGTGGTATAAATAATTCTTCCAGTGACATCTCTTACTTTCAGCATCACTTCTCCCGCAAATGGCAATCTAAAGTGGATATTGGTCTGATTATTCCATGGATTCGGCGTATTACCAAGTACTTCAAAATCATTGTCTCCTGCGATATTGCTAAACTTCAAACCCAATGATCGAATTTCATTTGTGGCTGTATAATATTCAGGGTTCAGATGGTTACCATCTAAGGCAATCATATTGGAAATCTTTTCTGCCCGCTCAGATGTGACATGGATATCAAATAAATGATCTCCGGATTTTAAAGCTATGCTTGAAGGGCTATTCCATGAAATGGTGAGAACACCTCCTGCATAATTGTAATGGTAATCTTCGATTTTAAGCGTTGCGGGACTCAAACTTAGAGATGATACATTTCCCATCAGCAAAGTCATTTGAAATCCATTCACATCAGCAGCATCAGATGCATTTACAGAAATAATATTTTCACCTTTTGCCATAGCCCTATCAGACATTACCAAAGATAATTCTGCTGAACGCTTGCCTACAATATTGGACACTGCGTTTGTGATGTAACTATTATTTACATCTCCTGTTTTCACTCCTACCCAGTCTATTCTCATACTGGTTGACAAAGCTTCTATATGATATTTTTCAGGGAACGGAGTAATAAATGGATCTTTTGCATAAGGAAATTCATAAGAGTTGTCTATCATTCTCCAACTCGTATTGGATGGAAACTTATCATGAATGCCCAGCAATACTTTCCTGAGTTGAACCATGTCTGAAGCAGTAATCTTGCCATCTTTATTAACATCTGCCGCGATCATTTTGTATGGTGAATTAAGTTCTTCCGTCTTAAGGATATGTCTTTGTATATAAATAAGGTCCAAAGTACTAACACCTTCCAAGGGATTGTCATTTCTTGCAGGGATGACGACATACTCTCCACCCGGATCCATATAAGGGAATTTATATTTTCCAGTCTGATCCGACTTGAGTGGTGTCATACTACTGCCGCTCATATTTACGGTAACATTTGGTATGAATTGGCCAGATTCATTTTTTACATTTCCTGCCACAGTAACCAATCCATTGGAGCAGAAACCGTCAGGATCAAGTGGAGTAGCAACAGTACTACATGAATCCATAACCACTCCATCAAACCAAAAGTAAATTTTAATCGGAAAATCCAGCAATACGCCCTCACAGAAATATGTCCTTAATGTATCATTAATGTCTGTACTGCTATATGAAGCTACAATTACCACATCATCGGTACATGCAATTTTTATTTTCACATGTGAACTTACATTATCAGTAACACTCGGTGGGTTATTATCACGTATCCTTGGAAAAGTTTTATTACATCTCACATCCGTAGACGAGTCATCAATTACAATTATTGTAAAGTTGAAGGTAGCTGTGACATTCCCACAGGCTTCCAAGGCACTCAAAACGACATTTGTGGTTCCAACCGGATAAATACCAGACAAGTCAAATGATGGTAAATTATTGACACTGTTCGATAATATCAAACTACTACAGCCTGAAGCAAAATGCAATAAACCTGATAGCGCTGCCTCACAATTATCCAATCCAGGTAACAATGTGATGGTATCCGGTCCTGTTATCAAAGGTTCTTCCACAATTACAAAAATAGTCTGCACCTGCGAAAAAATTCCATTATTGGTACCTGACACCAAGTGACATGAGTCAACAACCAACCATGTTCTCATGATGGTATCGGCACATACAGGATTTGTAGGAGCGACATCATCCGTGTATCCTACAAACAAACCTGAACAAGCAGCGCTGTTTTGCGTAAACTGAACATTTCCTGTGACACCAGGTAAAACACCATTACAATTTGAAACAGAAATGTCAGGTGGGAAAATGATATTTGCAGCTGTAATTGGATTATTATTCTGTATGGTAACTATCTGAACGCATTGAGTAGTATTCCCGCTATTGTCCGTGGCGGTAAATGTCCTGATAATCTGGCCAAGATCACATTCGTTAAGATTAAAGATTGGAAGCTCAGTTAAGATCAGTCCAACCAAACAATTATCCGAAGCTGTGGCATTGCCAAATACTGATAAAGGAGCATTCGGATTATAATTTTCGCAATTTACTGTAATATTTGCCGGACAAATTAAAACCGGATCAATCGTATCTCTTACTGTCACCTGAGCAGAACATGCTAGTGTTTGATTATTGTTTGTATTGGTTACTGTCAGGGTAACTGTCCGCACTCCTACATCATTACAGAAAAACATTGCAGGATTTACTGATGCTGTGATATTGGCACACGCTCCTGTGCTACCAGTACTGACATCTTCAGGATCAATGGTTACTGCTCCGGCAGCACTGAGATAAACTGTAATATTCTGGGTAGTACATGTTAACGTACCCGGATCAACGGTTACTGCAACGGATGTCGAACCTACACAACCATTTGCATCTGTTACAGTTACCGAGTAAGTGGTATTGGTCGTTGGAGATACATTGATAGATGCTGCTGTAGATGTCGTACTCCAAAGATATGTTGATCCTCCTGAAGCAGTAAGAATGGTCGATTCGCCAAGACAAATATTCTGGTCGCCGGATATTATTGCGGTTGGTTTCGGATTTACAGTAAGTATTTTTGATGCAGTTCCCGTGCAACCGTTGGTGTTTGTTACTGTAACCGTATATGTTGTAGTGACGGCAGGTGTTACATTAATAACAGAAGTAGTTGCTCCTGTATTCCATACATATGTTCCTCCACCACTTGCTGTGAGATTGGTACCAGTACCCGCACATATTGCATTGACACCACTGATTTGTGCACTTGCGGATGTACCAACTGTGACTGTGATACTCGCATTATTTATACATCCATTTGCATTTGTTGCTGTCACACTGTAGGTGGTTGTGACCAAAGGGTTGACCGTAATGGCTGTAGTGGTGGATCCATTACTCCACAGATAAGTGGTTCCACCTGAAGCAGTCAATGTAGTGGATTCGCCGATACAAATGTTATTGTCTCCTGTAATATTTACTTGAGGAAGAGGGTTAACAGTTACTGTTCTGGTTGCCGTATTGGTACATCCGTTGCTATCAGTAGCCGTTACAGTGTATGTAGTTGCCGCAATGGGTGAAACGTTTATACTAGCTGTAGTAGCATTGGTATTCCACACATAGGTAACCCCGCCACTTGCTGTCAGATTTGTAGAAGTACCTGTACAAATAATGTTGTTACCAGCAATGTTAATTGAAGGCAAACCATTGACTGTTACAATTCTTGATGATGAAGCTGTACAGCCATTATTATCAGTCGCAGTGACTGTATACGTACTTGTTGACAGCGGACTAATATTGATAAATGTTGTTGTGGCTCCATTGTTCCAGACATAGGTACTACCTCCCGTTGCAGTTAATGTGGTGGATTCATTTCGACATAATATATTATCCCCTGTTATATTAACAACAGGCAAAGAATTAATGGAAAGGATCCTTGTTGCAGAGTTAGTACACCCATTGGCTGCTGTTACGGTAACAGTATAGGATATATTTGCCACAGGTACCACTACTATAGAGCTGGCAGTAGAACCTGTACTCCATAGATATGTACCTGTACCCACTGCTGTTAAAGTAACCGGACTTCCATCACAAGTATTGCTAATATTAATTGAAATTGACGGTTTAGGCGTAACAGTAACGGTTCGTTCAGCAGTAGCTGTACATCTGAATTCATTGGTGACAGTGACCGTATATGTGGTTGAAATGGCCGGAGAAACAGTAATTGCATTTGTGGTTGCTCCATTGCTCCACTGGTACACTACTCCACCGAAAGCCGTCAAAGTAGTGCTCTGACCGTCACAAATAATATTATTGCCCGTAATAACAGGGATAGCCGGGTGCTGATCACAAACTGTTTCGCAAACATTCACATTATTGTTATCCTGCACTTCAATATTAACATCTACATAATCCGTATTTCCATTACAATCATGGACCCACAACTGCACTATGGTTTCTACCCCTACGTCAAAACAATCAAAACATCTGATCGTGTCATTCACATTTGCAGAGAAACTGAAACGCAATGGCTCAATACAACATAGACTTGTGCTGCTTACATCCAGTGTCCATGCTTTAATACAAGCTCTTTCGATGTCTGGAATACCATTGTTATCAGTATCCCATGGATTTATACTTATACTTACACTTTCCAAACCAGCAGCTGTAGGCTTATCATTATTAACCACCAATATCAACTGCTCTTTAGAGACTACATTGCCACAAGCATCTTCAAATGACCATACAATTTTATGTAGTCCAACCGGAAAAACTGCATTGATGGATGACATATTGCCAACACCAAAGTTGGTAATATCAACTATTCCATCATTGTTATAGTCAATTTTATATGACCATCTTAGCCTATTGTCAGGTGTGCAAGCATCTCTACCGGTAACTTTTAAATCTACTAATGCATCTATACAGTTTCCTTTTTCAGTATAGAAGGTATCTCTATCAGGAACAAGACCTACAAAGAAAGGTGGAACAGTATTGTGAACTTTTATAATCTGCTGGAAAGTGTATGGTACATAGCTGCTACCTAGTCTTTCCATTTCACACCAGTCTATGACCGTCCATGTTCTCACTATTTTATAGCACGCACCTGTGACAAATGTAAATACTGCATCTTTGAAGGTAGAAGCAGCCATACCACAATCGGATTGGGTAATGACCGGATAGCCGTAAATAGCAGGAAGATTTTGTGGAAGCAGTTCATCCTGTGAACACCTGTCAAATACTTCATAGTCAAGTGGCTTGACGACATGTGTCAAAGGATCAAAATAATCCTGATTCTCCACTGTTATTATTTGCATACAAGAAGCTGTCCCTTGACCATCAGATGCTATAAAGGTTCGTTTAATGTACCCTACTCTACAGGAATTCAATACAAATTGAGCGTCTAGTTCTGTAACTGTAGCGCCGCATGCGTCTATAGCTGTAGCAATTCCATATAGCTGAAGATTCATGCCTGAAAAAACTTCGGTGCAATCAATGGTCATGTCTGCCGGACAAGTAATTTTCGGTGCATGTTTATCCTGTATAGTAACATTCATCATACAGGAATTACTATTGCCGTTCACATCCCAAACTCTGAGAGCCACCATTATTGACTTACCTGCATCGATACATTTAAAATCTACAAAATCTTTAAAATTAATAGCCGGAATTAAACCACTCGGCACCATCTTAGCCACTTTCATACTATCTATTCCGCAGCCATCAAAACTACCATCATTTATATTTTGAGGGTAGAGATATGCTTCACCATTTGAATTCAATCCAACTACGATCTCTCCCTTACAAATCACTGTCGGAGGTGTCTTATCTTCTACAGTAACTGTAAATGAAGTCTGACTTGAATTCAGACAAACGTCATATGCTGTATATGTAATCGTATGTACACCAGCCGGTAATGATATTTTGGTAGTTGTCAGGATATTTTTGACAAATCCACCCGGATAGGTCACATTTACTTCCAACACACCGGAACATGAATCTTTCGCTTGAGCTAAAGGAAGGATAAAATCTCCATAGCATGAATGCATCCCATTGGTTGAAATGGTGGCATCAACAATATCTTGTATCACTGGTGCTAATGTGTCTGATATTTCAAGTACCTGATTAAAAGTTAGCACCTGTCCATTGGTACACCATTGTTCATAAACTGTCCATTTTCTAATAATCTTTCTGGTACAACCAATGTAACCAAAGTCCAGATCATCGTATCCCACATATAAATTGCATATAGCGGGTGATGAAGGATAGATCGGAATACCAGCTAATGTAGGTACACCCGTCACAGATGTAGCCGGATGCCCAGCATCATCCATAGCAAAACTGCTACAAATCAATGCAGAATCCTTAACCATCACGAAACTTGGCGGAAAATCAACCAAGTCAAAGTCCGGTCTTTCTACGGAAATCCTCATAGTACAAAGGGCTGATTTGTTACCAAATTTATCCGTTGCCTGATATATCCTATCTATATATTTAACATAATCAACGTTGCAAGTCAATGGGGTAATCTTTTCACTTACTATAACATTTGTGACCGGTCCATTACAATTGTCTGTTTCAAAAGGGCCTGTGTATTCGTCCAATTTGTAACATGGAAGATTGATATCCTGACAGATTGAAATAGGAGCAGTCTTATCCTCGACTGTAATTACTGACCAGCATGAATTACCGCCACATCCCTCAATCAATTTTGCAGTAACTTTGGTCCCTGCATGAACTGATGTTAAGGTCGCATTATTAATTGCATTGCCATGAACGTCAGTCAACATAACAAAATACGGAGAAGTAGGGTTAAAACTGCCTGCTATCAACATAGCGGGTGTCACTACGATTTGACAATTTCCATCTAATGAGACATTAAAATTGCCGACACATGCAATGGATTGTGTATCTGCGCTACCAATAACAACAGTTGCCTGACCCGGAGCATAACACTGACCTAGGACTGAAATATTGACAGACAGATTAAAATTTGTACCCATAAAAGTATTCCAGTCAATATTGACAGAATTTTGATTTCCACCTACCGGTGCACCATTTACAGTCCAACCATATGTAGCTCCCGCAATAAATGGAACAGAATAAATACCAGTTCCTCCCGAGCACAATGATCTTGGACCACTAACAACTACATCCGTATAACTGCAACCATTTGCCAAAACCACATCTTCCAGATCTCCAAATGCACTTCTCAATCTGAGAGAAAATCCCAAACCATCAATATGTCTACCCCTTATAATAAACCTACTTAATCCCGGTCCGGTAATTTGTTCCGTTAAAATGAAACCATTGGCATACAGATTGGGTGATGCCGGTGGTGCAGGACTATCATCACGATAAAACCCAACCACCTGTTCGATAAACCAGTTATCATCAGAACTGCCATTGATCGTAATCAGAGTTTCGCATTGCCCATTGATACTATTTGTTGCGTTGTTAAGACATTGTGTTTCCAACTCGATATCACCTATCACAAGGCCAGCCATATCAAAGTCGTCTTCTGTGCCTCCCTTTTCATTATCTTCATAAAAATCATTGTCTCTTATGTTGTCAGGAGTAGAGTCAATGTCTAAATAGGAAACATCTATCTTTTGAGTATCAAATATTTCAACTATTTCAGCTCTGTTTTCCAATAATTGAACCGTAGCATTCTGATCAACAATAAAATTAATAGATTCTCGATGTGATTGACCCGGCTCAAAACCATCCGGAAAGTCAACCACTAATTCAGCATCATTACCCACTTTTGTCCATCTTGGATCATTCAAAATCAATTTCCCAGGTATATAATCTATCAATTTCAAGCTCGAGAGAGTCACTGAACCTTCATTTTTTATATCCAGATAGAAAGTTACATTCTGACCTGCTTTAACTCTTCGTGTATTCACAGATTTAAGTAAGGAAACATCAATGCTTTTTATCTGTATAAAAGCCGGATCGTGGTCATCTTCATCTATATCTCCCCGATTGTCCATCATATTATCTGTGGCAGTATTGGGTTGGCCTCCTTTGTCATTGCTTAACTCGCTATCTGGTGTTGAATCAAAATCATAATTTAAATCAGTACCTGTACATCCACCTCTGGATATCTCTGCATAATTGATAATTTGCGACACATCAGTATCATCAAGTATCGTCAGTACAAGGTGGTGATCACGACATGTATTGGCTGCAAGTGTTTTTGTTTCATCGTAAGTTAGGTATTTTAAATCAGCAGAAATATTCCATCCAGGGTTTCTTGCAGGATCAAAATCCAATTCCTTGTTCAAATAGTTTGTAATCTGGTATTCAACAGCTTCGATCGTACCTTGGTTGCATATCGTGGTGACAAATATTATTTCACTATCAGGCGTATAATATTTATCTCCTTCTACTTTATGTACCAAAGCCAGGTCACAAACTGGGGGAAAATCACTATCTTCTCCATCTTCAGGCACTTCGAGACACGAAGTAAGGTCTGATACAGTATTTCCAGCTGCATCTTTTATTCCTGTTATTTTTACTTGATTGCTAAAAACAATATTTTTAACATCTTTGTCCAGAGTTAGGCTCAGAATGACTGAGGCTCTGCTTCCCGGTAAAAGTCTATTATTGATGGTAGTCTTCAAGATACCATTTTCATTTACCCAACCTGGATTTAGATCAGAAGTAAATTTGTATCCATAAGGTATTTTATCTGAAATTTCAACCTGAGATATTACTACTCCACCTCGGTTTGATATTGCAAGTTCAAAAAGAATGATATCATCTTGCTTAATTGCACTTTGATTGACCACTCTTTTGCTGATTTTTAGGCTGCAGGTACCGGCCGGAAAAAGACCAATATCAAAGGAATGCTGAGTTTTATTAACGTTCACTTCGAACAATGTTTCTCCACAATCCATTATAGTACCATCCGCATCACTATTAATTAATGAAAATTCTTTTACTGATTTCGTAAGCGTATAAAGATCATCGCCGACGACATAATTATTTGTCTCCGAGTCAAGATGTTTTTTATCTATACCAATGTAATAAACAGTATTTGGGACTAAACCAGCAGGTAAATTTGTATTATTGAAAACATAATTGCCGTTTTTGTCAGTAGTGACTGATCCAATATTTTTACACTGCTCATCATAAAGATTTAATGATATTCCTGCTAATCCTATCTCATTGGCATCCTGAAAACCATTGGCATTATCATCTTTCCAAACCAGATTTCCTATCTCGATACCCGGGAGACCACAAGTGCCTATGATCTCTCCAAACCCTGTGGCTTTACCAAAAAGGTTTACGGTCTCTCTTGTATATAATTCTTTGGAGCCTTCTTTATTACCAGTAGTGGTATTATATCTATGCAAACCACCTGAATAAGAATTTAGCTCAGGATCAAAAACTGTAGCCACAACAGAACCCATGCCAGGCATTGAAAAAATTCCACCTATGGTCACTTCAGGATGATAGGAAGGATTTGTCACCCAGAAATCATCGCTAAAAAATTCTTTGCCTCCAGTTCGGTCTTCAAGTAACCAGCTATCCCCATTTTTAAAAGCTATTAATAAATCACCTTTCTGCTCATCCAGTCGGTTGGTAACAGCATTACAGTATTTATGACCTATTCTATCCGATAAAGCGATGAGCATATCACCATTATCAGTAAAATCAATATCCGTCAACCAATATGCCGGAAGTCCATTTATAACATGATTTTCCCAATCGGCACCTGCATCGATTTTAAGTCCTGTATCTTCAAAGCTCTCACGATTAGGATCAAAAACATAGACCTGAGCTATATCGCCGGGTGTAGTAGTTCCTACATACAATTTATCACCAAAATATTTAAGTGCAAATGCATGTGATCCGTTCCCAGGTATTTTAAATGCTGCTGTTGTAGTACTTATAGGATTACTTGTCAAAATACGTACAAGCGTATTGTTATATATATTTACTACATAGATGTATTTTTCATCCGGTGATATCACCATACTTCCCAAACCAATCTTACCCACCTGATCGCCATAGCTGCAGTTTTCGATATCAGTTATGGATAAATTACCAGTCTCTAAATCCAGATCAGATAATTTTGTAAACAGTTGAGTCGTGTACATTAGACCATTGAAGGATGTTTTGAATATTGCATCATGTCCCGCTTTTAATCCAGCATACTGTTTTACAAATGCAGCACTGAATATCTCTTTTGTGCTGTTTTTCCATGCAAGACCCCAGATAGAGCCGGTTTCACCATGCATGGCAAACTTCCTAGCAGGTGTATTGCTATTGAATCCATAAGGGATGCCCACAATGGTAGGTTCATTCGGCCTGACAGTGGTCAACCCCTGAACAAAACATGTCGTAAGGATTTCAGTGGCTTCATTGCAAAAATCACTTTCAGATACCAAACCAAAGCCTACATTGCAGGCTGGTACTTGTGTAAACTGAACAGATGAGCCGTTGTCCACTCCCATAAAGGAAGAAGCCGATTTACCACTTACGCCAAAAGTCAGCCTAAACATATCACCATCCTTGAGATTGGCAAAAGCATATGAACCATTGGAATTTGTGGTAGTACCTACTATCAAGGCACCTTTAAAATCATAGGCCTGTACCAGGACATCAGGTACGCCTACTTCACCAGGGTTAAGTACTCCGTTATTGTTAACGTCTTTAAATACTATGCCTTCGATAGTTCCTTTGGAAGCTACGCATTGTCCAAAGTTTAAATGAGGAAGCAAAAGAAAGGAGATAATTGCTATTACTGTAAAATAATAGCTAAACGCCAGTGCCCTGCACGGCTGATACATACTGTTTTTCATTTTTTTGACCTTAGTTTGAAATAATCCTAATAAATTCAGATAGCCGTCTGCATGACCGAATATGCATAAAGTATCTGTAATAAAAAAATGTGTTTTATCAATGCATGACCGAATATGCAATGGTGTTACACTGTTAAGATTACTGTCTTGTGCGGGATATCATACAATAAAAATCAAGCCAAAAGGCCTTATCTTATCACACGATGGGGCAAATATATTAATTAAATTTAATATATAGTATAAAATAAATAAAAAATTAAAAAAAAATTACATATGTTATTAATGCTTAATCTTATCATTATCCAAAAAGTTATCTTAATTTTGCTTTAAATAGAAAATATAATGCATTTACATCATGTAAAACTTAAAAAAGGTAAAGAGGTTTCTCTGCAAAGAAAGCACCCTTGGGTCTTTTCTGGGGCCATCCAAGCGCTTCCAAAATCACTTATGGATGGAGAGTTGATAGATGTGCTCAGTTTTGATAACACATATCTGGCTACAGGTCACTATCAGGGTGGATGTTCTATAGCTGTGCGTGTCATTAGTTTTGATAAAAGAGAAATCAATCAGTTGTTCTGGAATGAGAAAATAGCGAATGCATATACCTTCAGACAAAACTTACATATCTTAACTTCAGACACCAACACATATCGACTGATACACGGAGAAGGAGATGGTGTACCTGGACTTATCATTGACATTTATAATGATGTTGCTGTCATTCAGTGTCACTCCATAGGTGTACATCTTGCAGCAGATATGATTGCTGAAGCCATAGTTGTGCAATTTAAACATTCCATTGATACCATATATTTGAGAGGCAGGGATACACTCCCTGAACCATACAGTATAACAGTCAAGGATGCATTTATTAAGGGAAGTAAAGAAGAAACCATAATCACAGAAAATGGCATAAAATTTAAAATAAATGTCATCACTGGCCAAAAAACAGGTTTTTTTCTTGATCAAAGGGAAAACCGAAACCTTGTGGGCGATTATTCAGAAAATAAAACTGTGCTGAACTGTTTTTGTTACACGGGAGGCTTTTCACTTTATGCCCTAAACAATGGGGCTTTATCGGTAGACTCTGTAGATATTTCCCAAAAAGCTGTAGAACTTATGGAGGAAAATGTACTTTTAAATGGATTTGCAGAGAAACACAAAGGATACTGTGCCAATGTTATGCAGTATTTAAATGATCCTGAGATTCCTCAATATGATATAGTCATAATTGATCCGCCTGCGTTTGCAAAAAGTCTGCACAAAAGACACAACGCGGTACAAGCTTACAAACGATTAAATGTACTTGCATTAAAAAAGGTTAATAATACCGGATATCTTTTTACTTTTTCATGCTCTCAGGTGGTGGGAACCCAATTATTTTATGATACCATTGTAGCAGCTGGTATAGAAGCCGGCAAAAAAATAAGGGTCGTGAAATCGTTAAGTCAGGGTCCTGATCATCCGATCAACTTATTTCACCCTGAAGGGCACTATCTCAAGGGACTTATGTTGTATGTTGAAAACTAATTTATCAATATACTACTTTACCATATAAATCATATTCCTCCGCATCGGTAATCTCTACCATAGCAAAATCACCTACCCTTACGAACTGCGCTCTAGCGTCTACCAGTACTTCATTATCTACTTCGGGTGAATCAAACTCTGTACGTCCCACAAAATACTCTCCTTCCTTTCTGTCAAACAATACGCGCAATGTCTGTCCTACCCTCTTTTGATTGTGATCCAGTGATATTGACTGTTGAATCTCCATGACTCTATTGGCTCTCTCAGCTTTTATCTCCTGCGACACATCATCATCAAATAAAAATCCTGATGTATCTTCTTCATGTGAATATTGAAACACACCTACCCTATCAAACTTCATTTCTTCTACAAAATCGCATAAATCATTAAATTCTTCCTCCGTTTCACCGGGAAATCCCACCAAAAAAGTGGTTCTTATAGCTATATCGGGTACTATAGTTCTGGCATATTGGATTAGTTCCTTTTGTTCCAGACGTGTGGTTTGCCTTTTCATTCTTTCGAGCACTGTGTCTGATGCATGTTGTAATGGGATATCCAAATAATTACAAACCTTAGGCTGATTTGCCATTGCATCAAAAATCTCTCTCGGAAACTTGCTGGGATATGCATAGTGTAATCTGATCCATTCTATTCCTTCGACTTCACAAAGGGCATCCAGCAGCTCAGGTAAAGCTCTTTTTTTGTACAAATCCAAACCATAATAAGTAAGCTCCTGGGCAATTAGTACCAATTCCTTAACGCCAATAGATGCGAAATGTCTGGCTTCTTTTAATAATGATTCAATGGTACGGGAGATATGTTTGCCTCTCATCAGTGGAATTGCACAGAAAGAACAAGTCCTGTTGCATCCTTCAGATATCTTCATATAAGCAAAATGGTGGGGCGTGGTCAAAGATCGCTCCCCTATCAATTCATGTTTATAGTCAGCATTCAATCTGGCGAGTAAACCGGGTAACTCTAAGGTACCGAAATAGGCATCCACTTCTGGAATTTCTTTTTCAAGATCGTCCTTATATCTTTGAGAAAGACAGCCTGTCACATATAGCTTGTCAATACCACCTTTAGATTTTATGTCTGCATATTGTACTATTGTATTGATCGATTCTTCTTTTGCAAGATCTATAAATCCACAGGTATTTACAATGATTATATTTGCTTCTTCATTACTATCATGGACTACATCAAAATCATTTGCATGAAGCTGGGTAATGAGATTTTCTGAGTCTACCAGATTCTTAGAGCAGCCCAATGTAATCACATTTACTTTGTCTTGCCGAAGTGTTTTTGTCTTCATGTATTTGATTAAAAAGGCAAAAATAAGTGATAATATACTGACATCCTAAATATCATGCACTCAGTGTAAAAATAAATAAAGTTAACTCCAAGTTTCTCAAATTTAAACATTAATGATATGACTTTAGATAAAAAGGTTTAGTCTACTGATAAAGAAAGGCTTATGTAATAAATGTTATTAATTCTTTTCTTATATTAATTAAAAACAATAATCTTTATGAAATCATTTTGTAGCGGTAATAAAAAATTTCTAATTTTTTTTTCCTAATATAAGTATATTATCTAATCTATTTTAAACTGAATATCATAATTTTAATAAATGTATAAAATAAATCCATATATTTATAAACTAAATATGTTAATTAAGCGTTATGTAAATGGTTGCTTATATCATAAGAGATTGTATATTTGCACCATCCAAAGACAGTATTACTTTTATGTTTTTTTAATCTATATCGTTTTCTTTCTTTGGGCATTTATTGACAATATCAGCATCCTTAATTTATGTGTGCTGTAAACATAATAAGGTGTTCTCACCTAAAAGAAGTAGTTTTCTTATTTTGAGACCTTAGTCGAAAGAGCCCTAGTATCTAGTTACCTGGGCTCTTCGCATTTTAGGAAGTGCTGTTTTATTGGTCATTAAACTACTTCCAATTAAATTTGTCCAAGTATTTATTAATTCACCCATAAATCTTTAAACAAGATGAAAAATTTATTAATTATTTTAAGTTTCATGATAGCTGTTTTCCCTGCATTTGCTCAGGATGAAATGAAAGTAGATTCTACCGGACTTCCCGGAGATTATTTCAGCCTAGAAGGTGCACTTGATTTATTTCAAAAGTCAGCATCTCTGGAAGCATTTGAAAAATCACTAAATACCGAAGAAAATCACATCAACAATCTGGATCTGAATGGTGATGGAGATATTGATTATGTAAAAGTTATTTCAAAACAGGAAGGTGATATACATATCTTTATCCTACAAGTACCAGTGTCAGAAAGTGAAAACCAGGATATCGCGGTATTAGAACTCGAAAAAACTTTTAACGAACAAGCACGACTACAAATAATTGGTGATGAAGATATTTACGGCGAAATGGTCATCGTAGAACCATCGTATGAAAAAAAAGATGTGAAACCAGGCGTAGATATTGCTGATGTGCCCGTAAACGTATGGTATTGGCGCCCCGTAAAATACATTTATTCGCCTGGATACAGATTGTGGGTGTCTCCATGGAGATGGCAGCAATATCCTACTTATTGGAAACCATGGAGACCACTGGGATGGGCAGTATGGCACCCATTCAGGGTGGTTCATCACCGTCCTACTGTCAGAATGGTAAGTACACATCGTGTAGTCCGAGCGCATGGTTTATACAAACCTTTAAGAGTGACTTCTTCTACCGTTCGTACAAAACACGCAGGAGCTCACGCAAACTATAAAGTAACTCGTACCAAAACTAAAGTCAAAGGGCCAAAGGGCAACTCAGTAACTAAAAAAACTACTACTGTAAAAGGCTCCAAAGGCAATGTAAGAGCAAAAAAAAATACCGTAAAAAAGAGTAGAAAAGGATAAATTAATTGTTATTAGATCTTTAAAATAAAAAAAAAGACGTCCGAAAGAAAATCCGGATGTCTTTTTTATTTTGATTTCAACCCATCACACCTTTTATTATTTGAGTAACTTTACTGCTTTCAGTCAAAAAGCCATCGTGTCCAAGATCAGAGTGTATGACATCCAATCTTGCGTTTGGGATGTATCGGTATAACAACTGCTGTTCTTCTAAAGGAAATAAAATATCAGTTTCAATACCAAGAATTGTCGTTTTTGCTCTGATGGAAGACAAGGCGGATTCAATTCCTCCCCGATTACGACCAATATTATGGCTATCCATGGCTTTTGATAAGGTCCAGTATGAAAATGCATTAAATCTTTTCACCAATTTTTCACCCTGATACCGCTGATAAGTCTGAACTTTAAAGTCATCTAGCTTTTCCTCATCATCTGCCTGTGTTTTATTATAACCTTGGGCAGAACGATAACTCAGTAAAGCAATGGAACGAGCAGCCAACAATCCTGCCTGACCGGAATCATCCCGACGTTCCTTCCAGGTCTGGTCGGCCATTATAGCAAGTCTTTGACTTTCATTAAATCCTATACCCCAGGGAGAGTGTTTGGCATTTGTAGCAATGAGCAATTGATAATCAAAGACTCCTGGAGCAATCACAGACCATTCCAATGCCTGCTGTCCACCCAGAGATGCCCCTGCCAGTAACCTGATCCGCTCAATGTCTAAATGCATTCTTAATAACTCAAAACTATTGGCAATATCCCTGTTTGTAATGAGTGGGAAATCATGATAATATGGCTGTCCCGAATTGGGGTTCATAGATAATGAACAGGTAGAACCATAAGGTGAACCTAAACAATTGGCACAAATAATAAAATGTTTTTCAGGATCTATAACGCATGTCTGACCAACTACACCCGGCCACCACTCCATCGGGTTGCTGCTTCCTGTAAGTGCATGTACCACCCATACTACATTATCTTTTGCATCATTTAATGTGCCAAAAGTATGGTAAGCCAATGTAAATTCAGGCAATGAAGCTCCTGATTCCAATTGAAACGGATACGGATAGGTAAAGTATTTTTTGTCATCCTTAATAAGTTCAGAAGCCCCTACAGACGTTTCTGATTGATATGATCCCTTTGCTTGCACTTGTATAATTTTAATGATATTGAATCATGTAAACAATATTTCAGGTATAATTCCAATTTTATATTTGCCCGACAAAACTTTAAAAAGATAAACACCAGACAACACCATTTTACCAATTTGGGATTTTTTCTTCATGTCAAATTTCAAAAAATGGATTACTCGCATCATTTACTGCTTTGACTAAAAGGCATTCGCTGTTTAGTTAAGTGTGGCGTCAACAGTCTTAGGTGCTGATATTTCTTCTTCCTGATGCTTCTTTACTGCAGCAAAAGCTTCCATAAGGTCATTTTTTATATCATCAATATGTTCAATGCCCACAGAAAGTCTCAACAAATTTGGTTGTACCCCAGCTGCTATCTGCTCTTTTTCGCTAAGTTGCTGATGTGTGGTCGCGGATGGCTGTATGATCAGGGTTTTTGCGTCACCCACATTGGCAAGATGACTGATCAGTGAAAGATTATTAATAAATCCTTCAGCATCAGTTTTTGTGCCCTTAATATTAAAACTAAGAACTCCACCATACCCATTTTTTAGATATTTTTTGGCAAGTCTGTGATAAGTACTACTTTCCAATCCTGGATAGTTGACATTTTCTACTTGTGGATGTATAGACAGCCAATGAGATAATTCAAAAGCATTATCCACAGTTCGCTGTACCCGTAGTGATAGAGTCTCCAATCCCTGAATAAGTTGAAATGCATTAAAAGGACTCAATGAAGGCCCAAAATCTCTCAATCCTTCTACCCTCACTCGTATGGCAAAAGCAATATTTGGTAAACCTAAAGGATTTTCTACGCCAAATATATCTGAAAAAACTAGGCCATGATAACCTTCTGATGGTTCTGAAAATTGTGGAAACTTACCATTTCCCCAATTATAATTACCCCCATCAACGATGATTCCACCAATGCTCGTACCATGACCCCCTATCCATTTGGTGGCTGATGCTACTACAATGTGTGCCCCATGTTCCAAAGGTCTGAAAAGATATCCGGCAGCCCCAAAAGTATTATCCACTATAAGCGGGATATCATATTTTACGGCCAGATCAGCAATGGCTTCAAAATCAGGGACATTAAACTTTGGATTTCCTATGGTTTCAAGATAAATTGCCTTTGTATTATCATCTATCAGGGCTTCAAACTTTGATGGTTCATCTCCTTCTGCAAATCTCACCTCTATACCTAGACGTTTGAAAGCAACTTTAAACTGATTGTAGGTCCCACCATATAAATATGAAGTACTGACAAAATTATCTCCGGCTTGTAAAATGTTGTTTAATGCAAGAAACTGTGCGGCTTGCCCGGATGCAGTAGCAACTGCAGCGACACCTCCTTCCAAAGCAGCTATTCTTTGCTCAAAGACATCTGTAGTGGGATTCATTATTCGGGTATATATATTACCAAATTCCTTGAGTGCAAAGAGATTTGCCCCATGCTCTGCATTTTTGAATACATAAGAAGAAGTCTGGTAAATCGGCACCGCCCTGGATCCGGTGGTTGGGTCAGCAGTTTGCCCTGCATGGAGTTGCAACGTTTCGAACTTAAAATTTTTTGTGATTGACATGATAATAAGATTTATGAATTTGAAAATTTTGATTTACAAATAAAGAGGTGGACATAGCAAATACTCTGTATATGAGATTCACAACATACCTGATAGATTACAGCCTTATGATTGGAAAAATACTATTCAGCTATGCCACAGTTTGATTGCAACAACAGCAACAACAACATATAGAAAATGAAGGAGTATTGAAACAGTTACATACCGACTTTGAAGGAAGACCGGTTACATTGATTTTAAAAGAAAAAGAATTCATGATAAAACGTTCAACATTTATATGCCCCAATATCGGGAAGGAATTGGCACCTTGCTTTTGTAGGTTGCCTGAGGGTCAATGAGCCTTGTCTCTCACCTCATCGGTATAAATAATTTAGAACAAAACGCGATGTGTTCACTAACTATTTCGAAGGCAAAGATACAGTTAGAATTTTAGTTTTGTCAAGGTTTTTTTAGAACAAATTAGAAAATATTTATTAATTTATTTATTCTATATATATAATATATTGATTTAATGTTAATTAAAAACTTTTTAAACTAAAAATATTTTATACTATTTATACTTAAATAGATCAGCTACATCAAAATATAGTACTTTGGATTTAAGTTTTGATTATAAATACTTAGTAATTGGCCCGTCTATTTTGCGCCGCCAATAATACGGTTTTTTCAATTCTTGCCATTTTTGTTTCCATCTTTTTTGCATTATAAATCCATTCAAGAATACCTCTTTTAACTGATCTGGGAAACTTTTCCCAATATAGAAATGCAACATTATATTCGGCAAACATAGTTTTAAATTCTATCGGTAGCACAAGATTTTCGACTCCATCCAAAGCAGACCATGTCTTTATTTCTTTTGCAAGCCTGACCATTTCAAGACCATTTTCGGCCATAAGCCCGTCAGCCAATAATCTTTCCACTTTTGTTTTATTTACACCCGACCAATTGCTTTTTGGGTTTCTTTTCGCAAAGTACTGATACCAGCTGAACTCATCCCGCTTATTTATCTTACTATCTACCCAACCAAAACACAAGGCCACGTCGACTGCTACATCATAGGTAATACTCGGTACGCCACTATACTTTTTATAAATGATAAGGAAAACGGATGGTGTATTTTGCCAATGTTTCTCCAGCCAATTTATCCAGTTTTTTATGTCTTCGGCATAATAAACAGGATAATTTTTGTAAGTCTCCATAAATTTAACAGAATTATTTAAAATTTTACAGCGATAAAGATAAATACTTTTTAGATTTGGCATTCAAAACAATTAAAATGGCAATAACGGGCGCTGCAGGAGCAATTAACGAAAAAGAGACCAGATCTAAACCTACGCTTTCATTTATCAATATTATCAATATGAACGTTGGTTTTTTTGGTATTCAATATAGTTTTGGTTTGCAGCAAAGTGCAGTCAATCCCATTTATGATATGCTTGGTGCATCTGCTCATGAAATACCCATTCTCAATATCGCTGGGCCTGTGACTGGATTACTCATACAGCCTATCATAGGTGCCATGAGTGATAAAACTTGGAGTCCAAGATGGGGAAGGAGGAAACCTTACTTTTTTATTGGAGCTTTGATATGTAGTATTTGTCTTTTGTTTTACCCTTTCAGCAGTACATTGTGGATGGCCGCAGGATTGCTATGGATCTTAGATGTGGGCAATAATACTGCCATGGAGCCTTACCGAGCATTTATAGCCGATACGTTGAATCAAGATCAGCAACCTACTGGTTTTCAAGCACAAAGTTTTTTTACAGGATTGGGTCAAACCCTTGCTAATGTATCACTTTTTATATTCCCATTGATTTTTATAGGTATAACTGGATCGCTGCCTACATGGGTATATGCGTCATTTTTTTTAGGGGCAATTTGTTCGATTGGCTCCGTATGGTGGAGTATGCGTACCACCAAAGAGCTGCCACCAAGTGATGAAGAAATTGCCTTGATAACAGCATATAATGAAGGTAAACCCAATAAATTTTTGCAGTTTATGGGATACATTCTATCGGTTTCTATTGTGCCTGGTTTAGTGTACATAATCCTTTACTCAATATTGGGAATTAATGTAGCCAATTTTCTAATTTTACCAATATTTTTTGGGTGGATATTCCTTTTAGCACAGCTTTTGGAGAAAAACCAACATAACCCGGCGATCAATGCTATATATTTATTAGTCTCACCTTTGATAGAAATCATAGACTCTATCAAAACTATGCCTCGTGTCATGTGGCAATTGGCTCTAGTATATTTGTTTCAGTGGTATGCGCTTTTTTGTTATTGGCAGAATAGTGCCAAAAGTGTAGCACTTTCAGTATGGGGCGCAACGCCTGCAGGTAATCCAAAACTATATGAAGAAGCCGTCAGCTGGACAGGATTGGTTAATGGATGGTACAATGTCGTCACATTTTTGACAGCATTTGGGCTTGTGTATTTTGCAAAAAAATATGGTAGTAAATATGTTCATTTTATATGTCTCATATTGGCAGGTATTGGTTTTCTTGCCTTTCCTTTTATATCAGATAAAAATCTTCTTTTCGTGGCAATTACTGGTTTTGGTATAGGTTGGGCGAGTATGATGGGCATTCCATACCTTATGGTAGTCAATGACATTCCCAAAGAAAGATATGGTGTCTACATGGGTATTATCAATATGATGATTGTTATTCCTATGATCATTCAGACATTGACCTTTGGGTATGTTTTGGAGCATTTTTTGGGTGATGATCCCCGAAACGCCATTACTTTTGCAGGAGTGCTTTTACTCATTGCTGCATTAGCAACGTTAAATATTAAAACAGATCGGGCAGAATAGTTTTTAAAAAGTAATCCTATTAATGGGGGCACAAAACAAATGCATTACTAATAAATAATTATTTTTAAACATCTATCTAATAATCATCTTTTGTGCATTTAAGAATTTCAATATTATCTAATGTAATACAATTCTTTAAGTCCTGAATTTACAGTTTCTGAATGAGTCTTACACTTTCAAGTAATCGTTTAAGCATATTAATATCCGGCTTATTTACAGAAAAGATTATAAGGTTATTATTATCTTTACTTTTGTTTAGTGGCTGAAAAAACAATCCTGACGGAAATGAGTCTGTCATAGCATAAAATAATTTTCGGTAATATCCATTTATAGTATCTTCTTTGATTTTATAATTATTGGTATCACTATTATTTGAATAAAAAGGATAAAAATACGATCTGTTCCTAAAAGTAAGAAGTGCTATTTTATTGCAGGAAGAACAGGGAAAAAGTAAATTGGGATTGCTTTGGCCTATAGGTTGAATGTTTTTAATTGCTACAGAGTCGATAAACATCCTGTTCAATTTTGAATCCATATATATTTTTTCAAAAAATTTCACATGGTAATTTCCTCTGAAAGCATTTTTAAATTCTTCTTCCTCTGTCACGGGGCCTGAGCTATTAAATTTGCTATAATTATATCTTAAAACTATATCTACGCACTGTATAGTTCCTGTGATAGAATCCATACTCGCTGCACTATCAAACGTGCATATTCCTTCTATGAAAAAAATATCATCGACATTTGTTTTTAATTTGTCCTGAGATGGTTTAATACTACAAGAAATAAAAAAACAAATCAAGCCCACTAACAAAATAGACCGTGTAGCCATAAAAACTTGATATTTTAATAATATTAAAAATGGCAAGTGACAGATTATTTTACGGTAAATTCAGCTTTGGAGCTAAGTTTATCATGCGATATCCTAATGTCATATTTCCCGGGAATCAGATAATAAAATCCATCATCCGCTCTGTACAAAGGACCTTGGTTTTTTACCCAATCTGATTTTTCAACTGTCTTAATATACGCTGTCTCACTACCTTTATCTACCCTGATTTCTGTTTCATATCCGGCCAGTCCTTTTTTAAGTTGTATCTGCTGAATTTTAAAAACTATACCTTCTGTGCTCAGTATTTCCAGCTTTACTTCTTTTTCGATATTTGCAAAGGCTTCAAAACTTAATTTGGGAACTACTATCTCTGTGAATACATTCCTGTTTTTTCCCCAGTTCGTGCTAAATTTGATATCCCCAGGTTTAAAAACAATCAGCTGTTCATTCAACCTGTTTTTCATATCATGCAGATTTATGATATTCACTTTGTATAAAGATCGCCCATGAGTACCTATGATAAGATGTTTAGCTTTCTTTTGTACAACCATATCATGCACAGGAACTTTTGGCATGTCTGAGGAAAGCAGCATATAGCTTTTACCTTTATCCAGACTTACATACGCTCCATGGTCAGTACCTACATATAAAATATCCCCGTCTATCGGATCTTCCTTGATTACATTTACTGGCTCATTGGGTAGATTTGCAGATATATCTTGCCATGTACTACCAAAATCCATACTTAAATAAACATATGCTTTAAAATGATCATTTCTGTAACCATTGAGGGTAACATATACTGTCCCTTCATCATAAGCTGATGCCTGCACCCGAGATACCCAAAGGCCCTGAGGCAAACCATCAGATATTTTACTCCAAATATAACCTGCATCTTTAGTCACATGAATAGTACCGTCATCCGTACCCGTGTAGATCAATCCAAATTTCATTTTTGATTCATCAATAGTCGTAATCGTACCAAACGCAACATCTCCTTCTCTTCCGCCTTGGGTAAGATCAGCTGAAATCTCATTAAAATCTTTGCCCTGATTCATTGACCTCAAAAGTTTATTTGCACCCAAGTACAGAATATCCTGATTGTGGGGAGAAAGCAGAATTGGTGTCTGCCAATTCCACCGGTAAGCCTTTTGGCCAAGATCATGTTTTGGAGTGATAAAAGTTCTGTCCTTTTTTTGTTTATTTATACGGAAATAATTCCCAAATTGGAAACCAGTATAAATAGTAGCATTATCCCTAATGTCAATCTGCACTTGCATACCATCACCGCCCATGATGGCTTTATATGGGTATTCGCCTGATGATTGCCATCGGGTAGAGTTTTTATAGATATGACTTCCCATCCAGACTCCATTATCCTGAGTGCCGCCATATACATTGTACGGTTCATTATTGTCAACATTAATGTAATAAAACTGCCCCACTTCAGGGTGCGTACATTTCAGCCAGCTATCTCCATTATCATAAGAAATATTAACGCCCCCATCATTGCCATTGATAAGATGTCCGGGTCGCTGTGGATTCGCCCACAAAGCATGATGATCAGAATGTACATTGTCCCCATCTATGTTTTTCCAGGTTTTACCACCATCGCCGGAACGCAGTATAGGTACACCAAAAATATACAATTTTTCGGGATCATTGGGTTGAACGCGAATCTGCCCGAAGTAATAGCCATATGAATAATACACTTCATCTAGATAGCCTTTGTGGGTTTTTGTCCATTTTGCACCATTATCTTCAGATACATACACTTCAGCCCCAACTACCGGAGTATCAAATAGTGCAGCATTTGCATCCTCATTAAATTCAGCAATATCTGAAACCTTAATTTTATCCTTTTTAACCATATTGATAACATCCTTTGCTTTATATTTCTCCGGAAAATCATTGTCTTCCAGATATTTTGTCACATCATCTGCCTTTAGTAACAAAAAATTTTCTTTGGTCATAACTTTAAGCGTATCTTTGGTAAGTCCTTTGGCCGCTTTCTTAACGATCTCCTTTGGTCTGCGATGATTATTATCAATGATTGCATAAATAAAAGTTTTACCATCTTTTGCAGCTATGCCAATTCCAATGCGGCCTGCTCCATCCCCAGTTACAAAACCACTTGAATCGCTGGAAACCAAAACCCATGTATTGCCACCATCCATACTTTTATAAATTCCGGATCCTGGCCCTGATTCAATAAAATTCCAAGCTGAACGACTCCTTTGCCAGGTGGCAGCATACAAAATATCAGGATCAGAAGGGTGTATAACCAAATCAGATGCACCAGTTTCGTCATTGATGATCAATGTTTGTGACCAGGTTACGCCTCCATCATCAGACTTAAATACACCACGTTCAGGATTTTTAGTATATAAATGTCCAAGAGCAGCTACCCATACTTTGGATGGATCTGTAGGATGAATGATCACCTTACTGATATGATGTGTTTCTTCCAAACCAAGGTGAGACCACGTTTTACCTTTATCCATACTTTTATACACCCCGTTTCCTGCATAAGAAGAACGACTCGAATTCTGCTCTCCTGACCCCAAATAAATGGTCCCCGAATTCCAATCCACTGCAATATCGCCAATGGTCATGACAGTTTCCTGCTGAAATAATGGAGTAAAAGTTGTTCCATTGTTTTTGGTATACCACAATCCACCTGAAGCATACGCTACAAAAAACTCAGTCGGATCACCAGGATTAACGTCAATATCTGCTACCCGACCATTGAATATAGAAGGACCAATATTGTCCGTGGCAACATTGCTAAGTAACGATTCATTTTGAGCTTTGTTTCTTATCTCTTTATTTCCCCTTTGGAATGCGGGCGTTGGGTTAATAAATTGGGAATAAAGATTTAAGGTAAGGGATGGAACAATAAATAATATTAAGAATAATGCTCTCATTTGGTTCGGTTTTTTTATTATCCGGTAAAAGTAATAATTTGAAGTAATATGTTTAAAACTATTATAGAAAAAACAAACTAAATTTTCAACTTTATGTTATATTCTTTCAACTTAAAAGGAAGCATGCCATTCATCATAAGGACATTAATATTTATTTCATTTTTTTTAGTCGGTTACTCATTGATAGGACAGAATATACTGATCAGTGATAAAAATAATCCAAACGAGCCTGCTATCATGATGAATCCCAAAAATCCTGCACAAATGATTGCTGCCAGTAACATCAATAATTACTATATATCCAATGACACTGGCCGGACATGGAGCATTCATAAACAAAATTCATCCTATGGCGTGTGGGGAGATCCAGTTATTTCTGTAGATACTTCCGGACATTTCTATTATTTTCATTTATCTAATCCATCCAATGGCAACTGGATAGATCGCATTGTTTGTCAAAAGACCATTGACCAAGGAAAATCATGGACTGATGGAACTTTTACAGGTTTGAATGGTACCAAAGCCCAAGACAAACACTGGTGCGCGATAGACAGAACCAATAATAATATGTATCTGACTTGGACACAGTTTGATGAATATGGCTCTGAAGATAAAAACAAAAAAAGCAACATTCTCTTTTCAAAATCAATGGACCAAGGCACTTCTTGGTCATCTCCTGTCAAAATTAACCAAATAGATGGTGACTGTATAGATAGTGACGATACCGTAGAAGGGGCAGTACCTGCTGTAGGACCTGAAGGCCAGATTTATGTAGCTTGGGCTGGACCCAACGGATTAGTATTCAACAAATCAACTGATCAAGGGGCTACATGGCTGGATACAGAAATCAAAATAGATCCTATGCCTACGGGTTGGGATTATGCCATTCCCGGCATATACAGGGCAAATGGCCTTCCTGTCACGGCTTGTGATCTGGGCAACGGACCAAACAAAGGAACCATTTATGTCAACTGGTCAGACCAAAGAAATGGAGGTGATGATACTGATATTTGGCTTTCTAAATCAACTGATCAAGGAAAAACATGGTCGGCGCCTATCCGTGTCAATGACGATCCTGCCGGCAAACAACAATTTTTTACTTGGATGACCATAGATCAGACTACAGGTTTTCTTTATTTTGTATTTTATGATCGGCGAAATCATGCTGATGAGTCTACGGATGTATTTTTGGCCATATCTAAAGATGGAGGCGAAACATTTTTAAATAGAAAGATATCCGAGTCCCCTTTTGTACCCAACGAAAACGTATTTTTTGGAGACTATACCAATATCGTGGCGCATAATAATATCGTAAGGCCAATCTGGACCAGACTGGACAAAGGACAACTCAGTATCTTGACAGATATCACTCACATTGAAAAAATAGTGCCCATTAAAGAATTTAATGGAGATGAAAGTGTGGAAAACGAAATTTCAAATTTTCCAAATCCCTCAGGAGAACTATCTTATGTTTCTTTCAAATTGAAGAAAAGTACACTTGTCAGCATTGAAATTAAAAATCTAAATGGCCAAGTTATAAAAAGTATAATCAACAACGAAATTAGACCCTATGGTTCGTACATTGAGCCTATCGACTTGAAAAATTTTAATCTTCAAGATGGGACTTATCTGATAATATTGAGTCTGGACGGAAAAATAAAAACGGAGCGGCATGTGGTTATTAAATAAAAATAATCCAAAAATGCTTTGCAAATAAAAAAAACTCCTTTTCTTTGCAGCAAATATATAAATAATGTTTTTTCAAAATACAAATTGGTGGTGGCAAAACCCTTTTCTCAAAACAGGGAGTTGAGTAGCTAATCATTTTGTATTAATAGATATAAGCGGCTTATCAGATTTCCTGGTAAGCCGTTTTTTTTTGACTTAAATGATATTCCAGTAATGATAAAAATCAATACAAACTCAATAAAAATACTCTCAGACCTGACCACGCCGGTAAGTCTTTTCCTTAAACTCAGAGAACACTTTCCTGAAATCCTACTTTTGGAAAGTTCCGATTATTCCAGCAAGGAAGACAGTCAGTCATTCATTTGTTTTGATCCAATGCTTACCTTAAAACATAAAGATGGACAATATGAACTTAAAAATCATGTAGAAAATAATCTGCAATCAGATGTTGCAACTAATGCTGTGGATGCCATAGATGTTTTGTTGAATTCCATTCTTACTAGAGACGATAGCAAT
>Ga0105047_10002831_pt1 | contig 30804 bp, 24 predicted proteins | sample MAT04_FD_78384 | JGI IMG/M metagenome (GOLD analysis project Ga0105047, IMG submission 78384) | Freshwater microbial communities from Lake Fryxell liftoff mats and glacier meltwater in Antarctica - MAT-04 (megahit assembly) | ecosystem: Environmental > Aquatic > Freshwater > Ice > Liftoff... | reverse complement strand
TTGGGGACCTCCGGTCCCCCTCGCTGCTGCGCAGCGAGCCTCCCCCAGGGAGAATCGGCGCTGCGCGCCGACCGGCGTGCGCAGCGCACGCCGTTTCTCGATCTGGGTGAACGCGAGACCTCACAAGTGGAAGGTCACAGGCTCGCGCAACCCAGGCGCGCCAGGCGTGAAATCGGCGCCGCTGCGGCGCCGTTCGCCGCAGGCGAATCACGCCGGCCAAGTGGCGCGATGGGGAGGCTCAGGCGAAGCCTGAGGGGCGAAGCCCCACCTGTCAGAGGCCGCTGTCGGCGAAGGGGTCGCCGGCGTCGGGCTCCGAGGCCGCGCATTCCGTCTTGCAGCTCGACTTGGCGCAGGCGCCGACCTCCTGGAGCAACGCTGCGCCCTTCGAGTGCGCCTCCGAGCAGGTGCCGATGCAGAGGAAGTCGTCCTGCTGACACGGCGCAATGCACTCCTGGAGCGCGGTGCAGTCGGCGCTCTTGGTGCACGCGAGGACCTCGTCGCAGCACTTCGACTTCGCGCAGTCGTCGCAGGCCTTCGGCTCGCCGACGACGAGCGTGAGGTCCTTGCACGACGTGGCGACCGCTGCGTCCGCGGCCGTCGGCGTCGACGTGTCGGCGCCAGCCTCGGTACGCGCGGGGAGGTTGCTCTCTCCATCGGCCGCGCTGCTGCTGCTACAGGCCGCGCCGGCGGCGGCGACCAACGTGAGTCCGGTGAAGCCAACGAGAAAAACGAGTTTGGACAAGGCGACAGCCTCCGCCTCACAAGCGTACCGCTTCGTGGCGGGAGCGCCAGAGTCTCGAACCAAAGGCTTTTTTATCGCTCTCCGTGCATTTGGCAATTTGGAAATTCATTGCCAGCTGAATCTGAATTGCCGTATTGGCTTCTCCCATGAGCAGCCTCCGAAGCACGATTGAAAGCCTCGCGTCCGAATTCGCAGCCAGCGTCCTCCATGCGCTGCGCAGCGCTTCGATCGACGAACTCGCGGACGTTGCCGGTCGCGGTGCGCCGACGCGCCGTGGTCCCGGGCGCCCGCGCTCGGACTCTGCTAACAGCTCAGCCGCAGCATCGCCGAAGCGCCGCAGTCGTGGCGGCCGTCTCGGTCGCCGCTCGGCGGGCGACATCTCGCGCATGATCGAGTCGATCGTCGAGGTCCTCCAGAAGAGCGGCTCCGGCCTGCGCGCCGAGCAGATTCGCGAGACCCTCGGCGTCGAAGCGAAGGAACTCCCGCGCCCGCTCGCCGAGGCGATCACCTCGGGCCGCATCACGAAGAGCGGTCAGAAGCGCGCGACGACGTACTTCGCCGGCGGCGGCGCCAGCACGTCGAGCGCCGGCAAGCGCCGCGGTCGTCCGGCCGGCCGCAAGACCTCGAAGAAGCGCTGAGCCGCCTCGCCGCGCGTCACTGCGCGGCGAGGGCCTCGAGCCGCGGGCGCAGCGCGTCGATACTGGCCTGTTCGCGCGCCCGCTTGGCGAACTTCTCCCTCGGGATCTGCGCGTCGAAAGCCTTGCGGCGCGCATAGGCCTCGGCCGCGCTCCGCGCCGTCGCGATATCCGCGTTTGCCACCACGAAGTCGAAGCCTCGATACGCGGTGTCCTCGGACACGCTCGGATCGAGCGCGAGCTCGGACCACACCCGCGTCGCCTCGGGGACCCGGCCGACCCGCGTGAGGAGCCGTGCCCAGCCGATGCGGTCGGCACGGCGCGCTTCCTCCGTCGCGAAGCGCGCGAGCTCCGTCCGCGTTGCCGGCAGCGCGGCGAGTGCGCTCTTCGCTGGCTCGAGCGTCGCGTCGAGCGCGACGGCGCGGCGGAGCGAGGCCTCCGCATCGTCCATGGCGAGTGCGTGCATGAAGAGGAATCCAATCGCCATGTGGATGCGCGGATTGTCGGGGCGAATGGCGACGAGCCTCCGGTAGATCTCCGCGGCCGCGTCGTAATCGCCGAGCATCTCGTAGCAGCCGCCGAGATTCTCGAGCGCGCGTGCGTAGCGGGTCGCCGCAGGAGGGCCCATCGTGGAGAGCGTCCGAGCGGACGAAGCGTGGAGTCGGCGCGCGAGATCGAACTCTGCGCTCGAGCGGAGGACGTTGGCGAGGGCGCTCTTGGCGCTCGTGTTGTGGGGATGAGCGTGCTCTGCGGCGGCGACGCGAAACTGGATGTCGTCCGTGTAGTCGAGCGCGCGAGCGCGCGTGATCGGGATGAAGGTCGCGGTGACGGTGAGCGCGACCGCGGCCGCGATCTTCCGCCCTCGGGGCGAGAGCTTCGCCGACGCGACGGCGAGGCCGAGCGCGAGCCCGGCGAGCGGCAGGTAGAGCAGCCGATCGGCCGCGACGGCGGCCACGAGCACGATGGGGATGACGTGCACCACGAGGCCGAGCGACGCGAGCCCGAGCGTCGCGCCGGTGGCGATGGCGACGGTAGAGGACGTGAGTGGCTGCGCGACGGTCGCGGCGCGCCGTCGCCGGGCCACCGTGGCTCGCAGGGTCCAGAGAGCGAGCGCCGCGCAGGCCACGAGCACGATGGCGCCGAGTACGGCCCGGGCGGTGTCGATCTCACCGAGAAGGCCGATCGAGGTCCGCGGGTGCCAGGGGTCGAGGGTCATCTCGACGTAGCGCCCCACGGCCTCGAGCACGGTCTCGGCGCGAGGCGCAGCGCCCATCGGTGCGATGCGCGACGAGAAGCCCAGGGTCGCCGAGGCCCGTAGCCAGACGTAGACCATCACCGGGACGAGGACATAGGCGAGCCTTCGCAGCACGAGCCGCGCGCGCTCGCGGCCCTTGCCGTGCGCGGCGAGCGACGTTCCGACGGCGATCGCCAGTACGGACGCGCAGGCCACCTCCTTCGCGAGCAGCCCGCAAAGCACGGCCACACCCGCCAGGGCGGCTCTCACGCCTGCGGAGCGTCTTGCCGCGCGGCTCTCCTCGTCCGAGAACCACGGCCAGAGCCCGATCGCGGAGAGCGCGAAGAGAGCCGCGATCAGGTCGGCGCGTCCGGAGATCCACGCGACGCACTCCGTGCTCCTTGGGAGTAGAGCCCAGGCGGCGGCGGCGAGGACGGCCGCCAGGGGCGGCGCCCCGAGACGGCGCGCCGCGAGCAGTAGCGCCATCGTCGCGCACAGGTGCAGCAGCAGATTCGACACGTGATACGAGCCCGCTTCGAACGACGCCATTCCGTAGTCGCCTCGCAGCGACACGATGGTGAGCGGCCGGTAGTAGACGGGGCGCGAGTCGGCGAGCGGATTCACGGGGGTGAACGGCTGCGAGAAGATCTCCTTCACCGTCCCATGCTCGACGACGCGATTCGTGACGAGCGGGAGATCTTCCCCGATGAACACCCCACGCCCGACCGGCGCGTAGACGACCGCGACGAGGGCGAGCAGCGCCATCAGGGCGAGCGCCAGGCGTGCGCGCGCCGTCACTTTCCGAGTGCCTCGAGCCTCGTCTGCGCCCAGCGGACCGTGCGGGAGCGCGTCCCCTTCGGCCAGGCCGAGACGACACGTGAGTACGCCTCGCGCGCCTGGGTCTTGTCGCCGTTCGCGTCGTGCGCCATGCCGAGGTAGTAGCGCGCGCGTGCGACGAGCATCGCGTCCTCGAGCGACGTGCACGTCGACGTCACGCGCATGAGCGAGGGCAGCGCCTCGCGCGGGCGCCCGACGAGCGCGTAGACCTTGCCGACGGCGAAATCGAGGCTCACCGCGCGACGCGAGCCGAGGGGCAAGGGGCTCTGCGGCATGCGCCCGATCGCCTCGAGCGCCTCCTCCTTCGTCTCCGCGAACCCGCCCCAGGTCGCCCACATTCCCCACGCCGCGCGCGTGCTCCGGTCGCCTCCCGCGAGGCGCTGCTTCTCGCGCTCCATCCAGCGCATTCGCTGGCGCTCGAGCTCCGCTTTCTTCATCTCTCCGGCGCGATAGAGCGGCTCGTAGAACGCGATGCTCGCGTCGGGCGCGAACGGGTAGGCCGGCCATGCGTCCATGCGGTCGAGGAAGCCGCGCGCGACCTTCACCGCCCCGTCGAGGTCCTCGCTCTCGTAGAGGACGTTGATGCGCACGCGTGCGGGCATGGCGTGATCGTACTGGTCGGCGTTCTTCGGCAGCTGAGCCTCGAAGTCGCGCGCGAGCTGATCGGCGCGCGGAAGGTCGCCGTCGACGATTGCGAGATACATGCGATCCCACTGCTCGCTCGACTCGCGCTTCTCCGGCGGATAGAGCGCCCAGGCACGCGAGAGCGCCTCCTCGACGCTGGGGCGAGGGGCGCCGTCCGCGTGGAGCGCGCGCGCGAAGGCGGTGAACGCGGTGGGAGACTGCGGCTCGAGGGTCCGCCACTGCGCGGCCTCCTCGCGGGCACGGTGACACTCGCCGAGGTCGCTGAGGAGGCGGTAGCGCGTCTCCAGGCACGTCGCGGCGACGGGCGACTGCTTGATGCATCGGTCCGTTGCGGCGAGCGCCTCGGTCACGTGACCGAGGTTGCGCTCGGCGTTGGCGAGCGCGGCGAGCGCGGGCACGAAGCCCGAGTCCAGACGGACGGCCGCGTCGTAGGCCGCCTTCGCGGCCTCGTCCGCGCCCTGTCGCTCGCGCGCGCGGCCGAGGAAGAACTGGAGCTCGGCGTCGCGAGGAAACTGGAAGACGGCGCCCGTGAGGCGTGTCTCCCATTCGTCGAGGTCGGGCCGCGGCCGCACGTAGGGCTCGCACGCCTCGAGCATCGCCGTGTCGCGAGGCAAGAGCATGTGCCGGTTCTGGAACGCGTCCTGGAAGGAAGCCTGCGCGCCCGCCGGGTCGTCCTGCACGGTCTGGATGGCGAGCTGGAGATGCGCCGCGGCGAACGTGGGGTCGAGCTCGACGGCCTTGCGGAGCGTCGTGCGCGCCTTGCCGGTCGCGCCGTCGTGCCAGAGCCGCATCGCCTCCTTGTAGGCGACCTCGGCCTCGGGAACGGTCGACAGCGGGCGCGCGGCGTCGGCTGCCACCTGCACGTTCGCGCTCCTCCGGACGAGCACGACGCCGGCCGCGAGCGCTCCGAGGAGCGCGAGGGGCAGCGCGAGCTGCGTGAGCTTGCGACGCGCGCGCTTCTTGCGGTGCGCGCTCTTGCGCTCCGTCCGGTCGACCGCAGGGGGGGGCGCTTCGTGCGCCGGCGGGACCGAGATGCTCGCCGGGACGCGGGTCGTCGCGGCGAACGCGCTCGGGTCCTCGGACTCGGAGATGCGCGGCGTGATCCGGACGCGGTCGCCGCCGGTCGTCTGCATCGCGAACGGCTCCACCGCGTCGGCGACGTCCGCCATCGAGGGGAAGCGATCGTCCGGCTCCTTGGCGAGGGCGCGGAGGATGGTCTCCTCGACGGAGGCAGGCACGTCCTTGCCGCGGCTGCGCAGGGGAGGGGGCGGCTCGGTGAGCACCTTCGCGACGAGCTGGAGCACGTCGCCGTTGTCGGGCCACGGGCGCTCGCCGGCCATGAGCTCGTAGGCCATGACCCCCCACGCGAACTGATCGCAGCGCGAGTCGACGTCGCGCCCCTTGATCTGCTCGGGAGACATGTAGACGGGCGTGCCGGTGATCGCGCCTCCGCCCGTGACGGTGTCGAGCTTGTGCTGGTCGTCGGTGGTCGCCATCGTCCGGCGCGCGATGCCGAAGTCGAGGACCTTCACGACGCCGTCGTCGCGGATCATGACGTTCTCGGGCTTCACGTCCCGGTGCACGAGGCCGGCGCGGTGCGCCACCTCGAGGGCCCGCGCGACGTCGACCAGCCAGCGCAGCTTCCGGGCGAGCGGGACCTCGGTGCTCGACGCGAGCGAGCGGAGCGTGGTGCCGACCACGTACTCCATGGCGAGGTAGAGGCGATTGCCCGACTCTCCGACGTCGTAGATGCCGACGACGTTGGGGTGGCTGAGCGACGCGACCGCGCGAGCCTCGCGGAGGAGCCGGGCCGAGAACTCGCCGGCGAGGCGCTCGGAGTCGTTGTGCCCCGGCCCGTTGCGTCCCGGGTCTTCGGCCATCGGTCGTTCGGGGACGACGATCACCTTCAGTGCGACGGTTCGTTCCAGCCGCGGATCGAAGGCTTTGTAGACCTGTCCCATCCCGCCTTGGCCGAGAAAGCCGCGGATCTCGTAGGGGCCGACGAGGTCTCCAGGCTTGAACATCGCGGGGTAACCCCCAGACTACCCGGCAAATTCCTCTAGCGAGCGCGAATTTGCCGTGGTATCCGCTGTGTCCCTTTCGACGTTTCTACGCTTTCGACGCAGAAAACGTTTACGGAGCCAGCGAATAGATGCCGAGTGAAGCCGTACAGTGCAAGCCGCTCGAGGTCGTTGTCAGCGACCGCGGGATCGAGCGCGCCATCAAGATGCTCAAGCGAAAGCTCGCCTCCGAAGGCGTGCTGCGTGAGCTCAAGATGCGCCGCCACTACATGAAGCCCAGCGTGAAGCGCCGCAAGAAGCAGGCGGAGGCCGCCCGGCGTCGCCGGAAGAGGGCCAAGCTCGACGCAGCGCCGCCGAAGCCTTAGTCAGGTTTCGAGGGGCTCCGCCCCTCGAGCTCCCGAGATTCGGGGCCTCGGGGTGGCTCCCTCGATTCGACGGGTTACGTCAGCGAATGGCCGCGCATGCGGCTATTCGCGTTTTGTCTTGGGCGGTAAGCTGGGCGGGTGGGGGACGATCCGAAGGAACGCGCGCTCGCGAAGGTGCGGAAGTTCGTCGAGACCTACGTCGCGAAGGGGAAATACGAGCTCTACCCCGAGCCTGCCGTCGTCGCGAATGTCGTGGTCGGGCTCGCCGAGAACCTCGCTGCGCACGGCCGCATGTACTGCCCGTGCGCCGACGTCGAGGACTCGAAGGCCAAGGGCTCGCACATGGTCTGCCCGTGCACGCCTCATCACGAGGACATCGCACGGCAGGGCTATTGCGACTGCGCGCTCTTCGCTTCGCGCGACTTCGTGAGTGAGGAGCGCCTCCGCAAGGGCGGGAGGTGACGGCGACGCCAGCGCGCAGGCCTAGCGCTTTGGTTGATGTCGCCGCGTGAGCGCACTAGCTTCCGCGCCATGGCTCTCGAGCGACTCGCCCCGTGCCCTCCGTTCGACCTCCCGGGCACCGACGGCACCCATCATTCGCTCGCCGACGTGAGAGGCAAGCTCTTCGTCCTCATCGTCTCCTGCAACCACTGCCCTTACGTGGTCGCGTACGAGCCGCGCATGGTCGCGCTCGCGAACGAGTACGGCGCGCGGGGCGTCGACTTCATGGCCGTCAACGCCAACGACGCAACGCGCTATCCCGACGACGGGCTCCAGCCGATGAAGGCGCGGGCGCGCGAGCGCGGCTTTCCGTTCCCCTACGTCCGTGACGACTCGCAGGCCCTCGTCCGCACGCTCGGCGCGCGGTTCACGCCCGAGGCCTACGTCTTCGACGAGGGCCGGAAGCTCCGTTACCACGGGCGGATCGACGACAACCATCGCGACCCGGCCCGCGTCACGTCCCACGACCTGAAGAACGCCCTCGATGCCTTGCTGGAGGGCAAGGAGCCGCCCGTCGTCGAGACGACGGCGTTCGGCTGCAGCATCAAGTGGAAGTGAGCGCGTGGTTGCGGCGCTCTTCGCTGTTGCCGTGATATTCTCGCCGGCGTGAGCACTCACGAAAACGGGAACGGCAACGGGAGCAGCGCGGGCGAAGCACACGCGCGCCTCTTCAAGGCGGGCGCCTCTGGAGCGACCCATCACGTCAGCAGCGGTGGGATGTACCCGCTCTTCGCGCCGCCGCCGGTCGATGCTGTAGCGCTCGAAGAGCGCGCGGCCTCGTTCGCGAAGCGGTCGATCAAGAAGGCCACGAAGGTGGCGGGCCTCAAGCTCGCCATCGCGATGATGGACCTGACGACGCTCGAAGGTAAGGACACGGCGGGCAAGGTCCGTCAGCTCTGTCAGAAGGCGCTCCGGCCGCTCGACTCCGATCCCTCGATCGGCCCCTGCGCCGCGATCTGCGTCTACCCGAACCACGTTCCCACCGCGAAGGAGGCCCTCGCCGGCTCCTCGGTGAAGGTCGCGAGCGTCGCGACGGCGTTCCCGAGCGGGCAGTCGCCGCTCGACATCAAGCTCGACGACGTCCGTCGCGCGGTCGACTTCGGCGCCGACGAGATCGACATGGTGATCGATCGCGGCGCGATGCTCGTCGGCGACTACGCCAAAGTCTTCGACGAGATCGCCCAGACCAAGGAGGCCTGCGGGGCCGCCCACCTCAAGGTCATCCTCGAGACGGGCGAGCTCGGCAGCTACGACGTCATCCGCAAGGCGAGCGAGCTCTCGATCGCCGCCGGCGCCGACTTCATCAAGACCTCCACCGGCAAGATCCAGCCGGCCGCCACGCCCCCGGTCACGCTCCTCATGCTCGAGGTGATCCGCGACCACTATTACGCCTCGGGCCGCCGCATCGGCATGAAGCCCGCAGGCGGCGTCCGTACCGCCAAGCAGGCGCTCCACTACCTCGTGATCGTGAAGGAGACGCTCGGCGACGCGTGGCTCACCCCGGACCTCTTCCGGTTCGGTGCGAGCGCGCTCCTCAACGACGTGCTCATGCAGCTCGAGAAGGAGCGCACGGGCAATTACCAGGCAGCCGACGACTTCTCGAAGGACTGATCAGAACCCATGACCATCACGAAGAGCGACAGCACGGGTCTCGAGCGCGCCAAGAGCGCAGCCCTCGAGTTCGGTTCCGCCTGGGACTACGCGCCCGCCCCCGAGACTCCCGACCACGTCAAGATCGACCCGAAGTACGGCCTCTTCATCGGCGGCCGCTGGGTCACGCCGCGAAGCGGCAAATTCTTCCCGACGATCAGCCCGAGCACCGAGCAGGTGCTCTCGGAGGTCGCCGAGGCGAACGCCCAGGACGTCGACGACGCGGTGAAGGCCGCGCGCGAGGCCTACGACAAGTACTGGTCGAAGATGCGCGGCGCCGATCGCGCGAAGTACATCTTCCGCATCGCCCGCGCGATCCAGGAGAAGGCGCGCGAGCTCGCCATCGTCGAGACGATGGACGGCGGCAAGCCGATCAAGGAGTCGCGCGACGTCGACATCCCGCTCGCGGCGGCGCACTTCTTCTACCACGCGGGCTGGGCCGACAAGCTCGACTACGCCTTCCAGGGCCGTCGCTATCGGCCGCTCGGCGTCGCAGGGCAGATCATCCCCTGGAACTTCCCGCTGCTCATGGCCGCGTGGAAGATCGCGCCCGCCCTCGCCTGCGGCAACACGGTGGTGCTGAAGCCCGCCGAGACCACGCCGCTCACCGCGCTGCTCCTCGCGAAGATCATCGAGGAGGCCGAGCTGCCTCCGGGCGTCGTCAACATCATCACGGGGGCCGGCGAGACGGGGGCCGCGCTCGTCAACCACCCCGACGTGAACAAGATCGCCTTCACCGGCTCGACCGACATAGGCAAGCGCATCCAGCGCGCGATCGCGGGCAGCCACAAGCGCCTCACCCTCGAGCTCGGCGGCAAGGCGGCGAACATCGTGTTCGGTGACGCGCCCATCGATCAGGCGGTCGACGGCATCGTCAACGGCATCTACTTCAACCAGGGCCACGTGTGCTGCGCCGGCTCGCGCCTCCTCGTCGAGGAGGGCATCCACGATGTCATCGTGCGGAAGCTGAAGGACCGCATGGCCTCGCTCCGCCTCGGCGACCCGCTCGACAAGAACACGGACGTCGGCGCCATCAACTCCAAGGCGCAGCTCGGGCGCATCCGCACGCTCGTCGAGGACGGCGAGAAGGAAGGCTGCGAGCGCTACAGCGCGCCGTGTCGCATCCCGGACAAGGGCTTCTGGTTCCCGCCCACGTTCTTCACGGGCGCGAGCATGTCGAGCCGCGTCGCACGCGAGGAGATCTTCGGACCGGTCCTCACCATCATGACCTTCCGCACGCCTGACGAGGCGATCGAGAAGGCGAACAACACGATGTACGGCCTCTCCGCCGGCATCTGGACGGACAAGGGCGCGAAGATCTTCTACATGGCGACGAAGCTGAAGGCCGGCGTCATCTGGGGCAACACGTTCAACAAGTTCGACCCGACCTCGCCGTTCGGCGGGTACAAAGAGAGCGGCTTCGGCCGTGAAGGCGGCCGTCAGGGTCTCTCCGCTTACGTCGAGGTGGAGTGATGGAACCGACCGAGCCGAAGAAGAAGCGCAACGCCGAGACCCTCGAGCGCGAGCGCGCGAGCGACGGAGCCGCGATGCCGCGCACGGGGGATGCACCGATCATGAAGCCCTACGACAACGCGAAGGTCGACGCCCGCGTGCGCGTCAACAAGGCCTACAAGATGTTCGTCGGAGGCGCGTTCGTGCGCTCCGAGTCCGGCCGCTACTTCCAGGTTCAGGGGGCGCCCGATCACGAGGACGCCGACCCCGACACCGTCAACGTCCCGCGCGGCTCTCGCAAGGACGTCCGCGACGCGGTCCTCCACGCGAAGAACGCGTGGGCCGGCTGGGAGAAGCGCACCGCGTACAACCGCGGGCAGATCCTCTATCGCCTCGCCGAGGTGATGGAGTCACGTCGCCCCGAGCTCACGCAGTCGCTCGAGCGCGGCGGCGAGAGCGCGGCCTCGGCCGCGGCCGAGGTCGACGCCTCGATCGATCGCGTCGTGTTCTACGCCGGCTTCGCCGACAAGTTCTTCGCGCTGCTGGCATCGTCGAACCCGGTCGCCGGGCCGCACTTCAACTTCAGCGTGCCCGAGCCGATGGGGACGATCGGCGTGGTGGCTCCGGACCGTCCCGCGCTCCTGGGGCTCGTCTCGACGATCCTGCCGGTCATCACGGGCGGCAACACGGTCGTCGCGCTGGCAAGCGAGCGCGACCCGCGCACGGCGATCGTGTGGAGCGAGTGCATCGCCACGAGCGACATGCCGGGCGGCGTCATCAACATCCTCACGGGTCACGCGAAGGAGCTGTCGACCCACATGGCGAAGCACCGCGAGGTCATCGGCATCGACGCGTGGATCGTCGACGCGGACCTCCGCAAGGCGGTCGAGGCCGAGGGCTCGGACAACGTGAAGCGCGTGAAGACGCACGTCCCGATGGACCCCGAAGCCTGGACCGACGAGCGCAAGGCGCAAGGCCTGGGCTGGATCGAGCGCTTCCTCGAGACGAAGACCATCTGGCACCCCGTCGGCCTCTAGGCATCTAGGCCCGCGAGGCCTCCAGGCCGCGAGAGACGAGAGTTGGAGGCCGCGGAGACGCGGAGGGGCGCGGAGGGGGCTCGCCTCCGTTCCTCACTGGACCCTCCCGGGATGCTCGGGAAGTTCCGCAGCGGAACTTCCCTGCGCGGTGTTCTTCCCACTCTCCTCCGTCCTGCAGTCCTCCATCCGGACGGCACCAGCGCCTCCCCAGAGCGGCCCGGATCAACGGTAGAGCGGCCCGGATCAACGGTCGATGGGCCGGGAGACGCTCCCGCCCGGGGAGAGGTAAATTCGCGCAGGGAATTGCCGCTTCGGCAATCCCCGAGCATCCGACGAGCGTCCAGTCCGCGATCGAGGCGAGACCCCTCCGCGAATCTCCGCGTCTCTGCGGCCTCGAACTCTCGAGCCTGGCTCACCTCGCCGCGGCGACGGCATCCGCGAGCGTCAAGGAGCCGTCGTAGAGGGCTCGGCCGACGACGGCTGACTCGACGTTGGCGACCGTCGCCAGCGCCTTCAAGTGCGCGAGGGTGCCGACGCCGCCCGACGCGATGACCGGGAACGGGGAGGACTCGGCCAGCGCTCGCGTCGCCTCGACGTTCGGGCCGGTACCGGTGCCATCGCGCGCCACGTCCGTGTAGAGCACAGCGCCGATCGGAACGTCGGCCAGCGCGCGCACGAGGTCGATCGCGGTGATCGCCGAGACCTCCGTCCAGCCGTCGGTCGCCACGAAGCCGTTCTTCGCGTCGACCGCGAGCACGACCACACCCGGATACGCTCGAGCCAGCTCGCGCACGAGCTCGGTGTTCTTCACCGCCGCCGTACCGAGCACCACTCGCGTCGCGCCGAGCGCAAGATACGCCTCGAGCGCCTCGCGCGAGCGCACGCCGCCGCCGACCTGGACCATGCCGGGCGCGAACGCCTCGACGATGGCGCGCACACGCTCGCGCTGCACCGGCGTGCCGGCCTTCGCGCCCTCGAGGTCGACGACGTGCATCGCGTCGACCGTGGTGCGGAAGCGCGTGGCGACAGCGACAGGGTCGTCGTCGTAGACCGTTGCGTCCTCGTATCGCCCCTGGTGGAGGCGCACGGCTTTCCCGTCGAGGAGGTCGATGGCAGGGAGGATTCGCATAGGTGGATGCCGCAATTCGCTAGAGACGGAAGAAGCGAGCCAGGAGCGCGAGGCCCTCGCGCTGGCTCTTCTCCGGATGAAACTGCACGCCCATCACCGCGCCGTGGGTGATCGCGCTCGTGAATCGCTGCCCTCCGTACTGCGTCGTGCCTGAGATGACCGAGGGGTCGGACGGCTCGGCCGCGAACGAATGCGCGAAGTAGAAGTAGTGCGGTGGTGCCGTTGCCTCCGCCCCGGACGGCTCGACGGCGTTCCAGCCGATGTGAGGGAGGGCGTAGGTGCGCGACGTCGCGGGGTCGATGCCGGGGTCGAGTCGCTTCACGTGGCCGCGCAGGATCGCGAGCCCAGCCGCGCCCGGCGCCTCGTCGCTCGACTCGAACAGCACCTGCATGCCGAGGCAGATCCCGAGGTAAGGTCGGCCCGCGTGGATGTGCTCGCGGAGGGCGTCGGCGAGGCCGCCCTCGATACCGGCGGCAAACGCGCCGAACGCGCCCTGCCCGGGGACGACGACGTAGTCCGCGGCCGCGACGACGGCACGGTCACTTGTGATGGAGACGTCGCATGTGCGCCCGGCTCCGGCTTGGATGGCACGCTCGAGCGCCCGCACGACGCTGCGCACATTGCCCACCCCGGGGTCGCAGACGACGACGCGCATGGCGCCAATCCCATACCATGCGCGGCGCGACCCGTGGTATGCCCGCGGACGCCCCAGGGGCGGAGGATTGCAAATGAATCGTCGAAATAACGTGCTCGGTGCGGCCATTGCGTTTGGCGTTCTCGTCCCCGTGCTCGCGAGCGGCTGCGGCGCCGTCGGCGGGCTCGGCAACCTCGCCAGCAATGTGCCCGGAGTCGGCGGCAAGTGCCCCGACCTCTCCAAGCCCGAGGCGATCCTCGCGTTCGACTTCGCGACCAACTTCAAGATCAGCGCGACGGCCGGAGCGAAGCTCAAGGCCGCGACCGCGGCCGCCGTGGAGCTGAAGGGCTTCGCCGACCAGATCGACGCGGACCTCAAGGCGGGCTGCGGCGGCCTCGCGAAGGACCTCGGCGCGGGTAGCGACTTCAAGGACGGCAAGAGCGCCTGCGAGGCCGCCATCAAGGCGATCGGCGACGCGAAGGCGAAGATCGGCGCAGGCGCGAAGATCTCCGTCGTCGTGAAGCCCCCGAAGTGCCAGGCGGACCTTGCCGCGTACGGCGACTGCGCCGGCAAGTGCGACGCCTCCGTCACCGGCCCGAGCGCGAAGGCCGAGTGTGAGCCCGGCAAGCTGTCCGGCAAGTGCGACGCGAACTGCGAAGGCTCCTGCGACGTGCAGGCCGGCGCGAAGTGCGAAGGCACCTGCAACGGCTCCTGCGACGCCGAGATCAAGGGCTCTTGCGGCGGCAAGTGCAACGGCAAGTGCGACGGCAAGGACTCGAAGGGCGCGTCCTGCGCGGGCACCTGCGAGGGCAAGTGCGAGGGCGGCACCGTCAAGGGCGAGTGCAAGGGCAAGTGCGGCGGCGACTGCCAGATGAAGGCCTCGGCGAAGTGCGAGGGCACCTGCAGCGGCAAGTGCACCACCGAGATGAAGGCGCCGAAGTGCACCGGTGAGGTCACGCCCCCGAAGATGAGCGCTGACTGCAAGGCTCACTGCGACGCGAGCATCTCCGCGAAGATGGAGTGCACGCCCGCGACGGTCGGCGTCGCCGCTTCCGGCGCTGCCGACGTGAAGGCCTTCGAGACCCTCAAGGTGGCGCTCGAGAAGAACCTCCCGCTCGTCCTCAAGGTCGCCATCGGCATGGGCGATCGCGCCGGGAAGATCGCCGCCAACGGCAAGGCGGTCCTCGAGGGAACGATGTCGAGCATGACCGAGATCGCCGGCTCCGGCGGCGGTCAGGCGGCGCTCACGGTGGGGCAGCTCACCGCGTGCCTCGGCGACACGTTCAAGGGCGCCATCGCCGCGGCGGGCAGCCTCCAGGGCAACGTCAGCCTCTCGGTCAACGTCTCGGCGAGCGCCAGCGGCAGCGCCGGCGGCGGCGCCAAAGGCGGCGCCGGCGCCGCGGAGTGAGCCATGGGCGAGCGGCGAGGCAAGAGTGAGCTGAGCGTGCGTCGCGGCGGGATCGTCGCCGCGACGTCGCTCTTCGTGCTGATGGCGGCGTGTGGCTCTCCGAAGCCGCCGCCGCCAAGGGCGGTCGCCACCATCTCGTCGCGGTGTCCTGACCTCGCGAAGGCTGACGAGGTCGCGGCCTTCGACTTCGCGACGGAGTACCAGCTCTCTCGCGACGCAGCCGACAAGCTCAAGGCCGCGGCTCTCGCCGCGATGGAGATCGGCCTCCTCGCCGACAAGCTCGACGCCGAGCTCGGCATCGCCTGCTCGCAGATCGCCAAGGACCTCGCGAACAAGGGCGATCTCCGCAGCGGCAACGAGGCATGTGGCGCGGCGATCAAGGCCGTCCACGACGCGCGAGCGAAGCTGAGCCCGAAGGTCACGGCTTCGCTCGTGGTTCGCGTGCCGGTCTGCTCGGTCGACGCGAGCCTGATGACCAAGTGCGCGAGCATCTGCGATTCGTCGGTGCCCGCGGGCCGCGTGAAGGCCGACTGCGAGCAGAAGGCCGGTCGATGCGACGGCAACTGCGACGGCATCTGCGAGGCGAAGACCGCCACGAAGTGCGAGGGCACCTGCAGCGGCACCTGCGAGGGCTCCCTGAAGGGGACCTGCGGCGGTCGCTGCCGGGGCACCTGCGACGGCAAGCCTTCGAGCGGCTCCTGCTCGGGCGTCTGCGTCGGCGCCTGCGACAAGGGCGCGATCAGCGGCGAGTGCAAGGGCACGTGCAGCGGGTCGTGCAAGCTGAAGGCTCCCGGCATCTGCGACGGCCTCTGCGCGGGCACGTGCAGCGTCGAGCTCGCGGACGCGAAGTGCGCCGGAGAGTTCAAGACGCCGGACGTGAGCACGGACTGCCGCGCGCGCTGCGAGCTCCAGGTAATCAATCAGACGGAGTGCTCGACCCCTCAGGTCGGCATGGTCATCACGGGCGCAGGCGGCCGCGAGCGCGACACCGCCGAGGCGATGAAGACCGCGGTGGACAAGTCGTTCCCGGCGCTCCTCAAGATCCTCTTCGAGGTCGGCGACAAGGGCGGCAAGCGCGTTCTGAACGCGCAGGCGGTCATCGAGGGAGCGCGCAAGGGCTTCCCGGACATGGCTCTCTCGGGCGGCAAGGCGACGGCGCCGGCCTCGGAAGCGCAGCTCGCGAAGTGCTTCGAGGAGGCCTTCAAGAAGGCCGAAGCCATGGCGTCGACGGTGAAGACGGGCCTCGACCAGGCCCAGGGCGTCAAAGACGAAGCGACCAAGTAACTTCGCTCCGTCGCGATGCTTTCGTTCGAACGGGAGCACGGAAGCCCGGACGTTCTTTTGGGTGTCGGCGCGGCCGCCTCTGCGGCCTGTGCCGACGCGTACGGCCGGCCGTTCCGATGCGTGCTGGGCGCCTCCCGCGACGCCATCCGCAGCCGCAGCGGCGAGCCGCACACGCGCGCTACCACCTGTCCCTAAGTGCGTGCGGTCCCGTTCGTCAACCCACCTGACGGTGTCCAAAATTTTGGACTCCGCGCCGGTGTGAACGCGCGTTCTTGCCCCCAGGGGTAATTTCTGCGACGGCGAACTCGCCTTCCTCGCAGGATTTCGATCGACCTCACGGTTTTTCACTACATGCACTGTGCATGTTGTTTTGGAGGATGTCCCCGCAGTCCTCGACACAGCTGCCCACGAAAATGAATTCACGCGCGAGGTCATCGCTCACCGATTCGCTGTCGCCTGCTACGCCTCGAACTCGATGGCGCAGCGTGCGTCACGCAAGGGGGCTCGATGACTCGAGGTCGGAACCGGCTACGTCCGAGCGAGCGGAAGGTCGTCTTCACGGCGTTCGTGCTCTCCGCGCTCTTCTTCCTGGCGAGCGCGGGCGGCTGTGGTTCCGGCGAGGACGAGGAGCGTCTCGGAAGGCAATCGCAGGCGCTCGACGCCGCGACGAGCGACGGCGGCTGTCGCGAGGTGGCCCTCCAGGCCTCACGTAGTCGGCACGCGCACGGACACGACCACCGACGCGAGCACGGACACGGTCATGGACACGACGACTGCCAGGGCGATGACGAGCGCGAGCTCTCCCCACCGATGCGCGTGGCGATCCCCTCGGAGATCGCCCTCTCGGGGACGACGAACAACGGCGCGCACCGTGTCACTCTGACGTTCGACCTGGCCTCCGGCGGCGAGGTGGAGTGCAAGTACAAGGGCGGCGCGGGCCATGCGAACGATCGCGCGTTGCTGGTCTCGTGCAGTCATGGCCGACGTGCGGGCGACATCGTTCGCGCCGAGGAGGTCTCGCTCGAGCTCGAGGACAACACGGTCGCGACGGCGCGAATCACGCTCTCCGAGGCCTCGCCCTGCGGGCCGGACGCGTCCACGGACGCGAGCCCCCCGGCAGACACGGGGACCGGCGTGGATACCGGCGTCGACACGGGCACTGGCGTCGACGCCGCGCCAGCATGCGCGCCCGCGACCTGTATCGCGAGCGGCCCGTACATGACGGCCACCTGCACTCCGTCGGGTTGCCAGCAGTCGCCGCTGCCCGCGGGCACGGCGTGCTCGGACGGCTCGGCGTGCACGACGTTCGATGCGTGCGACGGTGCTGGCCACTGCAGCGGCGTCTCCATCAGCCTTCCGCCGTCGACGACGTGTCTCGAGAGCGCGTGCGATCCACTGCTCGGCATCGTCCAGATCCCCGCACTCGACGGCACGACCTGCGTGCTCGATGCATGCACGGTCGGAACGACCTGCGCCAGCGGCACCTGCGCCGGCGGAGCGCCGCGCGACTGTAGCTCCGGGCAAGCGTGCGTCACGGACTCGTGCGACGCCGTCCAGGGTTGTGTCCACACGCCGAAGCCCGCAGGCGACACGAGCTGCTCGAACCTCGATCCGTGTGACGGGCTCGAGCGCTGCTCAGGCACGGGCACTTGCGTCCCGGGCGTGAACCTTCCGGTGGACGACGGCAATCCCTGCACGCTCGACGCGTGCTCCGCGGCCTCCGGCGTCACGCACACGCCCATCGCATCGTGCGACCCCACGCCCGTGCAGTCGGATGGCCTGCCCTTCGAGTCGCGCGCCTCGATCTTCGGCCGCCTCCTCTCGACCGCCGGCGCCGCTGTCACGGGCGCGACCTTCACGGTCTACGACGAACGCGCGAACGGAACGCCGCGCGGCGACGTCCTCTCCACCAACCCGCCCGACGGCTCCTTCAAACTAAAGCTCCAGGCCTTCCCGGAGTCGGAGCCGGAGCGCACGCCCCCTCACCGCGTCATCATCGTCATCGACTCGCCAGGCACGATCCGCGCGTATCGCGAGGGCTACGCGCATCCGGGCGACACGATCGATCTCGGCGACGTGCGCCTCCTCGCGCGCGATCCGCGCATCACCAACATCGGCCCGGCGGGCGGCACGGCGAGCGATTCGCAGGGCCTGGTCGAGGTGATCATTCCGCCCGGCGCGCTCGCGACGACCGTTCCCGTCCAGATCACGCCGATCCGGCAGCGGTCGGACTTCCCCGCGCCGCTCCCCTCGAGCACGCTCACGATGTACGGCTTCGAGCTCGAGCCGTCGGGCACGACGTTCGCGACGCCGGCGACGGTGCGGCTCGCGAACTACCGCAACGTGCCGACGACGCTCGCCATCCCGACGGGCTCCTACGACCCGATCGAGAACCGCTGGGAGCACGAGGGCACCGCGACCTGGGACGGCGCGCGCTTCGCCGCGCAGGTCACGCACTTCTCGACCTGGGACGGCAACCCCGGTCAAGCCGGCGATCTCGTCCTCCAGATCTCCTCGGAGTCGAACGCGAACGCGAGCGCAGCCAAGTGCAGCGTGGGCAGCTCGTGGCGTGCGGGCGGCGGCTCGGTCGAGCAAGCCTTCGCGCTCCCGAGCGCGCGCGTTCGTGGCGAGGACCTCGCGTTCAGCTTGCACTATGCAAGCGGTCTCGCGGGCTCGCGCAAGCTCGGGGCCCCTCCGGAGACCTCGGCGGCGCCGGCGACCGTTCCTCGCGGCACGCTCGCGGTGTCGGTCCCGGGCGTGAAGATTCATGCGCAGTGCATGCCTCGCGGCGGCGCGGGGGGCGGGGCCACGGCGCCTGGTGTCTGCACCGCGGTCGTCGGCTCGTGCGGCCTCGGCGGCGGAGCTGCGAGCTCGATGCGCGGCAGCATCCAGATGCTCGCGAGCACGCTCGCGGACGTCCGGTCGCTCGCGGCGCAGGCGAAGGAGGCGGAGTTCGGCTGGCTTGGCATCACCATCAAGACGGAACAACCATGCAGCTCGTGCCGACCGATGTTCATGCCGGCACAGGCCATACGGGCGGTTTTTCACCCAACCCTTAGCGAGCTAGGATGACTCCCGTCATGCTGCGAGAAATACGGAGGCCTGGGGATGCACTTGCGCCGGACGACCTCAGCTTCCTGGAGAACGAGATCGGTGCGGCTATTCCGGAGCCGTATCGAACCTTCCTCCTTCGGTACAACGGCGGAGCACCATCCCCGAACGTGGTCGATGTCGAGGAAGCCCCCGGCACGCCGACCGACGTGCAGGTCTTCTTCGGCCTCCGCCGGAGCGTTGAGACGAGCACTCTCTCCTGGAACAAGTGCACATTTGCCGACCGACTGCCTAGCGCCTTGCTTCCCATCGCGGTCGACTCGGGGGGCAACCTGTTCTGCCTGACTCTCTCCGGCCCGCGCAGAGGCAACATCATGTACGCAGCGTTGGAGACGCCAAGCCCAGAGTTCTATCTCGTCGCGGCCGATTTCGATCGTTTCCTGGCAAAGCTCAGAGACTGGGAGTCGTAGGGATCGGGGCCCGATGTTTGTTTGCCTTACGGCGGCGGGTCGCAGATCAAGCTCCGGCCCCGTGACGCCCCGCGCCGTCATCGTCGCGAGCCGGGTGGTTCGAGGACGAGGCCCGAGAACGGCGGCGCGGCACGGAAGGTGCGTGCGGCGTAGCTCGGCGCGCGGCCGTGCCGACCGACGCCCGAGTGGTGCGGCGCTCTCCTCTCGTTCTCGTAGCTGGCCGCCGTCATCGTGGTCGATCCGAGCCTCCCGCAGAGCCCGCAGAGGCCGACGATGCAGCACGGCGCGTGTATCGTCGTGCTGTGATCCGTCGGCGTCACCTCGCGATCCTGCTTCTGGCGCTCGTCGCGGTGATGTGGCCGTGCCCGGCGCGAGCGTCGTTCAGGCTCACGCCGGAGTTTGGCAGCGCGAGTCTCTCTCTCGCCGGCAAGCGGGCGAAGTCGAGCGCTGCGTCCTCGTTCCACCGGGCGCCCCTCCCCCGGCCGCGCGCAGGCCGCAGGCCGAGCACGGACAAGGGGGAGGCAGCGGGCGAAGCCCGCTGGGTGGGGGCCCATCCACCGCAGGGCTTCACGGAGAGCTACACGTACGAGGCGACGGGCGAGGTGAAGACGGTCAAGGACCGGCTCGATCGCACGACGACGATGGCGCACGACCAGCTCGGTCGGCTGCTCGCGATGGTCGACACGCTGGGTCGAAGCCATGGTCGCTCGTACTCGGTGCCGACCGCGGGCGCGTGGACGGGCCCGACGCTCACGCGGGCGAGCGCCGACGCGACGAGCGCGACGGCGAGCCTGTCGACGCCGCTCCGCGACGGCGACTACCAGCTCGGCGTCAACGCTCTGCAGCCCGACGGGATGCCGGCGAGGATCAGCCTGTACCGCGACGCGACCTTCGCGCTCGGCTTCACGCACACGTTCGACGAAGCGCAGCGGCTCATGAGCCGCACCGACCGCGCGTCGCTAGCGATCGACTCGACCGCAACCCTCGGCCCCGCCGCGAGCTACTGGCACGAGCTCCGCGGCTACGACACGAACACGAGCGCGCCGGTGCTCACGTCGTTCCAGTCGAACAACACCACGAGAACCGAGACGACGGTCCTGTCGCGCAACGCGGAGTTCGACGTCACGAGCGCGAGCGGGTTCGCTCCGAGCAACGCCGCCGCCACCTATGCCTACACGCGCGACGCCGGCGGCCGCCTGCTCTTCGAGAGCCACAAGCTGACGTCGTCGGGACTGGCCGGCGACCCGACGGCGCCGCAGTTCAACTCGAGCACGTTCGGTCTGTCGTACACCTACGGCTCGGACGGTCGCGTCCGCCACATCGGGAGCGCAGACGGCGGCCACGCGCAAGTCGGCTCGGTAGCTCCGAACCCGCCGATCACGACCCTCACGCCCGGCAGCCACGACTTCACCTACGACGCGCGTGGCCTGGTCGCCACGCAGACGGACTTCGGCGGCACCTATCGCTACAGGTACGACGCCGTCGGCCGCAACACGCGCCTCGAGTTCCCCGACGGTCACGTGCGCGTGCAGGTGTATGACGATCTCGGGCGCATCACCTCGCGCTGTTACGAGTACCCCGCGGACCCTGCGCTCACCCGCTGCTACGGCGCGGCGTATGACCCGGTAGGCAACCCGCTCCGCCTGAGCGACCCCGAAGGTGCGGACCTCTACGAGTACGACGCGCTGGATCGTCTGAAGAAGGTCACGCGCCTGGACGGCGCGGGGCTGACGGTGGCGGTGGAGGACTACGCGTTCAACGCGCTGGGGGCCCTGAAGACGCATGCGGGGCTCGCGGTGGATCACCGCCGTCCGCGTCTGGGTGGAGGCGGCAGTGCCGACGCCGCGGTCCCTGCGACGCAAGACGCGCAGCCGGTCACGCTCGATCTCGGCGGCCGCGTGACCGCGATGAGCGGTCTCGACCTGACGTGGAGCCCGACGGTGTTCGTCGAGCCGACGACGTTCGCGTACTACGAGCTCGACCTCGCAGGAAACGTGCGACGCCTCCGCCGCTCGGGCGGTGAAGACCTCGGCGGCTACCGATACTCCGCGTTCGGCCGCTCGCTCGAGGACACGGTCCAGAACTACCAGCCGAACCTGTTCGTCTGGAACATCGACCTCCGCAAGCAACCGCTCCGCTGGAAGGGAATGTGGCGCTTCGAGGTCGCGGGCACCGAGCTTTACGACGCGCGCGCGCGGATGCGGAGTCCGAAGCTGGGGAAGGGGCGAGGCCAAGGGAAAGCTCGCCCCACGAAACGTGCTCCGGACTCAGGGCCGGGCACGCCAACGAACCTGGCGCGAGTCGGACGCAAAGCAACGAAGGACAAGGAGACCAAGTTCAGCAACTTGATGTGCCACCTCAAGCTGCCGCTGCTCGAACAGGCGTATCAACGCCTGAAGAAGACGGCGGCGGGAGTCGATGGGGTCACGTGGAGCGAGTACGGCCAGAATCTGGAAGCTCGCCTCACGGACCTTCAGGACCGGATCCACCGAGGCAGCTACCAGCCGCTTCCCGTTCGACGGGCGTACATCCCGAAGGCGGACGGACGAGAGCGGCCGGTCGGGGATCCCGGCGCTCGTAGCGTGCGGTGGTCGTCACCTGGGCATGAGCCGCGAGCTGTTGGACCGAACAGCGGGATCGCGACGGGCTCTACGCGACGAGGACGGTGCCGACCTCGCCTGGCGCGCTCACGGCCTTCGTGAGGTCGCCCTTGGCGAGCTTGCCGACGATGTGCACGGCCTTCACGCCCTGCGCGATCGCCGCGAAGGACTCTTCGAGCTTCGGGATCATTCCCTTCGTCACGACGCCCTCGTCGATGGCGCGCTTGCCGTCGGCCATCGTGAGGCGGCCGATGCGCGAGGAGGGGTCGTTGATGTCCCGCATGACGCCCGGGACGTCCGTGACGAGCACGAGCGCTCGCGCGTCGAGGCGGATCGCCACCTGGTTCGCGACCGCATCGGCGTTGATGTTGTAGAGGCCGCCCTCCCGGTCGGCCCCGAGGCAGGCGATGACCGGAACGTAGCCGTCGCTGATGAGCAGGGAGATGAGCCCGTCGTTCACTCCGACCACGTCACCGACGTAGCCGAAGTCGACCGGCTCCGGGCCGCCGCCGGTCACGACGGTCGGAGGCCGGCGCTGCGCGAGGACCGTGCAGGCGCTCGCACCGTGGAGCCCGACGGGCTTCGACCCGCCCGCCATGAGCGCCGCGCACAGGTCGACATTGACCTTGCCGGCGACGATCATCTTCATGACCTCGAGGGTCTCTTGATCCGTGACGCGCCGGCCGCCGACGATCTTCGGCGTCTGGCCGAGGCGCTTCTGGAGCTCGGTCGCCTGCGGGCCGCCGCCGTGCACGATGACGACGGGCACGCCGGCGGCGCGCATCTCGGCGACGTCCGCCGCGATCGCGGCCATGTGCGGGCCCTGGACGACCTCTCCGCCGAGCTTGATGACGACCGGCCGGCTCGTGTCCTTGGGGCTCACGGCCAGCCTCCCGGATCCTCGAGCGAGGTGCGCTCGTCGACACCGAGCATGATGTTCATCGACTGGATGGCCTGGCCCGCGCCGCCCTTGATCAGGTTGTCGGTGGCGGCGAAGCACGCCACGACACGCTTGCCGGGCTCGGCGCCGTCGGAGCCGACCTGGATGCCGATCTCGGCGAAGTTCGTCCCGCTCACCGCGGCCACCTCGGGGAGGCGCTTCGCGGGGACGCGCACGAACGGCTCGCGCTTGTACATGTCCGTGTAGAGTGCACGAACCTCGTCAGCTGTGGTGTTCTCCGGAATGTGCGCGAAGCACGTCGCGAAGATGCCCCGCGAGAGCGGTGCGCTCACGGGGACGAAGCGGATGACCACGTCCTTCGCCCCCGCGTCGGCGAGCGTCTGGGTGATCTCGGGGATATGCTGGTGGTCGAGCGGCTTGTACGTGCGCAGGTTCACGGCGCGCACCGGATGGTGCGTGCCTGCGCTCGGCACGACGCCGCTGCCCGACGAGCCCGTGATGCCGACGACCTCGACGGCGCCCGTGAGGAGGCCCGCGCGGGCGAGCGGCATGAGCGCGAGCTCGATGGTCGTCGCGAAGCAGCCGGGCGACGCGACGTACCTCGCCTGCTTGATGGCGTCGCGGCTCAGCTCCGGCAGCCCGTAGACGAACGACTTGTCCGTGAGGTGCTCCGGGCAGGGGTGGTCCGCGTGGTAGTACTTCTTGTAGAGCGCGGCGTCGCGGAGGCGAAAATCGCCCGACAGGTCGACGACGCGCGCGCCCGAGGCCATGAGCTCGGGCATCTTCGTGGCGCTCACCTTGTGCGGGAGCCCGAGGAGGACGATGTCCATCCCGGCCGCGGCCTCGGCCGGCGTGATGCCCTCGAACTTCAGGTCGGTGAGGGCCTCGAGGTTCGGGTGTGCGGCCGACAGCGGTTCACCGATGAAGTCGACCGATGCGACCCGCGTGAGCTCGACGTGGGGGTGGAGGAGGAGGCGCCGGATGAGCTCCCCTCCGCCGTAGCCGCTGCCGCCGATCACCGCTGCCTTGAAGCGCTTCGACATGGCCGGGCAGGGTAGCTCCGTGGCCCTCGCCGCGAAAGGCCCTAGCGTCCGATCAGCGCTCTGTCTTCGGGGCGGTGGTCCGCATGATCCAGTCGAAGAGCGGCAACGTGACGTTGAAGTTCCACTTCTGCATGAAGCGCGGGTCGTGGTGCTTCGCGTGGTGAGCGCGCATCACCTTGATGAACGCGAGGCGCCCGATGAAGCTCTCGCTGGGCGCGTGGTAACAGAGGTGGAGCACCTCGTACGTCGCCATGTAGAGGCTCGCCGTGACGAGGAAGAGCCAGCCCGCCGGGGCCGACCACAGGCGCCCGAGCGCGATCGCGATCGGGGCTGCCGCGAGGACGATCCCCAGCACGCCGGCCGCCGGGATGAGGACGAGGCGGAACTCCTTCGTGGAGCGGAGGGCCATGTCCTCCTCGATGTAGATCATGTGATGCATCGGCGTGTGCTTGTCGTAGATGACCTCGAACGGCCACCGACGCCGATGGAGCACGTGCTTGTGCACGCGCCACTCGAAGAAGTTCGCGAGCAGGAAGACGGCCGGGACGACCAGCCAGTCGCTCCAGTGCGCCGTGCCGAGGCGGAGGAGCTGCACCGCGCTCACCGCGAGGACCACGACGGCGATCCCCGTCGTCGCGGCGAGGTGACCCCACGGGCTGTACCACCACGGGATCTCGGCGGTCGCTGCCAGCCGGACTCGCTCGCGGCGCTCCTCGGTGAGGCGACCCACGGTCGCTTCCTTCACGAGCACCTTCTCGTCGTCGCGCCGCGCGTCGCGGACGCCTCCGGCGACCGGGGAGCCGAAGCTCGGCCCTTCGTACTTCGGTGCTTCGTTCGAGGGGTGCTCGCTCGTCCTGGGGTGCGGTAGCGCGGCCATGGTCTTCGCTCCGTTCTTACGAATACTATACGTTCTGTTTTTACAGAACGCACGTTAATTGTCGCGGCGCGGCATGGCCCGCCTCTGGAACGCGCCCGGCGCCCCGTTTCCGGTCGCCGCCGCTAAGCTCGCAGCGATGAACAAAGGTGCCGACGACGCAGCCCGCTGGCTCGCCGAGCAAGCCAAGCCCCTCGAGCATGCGCTCGCCGCGCTCGTGGAGGTCAACTCGTTCACCGAGAATGTCGAGGGCGGTCGCAAGGTCGGCGCGATGCTCGAGGAGCTCTATGCCATCGAGGGCCTCGAGTCCCGGCGCGTGGCGAGCTCGAAGTTCGCCGATCACCTCGTCGTGAGCTCGCGTGCGCCAACGTCGGGTGCGCAGCCGCCGATCGCGCTGGTCGGTCACCTCGACACCGTGTTTCCGCCCGGTCTGTTCGAGGGCTACCGCCGCGACGGCGATCTCGCGCGCGGGCCGGGCGTCCTCGACATGAAGGGCGGCCTCGTCGTCGTCGCGTGGGCGCTGAAGGCGCTCGCTCAGGCGGGAGCGCTGCCGGCGCTCCGCCTCGTCATCGTCGCCGACGAGGAGGTCGGCTCGCCCGAGGGCCAGAGCGTCATCAGGGAGGCGATCGAAGGTGCGAGCGGCGCCCTCGTGTTCGAGGCGGGCCGGAAGAACGACCTCATCATCACGCGCCGCAAGGGGACCGGCGCGGTGACGGTCACCGCGCACGGAAAGGCCGCGCACGCCGGCAACGCCCACAAGGAGGGCGCCAATGCGCTGTGGGCTCTCGCGAAGCTCGTCGATCGCGCGCAGGGGCTCACCGACTACGCGCGCGGCGTCACCGTCAACGTCGGCAAGGTCACGGGCGGGACGAGCAAGAACACCGTCCCCGATCGCGCCGAGGCGCTCATCGATCTCCGCTTCGAGACGCGCGCGGACGGCGAAGCCCTCGTCGAGGCGCTGCGCAAGGCGGCCGACGAATGCGCCGTAGCCGTGCAAGGTACACGTATCGAGATCGAGGGGGGCATCGCCCGCCTCCCGCTCGAGCGTACCGAGGCGAGCGCCCGGCTCATGGAGAGCTACGGCGCGGCTGCGAAGGCCTCGGGCCTCGGGAGCGGCGAGGCCGCGCTCATCGGCGGCGGGTCCGACGCCAGCACCTCGCATGCGATGGGCATCGCGTCCATCGACGGCCTCGGCCCGCGCGGCATCGGCTTCCACACGAAGGACGAGCAGATCGAGGTGGCCACCCTGGTCCTGAAGGCCCAGGCGCTCGCGCGCTTCCTCGCATCCCTGCGGTCCTGAGAGGTGCCTCCCAAGCTCGGGGCCTCGCGGCGGTCCAACAGGCACATGGGACGCCGCTCTGTTGCTTGCCTGGCGGTCCTCGCCGCATCCGGTCTCGTCGCGTGCCCGGAGCCGACCAACGGCGAGCCACAGATCCCGGTCGCTCCGGGGGTCGATGCGCGCCTCGGCTACATGCGTGGTCACGGCGCGCCGAGCGCGCCGAAGCCGAAGCCGAAGCCGGCCCAGGTGTCTCGCGCGCGTGCGCATCCGATGAAGCCCGGCGAGCAGCTCGGCGGCCCCAATGCGACGGGCAAGGTGGGCGACTGGGTCCTCGAGAACGACGAGGTCGTCTTCGTCATCGACGCGCTCGGTGGCGGCGGCGGCTTCGCGGAGTCGGGCGGAAACCTCGTCGACGCCGCGGACGCGCGCCTCCGCAAGGACGAGCTCGGGCAGGTGCTCACGTACTTCGGGACGTTTCCACGCCAGGGCGTGTACACGTCGATCGACGGCGCCGACCTCGAGGTGGGTGAGGCGAAGGTCGTCGCAAAGGGGCGCGAGCTCCACGACCCATCGCTCGAGGTCACGACCGAGTATCGGCTTGCGGGCGCCGACCGCGCGCTGCTCGTCTCGACGACGCTGAAGAACACCGGCAAGGTCGAGGTCGTCCTGCCGGCGCTCGGTGACGCCATCCAGTGGGGCGGCAACGACAAGGTCGCGCCCGGCAAGGCGGTCGGCTTCAAGGGCCCGTCGTCGGGGCCGTTCATCGGCGGCGTGGGGCGCTTCACGAGCTACGCGATCACCACGCCCGACGGCGAGATCGCCGCCGTCAGCGGCGGCACCTGGACGAACACGGAGCAAAAGAAGAACGTGACGCTCGCTGCCGGCGCGAGCGAGACGTACGAGCGCGTCTTCGCGGTGGGCGAGCGCGCCGACGTGGCGAGCATCGTGAGCGAGCTCACCAAGGCGTCGGCCGGCGACCTCGGCGGCCTCGAGATCTCGCTCGTCGATGCCGCGGGCAAGCCGGTGCGCGTGCCGGCCGGCGCCAAGGTCGTGATCTCGACCGCCGCCGGCGCCGAGGTGATGAGCATGGTCGCCGCCAAGGAGGAGACGACGTTCGGCGGAGAGCTCCCGCCCGGCGTGTGGACCCTCTCCTTCGCGCCCAGCGCCGGTCGCCGGAGCATCGCCGGGGCGGGCGTCGTCGCGAAGGTGACGAAGGGGTCGGTCGCGAAGGCCACGGTCGTCGTGACCGACGTCGCGCGGCTCGATGCATCATGCACGGAGAAGGACGCCTCCGGCGCCGAGGTCGTCGCGAGGTTGCCGTGCAAGATCACCATCGAGGGGCTCGGCGGCACGCCCACGCCCGACCTCGGCCCAGCGCACGTGACCGGACCCGCGAAGAACCAGCTCCTCGCGAACGTCGGCGAGGTCGCGCTCGCGCCGGGCAAGTACCGGCTCACGTTCACGCGGGGGCCCGAGTACGGCGCCGAGACCTCCGAGGTCACGCTCACGGCGGGGCAGCTGCGCACCGTGAGCTCCGCCCTCCGGCGCGTCGTCGACACCTCCGGATACGTGGCGACGGACTTTCACCAGCACACGATCCTGAGCGCCGACGCTTCGGTCGGCATGCGCGACCGCGTCCTCGCCAATGCCGCAGAGGGCGTCGAGGTCGCCGTCGCGAGCGAGCACAACGTGGTCGCCGACCTCGCGCCGATCGTCCGCGAGCTGGGCATGTCGCGTTTGTTCGTCTCGGTCCCCGGCGCCGAGCTGACGACCGACGCCAGCAAGAAGCCCTGGGGCCACGTGAACGTGTTTCCGCTCGCGCCCGACGCGAGCCTGCCGCGCGGAGGCGCGCCGCTCTTTCGCGGGGGCACCGGCGCCGGATACGACGCCGCGTTCGACGCGCTCGAGGTATGGAACGGCCGGAACGTCGAGGCGCGCACGAAGGTGCTCGACGATTTTCTCGCCCTCCTCCGCACGAGCCATCCGGTCACCCCGATCGCCGACACCGACACGCACGGCATCATCGGCCAGGAGGCCGGGCTCCCGCGGACCTACGTTCGCGTCACGAAGGACGACGCGCTCGACGCCTGGGACGCATCGCGAACGGACGACCTCGTGCGCACGGTGCGCGAGAGGCGCGACGTGATCCTCACCAACGGTCCCTTCATGCGGGTGACCGCGAACGGCGTGGGCATCGGCGGCATCGCCGCGGCGCGGGGCGGCCTCGTCGACGTGAAGGTCCATGTCTCGAGCGCCCCGTTCGTCGCCTTCGATCACGCCGAGCTCCGTCTCGCGGCGAGCGGCAAGGTGCTCACGCCCGCCTCGGTCGTGCTCGCTCCGAAGGTGGGACCCGCGGGCGCACTCGAGGCAGACGTCACGTTCACCGTGCGCGCGACGGTCGACGACGCGTTCGTCGTGATCGTGAGCGGAACGCGCCCGATGCGGCCGATGTTCGGCGGTGAGGACCGCGAGATCGCGCCGTGGGCCATGAGCGGGGCCGTCTGGATCGATGCGAACGGCGATGGGAAGTCCCTCGCGCGCGAGGTCGCGCGGCGATAGGATGCGCGCGATGTCGCTTCCGCGCCCCCTGCCGTCCTTGCTGTCTGCCTCTGCCGTCTCGCTGTCGCTCCTGGCGGCGTGCGGCTCCGGTCCCACCGACGGTCCGAGGACTCCCGACGAGAAGATCATCGTCGGCGGCGTGCGCGGCGACGCGGGGCTCACGATGGCCCAGACCCCGGCGTCGGAGTCGACGGGGCGCTCGCGTCCGCGTGCGGCCGTCGCCGAGCCCGCGAAGCCGGTCGAGGAGGACGTGCCGCCGCCGGCCGACGCGGGCCCCGATCCGATGCACGGCTCGTTCACGCTGCCGCAGGCCGTCGTCGGCCTCCCGGCGACGGGCCCGCTCGTCGCGACGATCAAGACGAGCAAGGGCGACCTCCGCTGCAAGCTGTTCGACGAGAAGGCGCCCATCGCAGTCGCCAACTTCGTCGGTCTCGCGCGCGGCACCCGCCCGTTCAAGGACAAGGGGCGCTGGGTGACGCGCGCTGCCTACGACGGCACCACGTTCCACCGCGTGATCAAGGGCTTCATGGTCCAGGGCGGAGACCCGCAAGGGACGGGCAGGGGCGAGCCCGGCTACGTCTTCAAGGACGAGCTCTGGACGGGCAACGGGAGCAAGCACGATCGCCCCGGGCTGCTCTGCATGGCGAACCGCGGACCGGATACGAACGGCATGCAGTTCTTCATCACGGACGCCTCCGCACCGCACCTCGATCGCTCGTACACCATCTTCGGCGAATGCGCGCCCGTCAGCGTGGTGCACGCGATCGCGAACACGCCCACCGAGCCGGGCGATCGACCGGTTCAGGAGATCACGATCGACAAGGTCGAGATCTCGCGCGGCGGTGTCACCGCGCCGGCCACGGGCGCCGCGAGCGGCGCTGCCGGCGGCGGCCCGGCTGCGGGGACGAAGGACGCGGGGGCGCCACCGCCCCCTCCTCCTCCGCCCGCTCCGAGGCCCTGAGCGTCGCTCAGGTCTGGCCGCTCACGCGCTGCCGAGGGGCAGCGTGAACGTCATCGTGGTGCCGAGGCCAGGCGCGCTTCTCGCCCAGATGCGACCGCCGGAACGCTCGATCAGGCCGCGGCAGATCGCGAGCCCGAGGCCCGAGCCTGCCTTGCCGGTGGGGCCTTGCCAGAAACGGTCGAAGACGTGCTCGAGGTGCGCGGCCGGGATGCCCACGCCGGTGTCGGCGATCGTGACCGCGACCGCGTTGCCTTCGACGACCGAGGCGCGCGCGGTCACGCTCCCTCCCGCCGCGGTGAACTTGATCGCGTTGCCGACGAGATTCGTCAGGACCTGCGTCACGCGATGGGCGTCCGCCTGCGCGGGCGGAAGGTCGTCGGGGACCTCGCAGGTGAGCTCGACGCCGACGGCCTTCGCCTGCGCGGAGAGCTCCTCGAAGACCTCGACGACGAGCTCGCGGACGGCGACCGGTCGCGGCGTGATCGACAGGCGGCCGGCGTCGATCGCCGCAACGTCGAGGAGGTCGGCGACGAGCTTCATCATGCGTCGCGCGGAGCGCTCGATGAGCTCGAGCTGCGACCGGCCGCGCGGGCGGCCCTCGACGGCGGGCATCGACTCGAGGACTCGAGCGACGCTCATGAGGATGACGCAGAACGAGTTCTTGAGATCGTGCGAGACCATCGAGAGGACCTGGTCGCGCTGGCGTGCGGCCTCGACCGCCGCCACGTAGTGTCGGCCATTCTCGATCGCGAGCGCAGCGCGCCGGGCGAGCTCCTCGACGACGGCGATGGGCACCGGTGCGTGCTCGGGCTTGGAGCCGAACATGGTCAGAACGCCGAGCACGGTGGCGCCGTCGGTCGAGACCGGCACCGAGACGATCCAGTCGACGCCGAGCGCGCGGCGAGCCTGCGAGGCGACGACCCGCGAGCGCGCGTCGCCGTCGGGGACGCTCGGTGAGACCCGCGCCGTGGCGACGGCGCTCCGGTAGCGGATGACGTTGCCGACGAGGTCCGAGAGCCCGGTGGCGATGACGCCCTCGGCGTGCGCCGGGACGTGCGCGACGCGCTCGATGCCGAGCTCCTCCTCGACGTCGATCACGCAGCCGCTCGCGAGATCGGTCGCCACGATGCGCGCGACCTGCCGGAGCGCCGAGCGGTAGTCGAAGGTCGACAGCAGGACCGCCGTCGCGTCGGACGCCGTGCGGAGTGAACGCGCCGAGCGCTCCGCCGCGGTGCGGGCGCGTCGCTCCTCGATGAAACGGAGGTCACTCGTGCGCGCGAGCCACTCGGCATGCTCGCGTGCCGCGAAGACGTGGCGGAGCTGCTCGGCTCGCGCAAAGAGGCCGGCGAGGTGCCCCGCGACCGACGCGACGAAGGCGACCTTGGCCTCGTCGATCGGGTCCTCGGGCGCGACCGCGAAGAGACCCATGATCGTGCCGTCGTCTGCGGCGACGGGTAGGGCGAGCCACTGCTGCTGGGGCGGGTCGAGCTCG
>Ga0105047_10002830_pt1 | contig 30805 bp, 28 predicted proteins | sample MAT04_FD_78384 | JGI IMG/M metagenome (GOLD analysis project Ga0105047, IMG submission 78384) | Freshwater microbial communities from Lake Fryxell liftoff mats and glacier meltwater in Antarctica - MAT-04 (megahit assembly) | ecosystem: Environmental > Aquatic > Freshwater > Ice > Liftoff... | reverse complement strand
GCGCACGCAGGGCGTGGACGCCGAACCCGACGCGCCGCGCCGCGCGCCAGCTCGCAGCGACGCCGACCACCTCTACAACTCGAGCCGTGTGCCGCACGACATCCGCTGGCAACTGCCGCTGCCCGATGCCGCCGCCACCCGTGCCGACCTGCAGCAGCAACTCGATGAAACAGGGGCGCTGCTGGCCAGGCTGCCCGTCGACGGTGCCGACGACCGGCGGCTCTACTTCTTTCGCCTGGCGCTGCTGCACGAAGACATGCACCACGAAGCCGCGCTCTACATGGCGCAGGCCCTGGCCATCACCATCGCTGACCCGCGCTGGCGACCCACCCCGCTGCTGCTGCCGCCGCCGGCGCTGCATCAAGCGCCGGGGCGCTGGTGGCTGGGCAGCCCGGCGGACGCCGGTTTCGCTTTCGACAACGAACTCGGCGCCCACGAGGTCGAACTGCCGGCCGTACAGATCGACGCCCAGGCCGTGCGCTGGGCCGAGTTCCTGCCCTTCATCGAGGCCGGCGGCTACCGCGAAGAGCGCTGGTGGACTCCCGCCGGCCGCGCCTGGGTGGCCAGCAGCGGTGCCCGCGCGCCGCGCTACCTGCAGCACGATGGTGGCACCTGGCTGCAGTGGCGCCACGGCCGCTGGCAGGCGCTGCCCACGGACGAAGCCGCCTGCCACCTGACGCAGCACGAGGCGCTGGCCTGGTGCCGCTGGGCCGGCCGCCGCCTGCCGACCGAGGCCGAGTGGGAACGCGCCGCCGTCACCACAGGCCCGGCCTTCCGTTGGGGCGATGTCTGGGAATGGACGGCCAGCGCCTTCGCGGCCTACCCCGGTTTCCGGGCCCATCCCTACCGCGACTACTCGGCGCCCTGGTTCGACGGCCGCCCGGTGCTGCGCGGCGCGTCCTTCATGACCCAGCCGCGTTTGCGCCACCCGCGTTACCGCAACTACTTCCCGCCAGGGCGCAACGACGTGCCGGCCGGGTTTCGCAGTTGCGCGGCGTGAGACCTCAGCCCGTCGCCAGAAAGACGCCGAACCACCCCTGCGGGTCGGTCCAGCGCCGTACGCCGGCAAAGCCGGCCTGGCGCAACAAAGCCTCGAAGTCCTGGGGCTGCCACTTCACCGAGTTCTCGGTGTGGATGCGTTCGCCGGCCCTGAAGCTGCGCTCGCCGCCGGGCCAGCACACCGTCAGCGTGCGGCGCGCCTCCAGGTGCATCTCGATGCGCGACGCCTCGGCATCGTAGAACGCCACGTGGCGCCAGTCGCGCACGCGGAAGTCGGCGCCCAGCAGGCGGTTCAGGTGGCTCAGCAGGTTGAGGTTGAAAGCCGCGGTGACGCCCAGTTCGTCGTCGTAGGCCGGCTCCAGCACCGCCGCCGGCTTGACGAGGTCGACACCGATCAGCAGCGCGCCGCCGGCGGCCGTGGTGCGCGCCTCGCGCAGCAGGCGCAGCGCCTCGTCAGGCGCGAAGTTGCCGATCGACGAGCCGGGGTAGAACACCAGCGCCGGACCGTCGGCCAGCGCCGCCGGCAGTTCGAGCCGCGACGAGAAGTCCAGCCCGACGCCGACGAGCGACATCGCGGGGTGTTCACGCTGCAGCGCGGCCAGCGCCTGGCGCAGGTAGTCGACCGAGATGTCTACCGCCAGGTAGCGCCGCGGCGCCAGCAGGCCGAACAGCCGTGCCGCCTTGGCGCAGTTGCCGGCGCCCAGGTCGACCAGCGTCGGCGAGGGGCCGGTGGCGCCCAGCACCGCATCGGCGATGGCCGCGCCGTGCTGGCTGAAGATGGCCTCCTCGGTGCGCGTCGGGTAATACTCGGGCAGCACGGTGATGGCGTCGAAGAGCCGAGAGCCCAGCGCGTCGTAGAAGAACTTCGGCGACACGCGGGCGGGCGACGTGGCCCGCAGACCGTCGATAGCCTGGCGCGCCAGTTCGGCGTCGTCGACGCGGTGGATCTGCAGGAACTCGGGTGTCTTCATCGTCAGTTGCCGCCGGCAGCCCGTATCGGGCCGATTTGCCTTACGGCCCACTCTAGCAGCGCAGCGCGGCTAGAGTCGAGACCAGCGCTGTAGGCGCCTGCCTGCCGCCCCTGCCCGGCCACCCACTCCCGGAGACTCCTCATGATCAGCCTGTCCCCCTCGCGCACTTTCAAGGCCCTGCTCAGCTGTGCGCTGCTCACCTTCGGCGCCCTGGCCCACGCCCAGCAGGTCTTCCGCGTGACCACCATCCCCGAAGAGGCGGCCACCGAACAGACCCGCAAGTTCGGGCCTATCGCGGCCTACCTCGAGAAGAAGCTGGGCATGAAGGTCGAGTTCACGCCGGTCAGCGACTACCCGGCGGCGGTGGAAGTGATGGTCAACAAGAAGGTCGACCTGGTGTGGTTCGGAGGCTTCACCTTCGTGCAGGCCAGCCTTCGCTCGGGCGGCAAGATCATCCCGCTGGCGCAGCGCGAGGAAGACACCAGGTTCCAGTCGGTGTTCATCGCCAAGACCGACTCGGGCATCAAGACCCTGGCCGACATGAAGGGCAAGCAGGTCAGCTTCGGTTCGCAGAGCAGCACCTCGGGCCACCTGATGCCGCGCAGCAACCTGCTGAATGCCGGCATCAACCCCGAGAAGGACTTCCGCCGCATCGCCTACAGCGGCGCGCACGACGCCACCATTGCCAGCGTCGTCAGCGGCAAGGTCGACGCGGCGGCACTCGACATCACGGTGTGGAAGAAGTTCGTGGCCGAGAACAAGGTCGACACCCAGGCGGTGAACGTGTTCTTTACCACGCCGCCGTTCTACAACTACAACTGGTCGGTGCATGCCGATATGCCCGCCGACCTGCGCGAGAAGGTGAAGAAGGCGCTGCTCGACATCGACCCGGCCACGCCCGAAGGCAAGGAAATCCTGCAGCTCAACCGCGCCACGCGCTACATCCCCACGTCGGCCGAGAACTACAAGGGCCTCGAGGCGGCCGGCCGCAGCGCCGGGCTGATCTGAGCCAGCGTTTGTCGCGCGCGTGAAACTCGAACTCGACGGCGTGGCCGCGCGCCACCCGGCGGCGCGGCCCGGTGCGGCGCCTGCGCTGCAGCCGCTGCGGCTGCAGGTGGCCGCCGGTGAACACGTGGCGGTGATCGGCCCTTCCGGCGCCGGCAAGACCACGCTGCTGCAGGTGCTGGCGTGCGCGCTGCCGCCCACGGCCGGCGCGCTGCTTGTTGATGGCCTGGGCCCGTGGGCCCTGCCACGGCGCACGCTGCAGCGCCTGCGCGGGCGGCTCTTCCTGGCACCCCAGACACCGCCACTGCCGCCGCGGCAGCGTGTTGTCACCGCGGTGCTCGCCGGCCGGCTGCCGGCGATGGGGCTGTGGGCCAGCCTGCGCTCTCTGTTCTACCCCAGCGACATCCCGGCCGCGCACGCGGCACTCGAGGCCTTCGACCTCGCCGAGAAACTCTTCGAGCGTGTCGACCGGCTGTCGGGCGGCGAACGCCAGCGTGTGGGCCTGGCGCGTGCGCTGCTGGCGCCGGCGGAGCTGTGGCTGGTCGACGAGCCACTGTCGGCGCTGGACCCCACACGCTCACGCCAGGCCATGCACACGCTGGTGCAGCAGGCGCAGGTGCGCGGCGTCACGCTGGTGGCCACGCTGCACCAGGTGGACATGGCGCTGGCGCACTTTCCGCGCATCGTGGCGCTGCGTGAAGGCCGGCTGGCCTTTGACCTGCCGACGGCCGAAGTCACGCGCGAACAGCTGGAGCGCCTGTACGCCCAGCACGAACACGAACTGCTCGGCGCGCCGGCGCCGGCCGACGACGCCCCACCGGCCGCGCCCGCGCCGGTGGTGATGCACTGCCGCTGAAGCGTCTGGGCCGATGGAACTCGCGCCGCGCGCACCGCTGAAGGCACCCGTCACGGCGCCCGACCGCGACCCCGCATGGCTTGCCCGTGTGTTCTGGCTCGGCGCCGGCCTCGTGCTGCTGTGGCCGCTGATGGTGGCCACCGAGTTCAGGCCCTGGATACTGGTCGAGCCCGCGAACCTGAAGGTCACCGGCCAGTTCCTCGCCACCTTCCTGCCGCCGGCACACTCGCCCGAGTTCCTGGCCATGGTGGCGCGTGAATCGTGGCGCACGGTGGCCATCGCCACGGCGGGCATGACGCTGGCGCTGGTGATCGCGCTGCCGCTGACGCTGCTGTCCACGGGCATGCTGTCGGTGTCGGCGCTGTCAGGGCGCATGGCGCGCGGGCCCTTCTGGCTGCGCCAGGCGGTAAGGGGGCTGCTCATCGTACTGCGCAGCGTGCCCGAGCTGGTGTGGGCGCTGGTCTTCGTGCGTGTCGTCGGCCTCGGGCCGACCTCGGGCGTGCTGGCCATCGCCCTCACCTATGGCGGCATGCTGGGCAAGGTCTACGGCGAGATCCTGGAAAGCGGCGAAGGCCACGCCACGCAGACGCTGCTGCGCAACGGCAGCTCGCGCCTGCAGGCATTTTTCTTCGGCCTGCTGCCGCAGAACGCGGCCGAACTGACGAGCTACACCGTCTACCGCTGGGAATGCGCCATCCGCAGCAGCGTGGTGCTGGGCTTCGTCGGCGCCGGCGGGCTGGGCCAGGAGATGGACAACTCGATGAAGATGTTCCACGGCGGCGAGGTCTTCACGATGCTGGCCGTCTTCGTGGCGCTGGTGGCGCTGGCCGACCACGTGAGCGCCGGGCTGCGCAAGGCGCTGGGCTGAGAGCCGCACCATGGACCCGCGCCCCGCCGCCAATCCGCCCTACAAGCTGCCGCCGCCGCTGTTCAACGCACGCTGCAAGGCCTGCTGGTTCACCGCCGCGCTGCTTGTGCTGGTGGTGGCCAGCTTCTGGAGCCTGGACCTGCAATGGGCCCAGTTCCTGTCGCTGGACGCGGCGCGCAGCATGGGCCGCTTCGGCGCCGAATTTTTCCCGCCCGACACCTCGCCCGAGTTTCTGCAAAGGGTGGCCGTGGGCACCTGGGAGACGCTGGCGATGTCGGCGCTGGGCACGGTGCTGGCCGCCGCCGGCGGGCTGCTGCTGGCGCTGCCGGCCAGCCGGCTGCACGCCGAAGACAGCGCACCGGGCCGCGGCGCCACGCGGCTGCTGCTGAACGCACTGCGCGCCATCCCCGAACTGGTGTGGGCCGGGCTGCTGCTCATCGCAGCGGGGCTGGGGCCCTTTGCCGGCACGCTGGCGCTGGCGCTGCACACCACCGGCGTGCTGGGGCGCCTGTTTGCCGAAGCGCTGGAAAACGCCCCGCGCGAACCCGCCGCCGCGCTGCGTGCGCAGGGCGTGCGCAAGTCGGCGGTTTTCCTCTACGCCACGCTGCCGCAGGTGCTGCCGCAGTTGCTGAGCTACACGCTCTACCGCTGGGAAAACAACATCCGCGCCGCCGCCGTCCTGGGTGTGGTGGGCGCCGGCGGGCTGGGGCAACTGCTGTCCTTCCACATGGGCCTTTTCCACATGGGCAAGACGGCCACCATCCTCGGCGCGATGTTGCTTCTGGTGGCCGCGGTGGATGCGCTCAGCTACGGCGCGCGGCGCTGGATGACACGCTGACGCGCTCGCTGCAACGACAGCTTGATGCCGGTCGTCAGGCCGCCGAGTTCGAGCACCATGCCCACGGTGACGGTATCGGCCAGGAAGCCCTGGGCGCCGATGCGCGCGCGCTGCGCGCCGCCCATCGACGTGCTGCACGCCCGCGGCTGCTGCTGCGACCCGCGGGTGAACTTCGACGTCAACCACGCCAGCAGCAGCTGCCCCGCGCTGCGACCTTCGGCGTCGCGTGGCCGGACGCGCAACAGCTGAACGACGCCAAGGGTTGAGTCGGTGCCGAACCGGGCAAGCGAGGCGGCAGAATGCCGCCCAGCCCCAACGCCACCGCCTGCCCATGACCCCCACCAGCGTCTTCGCCGCCCTGCTCTGAGCCGTGATGTCATTCATCGCCATCCGCCCCGGCCCGTCGCTGGCCGGCACGCCGCTGCCGGGCGGGTACACATCCGACCTCAAGGGCTGGGTGACGCTGGCGCTGCCGGTCTTCTTCGCCGGCACCCTGCCGTTGTGGATGCGAGGCCACGCGTTGGACATGAAACAGATCCGCGTCGGTGTCGACAGCCAGTTCGAGCCCGGCGCCTGCGACCGCTTCGTCGCCACCGTGCGGCCGCTGCAGCTGCTGGCAATGGCGGGTGCCGTCACCGGCATGACCTGCCTGCTGGCCAGCCGCGGTGCCGACACGCTGCCCGCGGTTTACGCTACCGACCCGATTTTCCTCTCGGCGGGCATCGGCTTCGTCGCCTGCCTGCGGCTGCTGCGCCGGCGCAGCCACCGCATCGAGTGACACACCCATGCTGCTGAAGACCGCCGACGAAGCCGCCGCGCTGGTGCAGCCCGGCTGGACGGTGGCCTGCGCCGGCTTCGTCGGCGCCGGCCATGCCGAGGCGGTGACGGCCGCGCTGGAAAGGCGTTTCCTGACGACCGGCGCGCCGCGCGACCTGACGCTGGTGTACTCGGCTGGCCAGGGCGACCGCGGCCGGCGCGGCGTGAACCACTTCGGCAACCCAGGCATGACGCGCGTGGTGTGCGGCGGCCACTGGCGCTCGGCGCCGCGGCTGTCGGCGCTGGCGCTGGCCGAAGCGTGCGAGGGCTGGAACCTGCCGCAGGGCGTCATCACCCATCTCTACCGCGCCATCGCCGCTGGCCAGCCGGGTCTGTTGACGCGTGTGGGCCTGCACACCTTCGTCGACCCGCGCACGGCGCTGGACGCGCGTTACCAGGGCGGTGCCGTCAACCAGCGTGCGCTGCAGGCGCTGGCCGCGGGGGGCCGGCCCTGGGTCGAGGCCGTGCACTTCCGCGGCGAGGCCATGCTGTTCTATCCCGCATTCCCGGTGCATTGCGCACTGCTGCGCGCCACCAGCGCCGACGCCCGCGGCAACCTCAGCGCCCACGGCGAGGCCTTCCACCACGAGCTGCTGGCGGTGGCGCAGGCGGCGCGCAACAGCGGCGGGCTCGTCATCGCGCAGGTGAAGGAAGTTGTCGACCACCACGACGCGCTGGCGCCGATCCGCGTGCCGGGCCACCTGGTCGACGTGGTCGTCGTCAACACCGACCCTGAACTGCACCGCATCACCTTCGGCGAGCAGGACAACCCGAGTTACCTGCAGCCCTGGCGCGGCGAGGCCGCCGATGCCACCGAACTGGCCGCCGCGGCCGCGGCCGTCGACGTTGCGGTGCTGGACGCACGCACGCTGGTACAGCGCCGCGCCGTGCTGGAACTGGCGCACCGTCGTCACCGCGTCGTGAACCTGGGCGTCGGCATGCCGGCGGCCGTGGGCGCGATGGCGCGCGCGGCCGGCGTCGGCGGCTTCACGCTGACGGTGGAAGCCGGGCCCATCGGCGGCACGCCGGCCGATGCGCTGAGCTTCGGCGCCTCGGCCTGGCCCGAGGCGGTGGTCGACCAGCCGGCGCAGTTCGACTTCTACGACGGCGGCGGCATCGACCTCGCGGTGCTCGGCATGGCCGAACTCGACGCCGTCGGCAACGTCAACGTCAGCCGCTTCGGTGCCGGCGACGCGGCCTCGATCGCCGGGGTCGGCGGTTTCATCAACATCACGCAGGGCGCCAGGGCGCTGGTCTTCGTCGGCACGCTCACCGCCGGCGGGCTGCAGGTGCAGGCCGGCGACGGCCGGCTGCGCATCGTGCATGAAGGCCGCGTGAAGAAGCTGGTGCAAGACGTCTCGCACCTCAGCTACAACGCGCCCTACATGGCGCAGCGCGGGCAGCAGGTGCGCTACATCACCGAACGGGCGGTGTTCGAGCTTCGTCCCGATCCCCACGGCGTGCCGCGCTTGACGCTGATCGAGATCGCGCCGGGCATCGACCTGCAACGCGACGTGCTCGACGCCTGCGCCACGCCGATCGCCGTGGCCGCCGACCTGCGCCGCATGGACGAGCGCATCTTCCGCGCCGGGCCGCTGCGGCTATAGGCCGCGCTTCAGGTCGCGCTTCAGGCAGCGTCTATGGCCGGCCCAGGGTCGGGCCAGTCCAGCAGTTCGGCCAGGCGGCGGATGACCCAGCGCGCCTCGACCACGTTCACCACACCGCCATCGGCCAGCAGGCCGCGCTGGAAGCGTTCCAGCACGTCGACTTCGGTGACGCCGAGTTCCCACTTCTTCGCCGTCGCCTGCTCGGTGAGCATCTGGGCCAGGTCTTCGCAGAGTTCGTAGCGCGCGCCGATTTCATCGCGCCCCGCCGTCGGCTTGATGCGGCCCGGCGGCACAAACAGGGCGACGAAGGACGGCGGCACGACGATCTGGCTGTCTTCGGACATGGGCCATTGTGGCCGCGGCTGCACCGCAGCCCGACGCCGGCAACGAATCGCGACGGCGCGGCGGCACGCTCCTTGCGAACCCGCAAGAATCCCTGGTCAGTTTCCCGCAAGCCGCCATGCAAAACCCCAGCCCCCTGCCCTGTGTGCTCGACATCGAGGCATCGGGCTTCGGCCGCAGCAGTTATCCCATCGAGGTGGGCTACGTGCTGCCCGATGGCCGCGCCGCCTGCATGCTGGTGCGGCCGGCGCTGCAGTGGACACACTGGGACGCCAGCGCCGAGCAGGTGCACGGCATCACCCGCAGCGTGCTGGCCACGCACGGCCGCGATGCGCGCGAGGTGGCGCTGGCACTGAACCGCGACCTCGCCGGCCAGACCGTCTATTGCGACGGCTGGGCGCACGACTACGCCTGGCTGGCCGCGTTGTTCGAGGAAGCCGGCTTCAGCCCCGCCTTCAAGCTGGAATCGGTGGGTGCGCTGCTCGACGAAGACCATCTGGCGCAGCTCGACCAGGCCCGGCGCGACGCCGTGGTCGAACTCGGGCTGAAACGCCACCGCGCCAGCAACGATGCACGCGCGCTGCAACGCGCACTGGCGCTGGTGGCGGCGCACTGACGACGCAAGGGCGCCGCAGCGTGCGGCGCGGCGCGGCGCATCTGCGCCGTCGGCCGGCAGGCCCCGTCCGAACACGTACCCCCCGAAGTAGAGGGGTGGTCGGCCTGCACGACGGGGAGGTGTGGCACCCCCATAGCGCGGTATCGTCCGCCGACTTGCGGTTTCACCCAACTCAGCTGGAGGGTCTCGATGAAGATTTCACGAAATCGGGTCGGTATGGCGCTGGCGCTCGCCGTAGCCGGGGTATTGACTGGCGGCGCCCTCAGCGCGCACGCACAGAAGACCGCCGTCGGCACCGAAAGAGCGCAGTACTGGTCGGCCTCCAGCGGGACGGTTGGCGTGCGCTGGAACCGCGACCTCGCCGCCGACATCGGCCTCGTGCTGGGCGCGCCCAGCAGCCGGCAGGGCGCCCTCAGCCCGAACGGGCACGAGTTGTTCGATCTGCGCCCGACCGGCAGCCTCGACTTCGACGTGCGCAATGGCAATCTGCGCAGCTTCGTCGGCGGCTCGCTGCAGGCCAGCGGGGGTTATGTCATCGACTCGCGCGCCGGTCGCATCGACCTGACCGACTTCCGCCTTGTGCCGCGCGTCGGCGACGCGCCCATCCTCGACGTCGTCGGCAGCGACGGCAAGTCCTGGTTCTACGTCGACCGCCTGATGTACGAGCTGATCGACGGCAAGCAGCGCCTGGCGGTACGCACGATGGACGTGCGCATCACAACCGCATTGGCCGAGCGCCTGGGCCAGCCCGAGCTGGCCGGCTGGACCATCGCCGAGATGGAGCTGACCACCAACGTGTCGCGACAGGGCGCCGACGCCACGCTGCTGGCCACGCCCAAGTGGCACGGCACCGCGGTGCCGGGTGTGCCCGGTGCGGTCTACCAGGCCGACCTCTTCATGCAGACCTTCAGCATGCAGTACAGCCGCTGCGACACCTGCACCGGCGTCGGGGGCAACGGCAATGTCGTCTTCACGCCGTCGTCGACGCTGCGCAACAACGTCAACAACGGCTCGCAGCAGGTCACCATCGCCGGCGACCCGCGCGGCACCAGCAGCGCGCTGTACACCGCCGACATCCCCTGGTATTCGAAGTTCACGGGCAACTTCGCACCCTACAACAACGACCAGCATCCCTACCTGATCTGGAACCTGTACCGCTTCAACGCCGACGGCTCCATCGACCAGATCGGGCGCTCCGGCGTCAAGCATGCCTTCCTGACGCTGAACACCGCCTGCCTCGACAACCCGGGCGACAGCCACATCCTCGGCCGCGGCTGCTCGGACGTCTACAGCGTCAGCAACAACGACAGCAGCAACGCGCTGGGGCCGCGCTCGGAGATCATCGCGTCGACCAACCAGTGGGGGCGCTGTGGCTCGATCTACGACACCAATTGCGACAGCGTGGCCAATGCCTCGGGCAACGGCTCCTACGACCAGCGCCTGCTGGTGCGTGAATCGCAGTTCAGCGGCACCGGGCAGACCGGCGCAACCTATCTGTTCGAATCGTGGTACCTGGCGCGCGAGGACGTCAACGTCTACAACTCGATGGGCACAACCCGCGCGACCTTCACGCGCAGCGGGTCGGTCTGGGCCGTGGGCGGCAACGACCAGTACAAGCTGGGCCCGGCGATCGACCGCTGGGTCGACCCGGCCGCGCCGGGCACCAACGCCCGCACGACGGAGCTCGCCACGCCCGAAGGCCGAGCCAAGGTGGCGGTCAAGGTCACCAACCTGGGCGGCGGCCGCTGGCGCTACGACTACGCGGTGATGAACCTGGACTTCTCGCGCGCCAGGACCGAAGGCGCCGAGCCCAACCTGCGGGTCGTCAGCAACCTCGGCTTCGACAGCTTCAACGTGCCCGTCGGCACCGCCACCGTCACCGACCTGGCCTTCAGCGACGGCGACCTCGACAGCCAGAACGACTGGGTCGCCAGCGTCGGCCGCAGCGGTGTCACGTGGACCGCGCCGAACGCCGCCAATGCGCTGAACTGGGGCACGATGTTCCGCTTCTCGTTCATCGTCAACCTGGCGCCGGTGAAGAACACGGTGGCCTTGCGTATCGCCACCAGCGGCGAGCCGAAGGCGCTGAAGGCCGCCGGCCTGCTTTCGCCCGGCACCCGGCGCATCGATTGAGGGGTGGCCGGCGCCAGGAGGCGCCGGCCGCCGCACTCAGCCCACTCAGCGTGGGACCGCGGCTTCCTTCTCCTGCAGCAGCCGCCACATCACCTTGCCGGCGCCGCTGCGCGGCAGCGCCTCGGCGAATTCGACGGTCCGCGGTGCCTTGTAGACCGCCATGTGCTCGCGGGCCCAGTCCACCACCTGCTGTTCGGTGACCTGGCCGCGCGCATCGGTGCGCAGCACGACCACGGCCTTCACGCTTTCGCCGCGGTAGGCGTCGTGCGTGGCGATGACGCAGGCTTCCTGCACCCACGGGCACTTGAAGAGCAGCAGTTCCACCTCGCTGGGCCAGACCTTGTAGCCGCTGGCGTTGATCATGCGCTTCAAGCGGTCGGTGATGAAAAAGTAGCCCTCATCGTCGCGCCGGCCGAGGTCGCCGGTGCGGAAGAAGGCCTTGCCGTCGATCTCGAGGAAGGCCGCCGTCGTCGCGCCCGGGTGGCCCCAGTAACCCTTGAAGACCATGGGCCCGTGGGTGACGATCTCGCCTACCGCCCCGTTGGGCAGTTCCGCCAGCGTGTCGGGGTCGACGATGCGGCTGTCGACGCCGAAGATGGGGATGCCCAGGCACTGCAGCTTGGCGCGTTCGGGCGGGTTGCCGTGGCTGGGCGCTGCGGTCTCGGTGAGGCCGTAGCCTTCGGTGAAGGTGATGCCGAACTCCTGCTGCAGCCTTTCAGCCACGGCGTACGGCATGGCGGCGCCGCCGCCCGATAGGTAGCGCAGGCTGCTGAGGTCGAAGCTGCGGTAATTCGGGCTGCCGAAGAGGTCGATGATCATGGTCGGGATGCAGGTCCAGTGCGTGATCTGGTGGCGCGAGATCAGGCGCCCGGCGAGTTCGCGGTCCCAGCGCGGCAGGATGACCACCGTGCTGCCCAGGTAGACCGGTTGCAGCACGCCATAGAGCATGCCGGTGGCGTGGAACATCGGCACCACCGCCAGGCTGACGGTCTCGGCGCTGGCCTGCGACCACAGCCCGCCGGCCACCGTGTTGGGCATCAGCGTGCGATGGGTGTGCATGCAACCCTTGGGCAGGCCGGTGGTGCCCGAGGTGTACGGCAGCAGCGCCAGGTCATCGGGCTCGGCGCGGCTGAGGCCGGGGTTATGGCCGGCGGCCAGGGCCTCGGCCCAGGCCGTGGCGCCCGGCGGCAACGGGTGTTCTGCGCGCAGCCAGTCCAGCATCGCGGGCAGTGGTGTCTCGTCGGCGTCGAGTTCGTCGGGCAGGGCCTCGGCCAGCCGCGTCACCAGAAGCCGCTGCAATTGCTGCGCTTCGGGCAGGCGCGCGTTGGCTGTGCTCACAGTGGCCGCCAGGTCGGCGCTGGTGATGGCCACGTGTGCACCAGCGTCGGTGATGTAGTGGGCGAACTCGTCGGCACGGTTCATCGGATTTACCGGCACCGCCACGGCGTCGGCGCGCTGCACGGCGTAGAAGGCCACCAGGTACTGCGGGCAGTTCTGCAGGTAGATCAGCACACGGTCGCCACGCTGCACGCCCTGCGCCTGCAGCCAGCCGGCCAGCGCTTCGGCCTGGCGCAGCAGTTCGCCGTATCGCAGCGCACGGCCGAAAAACAGGCAGGCCGGCTTGTTCGGGTAGCGCCGCGCGCTGACTTCGAGGTTGAACCACAGCGGCGTATCGGGCACCGTCAGGGTGGCGGGCAGGCGACGCGGCCAGGCGGCGGCGTGGGGGCGCAGATCGGCAGACGGCAAGGGGCACTCCGGTGATGACACCCGAGGGTGTAGCGCCGAACGGGCCCCGGCGGCATCGCGCAATACCCGCAGCGGGCGCGCGGCCTGGCGCCTAGTTGCGCGGCTCGCGTCGCGCTTCGGCGCGCCACTTCAGGCAGTCGGGATGGCTGCCGAATTCCGAGCGCAGGCATTCACGCTCCATGCAGACGAAATAGCGCAGCAGGTTGCGCGATCCGCACTTCGCTTCCGGGCCTTCGACGACGGCGGGCTTGCTCTGCGCCGCAGGCGCGACCACCGGCGCTGCGGCCGCCGACGGCGGCGCCGGAGCGGGCGCCAGCGTGCGCCCGGGCTCGGGCGCCCGGGAAACTGCGGGAAGCGGCGACGGCACCGCTTGCGGGGCCGTCGTCGTCGCGGTTGCCGCGCGTGGGCGCGCCGGGCTGGGCGGTTTGACGACCGGGGCCTTTTCGGCTGCCGGCGGTGCCGGCGGCGGCAGCGCAGCGCCCGTGCCGGCCGGCCGCGGCGCAGAGGGGCCGGGCACGACGACGGTGGTGACTGTCGATTCAGGCACCGTGTTCACCGCCGGGGTCGTCAGGATGGTGTCGGGCACCGCCAGCGACGCGGCGGCGGCAGGCGCCGATGCGCCGGCCGGCGCGGCTTCAACGCCGAGCAGCGCCGGCGGGCGCGGCCACAGCAGGTAGGCCACGGCGGCCACCGCCACCACCACCCCACCGGCGGCGGTCGGCAGCCACTTCTTCGTCGCACTGGCCGGGGGTGTCGTAGCGACGGCCTGCATCGCCGACACCGGCGGTGCCGAGAAGTCGCCGTCGGCCTGGCGCGGCGCCGGCGCCGCGGCAGGCGCTGCCGGACCCGGTACGACCGAGGCCGCAGCGGCTGCCACCGCGGGCGCAGGCGGTGTGGCCGGGGCCGGCGGCAGCACGCGGGTGCGGTCGTCGTCGACGCTGAGATCGACGGCTGCCGGCGCCGGTGGTGGCGCAGGCGCCGCCTGCCTGGCCACCGTGGTGGTCGCCGATGCGCTGTCGAGCACGACGGTACGGTCCCATTGCGAAGGCACCGGGCCCGTGTCGACGCGCCGCCGCGGCGGGTTGGCGTGGCCGTCCAGCACCTCGCGCAGTGCGGCCACGCTCTGCGGGCGGTCACTGGGGCGCGGCGCCAGCATCCAGTCGATGGTGCGCAGGAAGGTCTCGCTGCAGCCCGGGCAGGTTTCAGTGCCCAGCGCCGATGCGTCGTCGTGCACGGCGCGCGCCGTCGCCGGCGGCGGCGGGCGGTTCAGCAGCAGGTAGTGCAGCGTCGCGCCCAGCGCGTAGAGGTCGGTCCAGGGGCCCTGCTTCACCGCGCCGACCTCGGCGTACTGCTCGATGGGCGCGTAGGCCGGCTTCAGGATTGCGGTGAGCGTCTGGCTCTTGTCGCTGATGACACGGCGCGCGGCGCCGAAGTCGAGCAGCACCGGGTGGCCATCGGGCTCGATCTGGATGTTGTCGGGCGCGATGTCGCGGTGGTAGACGCCTTCGGAGTGCAACTTCTCGATGGCCCCCAGCAGCGGCACCAGGAGCGCGCGCAGCCAGGCCTCGTCGGGCGGCGACATCATCGCGGCGCGCACCTCCTTCACGGTGCCGCCGCGCATCACCGGCATGGCCATGTAGGCCGTGCCGTTGGCTTCCCAGAAGCGGTGCACCTTCAGCAGCGAAGGGTGGTTGAAGCGGGCCAGCAGCCGCGCTTCGTTGACGAAGGAGCGCAGGCCGAGCGCAAAGGTGTCGGCGTCGGACTGCGAGCGCACCGAGACATGCAGGGTTTCGGTGCGGCCGGCCAGCGAGGCCGGCATGTACTCCTTGACCGCCACCTCGCGCTCGAGCGCGTGGTCGAAGGCCAGGTACACAATGCCGAAGCCGCCGACCCCCAGCAGGCTCAGCACCTCGAACTCGCCCAGGCGGGTGCCCGGTGGCAATGCGCTGGGGTTGTCGCGCTGCAGGCGTTTAGTGGTGTCGGACATGCAAGAACGAGCTTATCAGGGATACCCCGGCGGCAGCAGGCGCCCCGCGCCCTGTGTGCACGCCATCCGTCCCCAGGCCGATGGAGATCGTGACGCCCGCGGCTCCGTGCCCGCGTCTGACACACCGCGCCAGTGAGCGCCGGCGCCGTTTCGCTGTGGGCCTACCCGGCCTACACCCGGCTGTGGTTTGCGCGCCTGGCCGGTGTGTCGGCGAGCCAGATGATGATGGTCGCCGTCGGCTGGCAGATGTACGACCTGACCGGCTCGGCCTGGGACCTCGGGCTGGTCGGCCTGCTGCAGTTCGCGCCCGCGCTGCTGCTCACGCTGCCGGCCGGGCACCTGATCGACCGCCACCATCGCGGCCGCATCCTGGCGCTGTGCCTGGGCCTGCAGGCGCTGTGCGCGCTGCTGCTGTGCCTGGGCAGCGCCGGCGGCCATGCCACGCGCGGGCTGCTGCTCTTCGTCAGCGTGGTGCTGGGCGCCGTGCGCGCCTTCCAACTGCCCACCCAGCAGGCGCTGACGCCGCTGCTGGTGCCCAAGGCCGTGCTGCCACGCGCGCTGGCCTTCAGCTCGACCGGCATGCAGGGCGCCATCATCGGCGCGCCGGCGTTGGGCGGCTTCATCTACACGCTGGGCGCGCCCGCCACCTATGGCACTTGCGCGGTGCTGTTCACGCTGGCCTGCGGCCTGTGCCTGACGCTGCGCTACACGCATGTGCCGCCGCCCGACGAACCCGCGACGCTGGACACCCTGCTGGCCGGCGTGCGCTACGTCTGGCAGAGCAAGGTGGTGCTGGGCGCGATTTCGCTCGACCTCTTCGCGGTGCTGTTCGGCGGCGCCACCGCGCTGCTGCCCATCTTCGCCAAGGACATCCTGCATGTCGGCCCCTGGGGCCTGGGCCTGCTGCGCAGCGCGCCGGCAGTGGGTGCGCTGCTGATGTCGGTGGCGTTGACACGCTGGCCAGTGCGGCGCCGCACCGGGCCGGTGCTGCTGGGCGCGGTGGCTGTGTTCGGCGCAGCGACGCTGGTGTTCGGGCTGTCGACGAGCGTCGTGTTTTCGATGGCCGCGCTGGCGGTCACCGGAGCCGCCGACATGGTCAGCGTCGTCATCCGCCAGACGCTCGTGCAGTTGGAAACCCCCGACCACATGCGCGGCCGTGTGAGTGCCGTGAATTCTGTGTTCATCGGTGCGTCGAACCAGCTCGGCGAGTTCGAGTCGGGCGCCACCGCCGCAGCAATGGGGCCGGTGGGCTCGGTGCTGCTGGGCGGCGTGTGCACGCTGGCGGTGGCGGGCCTCTGGCTGCGCTTCTTTCCCACGCTGGCGCAGCGTGACGAGTTGGTGCAGGCCGGCACGGCGAAACCCGGGGGTGGGGCACGGGCCTGACAACACACACACGGCCCACGGGCGGGCGGCACGGCGTCGGGGTTGAAGGACCAGCTGGGGCCGGCACGCCGGACGCCACACCGATGGGTGTGCGCCGGGGCACGGGGCCCTCAACCACGGGGGGGCTCACGTTTGCCCTCCAGCCGCGCCCGTCCGGCACGGCTGCGCACCTTCCACTGCTGCACCTGCACCTTGCGCTCCAGCGCGGTGAGCGTGTCGCGCCGCGCCTCGCGCAGCAGCTTCTGGTAATTGCGCAGGCGCTCGCCGCTCACGCCTTCGCGCACCGCGCAGCCCGGCTCGGCCTCGTGCTGGCAGTCGCGGAAGCGGCACAGCGGCGCCAGGCGCGCGATGTCGCCGAAGGCGGCCTCGACCTCGCCGGCGTCGCCGTCCAGGCGCAGCGTGCGCAGGCCCGGTGTGTCGATGATGCAGGCGCCGGCCGCCGTGGTGTGCAACGACCGTGCGGTGGTGGTGTGGCGGCCATGGCTGTCGCCGCGCCGGTTGGGGCCGGTGGACTGCACCAGGCTGCCCGTCAGCGCATTGGTCAGCGTGCTCTTGCCGGCGCCGCTGGAGCCCAGCAGCACCAGCGTCTGCCCGGCCTGCAGCCACGGCGCGAGCTGCACGCCGGGTTCGTTACCCAGCGCGTTGACGGCCACCGCCGCCACGTCGGCCGGCAGCATGGCCTGCACCTGCTGCAGGCGTTCCGCGGCATCGGGTGCCAGATCGCGTTTGCTCAGCACCACCACGGCCGCAACACCGGCCATGCGCACCATCGCCACATAGCGTTCCAGCCGACGCAGGTTGAAGTCGTGGTCCAGGCCCATCACCAGCAGCGCCGTGTCGACGTTGCTGACGATGACCACACGCGCGACCTTGTCGCGGCCGTCGTGCAGCCGGCGCGCCAGCTGGTTCAAGGGCGGCAGGCGCGTGTGCACCCACCATTCGCCGTAGGTATTGCGCTCGGCCAGCACCCAGTCGCCGCAGGCGATGGCGTCGCCCTCGACTGCAAGCGTGGTTCGCAGCGCGGGCAGCAGACGCGCCGGGTGCTCGGCCGCGCCGTCATGCAGCAGCAGGCCTTCACGCTGCACTTCGACGACGCGCAGCGGCGCGGTTTCGGCGTCGGCAAGACCCGCCTGCGCCAGATGGGAGAAAAACGACGGTGCGAAGCCGATGCCACGCAGCCGTTGCAGCAGGGATGAATCGAACATGGTTGAGAGCGTTCCGTGCAGGACCAGCCATCACGCCGCACCGACCGTTCGATCGAAGCTGCGCGAGAGAGCCACGGGCGAAAAGGCCCGGGGCGACGTCAGGGGATGGGGTGCTGTCGGCCGCGACGCAGGGTCACGGCATCACGGAACGGCGTGGGAGGGAACGCGCGGTGTTTTGCGGTTCCCGGCCGCTGCGGCAGGGTGCCGCGGCGGGGGCTTCGACGCTGCGGCGCGGGGCCGCGGGCGGATGCGTGGATCAGTGCGTGCCGGCCGACAGGAGGGCAATGTCTTGGGTCTTCATGCGGGCCTCCTGTGGATGGATGGGAACGGGGCGGAATGTGCGCCTGCCGCGGGCTTGCGTCAAGGCCTAGTCTTGTCGCGCGGGGCCGACAACACGCCATGCCGTGCTGCCACTCAGCGCGGCGTGCCGTCCGGCGTGAAGGCATCGGCGGCGATGCGGCGCACCGACAGCACGGCGACGGGCGGCCGGAGGTACTGGTCGTCGGACCGCCCCAGCCGGTGCAGCGCCTGCACCACCGCGCGTCCGGCCACCACCTGGCCGAAGGCCGCGAAGCCCTGGCCATCCGGGTTGCGTCCGCCCCCGAAGTCGAGCGCGGGCTGCGCGCCGACGCAAATGAAAAATTCCGATGCTGCCGTGCCCGGCCCCAGGCGCGCCATCGACACCGTGCCGTCCAGGTGGCGCAGTCCACTGCCGGCGGTGGTCTCGTGCCCGATCGGCGGCAGCGGCGGCGCATGGCCGTCGTCCAGGTTCATGCCCCATTGCACGACGGCGATGCGGTGCTTCGTTGCCGGCGGCTGGTTGGCGTCGTTGACGATGCGGTAGACGGCACCACCGTCGAGCGACTTCGCGTCGACATAGGCCAGGTAGTTGGCCACCGTGACCGGCGCCTGCGCGGGATTCACCGCGATGACGAAGGCGCCCAGCGGCGTCTCGACCCGGGTATGGACAATGCCGGGCGCGGCTTTCGAAGACTGTGCGGCTGCAGTGGCAGCAGCACCGAACAGAGGCAGGGCAAGCAGGGTGCGGCGTTGCATGGGGGCGCCAATCGTGAGAAGCGGGACTGTCGATTGAACACCAGCCCGCGCCGCATCGGCAGCCGCCGCGCCGGCCCCGATATCCTGCCGGCCATGCATTCCGTGAATCTGCTCTACGCCGACGACAGCGTCATCGTCACCGACAAGCCCGCCGAACTGCTTTCGGTGCCGGGCCGCGGTGACGCCGGGCGCGACAACCTGACCGGTCGCGTGCAGACGCTCTACCCCGACGCGCTGGTGGTGCACCGGCTCGACATGTCGACCTCGGGGCTGCTGCTCTTCGCGCGCGGCATCGAGATGCAGCGGCGGCTGAACGCAGCCTTCGAGCAGCGCGCGGTGAGCAAGCTCTACATCGCCGTGGCCGAAGGCTGCATCGAAGGCGACACGGGCCAGATCCACGCGCCGCTGGCCGCCGACTGGCCGAACCGGCCGCGGCAGGTCGTCGACGTCGTCAACGGCCGGCCGTCGCTCACGCACTGGCAGGTGCTGGCGCGCGGCGACGGCTGCACCCGGGTGGCGCTGTCACCCGTCACCGGCCGTTCGCACCAGCTGCGTGTGCACCTGCAGCACCTGGGCCACCCGATACGCGGCGACGAGCTCTACGCACCGCATCCCATCCGCGCCGCGCGCCTTCTGCTGCACGCGGCCGAGATCGGCTTTGCCCATCCGCTCGATGGCCGGGCCATGCACTTCCGCAGCGAACCGCCGTTCTGAGCACCCCCAGGAAGTGACTTCGTCGTTCCTACCCCCAGGGTTCAAGCAAAGTGGCAAAGCCTCAATTCCTTGAGAGCCCCGGCTACAGTGCGCCGGCGCCCTGCCACCCCACTCACCCCGACACCCGAACCCGCATGAAAACCCACCTCAGCATCGTCACCGGCGGCTCGCGCGGTCTCGGCCGCGCCCTCGTCGAACAACTGCTGGCCCGCGGCCACCACGTGCTGGCGCTGGCCCGTCGCCCGACCGAACTGCCGGTGCCGGCAGGCGCGCGACTCGAGGCGTGGACAGTAGATCTGGCCGACCCGTTGCCCGTGGCCGAGCGGCTGGCGGGCTGGCTTGCGGCGCAGGACCCGTCTGCATGGCGCTCGGTGACCCTGGTGCACAACGCCGGCGTGGTGTCGCCGCCCGCGCCGCTGTCAGCCAGCGCCCCCGCCGAGCTGTCGAACGCGCTGCGTGTCGGCCTGGAGGCGCCGCTGGTGCTGAGTGCGAGCTTCCTGCGCGCCACCACGGCCTGGGCAGTGCCGCGCAAGCTGCTGTTCATCTCGTCGGGCCTGGGCCGGCGCGCGATGGCAGGCAGCAGCAGCTATTGCGCCGCCAAGGCCGGCATGGACCATCTCGCCCGCGCGCTGGCTCTGGAGGAAGCCGCGCAGCCCCACGGCGCGCGGGTCGTCGCGCTGGCGCCGGGTGTCATCGACACCGACATGCAAGTCCAGCTGCGGGAGGCCGACCCGACCCTGTTCCCCGAGCATGCGCGGTTCCAGAGCCTGAAGGACAACGGCCAGCTCGACAGCCCTGCGCAGGCAGCGGCGAAAGTGCTGGCCGTGCTGGACCGCGACGACTTCGGCAGCGTGCCGGTGACCGACGTGCGGGAGATGGCATGAGCGCGCAGGGCCGCCCCCAAGCGCGAATCCCGAGGCGCGCAGCGCGGAGGGTCGCCCAGTGACCGACCCCAGCTCCGGCCGCGCCGCCGCGCTGATCGCCGAACTCGGACTGCAAACCCACCCCGAGGGCGGCCACTACGGCGAGGTCTTCCGCTCGTCGCACGCGGTGGCCACCGGTGACGGCCGTGTCGGCCGCGTGGCGCTGACGACCATCGACTTCCTGCTCACCGCCGGCCAGTGCTCGGCCTGGCACCGCGTGCGTTCCGACGAGGTCTGGCACCTGCTCGAAGGTGCCGGGCTGCGGCTGTGGCTGGCGCCGCCCGACCTGTCGGGCTTCAGCGCCGTCGAGCTGGGCGCCGTGGCCGCCGGCCGGCGACCGCGCCACGTCGTGCCGGCAGACTGGTGGCAGGCCGCCGAGCCGCTGGGCGCCTACGCCTACGTCGGCGCCAGCGTCGGCCCCGGCTTCGACTTCGCCGACTTCAGCTTCGGCCGCGACGACGCCGCCCTGTGCGCCGCGCTGCACTCCGACGCGCCAGACCTGCGCCGGCTGCTGTAGCCGCCGCGCCACCGGCGCACCTTCAGCGGCCCACCGCGTGCAGCTGGGCGTTGTTGATGGCGTAAACCAATCCGTCGGGCCCCACCACGGTGGCCGTGTAGGCCTGGCCGACACCGGCGTTCATGCGCACGCCCTCGCTGAGCGTGTTGCTCTGCAGGTGCCAGCGGTAGAGCACGCCGTCCTCGTTGTTGACCAGCACCGAATTCGTCGCCGGATCCACCGCCGCGGTGTTGACGCACCATTCACGCACACCCCCGACCGTGCCGGGGTCGGGCGTCGGGCCGGTGACCACGCGCACTTCCTTCATCACCGTCACCTGCGCGCCGGCCGGCGTGTAGGCGTCGGCCTGCGTACCCTGGGGGTCGAGCACCGCCATCTGGTTGCGGCCGTCGCCACGGCCAGCGCCGTAGTAGTTGTTGTACTTGACCAGCAGCAGGTAGCTGGAAGTGCCGGTGTAGTCGGGCACCATGGCCGCGGGCACGATGGAAGGTGTGTCGTCCCAGCCGAAGGAGCCCGGTGTCTTGACCGTGCCCAGCATGGCGTCGAAGTGCAGCAGCCAGCCGCGGCCGTTGTGGTCGTCGCGTGTGCCGTCGAGCACGCCGTAGTACACGTCGCCGTCGGGGCCGACGGTGGGCGACGCGCTGGAGCTGTCGCTGATGCGCGCCGCCACGCCCGTGCGCGGCTCGCGCAATGCCTGCCGCGTTCGCAGCGCCAGCGTGGTGGCGTCCAGGGCCAGCAGGTAGCCCGACTGCACGACCCCGCTGACGGGGTTGGCATTGACGGCGATGTACACGGTCTGCCCGTCGTTGGACAGCGCCGGCGCGCAGTTCATCGCCGGTTTGGCGATGGCGGTGTCGGCCGTCAGTTCGAACACGCCGCGCCAGACGGCGCTGCCGTCGGCGGCCACGCGGGCAATGCCGCTGCTCAGACGGGCGGCGTTGCCGGGCGTGGCGATGAAGCCGAAGTAGACGTTGCCGGCGGCGTCGACCGTCAACGGCGTGTTGATCAGCACCTGCGTGTTCAGCTCCGCCGCCGACGCGGCGTAGACCGCATCGCCGTAGAAGGCCAGCGTGCGCACGCTGCCGGCGTTGCTGTCGGCCTGCTCGCGCACCCGCAGACGACCGCCGGCGGCCGGCACGTAGAGGCGGTTGTTGGCGTCGACGGCCAGGTTGAAGCTGGGCGTCCAGCTGCTGGCCGGCAGGACGTAATCGCTGTCCAGCTGCCAGACCAGCGCGCCGTCGCTGCCGCGCCGCGCCTCGACGCGGAAGTTGCCCGTGGACGTGGTCTTCACCGGCACCAGCAACGTGCCGGCGCCGGTGACGAGCGGCGAGCCGTAGTGGATGAGCAGGGAGCCGCTGCTGCGGTAGGGCGGCACGAGGTCGACCGGCGTGCTCCAGACGATGCGGTTCAGCGGCTGCGTGGCGGCAGCGCTCAGCGCCGTGTGCTGGGCGTTGCCGGCATGCCCGCTCCAGACCGGCGGCCCGGCGGCCGGCGGCGCCGGCGGCACCGTGCCGGTTCCCGGCGCTGGCGCGGGCGTCGGGCTGTCGCTGCCCCCGCCACCGCAGGCGGCCTGCAGCAGACCCGACAGGGTGGTGAGCAGCGCAAAGCGGCGTGTGGTCATGGGGTCCTGTGCTGCGCATCTGCGCCCGGGCGGCCCTTGGTCAGAATCGGGGCTGCCCGGCCGCCTTGCGCCGGCCGTTGGAAGAGAGGCGATGACGATAACGCGGCTTTGCCTGCACGGGCTCGGTGCGCTGCTGCTGGTGGGCTGCGGCGGGGGTGGCGGCGTCGACAGCGCCGCAGTGAGCCCGACGATGAGCCCGCTGGCGCGCCTGGGCGAACACATCTTCCACGACCGCAACCTGTCGGGTTCGGGCCGCATGTCCTGCTCCACCTGCCACGACCCCGAGCGCTTCCACGGCCCGCCGAATGCGCGGCCGGTGCAGGTGGGCGGGCAGTTCGAGACCGAGTTCGGTCAGCGTGCGGCGCCCTCCCTGCGCTACCTGGCGCAGCAGCCCGCCTTCGACGCCGCTCAGCGCCGCGGCGGGCTGATGGCCGACGGCCGCGCCGACACGCTGGCGCAGCAGGCCCTGCTGCCCTGGTTCAGCGCGCTGGAACTGGACAACGGCAGTGTCGAGGCCCTGGCGCGCCGGCTGCGCGCCGCGCCCTATGCCGGGCAGTTCACAGCGCAGTTCGGCGCCGACGCCGACGCTGCGGCCACCGTGGCCGGCATGGCACAGGCGGTGCAGGCCTTCCAGCGCGAAGACCCGCGCCTGCAGCCCTTCGACAGCAAGTTCGACCAGGTCGCAGCCGGCCGCGAACGCTTCAGCGCCGCCGAGCAGCGCGGCCGCGAGGTCTTCGACGACCCGGCACGCGGCAATTGCGCCGCTTGCCATCCGTCGCAACCGACCGACGGCCGCCCGCCCCTGTTCACCGACTTCGGCTATGCCGCCACCGGCGCGCCGCGCAACGCGGCGATCCCGCACAACGTCGACCCGGCCTACTTCGACCTCGGCCTGTGCGGCCCGCTGCGCAGCGACCTGCGGCAGACGGCGCTGTGCGGCCTGTTCCGCACGCCCAGCCTGCGCAATGCGGCGCAGCGACCGGTGTTCTTCCACAACGGCATCTTCACCTCGCTGGCCGAGGTGGTGGCCTTCTACAACACACGCGATACGGCGCCGCAGCGCTGGTACCCCAGCGTCGGCAGCGTGGTGCAGATGTTCGACGATCTGCCTGCCGCCTACCACCCCAACGCCACGCTACGGGCGCCGCTGGACGGCCGCCCTGCCGCAACTGCGCCGCCGATGACCGACGCCGAGACGGCCGATCTGGTGTGCTTCCTGCGCACGCTGAGCGACGGTCACGTGGCCGGCACGGCGCCGCCGCCGGCCTGCCTGTGACACCACGCGCGCGGCCGCGCGGCGGCCTCGGGGCCGTCAGCGGTCGCCCAGCGACACGCCGATGCCGCGTGCCGCCAGCAGCAGTTCGTGGTCCAGCGGCACGTTGCGCGTGCGGCCGGCCACCTCGTCGAGCGATGCGCTGACGCAGCGGTCACCCTGCAACGCGACCATGCGGCCGTACTGGCCGGCCTTGACCAGCTGCGCCGCGTGGTACCCGAAACGCGTGGCCAGCACGCGATCGAAGGCGGTGGGCGTGCCGCCGCGCTGGGTGTGGCCCAGCAGCGTGGTGCGCACCTCGGCCTGCAGGCGCGGCTGCAGCTCGTGCTGCAGCCAGTGACCCACGCCGCCCAGGCGCAGCGGGTCGGGGCTGTGCGCCAGCGTCTCGCGGATGGTCATGCCCTGCCCCGCCGCGTGTGCACCTTCGGCAATACAGATCACGGTGGCCAACCCGCGTGATTCGCGGTCCTGGCACAGCCGCGCCACGGCCTCGATGCTGAACGGCACTTCGGGGATCAGGATGACGTTGGCGCCGCCGGCCATGCCGCCTTCCAGCGCGATCCAGCCGGCGTAGCGGCCCATGGTCTCGGCGATCATCACGCGGCCGTGGCTGCGTGCCGTGGTCGACAGGCGGTCCAGCGCCTCGGCCACCACGGCCACCGCACTGTCGAAGCCGAAGGTGCGGTCGGTCAGCGCGAGGTCGTTGTCGATGGTCTTGGGCACGCCGACCACGGGCAGGCCCAGTTCCTCGAAGCGGTGGGCGATGGTCATGGTGCCGTCGCCGCCGATGGCCACCAGCCCGTCCAGGCCCAGCTCGCGCACGAAGGCCATGGCCTGCGCCGAGTGGTCGGCGCCGTCGGCGCCCTTGAACGGGTTGCAGGTGTTGTGCGTGCCCAGGATGGTGCCGCCCTCGGACAGGATGCCGGCCACGTCCTGCGGGCCCAGCGTGCGCGCCTTGCGGTCGAGCAGGCCGAAGAAGCCGCGTTCGATACCCGTGACACGCGCGCCGCACTCGTTGTGCAGCGCCATCGTCACGGCGCGGATGACCGCGTTCAGGCCCGGGCAGTCGCCGCCGCCGGTGAGGATGCCGACGTGTTTCGGCGTGCTCATGAAGGTTGCTCCATGGTGGTGCTCCAGCGACATCCGCGACATATCAAGCCGACACACCAAGGCATTGCGTGGATCCGGCTTCGCCCGTCCGACTCGCCCCCCGCGGGGGGTAGCGAACGCAGTGAACGTGGGGACTTCATTTCAACCACGCCCCCACGTCGGCCTTCAGCTGCTGCAGGTCGGCCTGTCGTGTGTACATCATGTGTCCGGCGTCGTAGTAGCGGTGGGTGACGCGCGCCAGCACCTCGGCCGGCGCGTTCAGTTGGGCCAGCGACCAGTCGCTGGCGCTGTAGGGCGTGCCGAGATCGTAACGACCGCTGGCGGCCAGCACCTTGAGGTGCGGGTTGCGTCGCAAGGCACGTGCCAGGTCGGGGCTGGTGCTGCAGAAGCCCATCTCGCTGTCGACGCCGCGCTGCCACTTCCAGGCCTTGTGGGCCTCGTAGTTGAGCACCTCGTAGCGGTGCTCGAAGTTGATGCCCAGGGTGCCGCGGTAGAAGGCCAGCGCCGCCATCGTGTAGGGGCCGGCAATGGCCTCGATGCCGGGGTCGAACTCCATCTCGGGCAGGCGGCTGGCGGCTGCCGGGCCGGTGGCGCGCGCCTCGAGCCGGCCCACCACCTGGCCGCGTGCGCGCAGCGCCTCGACGAAGTAGGTGCGGTCGCTGATGCGCAGGTTCTGCTCTTCCACCAGCGTGCGCGGCAGCCCGGTGAGCTCGGCGATGCGGCGTGCGATGGCGCCGCGGCGTTTTTCGCTGAGGCGCGCACCCGCTTGCAGCGCAGCCACGTAGTCGTCGTGCACAAAAGCCTCGGCCGCGGCCCGCGCGGCCTCGGGCGAGGCGCCCGGCGGGCCGCTGAGCAGGCCGTGGTACTGCGAGGTGTTGGCAAACGCCGGCAGGAAGAGACCGTAGGGCAGGTCGTTGGCCGGCGCGAAGACCAGGCTCTGCAGGTCCATCGCGCACGACACCAGGATCACGCCGCTGAGCACCGCGCCCAGGCTCTGCATCTTGTCGACCAGGCCGGCGCCGCGTGTTGTGCCGTAGCTCTCGCCGGCGATGTAGATCGGCGAACCCCAGCGCTGGTGGCGCGTGAGCCAGGCGCGCATCACCTCGGCCAGCGCTTCGATGTCGCCATCGACCGAAAGCAGCTTCTTGCGCGCGTCTTCGCTGGCCGATACGGACCAGCCGGTGTGCGGCGGGTCGATGAAGACGAGGTCGAAGTGCTCGAACCAGCTGTGCGGGTTGTCCTCGACGGTGTAGGGCGGGCGCGCCATGCCGGCGTCGTCGGGTACCACCACGCGCTTGGGCCCCAGGGCGCCGAACTGCAGCCAGATCGACGCCGAGCCCGGGCCGCCGTTGAACGCAAAGCACAGCGGGCGCTGCGCGGCATCGGCGCCCTGCAGCAGGTAGGCGGTGGTCATCACCGCGGCTTCGGGTTCGGCCGCGCCGCCGGCCAGGCTGGCCGGCATCACCGGCATGAAGGCGGCGTGCACGCGGTAGTCGAGCGCGCGGCCGCCCAGCACCACGGTGGCGGTGCTTTCGGCGGCGGGGCGGGCGAGCAGCTTGTCGACCTGGTCGCGCAGGCGCCGGGCGGCGTCTTTCTCGGCGGTGGTAGGCGTGGGCGTGGCGGGAGCGGCGTCGGCCATGGCTGAAGGGCCGTCGCAACGACGGCAGGTGAAGTCGAAGCCGCGACCTTAGCGCAGCCGGGGTTCTCAGGGCTGCGCGGCGCCCGCCAGCAGCGCCGCGTAGCGCCCGATATCGACGTTGCCGCCGCTGACGATCACGCCCACGCGCCGGCCCCGCACCGGCACCACGCCCTGCAGCGCCGCCGCCGCACCCAGGCAGCCGGTGGGTTCGACCACCATCTTCATGCGCTCGGCAAAAAAGCGCATCGCCTGCACCAGCTGCGCGTCGCTGACGGTGACGATGCCGCTGACGAGCTGCTGGATGACGGGGAAGGTGAGCTGCCCGCTGTGCTGTGTCTGCGCGCCGTCGGCGATGGTCCTGGGCGTGTCGATGTGCACGATGTGCCCGGCGGCCAGGCTCTGCTGGGTGTCGTTGCCGGCCTCGGGTTCGACGCCGATGACCTCGATGCCCGGGCTGAGGTGGTGCGCGGCCACGGCGCAGCCGCTGATCAGGCCGCCGCCGCCCACACACACCAGCAGCAGGTCGAGCGGGCCGGCCTCGTCGATCAGCTCGGCCGCGGCACTACCCTGCCCGGCCATCACGTGCGGGTGGTCGTAGGGCGGGATCAGCGTCATGCCACGCTCGGCGGCCAGGCGTGCGCCGATGGCCTCGCGGTCCTCGGTGTAGCGGTCGTAGAGCACCACTTCGCTGCCGGGCTGGCCCTGCTGGTAGCCGCGCGTGGCAGCCAGCTTGGCGGCCGGCGAGTCCTGTGGCATCACGATCAGCGAGGGCATGCCCAGCAGCCGCGCCGACAGCGCGATGGCCTGCGCGTGGTTGCCCGAGCTGAACGCGATGACGCCCGTGCGGCGCTGCGCGGGCGTGAACTGCGCCAAGGCGTTGTACGCGCCCCGAAACTTGAAGGCGCCCATGCGCTGGAAGTTCTCGCACTTGAAGAAGAGTTGCGCGCCGGTGAGCGCGTCGGCCGTGCGCGAGCGCATCACCGGCGTGCGGTGGGCCACGCCCGCCAGGCGGGCGGCCGCCGCGGCGATGTCGTCGGGGTGGATGGCCAGCGGCTTCATGTCTTCTCGCTTTCGTCGGGCCCCTGGAAGGCGCCGCGGCGGTAGGTCAGCACCAGGGTGTCGCGCCAGGCAGGCAACGTGGCGTCGACGGGCTGGATGGGCGTGGTTTCGTGGATCACGCGGGCGTCGTCGAGCAGCAGCGCGCTGAAGGGTTCATGCAGCGTGAAACGCACACCCTGCGGGCCGCGGGCCTCGAAAACCCGCGTCTCGCCACCCTTGACGTTGTGGCGGTCGACGATCAGCACCACCACCAGGTCGACGCCGTCGCGGTGCGCGCCCTCGGGCGTGGGGCGGCCGATGCCGTCGGTGGTGTCGATGCGGAAGGGATGGGCCTCGACGAACCACTCGGCCGGCCCGTGCAGCAGTTCGGCCACGCCGGCCAGCCCCTGCAGCAGCCGCGCCCAGGCCGGGTCGGCCACCAGCGTGGCCGGCAACGGCTCGAACCAGCGCTGGATGCCGCCGTGCAGCGCGTTGTACTCCACCGGCTGCCAGTGCGCGCGGTGTGGCACGGCGACGACGCTGTCGGTCGTGACACGAAAGCAGCCGTGGCGCCGGCGTCGGTAGCGGCCGCCGTCGCGCAGGTGGGGGTCGGGCGGCAGTTCGGGCCACAGTGGCGGCCAGGCCTGCAGGGCGCTGTTGTCCATTCGGCACAGCGCGTAGAGGCTTGAGGCATCGATCACGGCCCAGCCGGCAGCGGTCAGCTGGGCCGGCAGTTCGGCCAGGGCAGTCAACGGAGGGAGAGCTTGCATGTTCTGTCGCGGTGGGGGTGCCGTACAGCCCGGTTGCACCAGGCTGGGGCAGGAAATGGGGGAAGCCCTCCAATCCACTGTCAGCAAACCAAGGGTCGATGACGTTAAGGTGATTGCAGACCATGCAAGCCACCCCGTTGAACACCGTGCCCCAGGCCACCGCCAGTTGCCTCGTCGAGATCGTTGAAGTGAAGTGGCTGCTTCGAGGCTATGGCATCGACGTTCACGTCGAGCGTCTGCAGAGCGATGCGGAGTATGCCCGCCGTACGCTCGACCACGCCGCCGCCACCCCCAATGCCGCGCTGCGTCAGGCGGCGTTGCGGCTTCGGCGCTGCCTGCAGCTCTAGACGCCGCACGGTGCGACGCCGGTGCCCGCGCCGGGCCCTGGTGGCGGCCCGCTGCGCGGCGTAGGATGACGGGCGTCGGGGCGCTTCGTGGAGGTCCGCCATGTTCCTTGCATCGCCTGCCCATGCGACGCCCGCGCACGGGCGTCGCCTGACCTTGCACCTGCAGGCCCGCGAAGCCGCACTGCGGCTGCTGACGGCGGCCCTGGCCGGCGCACTGCTCGGCGGCTGCGCCACCGCGCCCGAGAGCGTGCCCCCCGCCGCCGCGCTGCTGCACGACGGGCTCTTCGCCGCACCGTCCGAAGCGGTGGACGTGGCTGCGGTTTTTGCGATCAGCCCGCCGATGCGGCAGTTCGCCGACGCGGCACGCGCCGCCGCCCGCGGCCCGCGGGACCTGCGCCACACGCTGCTGCACGCCCTGGGCGAACGCGACCAGCTGCAGCTGGACTACGACGACGGCCGCACGCGCAACGCCGCCGAGGCCTTCGACAAGCGCGCCGGCAATTGCCTGTCGCTGGTGCTGATGACGGCGTCCTTCGCCAAGTACCTGGACCTGCCGCTGCGCTACCAGAGCGTGCAGGTGCGCCCGCTGTACAGCCGCGCCCCCGACCTGACGCTCGCCAGCGGTCACATCAACGTCGTGTTGTCGAGCCGGCTGCGCGTGGCGCAGCGTGACCTGGTGCGCGGCGATGAGCTGACGGTCGACTTCGTGCCTCCCGAAGACCTGCGCGGTGTCAGCGTGCGTCCCCTGGCCGAGAACACGGTGGTCGCGATGTACATGAACAACCGTGCTGCCGAGACGCTGGCCGCCGGCCAGAACGCGCAGGCCTACGCCTGGGCGCGCGAGGCCCTGCACCACGACCCTCGGTACCTGCCCGGCATCAACACGCTGGCGGTGATCTACCTGCGCAGCGGCCACACGGCGCCGGCCGAGGCCGCGCTGCGCCACGTGCTGGCCTTTGCCCCCGAGGACGAGGCGGCCTTGTCCAACCTGGCGGGCACCCTGCACCGCGCCGGCCGCGGCGCCGAGGCGGAGGCCGTGGCAGCGCGGCTGGCACGCATCCAGCCCTACCCGCCCTTCCACTTCCTCGATCTCGGGCGCAAGGCGCTGAACGAGGGCCGTGTCGACCAGGCACGGAAACTGATCGCCCGCGAACTGCGCCGCCAGCCCTACCAGCACGAAGCCCACTTCTGGGCCGCGGTGGTGGACGCCACGCTGGGCGATGCCGACGCCGCCGCACAGCACCTGCGGCTGGCGCGCGACTACAGCGGCAGCCCGCAACAGCAGGCACGCTACAGCGCCAAGCTCGAGGCGCTGCGTTCACCCGAGCACCGCTGAACGGCGCGAGCCACCCGCCAGGGCGGCGCCAGGTCGGTGCCTGGGCCGCGCCTGGGCGGCATGGCACAGTCCAGGCATGCCGACGCCGCCGAGCTTCGCCCCCACGCTGCCCGCCGACTGGCCCCCAGCCGCCGGCGGCCTGCAGCCGGCGGCCGAAGAACGCCCGACCACCCCGAACCCGAACCCCTGACTTCCCGCCCTGCGAAGACCCATGAAAAAAGCCGGCAAACCCAACCCGCTGCTCGAGATCGGCATCACCGTGCTGTTGCCCGCCTTCATCCTGATGAAGCTCAGCAGCCCCGAACGCCTTGGCACGCTGGGCGCACTGCTGCTGGCGCTGGCCTTCCCGTTGTGCTGGGGTGCGTGGGACGGCATTCAGCGCCGCAAGCTGAACTGGCTCAGCGTGCTGGGCGTCGTGAGCACGCTGCTCACCGGCGGCATCGGCCTGCTGGCGCTGGACGCGCAGTGGCTGGCCGTGAAGGAGGCCGCCGTGCCGGGCCTGATCGGCATCGCCGTGCTGGCCTCGACGTGGACGAAGTCGCCGCTGATCCGCGTGCTGGTCTTCAACGCCCAGCTCTTCGACATTGACAAGGTGCACAAGGCGCTGGAAGCGCGGCGCAACGTCGTGCCCTTCGAACTGCGGCTGCGCACCGGCACCTTCCTGCTGGCGGGCACCTTCTTCTTTTCATCGGTGGCCAACTACGTGCTGGCGCGTTTCATCGTCAGCGCACCGGCCGGCACCGAGGCCTTCAACGAGCAGCTCGGGCGGCTGACGCTGTTGAGCTACCCCATCATCGCCATCCCGAGCATGCTCATGATGATGGCGCTGATGTTCTGGCTGGCGCGCGGCGCGAAGACGCTGACCGGGCTCGACCTGGGCGACATGCTGCAGACGGGCTGAGGCGCCCTGCGACGGGCCGGCTGGCCTAGACCGTGATCGGTTCCGGCTCCAGCCGGATGCCGAAGCGCCCTGTGGGCTTTGGCAGCCGGCCCTGCCGACGCTCAAACGATGATCGGTTCCGGCTCCAGCCGGATGCCGACGCCCTGTGGGCTTTGGCAGCCGGCCCTGCCGACGCTCAAACGATGATC